>Trix_p1__coassemble_1069_pt1 | contig 32975 bp, 32 predicted proteins | sample Trix_p1__metabat2_low_PE_026 | metagenome-assembled genome bin Trix_p1
ATACATATAGATGTAGTATAATATTTATATGAATTTCTAAATAGTAAAGCTAGATTAGTGTTACTGTATTTTTTGAAAAAGTAAAAGAAAGAGTACTTATTTTAAAAAACATTTTCCTTGTATATTTTTTAAATATTGATGATATTTATCTGAAAACTTGCAAAATACTAGTGTGAAATTGTCATTTATATGATAGTATTATTATAAGGTTAGTATTTATATTTAAAAATAGTTATAAAAAAAACAATATAAATTCTATTATATCGAGAATATTAATGTTCAAATGGGGTGAATAAGTCTATGAATACATTTAAAAGGGATGAAATGGCAGAGTATCTTTTTCATGAAGGAAGAAACTACAAGTCTTATGAATATTTTGGTTCTTTTTTAGATAAGGATTGTTGTACTTTCAGAGTGTGGGCTCCAAATGCTAAGAGAGTTTATGTAACAGGTGAATTTTGTAATTGGGAAGCTAAAAAGTACGAGGCTAAAAAAATTACAGAAGCTGGTATATATGAATGTGAAATTAAAGGTGTTAAGAAGTTTGACTGCTACAAATATGTATTTGAAACTGCAGATGGAAGAATTATCTATAAATCAGATCCATATGCAAGGCACTTTGAAACAAGACCTGGAACTTCTTCTAAGGTCTATAATATTTCAGAATATGAGTGGTCAGATAAAGATTGGATGAAGGAAAGAGAAGTTCCATATAACAAGGCTATGAATATTTATGAGCTTCATTTGGGCTCATGGAAGTTAAAAGATGATGGAAGTTTTTATTCATATCTTGAATTAGCTGAAGATTTGGTTAATTATGTAAAGAAAATGAACTATACACACATAGAAATTCTCCCTATTATGGAACATCCCTATGATAAATCTTGGGGGTATCAAGTTACTGGTTATTTTGCACCAACTTCAAGATACGGGCTTCCTGAAGAATTTATGCACTTTGTCGATGAGTGCCATAAAAATAATATTGGTGTTATTTTGGATTGGGTTCCAGGACATTTTCCAAAAGATGAGTCTGGACTTTGTGAGTTTGATGGTGGATATGTATATGAGTATTCAGATTCAAGAAAGATGGAGCATAAGGAATGGGGAACTAGGGTTTTTGATTACAGCAGAAATGAAGTTCTTTCTTTTTTAATTTCAAATGCAGTTTATTGGATTGAAAAATATCATATAGATGGTCTTCGTGTAGATGCAGTTTCTTCGATGTTATATTTAGACTACGGAAGAAAAAAAGGTGAGTGGATTCCAAATGAAGATGGTGGAAATTATAATTTAGAAGCTATTAAATTTTTTAGGGATTTAAATGTTTATATAATGGAAAACTTTTCAGGAGCAATGATGATTGCAGAAGAGTCTTCTTCTTGGCCTAAGGTTACTGCAGATGTTGAATATGGTGGATTAGGATTTAATTTTAAATGGAATATGGGTTGGATGAATGATTCTCTTGACTACTTGTCTACAGATCCATTTTTTAGAAAGGGAGTTCACGATAAGATGACATTTTCTCTAACATATGCTTTTTCTGAAAATTATATTTTGCCATTGTCTCATGATGAAGTGGTTCATGGCAAAAAATCTATATTAGACAAGGCGGATGTTGAATTTGAAAATAAATTTAGTAATATGAGAGCTTTTATAGCATATATGTTTGCACATCCTGGCAAGAAGCTTACTTTTATGGGTTGTGATATTTCACAGGTTATTGAATGGGATGAGAGCAAGGAGCTTGACTGGATGCTTCTAGACTATCCACTACATGAAAAAAATCATAGATTTATAAAGGAGTTAAATAAGGTCTACCTAAACAATTCTACTCTTTGGGAGAATGATACTTCTTGGTCTGGTTTTAAGTGGAATACAGTAGACGATTCTAAAAATAATGTTTTGGCATTTACTAGAAAAGATAAAAAGGGAAATGAACTTCTCCTTGTAAGCAACTTTTCATCTCAACATCTTAAAAAGTATAAGATAGGTGTTGATAAAAAACAAAAGTATAGTATTTTAATAAATACGGATGCAAAAAAATATGGTGGAAATGGATTTGTAAATAGGAATCTTCGTTCTGTAAAGGAAAAATGGAATAATTTTGATTATACTCTAAAGCTTAATATTCCACCGTTTTCAACAATGTATTTAGTTAAAAAATAGAGTGATTGAGAGGTATTATTATGAGTCTAAAAAAAGAAATTGTAGCAATGTTATTAGCAGGTGGACAGGGAACTCGCCTTCAGACTTTAACTAAAACAATGGCAAAGCCAGCAGTTCCATTTGGTGGAAAGTATAGAATAATAGATTTTCCATTATCAAATTGTGTAAACTCAGGAATTTCTACAGTAGGCGTTTTGACACAGTTTATGCCACTTGAATTAAATTCTTATATGGGCAATGGTTCGCCATGGGATTTAGATAGAATGGATGGAGGTTTATCTATTCTTCCACCATATACTGGCGGAGAAACTGGAGATTGGTACAAAGGTACTGCAAATGCCATATACCAAAATATGACTTATATTGAACAGTATAATCCTGAGTATGTATTGATACTTTCAGGAGATCATATATATAAAATGAACTATAATGAAATGCTAAATTTTCATAAAGAAAAAAATGCAGATTTAACTATAGCCCATATTGAAGTAAGTCTTGAAGAGGCTAGTAGATTCGGTATTTTAAATACTTTATCTGATTTATCTGTAAGCGAATTTGTAGAAAAACCGAAAAATCCTATTTCGAGAAAAGCTTCTATGGGGATATATATTTTTAACTGGATTGAACTGAAAAAATATCTGGAAAAATGCGAAAATGCTGAAAATACTACACATGATTTCGGAAAAGATATAATACCAATGATGTTGAAGGATAATAAAAAAATATTTGCATATCCTTTCAAGGGTTATTGGAAAGATGTTGGAACAGTAGAAAGTTTGTGGCAAGCAAACATGGATCTTATACAAAAAGAAGAAGAATTTAATATTCATGATCCTCTTTGGAGAATATATTGTAGGCATTATGAATCTATGCCACAGTATATAGGAAAGACGGCAAAGCTTTCAAACTCAATGGTATCAGAAGGTACATCTGTTAAAGGGAAAGTTGTAGAATCTGTAATATCTTCAGATGTTGTTATAGAAGAAGGATCAGAGATAGTAAATAGTGTAATTATGAAAAATGCCTATATAGGCAAAGGTGTAAAAATATATAATTCAATAGTTGCAGAAGAAGCCATTATTGAAGAAGGCGCTATAGTTGGACACAAGAAAATACAATTAGGTAAGGATATGATAACTGTAGTTGCTAGCAAGGATATAATTCCTAAGAACCAAGTATTTAAAAAGGAAATAGCAGGAGGTAAATAGTATGGACGCATTTTGTATTTTATTCGCAGATACATTTAAAAACCACGATATAGCAGGTTTTGTAAAAAATAGAAGTATGGCTTCTCTTCATGTAGGTTGCAGATATAGAATGGTAGATTTTATGCTTTCCTCTCTAGTAAAGTCATCAGTACCTAATATTGCTATACTTACAACTAAAAATTATAATTCACTAATGGATCATGTTGGTTGGGGTAAGGACTGGGATTTAAATAGGAAAAATAGTGGTCTTAAAATAATTCCGCCTCTAGCAATATCAAATACTGAAATACCAAGAAATAAGTTTGAAGCTCTTGTAAATGCGGAGTCTTATATAGATTCTATGCTACAAGACTATTGTATTATTTCAGATTCTAATATAATTTGCGATATAGATTTTGCGGAAGTTTTAGACTTTCATAAAAAGAATCATGCAGATATAACAGTTTTATGCACTAAGGCTAAACCAAGACCTGGAGATATAGAAATGATGGTAGATCACAAAAGTAGAGCTTATGACTCACTTTATCATCAGTATGGAGCTAAATATGAATGTAACGCTCTTTTAAAAATAACAGTTATGCATAAGGAACTTTTAAAGAAGATTATTCAAAAAGGTAATACTTTGGGTTGGGAAGATATTGTAAGGGATTATATATCAAAGAATTTCAACAAATTAAATGTATATTCATATAATGTAAATGGATATTGCAAAGTTATAGAGAACTTAGATAGTTACTTCCAATTTAATATGGATCTTTTGAATGAAGAAATTTCTCAGGAAATTTTCTTATCAGGTACAGAAATATTAACTAGAGTAAAGGATAGTGTGCCTACTGTATACGGAAAAAATGCATCAGTGAAAAATTCACTTCTTGCAGATGGTAGTCATATTAATGGTGAGGTTGAAAATAGTATAATATTTAGAGATGTGACTATTGAAGAAGGTGCTAGCGTTAAAAATAGTATTTTGATGTCTGGTACAGTAATTAAATCAGGAGCAAAGCTTGATTATGTAATATCTGACAAACTAGTTACTGTAAGAGAAAATAAAGAGCTAAAAGGAGATAAAAGTTGTCAGTTTACAATTCCTAAGGGAAAGATTATATAATTATGTTTTAACAAAAAAAGGTGTATATTTTAATTTTATAATTTAAAGTATGGCTTTTGTGACTTTATTTAGTATGGAATTATAATTTAATTTATTAAGATATAGTTGATTTTAAAATAGATAATAGAGGTGACTTTTTAATGAAGGTATTGTTTATTGCTGCAGAATCTGCTCCATTTGTAAAAACAGGTGGATTGGGAGATGTTATAGGTTCCTTGCCAAGAGCCTTGAAAGAAGAAGGTATTGATGCAAGAGTAGTACTTCCACTGTATTCAGATATTGATAGAGAAAAATATAATATAAAATTTGTAAAGTATATTTATGTTTCACTTGCTTGGAGACAAATTTATTGTGGTATTTTTGAAGCAGAGTACAAAGGTGTAAAATATTACTTTATAGATAATGAGCAGTATTTTAATAGGCGTAATGTATATGGTGAAGCTGATGATGGAGAAAGATTTGCATTTTTTTCAAAGACAGCAATAGAGATTATGCCGCATATTGATTTTAAGGCTGATATAATTAATGCAAATGATTGGCATACTGCTCTTTCAATAATATATTTAGATAAATTTAAAAAAGATAACTTTGAATATTATAGGGAAACAAAAAGTGTCTTTTCTATTCATAATGTGGAATTTCAAGGTAAATATAATCCATATATTTTGGGAAGTCTTTTTGGACTAGAAAATGACTATTTGGATATTATGAGTTTCGATAATGATATTAATCTTTTAAAAGCTGCTGTACAGTTGGCAGATAGAGTTAATACAGTAAGTGAAACATATGCAAAAGAGTTATTGGATCCCTATTTTTCATTTGGATTAAGCCCTATTTTTAAAAGGGAAGAATGGAAATTAAGAGGAATAATAAATGGTATAGATTATGACATATATAATCCTTATGACGATTCATATATTGCTCATAATTATTCAAAAAATAAATTTGAAATTAAAGATAAGTTTGAGAATAAACTTTTTCTTCAAAAAGAATTAGGTCTTGAAGAAAATTCTGAAATACCTTTAATCGGTATGGTAACAAGGCTTACTGATCAGAAGGGAATCAATTTGATTTTAGATGTAGCAGATCAAATAGTGGACATGGGTGTTCAGCTTGTAATACTTGGAACAGGTTATAAAGACTTTGAGGATAGGTTAAGGGAGTTAGAGTATAGGAGACATGATAGAGTTCGCTCAATAATAATGTTTTCTAATGAAATGGCATCAAAAATATATGCTGCTGCAGATATTTATCTAATGCCTTCAAAGTCAGAACCTTGTGGTTTGTCACAACTTATTGCAATGAGATATGGTGCAGTTCCGGTAGTAAATCGTGTAGGTGGTCTTAGAGATACTGTTATACCATATAATCCAGAAAATGGTGACGGAAGAGGATTTACTTTCGAGACATTTAATGCATATGATATGCTAGATGCTATCAGAAGAAGTTTACAGTTATTTAACTACGATAAAAAAGCATGGATTAAATTAGTTAAAAATGATTTGAAAGTTGATTTTTCATGGAAAAACTCAGCAAAAAAATATATAGATATGTACAATGAAGTTTTTTAATACCGATTATAAAAAATATATGGGTATAAGAATTGGAACTTTTTCTAATGGTACTGAAAAGCATAACTATCTTTAAACGTAGGATATTTATAAGGAGTGAAATAAATGGATAATTTTGCAACAGATATAAAAAAGTATTTAGAAAAGATATTTGGAAATACTATTGATGAAGCTAGTGAAAGGCAAATTTATCAAGCTTTGATGGTGATTACAAGAGATAGACTTGCTGAAAAAAGATTTGAAAGTAATAAAAAACTAAAGGAAAGTCAGCAAAAAAGAGTATATTATATGTCTATGGAATTTCTAGTAGGTAAAACGCTTAGAAATAATCTCTACAATTTAGGATATGAAGATGAGATAAAACACTTTTTAGCAAAGCATGGATTTAGTTTAGAAAGAATATACAATATAGAACCTGACCCAGGACTAGGTAATGGAGGTCTTGGTAGACTTGCATCATGTTATATGGATGCACTTACTAGCAATGATTATCCTATAATGGGATTTAGTATTTTATATGAATTTGGCATATTTAAACAGGTTATTTCAGATGGTTGGCAACAGGAGTATCCAGACAACTGGCTTGATTTAGGTAGATATGGATTACTGTATAGAAACGATGAAGAAATAGAAGTTAAATTCTATGGCAATACCAAAGAAGAATGGAGTAGTGAAGGTTTACATATCAGATATGAGGACTATACTGCAATAAAGGCAGAGCCTTATGATTTGTTTATTTCAGGATATGATTCAGATACTGTCAATGTATTAAGATTATGGAAATCTAAAGCCACAGGTGGATTTAATATGAAACTTTTTGAAAAAGGCGAGTATTCAAAGTCTCTAGAATCCGAAGCAATAGCTGAATCTATTTCAAAACTTCTTTATCCAGCTGATGACAATGATAACGGAAAAGCTCTTAGAATAAAGCAACAATATTTTTTTACAAGTGCCTCATTACAACAAATAGTGAAAAATCATTATGACACCTATATGACACTAGATAATTTTGCAGAAAAAGTAGTGATACATATTAATGACACCCATCCATCAATGTGTATTCCAGAACTTATGAGAATACTTATGGATGAATATGAATATTCTTGGGATAAGGCATGGTCCATAACTACAAAGACTTTTGCATACACAAATCATACTATTATGGCAGAGGCTTTGGAAAAATGGTCTGTGGATTTATTTCAGCCTATATTACCAAGAATTTATACAATAATAAGGGAAATAAATAATAGATTTTGTAAATGGTGTAATGACATTGGTGCAGCCGGAGAACTTGACGAAATGTCAATTATACATAATAATGTGATTAGAATGGCGAATTTGTGTATAGTAAGTAGTTACAGTGTTAATGGAGTGTCCATGCTCCATACTGAAATTCTTAAAAAAGATACTTTTAAATCCTTTAATAGAATTTATCCTGGCAAATTTATAAATGTTACTAACGGAATAGCTCATAGAAGATGGCTAGGTCAGGCAAATCCGGAGCTTACAAGATATTTAAACAAGTTGTTAGGTGTCGATTTTATTAAGGATCTTTCTAGTATCGATAAACTACTAGAGTATCAAGATGATAAAGCTGTACTTGAAGACTTGGAAAATATTAAAAACATAAAAAAATTACAACTAGCAGAGTACATAAAAAGTTCTACAGCTATAAAAGTTGATACAAATTCTATATTTGATGTTCAGATAAAAAGACTGCATGAATATAAGAGACAACTTTTAAATGCATTACATATAATATATCTATATAGAATGATAAAGTTTAATGGGCTAAAGCCTTATCCAAGAACATTTATATTTTCTGCAAAGGCATCATCAGGTTATGTTATGGCTAAAAATATTATTAAATTAATTTGCTCTATATCAGAGATTATAGAGGCTGACCCTATTGTAAGAGAATATATTAAGGTAGTTTTCCTAGAAGACTATAGAGTTTCTCTAGCAGAAAAGATTATTCCAGCAGCTAATGTAAGTGAACAGATTTCTCAAGCAGGTAAGGAAGCATCAGGTACGGGAAATATGAAACTTATGTTAAATGGTGCAGTTACACTTGGAACAATGGACGGAGCCAATGTAGAGATACATAATGCAGTTGGACAAGATAATATTTTTATTTTCGGTCTATCTTCAGAAGAAGTAGAAGAACTTTTCAAAAATGATTATAGAGCAATTGATTATTACAATAATAATCAAGATATTAAGGAAACAATAGATTTTATGAGGACACTTGATAACGGACATACGAATTTTAATTATATTGCAGATTATTTGGTGTCTACAGATCCTTATATGTGTCTTGCTGACTTTGAAAGCTATAAAAATACTCAAAAAATTGTAGAGGATACCTATCAAGATAAGGGGAAATGGAATAAGATGAGTCTTGTAAATATAGCTAAGTCAGGTATTTTTTCAGCAGATAGAGCGACAAAAGAATATGTTGAAAAGATATGGAAAATAGAAAAAATAAAATAGTAAATATAAAAGTGTGGGAGAGTATACTTTCCCATACTTTCTTATTAAAAATATAAATCCATTAAAAATACAATTTATTTGTTCGATTTAAAAATAAATTGTATGGAAATAGATTTATTAGAAGTTAAGAAAATTTTAAAAAGCACTTTTATTATTTAAAGTGCTACGAAAAGGAGGAAAAAACAGCTATGATGAATGTTATTTTGTTACTATCTTCAGCTGTTGTACTCATTTCCACGACTTTTTTAAGTAAGATGTCGAAAAAAATAAGAGTGCCTGCACTTTTGGCATTTATATTTTTGGGAATGATATTTGGAACAGAAGGAATATTTAAAATAGACTTTACGAACTTTAAATTAGCCGAAACAATATGCACTGTAGCCCTTATATTTATAATGTTCTACGGTGGATTCGGCATGAACTGGAATATGATAAAACCAGTTTTTTCAAGAGCGGCTACTATGGCATCTCTTGGTACTGTATGTACTGCACTTGCAGTAGGGGCATTTTGTCACTTGGCTTTAAAGATGAATATACTGGAAGGATTTTTATTAGGGGCTGTTATATCATCAACAGACGCTGCATCAGTATTCTCAATATTAAAGGCAAATAGGCTTTCCTTGAAATACAATACAGACTCCTTATTAGAGATGGAAAGTGGTGCCAACGATCCCTTTGCATATCTGCTAACTATTACTTTAATATCAATGATTCAGGGGCAATCATCTGTTAAGAATGTAGCATTGTTGTTATTTAATCAGCTTTTCTTTGGTATGCTTTTAGGACTTGCCATTGCAATATTAACAGTGAAAATATTTAAAAATTTTAGATTTGAAAATGAGGGGATGCAGTCTGCCTTTATGGTTGCCATTGCCACTCTATCTTATGCACTTCCAACAGCTATTGGTGGAAATGGTTTTTTAAGTGCCTATATTGTAGGTGTTATTTTAGGAAACAGATTAAGAGTAAACAAAAAATCAATGGTTAATACCTTTGATAGTATAACAAGCCTTATGCAAATAGTTATATTCTTTATATTAGGACTTTTATCAGTACCTTCAGAAATAGTTCACGCTCTACCTTTAGGAATACTGATAACTATTTTTATGGGACTTGTTGCAAGACCGATAATTTCATTTATTCTAATGAAACCACTAAAAGCGCCAAATGGACAGATAGCGGTAGTTTCTTGGGCAGGGCTTAGAGGAGCGTCCTCTATAGTGTTTGCTACGGTAGCTACAGTTACAATACCTAATTTGAGCATAGATATATTTCATATAGTATTTTGTGTAGTAATACTTTCTATATTAACTCAGGGAACTAGCTTGAAGTTTATTTCAAAGAAATGCCAAATGATAGATCCAGAGGGAGATGTAATGAAAACTTTCAATGATTACAGTGAAGAAATAGATATGGACTTTATAAGTACAATTATAGATCCTTCAAGCAACTGGATAGGTAAAAAGATTTACGAAATCGGAATGCCTAATGATATTTTAATTACTCTAATTCAGAGAAATGGTCAGGACATTATACCAAATGGAGAAACTGTTATTGAGGCGAATGATGAAATTGTACTTACAGCTACAACCTTTAAAAATACAAGTATGGGAATAGACTTACAAGAACATGTAATAGATAAGAAACATAGTTGGGCTTATCTTACACTATCTGAAATTTCGGTTCCAAATAATTATTTAGTTGTAATAATAAAAAGAGAAGGGCATACCGTAGTACCTCATGGAGATACAATTATACTGCCCGGAGATATTGTAGTACTAAATACTTTAAGAAATATATAGAATTTAATATATTATTTATTATATTAAATATACTATCTTTATATCCATATAATTAATTTGTATATGCACAGTAAATTTGGTATAATATCTATGTGTTATAAAAGTAAATGGAGGATATTATGAGTTTAAAAGAGTTCGAGTTTATCGAAACAGCTACTGCTATCCTTGATGAACAAAGACCAGCTTTAGAAGTAATAGAAGATGAACTGGTTAAATTCTTTGGTTCAATACCACTTAAAGAAAATGAACTAATGGCAGTAAGTTCTCGAATAAAGTCAGATAACAGTTTAAAAGAAAAGATTATAAGGAATAGATATATGGTGAAATACTCAAATCCTGCAGAACTTATATCAGATATTCCTGACCTTATAGGTATAAGAATAGAGTGTAAGTTTGTAAAAGAAGAAGAAGATATTTTTATGCAGATAAAGAATTATTTCAGCAAAACAGATGACGGAAAATATTTTTATTCCAAGGCAAATAAAAATATAAGACTTTATCTATTTGACAGACAGCCTCTTAGACAAAAAAACGGTTTTGAAATTTATAAAATAGATGGTGAATATACTTTTCTTAATAGAAAAATTAAGTTTGAGCTACAGATCAAGTCACTAGTAAATGTCTTTTGGAGTGAAATAGAACACAAGATAATATACAAAAACACTACCTATCTTTTAGAGGATAAATTCCTAAAGGATATGATGGTGTCTATAAAAAATAATTTAACAATGATTGATGATCAGCTTCTTAATATTTATAATAATTTTAAGCCAAATAAAAGTATTAGTACAGCTTCTGGAAGAAAGGAAGTTGAAAAGCTGTTTGCTAAATTCCTATATGATACAATTACATACAAGATGGAAAAACAGCTATCATATGCAATTGACTTTAAGAAGCCGTGCGAAACTATTCTTAATTACTCAATTCATAAATACGAGGATTCAGTAGATGGAACAAGTTCTTTTATGACTGAAGAATATACTAAAATTTGCGATTTTATTAAGAAGGACATAGATTTTAATGAAGTGTTAGAACTTGAAGAAGAAATAGAATTTGAAGATGATTTTTCAAACAAAATAGCTAATCTTTTTATTGAGAAGATGAATTCAGAAGTACCTTGGAATTTATTTTTTAGAGTTTTATTTGAATTGGAACCAGACAATAATGCAGAGGATTTTGCAAACTTTATAAAGTTCTACAAAAGATCACTAATATCAAGAGAAAGTATTTACAATACAGTTGATAAATTTGGTGAATATAGTGATAAGATAATAATAGATGTTTACGAATGTATATTTAAAATGATATCACAGATTGGAAAAATAGATATATTTTATGACTATAACCTTAGAAAAATCAATAAGTTGACTTCAGAAGGTTTAGAATATGTTTGTTATGAATTTGATACTTACTATGACTATATGGAACAAAGAAGAATTATTTCCAAAACCATAACAGATAGTCTTATTAAAATATTTTAAAGGAAGTGAGAACTATGGATGAGAGTTTATCTTATCTACGTCTAATTGTAACAGAAGAAAATAATTATTCTCTTATGTACAAAAAGAAAAATGATGATGTTAAAATAATCAGCCAAGATGAACAAGCTATGAAAGTTGATGACTTCAAGGCTGTGATTAAATTCTTCTCAGAAAGAGGTTTAAAAAAGATTAAGTTTGTCGGTGGAGAACCTCTTTTATATAAAGGATTAGAAGAATTAATAGAGTATTCTAAGGAATTAGGAATAGGTGAAATAGGTATTACAACTAATGGTATTGGTTTAGGAACAAGAATCCTTAAACTTAAAGAGTGTGGTCTTACTAATGTAAACATTTCTCTAGATTCTTTGAAAGAATACAAATATAATGCTCTTACAGGTGGAGCCAATCTAAAAGAAGTCTTTATATCAATAGATGCTTGTCAGATGGCAGGTATAAATTTAAAAATAAATTGTGTTGCAATTAAAGATTTTAATGATGATGAGTTAATAGATTTTATGAAACTTACTATAGCAAATAAGATGGATGTAAGACTTATAGAGCTGCTTCCATATAATATAGACAAGAATGTATACGAAAGAGGTTATATGGACCTTAAAGAGTACATGAGAAATATAGAAGCTATTTACAAGATAGACGATGAAGAGTTAAGTGTTACAGAATACTTCCAGATAATGGGAGCAGAAGGTAGAGTAGGTATAATCACTACTTCAAGTCGAGAATATAAAGAAGATTTAAGAAGAGTCAACGTAAGCAATAGAGGTTATATGAATGTAGGTGCTTTACAGGAAAATACATATTTCATAAAGCCTTATGTACACGATAAAGAGAAATTAGACGATTTATTCTATAAAATCACAACAAAATTATAAATTAGAAATGTTAACTCAATGTTAAATTTAACGTTGAGTTAATTTTTTTTGAACATTTTACTTCATTTCATGATATTATATTTATACGAACTAAAATAGAATTTAAAAAGGTTTGAAAATTATTTAAATGAGGTGTGAATATGGAGAGTGCAGTTTACCTAATCGGGGGGTTAGGTATGTTCCTTTATGGAATGAATGTAATGGGAGACGGTCTACAAAAGGCCGCTGGCGAAAAACTAAAAAAAATAATAGAAATGCTGACGACTAACAGACTAATGGGAGTACTTGTTGGAACACTAGTTACAGCTATTATTCAGAGTTCTAGTGCTACAACTGTTATGACTGTTGGGTTTGTAAATGCAGGTATTATGAATTTACAACAGGCAATAGGAATTATAATGGGTGCTAACATAGGTACAACAGTAACAGCACAGTTAGTTTCTTTCAATATTGAAAAGTATGCGCCAATTGCTATTGGTCTTGGTATGCTACTTTGGTTTGTAACAAAGAAAAAGCATGTTAAAAACTTTAGTGAGATACTAATCGGATTTGGTATACTTTTCGTAGGTATGAGCTTTATGAAAGATGCAGCAGCACCTGTATCAAAAATGCCACAGGTACACGATGCAATACTTTATCTAAGTAGAAATCCTCTTCTTGGAATTATTGCAGGTTTTATAATTACTGGTACAATACAAAGTTCAAGTGCATCTATAGGTATCTTGATAGTACTTGCTTCTCAGGGAGTACTTCCAATAACAGCCGCTTTACCAATACTTTACGGTGATAATATAGGTACATGTGTTACATCATTATTATCTACTGTAGGTGCAAGTAGAAACGCTAAGAGAGCCGCTATAATGCATTTATGTTTTAACGTTATAGGTACGCTATTATTTATATTTGTACTAAGCAAACCTATTATAGCTATTGTACAGAGCATAGACCCTACAAATGTTCCAAGACAGATAGCGAATGCACATACATTATTTAACATAGTAAATGTAATAGTACTTCTTCCTTTTGGTGGATACATAGTAAAACTTGCAAACAAGCTTGTACCTGTTACTCCTGAAGAAGAGGAAGAACAGATTTCAACTACTAAGTTTTTAGATGAAAGAATACTTGAAACTCCATCAATAGCTCTTTCAAACACAGTTGATGAAATTATAAGAATGGCTAGTCGTTCAACTAGATCTCTAAATTATGCTTATGAATCAATCAAAACTGGTGATGAAGAAAAGAGAAAGAAAGCTTTTGAATATGAAAAAGTAATAAATACTCTTCAATTGGATATTACAAACTTCTTATTCTTATTAACTACTAAAAATCTTAGTGATCATGAAAGAATAAAGGCGGATGTAATGTTCCATATAGTAAACGATATAGAAAGAGTAGGAGACCATGCAGAAAATCTTGCTGAGATATCAGAGTTTATGGAAAGTAAAAACATCAAGTTCTCTGAAGATGCTCAGAAAGAACTTGATGTAATATTCAAGATAGCATCAACAAACTTCTACGACTCTATAACTGCAATTAAGACAAATGATTACGAACTTGCAGAAGTAGTAAGAAAGCGTGAAAAAGAGATAGATGCTCTTGAAAAGAAAACTAGAAATTCTCACATGGGTAGATTAAATGGAGGATCATGCTCAGTAGAAGCTGGAATATACTTCTCAGATATTATTACAAACCTTGAAAGAATATCTGATCACTCTATAAATATCCTTGAAGAAATGAATAGAATGCAGGGACATGTAACACTATAATATTAATATAAACTATAGCCGACTATACAATATGGTCGGCTTTTTTATGTACTTTTTATCAAAATTTTCATATACATAGTTATTGGCATTTGACAATAACTATGCAAAAGAGTAATATAAAGATAAGATATATAAAAATATAATAATATTAGGGGGAAAAATAATGAAAATATGTATTTCAGCAAAAGGTAAAGAAAAGGAAAGTTTATTAGATAGAAGATTTGGAAGATGTGATTATTTTCAAATATACGATACTGAAACAGGAGATTTCAAAGTTTTAGAAAACGAATCTAAACTATCTAATGGAGGGGCAGGTATTGCTGCATCAAATCAGTTAATAGATGAAGATATAGAGGTAGTAATAACTGGTAATCTTGGTCCTAATGCTTTTGGAATTATTGAAGAAGAAGGAATTAAAGCTTATGCATGTGAAAGTATAGCAATAGGTTCTGTACTAGAAAAGTATGAAAATGGTGAGCTTAAAGAAATTAAATCATCTGGCCCTGCAAATCACAGAGCAAATAGATAGATTGGGGGGGGAAAATATAATGAATATAGCAGTACTTAGCGGAAAAGGTGGAACTGGTAAAACTACTGTATCTACAAATCTTGCCAGTGCATTAAAGTTAAACTATGTAGATTCGGATGTAGAAGAACCAAATGGATTTTTGTTTTTAAATCCTGAAATAGAGGAAAGAAAAAAAGTAATGGTAGAGTATCCAATAATAGATAAGGACAAGTGTGCTTTATGCGGGGAATGTGCAAGGGTTTGCCAGTTTAATTCTCTAGCAAAAGTAAAAGATAAAATTATGTTATTTCAAAATCTCTGTCATAGTTGTGGAGCTTGTGAAGTTGCTTGTAAATATGGAGCTATAACTTACGGAGAAAGAGAAACTGGACTAATAGAAATTGGAAAAACTGAAAATGGGTATTGCAGTAGGGGAATATTAAACATTGGCGAACCTATGGCAGTAGCAGTAATCCAAAATCTTCTAAAAGAAGTAGAAGGTAAGGATAATTTAATCGATTGCCCACCAGGCACTTCTTGCAATATTGTAAATGTCTTAAAGTATTCTGATGCAGCAATACTTGTTACTGAACCATCGCAATTTGGATTTCATGACTTGGCAATAGCAGTAGAAGTTGTAAGGATGTTTAAGATACCTTTTGGAATAATTATTAATAAAGATGATGGAAAAGATAATATGATTAGAAAGTATTGCAAAAAAGAAAACATAGAACTAATAGGCAGTATTCCATATAGAAGAGATATTGCACAAGCTTATTCAAAAGGAGAAACTTTATATAATAATTCGAAATTTAAATCAATTTTTGAAGAATTAGCCAGTAGAACAAAGGAGGTGCTAAAATGGAACTAGTGGTACTTAGTGGAAAAGGTGGAACTGGAAAAACTACCATTGCAACAGCCTTATCTGAATTAGAAAAAGATGTTATAAGAGTAGACTGTGATGTAGAAGCATCTAACTTCTATATGTATTATAAAGGTGAAGATTTAGAAAAAGAAGATTTTTATGCAGGCAAAGTAGCTTCAATAGATGAAGAAAAATGTATACAGTGTGGTAAGTGTGAAGAAATATGTAGATTTGACGCTGTAAAAGATTTTAAAATAGATCCTTTTTATTGTGAAGGTTGTGGAGCTTGTTCTTTAGTATGTCTACAAGATGCTATTGTACTAAAAAAAGAAAAAGTAGCTGACACATTCCTCACTAAAACATACAAGGGTATAATTACTAGAGCAGAAATGGGAATAGGAAGTGATGCTTCAGGACTTCTTATATCATTTCTTCGTGAAAAAGCAAGAAAATTCAATACTGATGAAAAGTTGACTATAATAGATGGATCACCAGGAATTGGTTGCCCTGTAATAGCTTCAATAACTAATAGCGATTCAGTATTAATAGTAACAGAACCTACAAAATCAGGTTTAGAAGACTTAAAAAGATTGATTTCATTGTGTGAACACTTTGATATTTTTACTATGGTATGTATAAATAAAAGTGATATAAATGAAAACATATCTAGAGAAATAGAAGAATTTGTAGTAGATAGGGGATTAAATTTAGTAGGTAAAGTTCCATACGATGATATGGTTATGAAATCAATAAATGAGCTAAAACCAATAACATATTACAAAGAAAGCATAGCAGAACAAGCAATAGAAAAAATGTGGAAAAATATTAAAAAATTACAAGAAAATTAATTGAAAGGATTAGGTGTTAAAAATGGTTAGACCTACAAAACTAAGAAATGTAGAATTCTTTCCAGAAGGTACATACTTTGTACCTTGGGGTAAGTCTAAATGTGAAGTAGAAGAAATACAATTGAAAATAGAAGAGCTTGAAGCCATAAGATTAAAAGATATAGAAGATTTGAAACAAGAAGAATGCGCTGAAAAAATGGAAGTTTCAAGACAAACTTTCCAAAATATTTTAAGCAGTGCAAGAAAGAAGATAGCAATTGCCTTAACAGAGGGAAAAGCTATAAGAATATGTGACGGGAACTATAAGACAAGATCTTGTCAGTTCAAATGTAGGGCTTGCGGAAGTATATATGATATAAATTATAAGGAAGACAAACATACTTGTCCTAAATGTGGTTCAGAGGACATTACATGTACAAAAAAATCTGATAACTGCAGAAAATGGTGTAGAAAAAGAAATTATAGAGGTTAATATGGTAGAAGAACTAGTCGATAAAATCATTATCCATGAGAGAGATAAAAAGTGGCATGATGACAGTCCACAGAAAATAGAAATATATTTCAAGTTTATAGGGAACTATGTTCCGAGAAAGGAATAGTATGATTGATTATAGCAATTATGAAGAAAATGAGGAGTTCATGGAAATGCTAGACTATTTACGAGGGAATTGACTTCTTGATAAAGAGCAGCTTGCAGATGAAACGGACATTGATAGAGAGTTTATTGAAGAATATTTTGACTTCATTCAGTCTATTGTTTCTGAGGAGATAAGAGAAGGAGAAATCAATGACGCATACGGATCAGACGTAGCAGAAGGGTATTTGAACACTCTGTAGATAAAAATAAGGGTATAGTTAAAACATATAATTTATGGTAAAATGGGTATGGTAATTTTATCAAGGAAAGTGGTGATTATATGTTTGATTTTTACAATTCTCAAGAAAAAAAACAAAGAGATTTATATATTGAATTACTTGAAGTTACAGGATCTCTTTCAAATTTATTTGCTGAAAGCAATTCACCATTTATATATTATAGGGCAATGGAAAATATATTCTGTAAGGCATTTCATGCAGATAACCTTTCAAGAAGTGATATATCAGCTGACGCTGGAAAAGATGGTATTGGAATAGGTTTAAAAACTTTTTTACAAGGAAACGGTAAAACATTTCAGAAGGTAGCAGAGTTCAACAAAGAGTCTTATGTATTTGATGGATTAGATGAAATGGAACTCATACAGACTGTTGCACAAATGAGAAATGAACGCATAAATTCAACTATGAGAATGTGTGACTTAGATGATATGATATATCACTTACTTACAAGAAGTGATGGAAAAATGTCATTGTATGAAGAACATATGGATCTTATTGATTTAAATAGAATAAAAATTCTTAAGAATAGTGGAAAAACAACTGTTCATTTTACTGATGGACTTCACGAATATAATTTTAATAAATCTAAAAGCACATTGCTAAAAAGATTTGACACAAGAGAGAATAAAAAAATAATAGATTTTCATGTCGACATATTGGAAGATCCATTTGATTTTTTACTTAGAGCAAAAAAACAAGAAGAAGTTTCAGCGTTACCAATTGTTGCTGAAAGGTCTATTGATGAAATTATTTATCCTAATAGGAACACAGAGGTTATGGATTATATTGTTTTACCATTGTATAGTCCCAAAGATGGAATTGTGCAAGAAAAATCAGGCTTAAATCAGTGGAACGCAGGTGGAAGAAAAAGAAATCCTGATGAGGTCTATATTTCTGTTCCAGCATGGATACATCAAGATAAACAAAATTTCTTTAAGGACTTATATAATTCATCAGATCATAAAACGGAGAGTTTTGATGTAAGGTTACCAAACAGAAAAACCTTGAATATGAAGATTGCACAACAAGGTGGAAAAGCACTAATGAGTAATCCAAATAAAGATTTGGGAAAATGGATTTTAAGAGAAGTTCTTAACTTGCCTTATGATCAATTGGCAACAAGAGATATGTTAGATGCTATTGGTGTTGATAGTGTTAAACTTTCTAAATTAAAAAATGGAAGTTTTGTTTTGGATTTTCTAAAAGCAGGAAGCTACGAAAAATTTGAAGAAGAGAATAAAAATTAAGATTATAAGCACGTTATAAGCAACGTGCTTATAAAAAAGAAAGGTAATTTGCGGCGTGCCGCAAAAAGGAGTGGTATAAATGAAAGTTGCAGGATTTTTTTCAGGTGTTGGAGGCATAGAGTTAGGTTTTGAACAAGCAGGATTTGATATTGTTTATTCAAATGAGATAAATGAAAAGGCATCAGAAACATTAAAGTTAAATTGCAATCATCAAGTTGTTGTTGATGATATATATAATATAAAAAGTAGTGAAGTTCCTAATGTTGATGTTATTGTTGGGGGATTTCCATGCCAAGCATTCAGTATTGCTGGATACAGAAAGGGTTTTGAAGATGAAAGGGGAGAAGTTTTTTTCCAACTTGCAAGGATAATTAAAGATAAAAAACCAAGAATTATATTTATAGAAAACGTAAAAAACTTATTAGGTCATGATAACGGTAATACTTATAAAGTTATAAGTGAAACTTTAGAAAACTATGGATATAAAATTATTCCATTATTATTAAACGCATCAGACTATGGGAATATACCTCAAAACAGAGAGAGAATTTATATAGTTGGTTTTAAGAATAGTGATGATTATGATAATTTTAGATATATTGAACCTATTCCACTGACAAAGAAAATAGGTGATATTGTAGATTTTAATTTAAAGGTTGAAGATAAATATTATTACACAGAAGATAAGTGTAAATTTTATAAAGAGTTAAAAGATAATATTGTTAGATCAGATACTTTATATCAGTGGAGAAGGGTTTATGTTAGGGAAAATAAATCTAATTTGTGTCCCACATTAACAGCAAATATGGGAACTGGAGGGCATAATGTTCCGCTTGTTTTGACAGAGCATGGAATAAGAAAATTAACTCCTAAAGAATGTTTTTTGTTTCAAGGGTATCCATCTGATTTTAAACTTCCAGAGGGAATGGCACAAAGTCATTTATATAAACAGGCAGGTAATTCCGTGGTAGTTCCAGTTATTGAAAGAATTGCAAAAGAAATAAAATTTGCGATTGATAAAACGGATAAGATGAATAAGTAGAAATAATGCTAGCGAGAGCAGTTAAGAGAAATCTTAGCTGCTTTTTTCATACTCAAAATTAAAGGAGGTGGTGCTTATTGATTGTAAAGATCTGAAAGATTTAAGACGAAACTCACAGGAAAATTTTTAAGGAGGAAAGAATTTATGGAGAATAAAATTCCAATGAATGATATTATTGATGAGCAGATAGCTGCAGAGAAAAAGGCAAAGCAGCTTGAAAGAAGAAAAGAAAAAATCAAATCACAGAACTCAAAAAGAGAAAGGTCTAAGAGAACTCATATACTTATCGTAAGAGGTAGTTTCATAGAAAGTCTTATCGAAGGAAGTACAGATTGGTCTGATGAAGATTTCAAGACTCGCATGAGAAGAATTACAAATACAAATGCTTTTTATGAATTTCTTAATGAAAGAAATAAGAGAATCTCATTAGAAAATGAGGAGGAAAACAGGGAAGAAAGCTAGGAACGGGTACCCAAATTCATAGGGACAGAAAAACAGGCAGGACATAATGTGAGCCCTTATAGTAATAAGGGCTCACATTATGTCCCGCCTAAAGCTGGGAATTGCATCCTGCGGAGCTTACCTTGCCGGGAGCATACTTTCACAGGCTAAAGCCTTCAAGATATAAGAAAGATAAAATGCCTGGGCAAACTTAAAATTTTGCCATGCTTTTATCTTTTTTTCTTGTCGAGATCGGAATGTTTTTCCTTTTCTAGTTCGTTCATTTTTTCAATGGTCAAGGGCAAGCAAGTTCGCTACGCTCACCCTTGACATATGAAAATTTGAAATGCTTTTATCAATTCAAGCCAGCATACGAAAACAGAAATAAATAAAAATTTTATGCTAGCTTTTTTCATTTTAGCATTTCAAACCATTCACTTTAAAAACTAAGTATCGGAAATAACCAATTAAGACCTGCACCAAAAACAGAAAGGAGTGATGCCTATGGTTGATACATTTCACTTCAAGATTGAAGTCATCAAACGCAGTGATGGAAGAAGTCCTGTTGCCAAGTCTGCTTATATTAGTGGTGAGAAAATCAGAAGTGAATATTACAATGACAGTTACGACTATAGAAATAAGCAGGGCATAGTTGATAAAGGAATATTACTTCCTGATAACGCACCTAAGGAATATGAGGATAGAAAAATTCTATGGAATAGTCTTGAGGAGTTTGAAAAACAAAAAAATGCTCAGCTTGCAAGGGACTTTACAATAGCACTTCCAAAGGAACTTACAGATGAAGAACGAAAGGAACTTCTACTAAGATTTGTCAATGAGAACTTCGTAAAAGAAGGCATGATTGTAGATTATGCAATTCATGAAAAAAGCGATAGCTTGAATTATCATGCTCATGTTCTTACAACTATGCGACCTTTAAATCCTGAGGGATCATGGGGAGCGAAAGCGAAAAAGGAATACATCAATGATGAAAATGGAAAGCCACTCTACACGAAAGGCGGAGTTTGTAAGTTATAAGGGCTCAAAACCAATGAATATTATTTGGAAGCTAGAAGAGGCAATACCTTCTAATTTTATAAATAAAACAAATAAGTTAGTTGCGAGATAGAGCTTTCAAGAAGAATTATAGAGTTTTTCTATAATTCTTCTTTTTAAAATAGAAAAAGAGCATGTTTGGTTTTTTATAAAACTATATAAATGCCTTAATAATTAGAAAAAAGATGTTATAATGATAATAGTATGCAAATAAAAAATAGGAGGTATAGTATGAAGATTTTTGCAAAAGCTTCTGCGTTATTTTTAGCCGCTACATTAGCTCTTACAGCTTGTGGCTCTGCTAATGAAAAGAAGGAAGCCACAAATGACAATGATCAAAAGATATTATCAGAGTCTTTTGAGGACTACGAAAAGAATTCAGAAGGTACAACTGTAACTATTTATGGTTGGGGAGGTTCGGATCTAACTAACAACTGGATAGATCACTATTTAGCTGATAAGGTGAAAAAGGAATATAATATTACTTTAAAAAGAGTTGGAATGGATATAGATGAAATCCTAAATAACTTGCAAAATAGTGTTCAGGCTAAGGAAGAAAAGGGAAATATAGATATTATTTGGTTAAATGGAGAAAATTTCTATACAGCCATGAATAACAATTTATTATTTGGACCTTTTACAGAAAAACTACCTAATCTAGAAAAGTATGTAGATATAAACTCTGATGATGTAAAGTATGACTTTGGACATGAAACAAAGGGATATGAAGCTCCTTTTGGAAAGGCTCAGTTGGTTATGATTTACAATTCAGATAAGGTTAAGCCTATTAGAAATTGTGATGAGCTCTTAGCAGCTGCAAAGGCTAATCCTGGCAAGTTTACATATCCAGCATTACCAGACTTTACTGGATCTGCATTTGTAAGAAATATAATTTATGAAAAGGTTGGATATGATAAAATAAAGGATATAGATCCTAAAGATGAAGAAGCCGTTAGAAAAGCTATACAACCAGCTATGGATTATCTAAAAGAGTTAAAGCCTTATCTTTGGAAAGAAGGAAAAACTTACCCTACTGATTCAACTCAGTTAGACAATATGTTTGCTGATGGAACAGTTTATTTTGATGTAAGTTACAATCCAAACTTTGCATCTACTATGATAGAAAAGGGGACTTTCCCAAAGAGTACAAAAACTTGTGTATTTGATAAGGGAACTATAGGAAATACTCATTTCTTGGCAATTGCTAAAAATGCTCCTAATAAAGAAGGTGCCATGGTTGTAATTAATGAAATAGAAGGATTTAATTCACAGCTAGAGAAGTATAAGCCAGAAGTTTGGGGCGATCTTCCTGTTATAGACAACTCAAAGTTAAGTGAAAAGGAAAAGGAAGAAATAGATAGTGTTAAGCTTGGAAGTGCAACACTAGATCAATCAGAGTTATTAGAAAAAAGAAAACCTGAGTTACCAGCTGCTTTTGTTCCAGTAATTGAGAAGATATGGACTGAAGAAATACCAGGTAAGTAAGTTTTTTTAAAAGGAGTATATATGGCAAAAATAAGAAGATACAAGGCGTATTTGGAAATATTACCAGTAGTATCAATTTTATTATTTGTCTTTGTAGTGGGGATATTCGGGGCTTTTATACAAAGTCTCGGATATTTTCCTATTATAGGGATGAAAGAACTGAGCTTTAAATTTTATTTAGAGATTTTCAAAGACACTAACTTTTTAAAAAGTTTATTTTTTACACTTTATATAACAGCTATTTCATCTATTGTATCTGTATCTTTGGGTATTCTTATTGCAAGAGCGATAACAGAGTTGGAAAATAATAATATTGTTAAAAATAAAAAAATTGATGTTTTCTATAAGGTGCCAATAGTTGTACCACATATAGCAGTAGCCTTGTTTGCTATAACTTTTTTATCGGATTCAGGGGTATTGGCTAGAATATTGCATGCTATTGGTTTTGAAAATGCTCAAAAGATATTTTCCAATGTTTTATTCAGTTCCAGTGGAGCGGGTATTATACTTTCATATATTTGGAAAGAAACACCTTATGTATTGCTAAGTACATTATCTATTTTGAGAAAGATAAGTATCAAGCATGAGATGGCAGCAAGAAATTTAGGTGCAAGTAGGATGTACGCATTTTTTAAAATTACACTACCGATGTTACTTCCAACTATAATTTCTACTTTTACTATTGTTTTTTCATTTTCCTTTGGTTCTTATGAAATTCCAATGTTGCTTGGAAGTACAGTTCCAAAGACATTACCTGTTCAGGCTTTTATAGAGTATCAGAATCCTATGCTTACTGACAGACCATTAGCCATGGCTATGAATATGATAATAATATTCTTCTGCTTGGTATTTGTGTTATTATTTAATTATGTAATAAAGTCTTTGGTTTTGGGTCGAAAAGTTGGGAAATAGATATTGTTCAGTAAAATAATTTATAGTATTGTTATATAAAAAGAAATATGGTTTTAAAAACAATATCAATGAATTTGTATAATAATAAAGTTTAATGGTGATAAATATACAATAGAGGGAAAGTTTATTATGATAAATATAAGAAAGTTTATTTTAAAAATGATAGTTGTAGTTTCTATACTTATTATTGTTATTCCTATAATTACCATGATAATTTGGTCTTTTATAAATAACTATAAGTGGCCAGATCTATTTCCATCTAATTTTTCTTTAAGAGGATGGAAATATGTAATACAAAATAATACAAGAGTTTTAGAGGTTTTAAAAAACAGTATTTTTATATCCATAATGACTACGATTATAACTATAGCTATTTCTATACCTTGTGCAAAGGCTTTGGCTTTTGAAAATTTCAAAGGGAAAAAGCTAGTAGAATTGTTGGTCTTTTCACCAGTTATAATACCAGCTGTATCTATTGGTATGGGGCTTAATATACAGTTTATTAGGCTTGGTATAGCGAGGACCTATACAGGTGTAATTCTTGTATGTGTAGTTCCATGTATACCATATGCAGTTAATATGATAAAGGAAGTTTTTATAATTACAGGTAGAAAATATGTAGAGCAAGCCTATGTGCTAGGGGCATCTAAGCTAGATGTAATTAGAAAGATATCTATACCAATGATTATGCCAGGAGTAATTTCGGCTTCAATAATGTGCTATATTGTTTCTTTTAGCCAGTACTTTCTTGTTTATTTAATAGGTGGTGGAAAGATAGTTACTTTTACAATGGATATGTTTCCATTCATTCAATCTGGAGATAGAATGATGGGTTCTGTTTATGGAATTATATTTATTGGAAGCACAATTTTATTGTTAAGTATTATGGAGTATATAATGAGTAGGGTGTATAAACAAAGTTTGGAAAACTATGTGTCTTTGGAAGTAAGTGATTAAACTTGTTTAATAAAAACAAAAAATGAAAATATTTTTATCTTTATTGGAAATGAATATTTTCTTATATAAGTTTTTCTTGCTTCTAATAAAAATAAAATGGAGATACTGATAATTTATGTTTAAATTAATTTTAGAAAATATAGGTAAAAAATATGGTGATAAAAGAATTATAGAGAATTTAAATTTATCTGTTAGGGAAGGCGAAAGAGTAAGTATTTTAGGTCCTTCAGGCTGTGGAAAGAGCACCTTATTTAAAATAGCTTCAGGTATAATTAGCGATTTTGAAGGTAGGGTCTTACTAGATGGAAAAGATATTTCTAATTGTCAAATTAATAAAAGAAATATAGTAATAGTCAATCAAGAAAATCTATTATTTCCACATATGAATGTCTTTGAAAATATAGCTTTTGGGCTTAGAGTTAGAAAAGTGAATAGTGAATATATAAATAATACCGTAAAGAATCTTTTAAATGAGATCGGTTTAAATGGATATGATAATAAAAAAGTATCCCAGCTTTCTGGAGGAGAAAAGCAAAGAGTTGCCCTAGCAAGAGCCCTTGCTGTAAAACCAGAAGTTTTGCTTTTAGATGAAGCCTATTCAAGTTTAGATACAAATTTAAGAGAAAAAATGAGAGAACTGACAATAGAACTTCAGAAAAAACATAATATAACAATGATATTAGTTACTCACGACAAGGAGGAAGCTATTTTATTTAGCGACAGAGTTGCTGTAATGCTAAATGGAGAAATTTTACAATTTGATAAACCAAACTTAGTATATGAAAAGCCTAAAACATTGGAAGTTGCTAAATTTATGGCTGAAAAGAATTTTATAGTTCTTGGGGAAAATACTGTTTTTATTAAGGTTGAGGATATTATAACTTCCAAGACTATAATAGAAGATAGCGTCTATGCCACTGTTATAGATTGTAAATATTCTGGTTCAAGAAATATATATACTGTTAAAATAAAGGCTTTAGACTTTGCAAAAGTAATGGATAAATATTTTTTAGAGGAATTTTGTAATAATAAAGATAAATCTCAAGAAGATCTAATTGAAATTTCTTTAGAAGCGGATAAAAATACTATATACAATTTAGGTGAAGAAATATATATTAAGATTAAAAAGTATAATTTATACTAAGTTTCTACTAAGAAATAAACTTGTAAAGAAGTTTTTTTGCTTTTATAATAAATACAAGACATATATTTTGAAAATAAGATATCTATAATGATGTAAGAAGAGGTGAATAAATGGAAAAAATATTAGGATATAATGATTTTTTAGAGCTTCCCAAAATAGAACTTCACTGTCATCTGGATGGTTCTTTAAGAGCAGATAGTGTTGTAGAAGAAATAAGAACTCAAAATATTGATATTAGTGAAGATGATATAGTTAATATAAATAGCATTTTAAAGGCGCCACAGGACTGTACTTCACTTGTAGAATACTTAAGTGCCTTTGATATGCCTCTTAAAGTTCTACAGAGCAAAAGGGCAATAAGAAGATTTGTATTTGAAGTTTTTGAAGATGCCTACAAGGAAAATATAGTTTATCTTGAACTTAGATTTGCTCCGATTCTTCATACTCAGAAAGGGCTAAGTATGAAGGAAATAATTTCTTCTGCAATTGAAGGGATGAATAATGCAAAGGATAGGTACGACATTGAAGGTGGACTAATTTTATGTTGTATGAAAAATTTCTCTGAAGAAGATGCAATAAGTACTATTGAATCTGGGAAAGAGTTTCTAGGTAAGGGAGTTTGTGCTGTGGATTTGGCAGGTCCAGAGGATGAAGCTTTTGCTTATAAATTTATAAATGCTATGAAACTTGCCAAAGAGTATGGTTACAAAATTACAATCCACGCTGGAGAGGCTGCTTCTGCTCAAAATGTAAAAGATTCTATAAAGCTTCTGCATGCTGATAGAATAGGACATGGAGTAAGAACTATAGAATCTGAAGAAGTATATAATCTAGTCAAGGAAAATAATGTACTTCTAGAAATATGTCCTACTAGTAATCTTCAGACAAAAACTGTAGAAAGTCTAGAAAAACATCCTTTGATAAAATATTTTAAAGATGGACTTGCTTTTTCTATAAATACCGATAATAGAACGGTTTCAGACACTACAGAAACAAAAGAATGCAGTATTGTTTCAAAACTTGTCTGCATGAATGTAGACGATTATAAAAAAATATATTATAATACAGTTGGGGCAATTTTTGCCTCAGATAAAGTTAAACAAAAACTCTTAAATAGATTAAATAAATAATAGTATTGATTTTACATAACAACCTAAAATAAATTGTAGTACTTTCTTTACTACTTATTAGAAGTTTCTTTTGTACAGAATACTTTTAAGGTGAACAATTTATACGAGGAGTTTTTAAAACAAATTGGAGGTGTTTTATTTGGGTAATTGTGATACATGTCCATCAAAGGGCAACTGCAATACAAATGCAGAAGCGTGTGGAATTCAAAACAATCCTAATAACAAAATAAAAAACATTATAGGTGTAATGAGTGGTAAAGGTGGCGTTGGTAAATCTACAATGACAACTCTTATCGCTAAGCAGCTAAATGCACAGGGTTATAAAGTTGGCATACTTGATGCAGATATTACTGGTCCAAGTATTCCAAGACTTATGAGAATGGGAGATGTGAAAGCATTTTCAGATGGTACTAATATAATACCTGTTACTACTTCTGCAGGAATAAAGGTTATATCACTTAACCTTATGCTTGAAGATGAAAACTCGCCTGTAATATGGAGAGGACCTATGATAGGTGGAGTAGTTAAACAGTTCTATACAGATGTATTATGGGAAGAGCTTGACTACCTTCTAATAGATATGCCACCAGGAACAGGGGATGTTGCTCTTACAGTAATGCAATCTATTCCAATTACTGGTGTTGTTATGGTTTCTATGCCTCAGAATCTAGTATCAATGATAGTTTCAAAGGCAATTAACATGACTCAACAGTTAAATGTACCTGTAATAGGAATTATAGAAAATATGAGTTATATACAGTGTCCAAATTGTTCTGAAAAGATCAGAATGTTTGATGATGACGATATAAATAATTTCCTAGATAGCAATAAGGTTGAACTTTTAGGAGAACTTCCTATGTCTAAGGAAATAATAAAGATTTCTACAGAAGGTGTTGGAGAAATAAGTCCAGACCTAAAGGGTATAATAGAAGGAATTACAAGCAAAGTTGAAAGTTTCTGTGCAAACAGATAAAACAAAAGAAGGTACCTTTTAAAAGGTACCTTCTTATTATAGTAATATTCAAAAAAACTTACAAAACGACTATTTCAATTGAATCACCAACCTAGAGCTTCTTAATGTATTTAATTGAATTGATAGGTATGTGTAGTGATTCTGTTTCATTGTAATTAGGATTTTCTTCATCAAGGTACGTAATAGTTAGTGTTAGGGATACATGATCACACTCGGAGATTACTCCATATAACTTAGAACCACTTATGTAGGAACTGATTTCAACGAAATCGTGCACATGGTTTTCAACAAACTTTCTAAATTTTGTTTTTTGATCTTCTCTTTGTAACTGTTTTTGTCTAGTCTTAATTTTTACCATTTAAATCACCCCTTTTATCTGAATGCTACTGGCCTTACTAGATGAATATGAAATTTATTTTTTAAAAAAGATTTTAAAATCAAGTTTTAAAGTTATTCTAATTATAGAAAACGTTATCCTTCTTTTCTTATTTTTATTATATAACTAATTAAAACATATGTAAATACAAAAGGAGAAAAAATGCGAAAATTTGGAAAAATTAACAAAATAACTAAAATTGAAGAAGTATACCACTCAAAATTCCTAAATGTTTTTGAAGTCTATTATAAAACAGAGTTAGGAAATGAAAAAAAGTGGATGGTCGCTTCGAGAAAGAATTTAGAAGACTATAAAAAAATGTTATATAAAGAAGAAAAATTTAGAAATGATGCAGTTATAATTGTACCTTTGGAAACTAATAGAGATGCTCTTGTCTTAATAAGGGAATTTAGAATGCCTATAAATGACTATATATATTCTCTTCCTGCTGGACTTATAGATCCAGGAGAAGACATTTATGAATCCGCTGTAAGAGAAATGTATGAGGAAACTGGCTTAGAACTTTATGAAATAGATAAAGATAAATCTTGTAACAAAGCTTTTGCTTCAGTTGGAATGTCTGATGAATCGCTGGCGATAATCTATGGAAAGGTAAGGGGAGAGTTTTCGACTAAAGGGCAGGAAGAAAGTGAAATAATAGAACCTATTTATGTAGATAGAAAAATGGCAAAAGAGATTCTAGCAAGTAATGTAAATATTGACATTAAAGCATGGTTAATTCTTAAAGAGTTTGTGGAAAAGGAGAGTAAAAAGTTTTAGTGTATACATATATATTAAGATGTAAGGACAATAGCCTGTATTGTGGCTATACTACAGATATTGCTAGGAGAGAAGAAGAACATAAAAATAAAATCGGTTCTAAATATGTAAGAGCTCATGGATTCAAGAAATTGGAATTGTATATAGCATTGGAAAGTAAAAGCCTTGCCATGAAAATGGAATGTGCAATAAAAAAGCTAAGTAAAGGCAAAAAAGAAAAACTTATTCAAGGTGATGATAGTATTATAGACAAATTAGATATAGATTACATATCAATAAATAGACTATCAGCAGATGAAAGAAAATAATATTTATAAAAATATATAAGAAATTAGTGATAAACTTTTCAAAATAAGTCATATATATTTTTTAAAATAAACTATAAAAAATTGAAAACATCGATTATTTTAAAAAGATATTGCTTAAAAAGCCTAAAAGAACAGATGTTCTTTTGGGTTTTTTTTAATACTAGAAGAGAATAAACTTAAATTTAATAGGAGTAAAAAACAAAAAATCTTTTACATAAAATATAAATATAATCTTGCTTAAAGAGTGTACTAGATGTATAATACACTTATAGATGTACTAGTCATATAATACACTTTAGGAGGTGCAGAATTGAATATTTCTGAATTTAATTTCAACAATAATACACCTATATACCTACAAATTGCAAAATATTTCCAAGCAAAAGTATTTATAGGTGAACTTTCTCCTGGTGATGTTATGCCCTCTAGAAGAGAGCTCGCAGGAGAAGCTAGGGTTAATCTCAATACAGTTCAGAAGGCATATGCCTTTATGGAAGATATTGGGCTAATAAAGACTGAAAGAAATAGATTTAGCTCTATTACAGATAACAAAAATATTATAGAAAACCTTAGAAATGAATTTATCAAAGAACCTCTTGAAAACTTTATATTGACGATGAAATCTGTCAATATAAGTAAAGAACAGGTTTTGAAACTTATTGATAAGGAATTTGATAATATAAAAGAAGTTTCTGAGAATAAAAACGAAAAATAGATAAAAAGAGGTGAAATTATGATACAACTAAAAAATGTTACAAAAAAATATAAAAAAAGTTCAAATGGCGGTAAAAAATATATGCAGTATGCTTTAGATAATGTATCACTAAATATTGATTCTGGAAAAATAACCGCTATTTTGGGTATAAATGGAGCAGGAAAATCTACTATGTTGAAAATAATAGCTGGCTTGGTTCAAACTACAAGTGGTGAAGTCTACATCGACAATGAAAAAATAAGTGAAAAAATATATGAAAAACTTATTTTCGTTCCAGATTGTGAAACTCATTTTCCTTCATTTACAATAGAAGATATGATGAATTTCTATAAGGATTTTTATAAAACTTGGAATCAAGAAAAAGCAGATGAAATGATGGAATTTTTTAATCTTAATAAAAATGATATAATAGATTCTCTTTCAAAAGGAAATATTGCAAAAGTGAAACTTATTCTAAGTTTTGCTTTAGACATGAAGTATATTCTTCTTGATGAACCTTTTAATGGCATAGATATTTTCAAAAGACAAGAATTCGTAAGTATTATTGCTAGATATGTAGACAATGATCAGTCTGTAATTATTACTACACATGAAATTGACGAAATTGAGCAAATTGTAGACGATGTGATTATTCTTTCTGATGGAAGAGTAGCTGCTAAATTCGATGCCGAAGAAATGAGATTTAATGAAGGAAAATCTATAAAAGATAAAATCAGAGAGGTGTCTATAGATGATTAAGTATTTAAAATTATTTAAAGTTAATATTAGACAAAATCTGAAAATATTTACATTTTAATATTATATCCATTTTATCTTTTATAATAATATTTTTAATTTGTAAATTTAGCATAGATGCTGCTATTATGAATCATATATCAAATGGCATTGAACTTACCCTGAATTTAAATTTTAAAATAGAAGCCTTTCTATTATTTGAGACGGTTTTATTTATGCTATTTGTATTGACAACTATACATATTAGATTTTCAGATTACTTTGGGACTTTATATACAACCATGCAAATACCAGTAAACAGAGCATTTCATGTGATCTCTATTATTTTAGAAGCAGTAATATTTATAGCAATACAGTATGTTTTATTCTATATTTTGTTAAAATTAAACTACACTTATATTCTAAGTAGTCTTTCAAAAATAGAATATTCTCATTTATATAATGTCTACGATGCCTTTAAAAATACAACATCTATTAATGCTTTTGGCGAACTTATACCTATCTGGAATCTTTCAATAAAAAATATTATATTTAGATTGTTTATATCTTGGCCTGCTATAGCCTCATACTGCATTCTTTTTTATATGATATTTTATAGATACGGAGCTAAAATAGTTTCAGCCATTATTACTGCTATTTTAATTTTAATAATATTTATAAGTAATATACATTTGATTTCTAATATTATAGATTTGATATTTATATTATTATTTGAAGTGATTTTTCATAATTTGTCATCAGGTAATATAATTAACTCAATTTTAATATTAATAGGGAGTGTACTTTTAAATTCATATATTATAAGAAGAAAACTAGATTTTTAGGAGGATGTTATGAATCAATTATTAAGTTTATACTATTACGAACTTAAAAAGAATAAAACAAAATTCCTGATAATGACATTGTTTGCTATACTATTTTTTATTATATCGTGCTTTACAATATTTTTTCAAAATGGCTATGGTATGAATGTTTTAGAGGCAAAAAAAGTTGTTGAAATGTCTTTAAGAAATACAAATATAACTTCAAATATGTCAGCTGAAATACTAGAAAATTCAATAGCTGGAATATCTTTTACGGAAGATTTCATTTTTATATCAGCTATTTTAAAAGTAATAGGAGCTGTACTAGCAGTTTTAATGTCATTTGGAGTGGCTATAAGGAGTTTTAAGAAGAAAAATAAAAGTTACTATATTGATTCTTGTTTACCAGTTAAAATATGGAAAATAAAGCTTTCAAGAATCTTATGTGGACTTAGTATATATATATATTATTTGCTTTCTCTTTCCTGTGCTTTAATTATAATAGATATATTACAAAAGATTCTGTTAGGTAAGTATTATACTGGAGCAATGGGCTTGTTTTATCCAGAGCTTATTTTCATACCAACAGATCCCAAAATAGCAGTATTTATAACGTTTATGTTTGTTCCTGTTTGTATAGCAGGAATTCAAACAATAGCAGACATATTTTTTGTTCAAAGCTCAGGTAAAAACATTGTAAAGAAAATATTTTCTATTGCAATACTTGTTATATGTGGAATAGACATGATTGCATTAATAATATATATGCAAGTTTATGAAAGCTTTATGCTAAGTACAGATTTAGAAGCAGGAAATAGTCTGATATTAAACATAAACCCATTTTATTTAGGAATGTTTGTATTTCCTATAATGTTTTTGATTTTATTTATAATTGACGTGAAAATTAGCAAAAGAAAGTTTAGAGGAGGTGTTTAAATGTTAAAAAGTTCAAAAAAAGGTGCATTTATATTAATATCCTTGATACTATCACTTATTTTAGTATCTACAATATTTAAACACTTTACTAAAGAAAAATTTACAGTTGAAAGCCTAAGTGGGGATCAAAAATACTTTGATGATATTAACCTTATTTATTCAAATAATTTAGAGTATCTACAAGGTTTAATAAATTCTAAAACGCCTGAAAATAAAAATATAAGAATAAAAAATTCAATATTAATATCTGGAAAGAAGAATAGTGATTTAAATAATATCTCTATAGAAGATAATAAATTTGTTTTTTCAAGTAAGGATAAGGATAAGTATAATGTTAATTACTACAATGT
>Trix_p1__coassemble_1091_pt1 | contig 30856 bp, 22 predicted proteins | sample Trix_p1__metabat2_low_PE_026 | metagenome-assembled genome bin Trix_p1
TCATTATTTATATATAGTGTTTTTTAAATCTTTTTTCTTGCAATAAACAATTATATCTATTTAAGAAAGTAAATATCTATATAAAAAAAGAAGACCGCAAAGCGATCTTCTTATATGTTAAATAAAATTTAATTATTCTATTATTGATGCAACAACACCAGAAGCAACTGTTCTACCACCTTCTCTGATAGCGAATCTTAGTCCTTCTTCTACACATATAGAGTTGATTAGGTCAACTTCTATAGTTACGTTGTCACCAGGCATAACCATTTCTATACCTTCTGGTAGCTTACACTCACCAGTTACGTCAGTTGTTCTGAAATAGAACTGAGGTCTGTAACCGTTGAAGAATGGAGTATGTCTACCACCTTCTTCTTTCTTAAGAACGTATATTTCTGCTGTAAACTTAGTATGAGCGTGAACAGAACCAGGAGCAGCAAGAACCTGTCCTCTTTCTATTTCATCTCTCTGGATACCTCTAAGAAGAGCACCTATGTTATCTCCAGCTTCAGCCTGATCTAGTAACTTTCTGAACATTTCAACTCCAGTTACAACAACCTTTCTTGGCTTTTCAGATAATCCAACTAGTTCAACTTCGTCAGAAACCTTAAGTATACCTCTTTCAACTCTACCAGTTGCAACAGTACCTCTACCAGTGATTGAGAATATATCTTCTACTGGCATTAGGAATGGCTTGTCAATTGCTCTTTCTGGAGCTGGTATATATTCGTCTATCTGTTCGAAGAAATCAACTATGATATCTCCCCACTTAGACTTAGGATCTTCTAGTGCCATTAAAGCAGATCCTCTAACTATTGGAGTATCATCTCCTGGGAAATCATATTCGTTTAATAGTTCTCTTACTTCCATTTCAACTAATTCTAGAAGTTCTTCGTCGTCTACCATATCACACTTGTTTAAGAATACAACTATGTAAGGTACACCAACCTGTCTAGAAAGTAGTATATGTTCTCTTGTCTGAGGCATTGGACCATCAGTAGCTGCAACAACTAGTATTGCACCATCCATCTGAGCTGCACCTGTAATCATGTTCTTAACGTAGTCAGCATGTCCTGGGCAGTCAACGTGAGCATAGTGTCTGTTTGGAGTTTCATACTCAACGTGAGAAGTAGATATTGTGATACCTCTTTCTCTTTCTTCTGGAGCCTTATCTATGTTAGCGAAGTCTACTGCTTCTCCTAACTGATATCTGTCATATAAAGTCTTAGTTATAGCTGCTGTTAATGTAGTCTTACCGTGGTCAACGTGACCTATTGTACCGATATTAACATGTGGCTTACTTCTTTCAAATTTAGCTTTTGCCATTTCAAATTTCCTCCCTATTATAAAATAATATTTTATTTATTATGCGGTGGGTATTATAATACCCACCTTTTTTTTACAATAAACTGTAAATTCTATATAAGTATATCACTTTTTTACGTATTTTTCAACGTTTCAATCAAAAACTAATCGCTTTTAATTAAAGTTTTTTCTATTTTAATACACTAATTACTTTCCTTCACTTATTGCCTTAGCAACTGATGCTGGAACCTGTGCATAGTGGTCAAATATCATAGTGTAAGTAGCTCTACCCTGAGTAGTAGATCTTAGGTCAGTTGCATATCCAAACATTTCAGATAGTGGAACGTGAGCTCTTATTACCTGAGCACCGTTTCTAGCTTCCATACCCTGAATCATACCTCTTCTTGAGTTTAAGTCACCCATAACATCACCCATGTAATCTTCTGGAGTAACAACTTCAACTGCAAATATTGGTTCAAGAAGAACTGAGTTACCCTTCTTCATAGCATCCTTGAATGCCATAGATGCTGCCATCTTGAAGGCCATTTCTGATGAATCGACTTCATGGTAAGAACCATCATATAATTCAACAGCAACGTCAACTACTGGATAACCTGCTACTATACCTGACTGCATAGCGCCCTGGATACCCTGATCAACTGGACCAACATATTCCTTAGGAACAGATCCACCAACAGTCTTGTTTTCGAACTTGTATCCTTCTCCTGATTCAAGTGGGTTAACTCTGATCTTAACGTGACCATACTGTCCTCTACCGCCTGACTGCTTAGAGTACTTGTATTCAACATCAACTGGCTGAGTAATAGTTTCTCTGTATGCAACCTGAGGAGCACCAACCTTAGCTTCAACCTTGAATTCTCTTAGAAGTCTGTCAACGATTATTTCTAGGTGAAGTTCACCCATACCACCGATGATAGTCTGTCCAGTTTCAGCGTCAGTTCTTACTGTGAATGTAGGATCTTCTTCTGATAACTTCTGAAGAGCTACACCCATCTTTTCCTGAGCAGCCTTTGATGCTGGTTCTATAGCAACAAATATAACTGGTTCAGGGAATTCCATTGATTCAAGAATTATTGGTGCATTAGGATCACAAAGTGAATCTCCTGTAGTAGTATCCTTAAGACCTACTGCAGCAGCTATGTCTCCTGCATAAACACAAGTTATTTCTTCTCTTGTATTAGCATGCATCTGTAGTATACGACCGATTCTTTCTCTCTTGTTCTTTGTAGCATTTAGTACATAAGAACCAGATTCTAAAGTACCAGAGTAAACTCTGAAGAATGCAAGCTTACCTACGAATGGGTCAGTCATGATCTTGAATGCAAGAGCTGAGAATGGTTCATCATCTGATGCATGTCTTTCACTTTCTTCACCATCTGGTAATATACCCTTTATTGATTCTATATCAGTTGGAGCTGGTAGGTAGTCGATAACACCATCAAGCATTAACTGAACTCCCTTATTTCTATAAGCTGTACCACAGAATACTGGGTTCATTTCACAAGCTATTGTAGCTTTTCTTATAGCCTTCTTTAATTCTTCAACTGTTATTTCTTCACCTTCTAAGTACTTCATCATAAGTTCTTCATCAGTTTCAGCTACTGCTTCTACTAATGCTTCTCTATATTCTTTAGCCTTATCAAGCATATCTGCAGGGATATCCTGTTCTTCTATTTCAGTACCCTGGTCATTCTTGTATATTTCAGCCTTCATTACTAGAAGATCTATTATACCAGTGAAGTTGTCTTCTGATCCTATTGGTAACTGCATTGCTACTGCGTTAGCCTTTAGTCTGTCCTTCATCATCTGAACAACATTGTAGAAGTCAGCTCCCTGTCTATCCATCTTATTTACGAATGCTATTCTTGGAACACCGTAAGTTTCAGCCTGTCTCCAAACATTTTCTGACTGTGGTTCAACACCACTCTTAGCACAGAAAACTGCAACAGAACCGTCAAGAACTCTTAGAGATCTTTCAACTTCAACTGTGAAGTCGACGTGTCCAGGAGTATCTATGATGTTTACTCTGTGACCCTTCCACTCACAAGTAGTAGCGGCAGAAGTAATTGTTATACCTCTTTCCTTTTCCTGAGCCATCCAGTCCATCTGAGATGCACCGTCATGTGTTTCACCTATTTTATGAGTACGTCCAGCATAGAACAAGATTCTTTCAGTAGTTGTAGTCTTACCTGCATCTATGTGGGCCATTATTCCTATATTTCTAGTTTTTTCCAATGGAAATTGTCTAGCCATCTGTTTCCTCCTTAATTACTTATACAAAAAAAATGGATTACCATCTGTAATGAGCAAATGCCTTGTTTGCTTCTGCCATCTTGTGTGTATCTTCCTTCTTCTTTACAGATGCACCAGTATTATTAGCTGCATCCATTATTTCCTTAGCTAGTTTTTCTACCATACCCTTTTCGCCTCTAGCTCTAGTGTATCTAACTAACCATCTAAGTCCTAATGTTTCTCTTCTATCAGCTCTAACTTCGATAGGTACCTGATAGTTTGCACCACCGACTCTTCTTGCCTTTACTTCTAGTACTGGCATTATATTTTCCATAGCCTTATTGAAAACTTCTAGTGCATCTTCACCAGTCTTTTCTGCTATTATAGCGAAAGCATCATATACGATCTTCTGAGCTTTCCCTTTTTTTCCGTCATACATTAAGTTATTTATTAATTTTGTTACTACCTTACTTCCATACATTGGATCTGGTAAAACTTCTCTCTTTGGAACATTACCTTTTCTTGGCATTTCGCTTCCCTCCTTAATTATAAAAGTTAAATCATAGGTACTCGACAATGTCTTTTGCCGTGATGCCATAAATAAATATATCTATATATTTAAAGCATCGAACTATAATCAATTGCTGTTTTATCAGCTTTATACCTTTTCACTTGATTTTTGGCTCAAGCTACCTTCTCATTAAATTAAATCTCTAATTAATACTGAATCTCTAATAATGTAGATTAATTAATTATTACTTGCTTTCCTTAGGTCTCTTAGTACCATACTTAGATCTAGACTGTCTTCTCTTTTCTACACCAGCTGTATCTAATGTACCTCTTAGTATATGGTATCTAACACCAGGAAGGTCCTTAACTCTACCACCTCTTATAAGAACAACACTGTGTTCCTGTAAGTTGTGTCCTTCACCTGGTATATAAGCAGATACTTCTATACCGTTTGTAAGTCTAACTCTGGCAACCTTTCTAAGGGCTGAGTTTGGCTTCTTAGGTGTTACTGTCTTTACAGAAGTACAAACACCTCTCTTCTGTGGAGCACTAATGTTAGTTGCTTTCTTTACTAAAGAATTGTAACCTTTTTGTAGTGCTGGAGCAGTAGAATTCTTTTCTACAGCTTTTCTACTCTTACGAACTAATTGGTTGATTGTTGGCATCAACTGCACCTCCTTTTTCTTAAATTTCCGATCTTCATCAGTGATCGCCAACCGCACCAATATGCACTGCATATTGATTAATTGTTTTGATGCTTTTAGTATTCTACTAAAAAAAGTAATCTCTATATTTCAAGATTACATACCTTTATATTTTAGCACTGTAATCAAGCCATGTCAATTATTTTTGTGAAAATAAATAAGCCATCCTTTACTTGTTTTTTCTACGTATTTTAATAAAATTTCCCTCTTCTTTTCTTTTTATTAGTATTGAATTAATAATAACTATTTTATATTTGTTTTTTAATTTTTAAATGCACATTTTTTTATTTTAAATAATTTAAATATTAAGATTTTCAATTTATATTACAAGTTCAAAATTAATTTTATCTATCCACTCAAATACTTAATATAGCTTTAATTGAGCTATTTTATCTTTAATGGCTTATTTGCTAGAAATAATCTGGCTACTACTATATAATGGAACTGTATATAATTATTTGGAGGACTTATAAATATGGATTTTAAAGACAATCGCTTGACCATTATAACTACTGTAATTATTTCCTTAGTTGTAATATCCTTTTTTTCAATTTTCTTTTTACAAGAAATAAAGGGCAGTTCTAAAGAACAATATGCAAAAACACCTGCTCAAACTGTAAAAAAAGTCAGTTTTGTAGGTGTGGGAGATAACTTAATTCACGATACCATCTATCAATCTTCAGATAGAAGAAATGGAGTTTTAGGAGATGGAAAATATGATTTTTCTAATCTTTATAGTGAAATTAAGGACGATATTAACAAACACGATATTCGCTATATCAATCAGGAATCTATTATTGCTGGAGACAAATATGGGATACATAGTTATCCAAGGTTCAATACTCCAGAAGAAATGATACCTACTCTCAGCAAAACTGGATTTAATCTTATTAACCTTGCTAATAACCACTCTATGGATATGGGTTCCGAGGGAATTAGTGATTCTATAAATCTTTGGAATAAGGAAAAAGTCTATACTACAGGGCTTTATAACTCCCAAGAAGACAGAGACCAGCCTCTTATTATTGACAAAAACGGAATAAAAACTGCAGTGCTTTCATACACATATGATACAAATGGTATGAAGGCCAAAGAAGATTTCAAAGTTCCATACCTTGATGAAAAAAAAATCAAGAAAGATGTTGAAAAAGCAAAAAAAGAAGCAGATTTTATTTTGGTTTCAGCTCATTGGGGAGAAGAACATGTTCATAGTTTAAATGAAACTCAAATTAAATTCGCAAAGTTATTTAACGAATTAGGCGTCGATGTTGTTTTAGGCTCACATGCACATGTAATTCAAAAGTCTGAGTGGCTAACTAATAAAGATGGTAAAAAAACACTAATATATTACGGCATGGGTAACTTCGTACACAATATGTTAGGAGCTGATACATATCTTGAAGGAATGGCATCTTGGAATTTTGTAAAAAAGGGAGACAAAAAATACATAGAAGAAGCTAAGTTTACACCTCTCGTATTTCATTTAGAAAGTAACCAATATGGACTAGATGGAAAGGTCTATAGACTTGATAAATATCCTTTAGAACTTGCAAATAGACACTTTGCAATGTATGGTGCAGGCAAATACAATCTTGAAAACTATCAAAATATTGTTAAAAACCTTATTCCAGAAGATATGTTGGATATGAATGTAACAACTCAATAAAATTTTCAAACCTGTATATTTTTATATGCAGGTTTTTTATATTCAGATTTATGTTTATAAAATAAATTATTTTTTCATATCTGTCTTTTTATTATGATATTATATTTATAGATAATATCTAGCAAAATAGTAATAAATATAAATTATTAGGCTAAATCTACTAAAAGTTTGAATTTAGCAGTTTTGCTTTTTAATAAAATTTCAGGAGGTATTTTATGGAACTAAATAAAAGAATAGATAAATTTGCGAAACTGGCAATAAAAACAGGAATTAATATTCAAAAAGGAGAAACTCTTCTAATAAGGGCTGATGTGGAAGCTTCAGACTTTGCAAGAAGATGCGTAAAAGAAGCTTACAAGGCAGGTGCTAAACATGTCTATGTAGAATATTCTGATGAGGTAATCTTTAGAGAAACTTATTTATCAGCTCCAGATGAGGCATTTGATGAGTATCCAGAATGGCAATCTTATAAATATACAGAAATAGCAAAAGAAGGTGGTTCTTTCCTTAACATTGTATCTGCAAATCCAGATCTTCTAAAAGGAGTAGATACAGATAGAATTTCCAGATTTCAGAAAATTGCTGGAAAATACCTTAAAGAATGGAGATCTTATACTCTTACTGACAAGGTCAAATGGTCAATTGTAGCTGTCCCTTCTGAAGCATGGGCAAGTAGGCTTCATCCAGACTTAGAACTCAATGATGCTATTGAAAAGTTATGGAATGAAATCCTAGATTGCTCCAGAGTTTCCGAAAACCCAGTTGAAGATTGGAAATCTCATGTTTCAAATATAAGAAATAAAATGGATATACTTAATAAGCTAGACCTTGATAGACTTATCTACAAGTCATCTAAAACAAATCTTGAAATAGGTCTTCCTCAGGGACATATTTGGCAGGGAGGATCCGCTTTTGATCCTAACAATATAGAGTTTTGTCCTAACATTCCAACTGAAGAAGTCTATGGCATGCCTCACAAAAATAGAGTCAACGGCATTGTCCACAGTACAAAGCCTCTTATATTTGCAGGAAATATTATAGATAATTTCTGGATTGAATTTAAAGATGGAAAAATAATAGACTACAAGGCAGAAAAAGGTCATGAAAGTCTTAAACTATTAATAGAAACAGACGAAGGTTCTCTAAGGCTTGGAGAAATGGCTCTTGTTCCATTTGACTCACCTATTTCAAATAGCAATATTGTTTTTTATAGTACCCTTTTCGATGAAAATGCTTCTTGCCATCTAGCAATTGGCGCTGCCTACAGTTCTAACATAGAAAATGGAGATTCATTAAATGAAAATGAAATGGATAAAGTCGGTATGAATTCAAGTATTACACATGTTGATTTCATGATAGGAGATTCTGACCTTAATATTATGGGCATAGATAAATCAGGAAAATCACACGAAATATTTAAAAATGGCAATTGGGCATTTTAGATAGCGGAGGATACCATGTCACTAGAAAAAAAACTTGTCGCTCTTGCACTTTTTATATGTAACAGTATGGGTGCAGTAGAAATTACAATAGTAACTACTGCAATACCTTCAATAGTCAAGGATCTTTCCGGATTTAACCTTGCCAGCTATGTTTTTTCCATATTTCTTTTAACATCGGCAATTGCAAATACTGTTTTTGGAAAACTTGCAGATATTTACGGAAAAAAGAAGTTACTTCAAATATCAATAGTAATATTTCTTATAGGTTCATTGATGTGCGGACTTTCAATGAATATGGAATTCTTGATTTTTTCAAGAGCTCTTCAAGGACTTGGTTCTGGTGCTCTTGCAACACTTACAATGGCAGTTATAGGCGATGTATTCGATGTAGAAGAAAGAGCTATGATAAGTGGATACAATTCTACAGTTTGGAGTATAGCTAGTTTAATTGCTCCACTTCTAGGTGGAATTATTCTACTAAAGTTCACATGGCACTGGGTTTTTTATATTAATATTCCAGTCGGACTAATTAGTATGTTTCTTGTTCATAAATACTATAACTTCAAAGAAACAAAAAGCTCGGAAAAACTTGATATTAAAGGTCTATCTGTCATGACTTTATTTGTAATATGTATAATACAGGCAATGTCCTCACTTGAAAGCAATTCATTTTTTAGTTTGAGGGTACTACTTCCAATTACACTTTCCATTTTATTTTTGATTATATTTTCCAAGGTTGAAAAAACAGTTGAATCCCCTGTTTTACCTTATCAACTATTTTCAAAAGAAATTGTGTTGGTAATGGTGATTACATTTTTAAATGCTACTATTCTTATAGCAATGGATGTTTATAATCCTTCATTTATGCAAAGTGTTCAGGGATATGCACCTATGATGTCTACAGTTCCGATTGTTCCACTTTCAACTGCTTGGATGCTTTCATCATTTATACTTTCAAAAATGATTAGTCGCTACTCAACTAAAAATATATTAATTGCAAGTCTTTCTATCCTTGCACTAGGTGTATTTGGACTTATTTTCCTCACACCTACTTCTAGCCCTTGGCTTATGGGAACTATGTCTTGCGTTATTGGTCTTGGATTTGGTGGAAGCTTTAATATGCTTTTATTTGTAGTTCAAGAGACTCTATCAAAAGAAAATATGGGAATGGCATCTGGCTCTGTAATGTTTATAAGAACACTTGGACAGACAATTGGTATCAGTGCTTTCGGAATGGTTTTAAACAACTCTGTTGTAAAATACTTTAGCAAACTTGGAATAAGTGTAAATACAAGTAACTTTTTAAATAACCACTCACTAAAAGCGCACGATATTGTTCAATCTCAATTTTTTGGATATAATAACATTTATATTATAAGCTTTATACTTGCAGCAATTTGTGTACTTGTTGCCCTATTTCTTCCAGGAAATAAAAAGCTGAATAACTACTAAAAATCAAGCGAGGACTTTTATTTCAATAAATTTCTGGTTTTTTTAAAATAGTTGAGTTTATAAGCTGAAACTTGTTATAATATATTTTGTAGGTTTACAATCTAGCGGTAAAAACAAACCTAAGGTTGTTTCAAATAAAAATTGAAATTCAAGGAGGAAAGCATGAGAACAAGTACTTTAAAACAGCTTCTTGTTTCTATTCTGGTAGGGCTTATATTCGGCGTTGTCCTAAGTGTCAGCCGTTTTGCTCAAGAAGGATTTTTAGCAGGTATAGGTCAATTTCTATATTTCTTTATATTATTAGGAGGAACTTTCTTCATTACAGGTCTTCTATTTAATAGAAGAGGTAAAGATACTGCAAATATGAGAATCTTTGCTACTAAAATGGAAAAGGAAGGTATTCTTGTAATGGATGAAATTGCAGAAATGCCTATAGCAGGTAAAAAAAATATAAAAGGTTGGCTTTACCTTACAGACTCACTTATTATTTTTGCCAATACACCTGATGCTGAGCTTATAGAAAAAAAAGCTATGAGAATTCCACTATCTAAAATAATAAAGGTTGAAACTTTTAAACCTACTTTTATTACTCATGATGGTATAAGACTTACTTTAAAAAATGGTCAGCAACATGATATTCTTGTTGGTAAGACTCAGAAATGGGTTGATGCCATTATAGAAGAGGCGGAAAAACGTCAGCGTAGAAAAATACAAAGATAAGCTGTACTAAAAACACTAATAATAAAAGAGCTTTGGAATAATTTTCCTAGGCTCTTTTTTGTGTTTACAGCAATCTTGGTTTTGAACTTTCTCTATGATATACTTCTAGTATAAAATATTAATTGGAGGGAAATTATGATTGATGCAATAATAGTCGCTGCAGGCTCTGGTAAAAGAATGAATTCTGATATTAACAAACAATTTCTAAAAATAAATAACAAAGCCGTAATTGCATGGACAATAGAAAAATTTTATAATAATGAAAACATAGATAATATTACTCTAGCAATTAGAAAAGAAGATGAGGAATATATGAAAAATATAATTTCCCAGTATGGATTTGAAAAAATTAATCTAGTCTATGGAGGTAAAGAAAGGCAAGACTCAATAGCAAATTGTCTTGATAAAATTATACACACTGACTACGTTCTTATACATGATGGGGCAAGACCCTTTATTGATACTGAAACAATCAATAGATGTATTGAAGAAACTAAGGTTCATAAGTGTACCTGTGTAGGCGTTCCAAGCAAAGATACCATTAAGATTGTGGATAACTTCGGAAATATTTCTGCTACTCCAGATAGAAAAACTCTATGGTGTGCACAGACTCCACAGGCTTTCCACATAGATATTATAAAAAGAGCATATAAACACGCAAAAGAAAGCGGATTTTTGGGAACAGATGATGCTTCTCTTGTGGAAAACATTGGATATAAAGTAAAAATGGTAATGGGAAATTATAATAATATAAAAATCACCACACCTGAGGATCTTATTCCAGCTGAAATGATTGCTAAGACAATAAAGTAAGGTTACTTTTTAAGGAGGATAATATGAAAATAGGTATAGGATATGATGTTCATAAACTTGTAGAAAACAGAGATTTAATAATTGGTGGCGTAAAAATCGACCACGAAAAAGGTCTTCTTGGTCATTCTGACGCAGATGTTCTTACTCATGCTGTTATAGACTCCATCTTCGGAGCGCTTGGTCTTGGAGACTTGGGAAGACACTTTCCAGATAGCGATCCTAAGTACAAGGGAGCAGACAGCTTAAAACTAATGGAACACTCTTATAAACTTATGAAGGATATGGGCTATGAAGTAGGCAATATCGACTGTATAATAATAGCTCAAGCACCCAAAATGGCTCCTCATCTTGAAAAGATGAAGACAAACTTTGCCAAGATACTTAATACAGATATTTCAAATATTAATATCAAGGCTACTACTGAAGAAGGACTTGGATTTACAGGTCAAAAAGAAGGTATAGCCTCTCAATCTGTATGTCTCCTAAATAAAATTGAAAAATAAAATCTTAATATAATTATTAGTAAGTTATTTACTATAAATAATTAATTGAAGTAGAAAAAGCCCCAGTATAAATTTATATTAGGGGCCTTTTAGATTTTAAATAAAAAACGGTAAGAACTAAGTCTTACCGTTTTTGAGGAATTTTATGCCGGGAATTTGCTCCCGATGAACTTCACATACTTATATAGTACATAAAGACATATCACTACTGCCAAAATCTCTTCAAATAAAGCTATATACTCTATCCACTTTGAAACACTTCCAACAACTGTGTTTAGATGTCCGACATAAAGCTTCATTGAAAGAGCTGTAATTGCCATTGGGAATGTAAACGCAGAGAAACTCGGGTAAAATTCGAGTTTTAACAACTTTGGGAGTGCAGTTAAAACCACTAAGAAAAATACTTGACTTATTACAAATAAAAACATAAGCATAAAAGTCTGCTTATTTTCAAAACCGCTAAGATATCCTGCCAAGCACAATGATCCCGGTGCTGTAAGAATTACCTTAGTAGGAAGCATAGCTTCTTTTAATTTTCCTACTCTATATACTCTATTCAATATTACAGGTATTAATATTAAATATGCAACAAAACCAAAATAAAAGCATATTTTTCCAATAAGAGGGTTGAATTGTTTCCCTGTTACAGTAGCCACCACTATTCCCACATAAACTATATACCAACTAGGAAGTACTGTTTCCTTCTTAAAGTTAATTACATATGTTTTGGTAAACACCACCATTAAAATTACATGAAGTACAATTGCTCCATACCACATTACAGAAGCAATGGGTCTTGAAAATGGCAGTACATATGTACTTAAAACCATTACCCCCATTGAAAATGTAGGTATAACAGATGCAATAGCAACATTTTCAAATTCCTTTTTTATATTTTTAAAATGCAAAACTGCTTTTAAAAGCAAAATTGCAAATAATATAAACGCTGCAAATCCAAAAGCATATCTCAAGTACTCACTTCTTACTTTTAGCATATTCCCATTTGTAGCTAAAGCAAGCATTAAACCTGCTATTGGTATTGGTATAATCTCAAGCAAACTAGATTCTTTTTGGGATTTCAAGCTTTCCATCATCTATTAACCTTTCTGCTACCCATCTTGCAACTTTTCCTGTTATTTCTATACAATGCTCTTTTCTTTCAGGAGATGCAAAATTATCTCCTTCCCACTGCTTAGTCATCACTCTACAGCAAGTAGCCTTGTATTCATTCTTTATATAATCATGAAGGTCTTTTGCACATTCGAACATTCTAGGGTTCATCGGCTCACCCTTTACTCTTCCATACATCATACCAAGTACCATTTCCCCACCAGATATTGCACCACATAAACACTGTGCCTTACCTAGTCCTATTGGGAAGCTTGAAGCCATCTTTACTACTTCCTCTGGTAATGGATTGTTTAGTTCATCGTTTAAAGTTTGTACTACTGCTTCTGAACAAAAAAATGTTCCTGATCTAAAATATTCCTCTGCAATATTCTTTATATGTTCTAAATACTGCTCTTTATTTACTGTCATAAATGCCTCCTATAACTTTAATTAAATTAATTATTAAAACAACATTCCAATTATATACCTTCTTTTAGTAAAAGGTCAATTTTAAAAAGAATAAATTGTATATTTCTATAACAATATATCATTATATATTTATTTTCTATTATTTTTATTCTTATAATCGTCTTTTTAAACCAAAATAACTCTTCTATTTTATAACAAAAAAGCTAGGTACAAGCAAACTGCACTTAGCCTTTCTTTATATTTTTTTACTATCTAGAATTAAGTACTTAATAATACCATATATTCTTTTTAATGATTCAAATATTTTTTATTATCTCTTATAAACTATTTTTCTGTTGCTCCACCGCAGCTTGAGCCAGCTCCAGCAGTACATGCATAACAGTGTTTTCCTGTCTTTATAGTTCTTATATCAAGAGACTTATCTCTTAAATCGAATATATTATCTATTCCTTCAGCTTTTATACCTGCTGCTTGATTAAAGTCACAATCATAAAGTCCGCCGTCCCAAGAAACAGATACCTGATCTCTACACATCATATTTTCAACTGTTGCTGGATTAAAGCTATAATAAAGTGTGTTCATATACTCTTCAAGGTTTCCACTTTCATCTAAGAAATCTGAGAATCTTCCTAGTGGATTGTTAGTTATAGTAAATAGGTTATTAAATACTATACCAAACTGTGAATATAATCTTTCCTTATAAAGCTTTGTCATATCTTCCTGACTAGGTGGAAGGAATGCTCCTGCTGGATTGAAAACTATGTCAAGCTCTAATTCAGGATTTGTTCCATATCCTATAGAGTTTAGCATTTTTAAAGCTTCTATTGACTTATCAAAGACTCCATCGCCTCTTTGTATGTCGGCATTCTTCTTAGTATAGAATGGTAGTGAACAGACTACAGTAACCTTATTATTTTTAAATACTTCTGGCATATTTTTATACTTTTCAGTAAGCAATATTACAAGGTTAGTTCTTACTATTACCTTTTCTGCTATCTTTGCACTTTCTTCTATAAACCAAACTATGTCTGGATTCATCTCAGGTGCACCACCTGTTATATCCATTGTCTTAAATTCATATTTTTTAAATGCATCTAAACATGCCTGCATTGTATTTTTGTCCATAATTTCTTTTCTATCAGGACCTGCTTCTACATGACAGTGTTTACATCTAAGATTACACATTCTGCCAACGTTTACCTGTAAAGTTGATGGACTTTCTACTGTCTTTAAAAAATCCTTATTTTCTACTGAATCGTTGAATTCAGGAATATCTACTCTTTTACTTAATTCTTCTATATTCATTCTTTCTTAAATCCCCCCATAATAAATCTTTTTATTGAATACATAAAAGCTCATTTTATCTCCATTGCACTATATACAAATAATTAAATTTTTACATAAGCTAACTCATAAACTTAATTCTTTTTTGCTATATAACAAAGATTATAGAAAATTTATTGATATTTTATCTAAAACAATGATTATTATCAATTAAATTTTAACTTATACGCTTCTTCCTTAGAGCTATATTCAATACCTTACTTCATACTCTTTTTTTCAAGAATATTCTTGCTCTGAACTCCAAATGCAAGAGTTGCTCCAGCCTTTATTGTAGCAACTACATGAGCTACTTCTATAATCTGATCTTGGTCGCAACCCCTTTCAAGACATGCATTTGTGTATGCGTCTATACAGTAAGGACACTGAACAGCAAATGCTGTTGCTAAAGCTACAAGAGTCTTTTCTCTTAATGTTAGTGAGCTTTCATCATAAACTGCACCATAGTACTCCATAAACTTGTCCCACATTTCTTCTGCATTTTCGCGAAGTTTACCTTGTCCAAATTTAGCTAAATCTTCTTTTTCAAAATAGAAATCCATAATCTACCTCCTGGTTTTATTTTGGCAGTATGCCCTACATTCTTATAAAGACTATACTACTCCTTACTCTATCTTAACATAATAAAATGCTAATAATTTGTTTTTTTATAATTGTATCAAATATTTTTTCAATAACATTAATTGCAATTATAGTTTTTTTCGATACTAATATTCAATTCTTACTTCTGTATATTAGAGTAACGAAAGCTATAATTGCATAGTTAAATAATTTCCCAAAACAATATTATCTATTATTATTAGAAAGACAGTTTCATTGATTTTGCTTATGAACTTTTTGTTTTTAATTCCTATAATTCTTCCACTATCTGAATTACATCTACTACAAGCTTTGGACATACTGTAAATAAAAGATTTTTCTCTTGTATTATCTTTGAATCTTCTTCTTCTGTTAGATTGTAACCTAATATTTCTGAACAAGCTGTCTTTCCGCTGTGAAGTTGTGCAAATTTTTCCTTAAACTCACATACCTTTGCTATCATTTTTCCCTTTGTAGCCATGTCATTAGCTTCACTGTGACCATATTTTAGACCTAGAGCTATCAAGCCTCCTATATATGCACCACAAACTCCTGCATCAAAAGTTCCGCCACCAAATGCAGCTGCACTTTTTAGGGCAGTTTTTCTATCGATATTTAAATCATCTGCAATAGCCATTGTTATTACCTGCCCACAATCAAAGCCTTCTTTAAACATCTCGATTACTTTTTCTTCAGTTATCATTATAGTTTTCTCCTTTCAATTCATTGATTATTATTTTAATTACCATTCTCTATTATATATTAGTTTCTTCATTAAAAGTGACTGTATTGATTTTATCTATTACTTTGTTTTTCATTTTGATTTTATCTATAGCAAAGCTGCTCTTATATATTTTTTACAAATAAAAAGCAGCCAAATAGCTGCTTTTTATCTATATTTATATGATTTTTAATATGCCTTAGCAAATATAACCATATTATCTGCTTTTTCTCCACTGTAGAAACAAGTGTCTCCTAGATCTTCCTGTTCAAATGGTATAACTCTTATAGTTGCACCAGTTAATTCTTTTATCTTCGCTTCGTTTTCAGCGTTGTTCTTCCACATAACCTTAGCGAATCCACGTTTGTTTTCTACTATGTCTACAAATTCATCCATATTCTTAGCTACATAAGTTCTTTCATCTCTGTACTTCTTAGCCTTATTGAACATATTTGTCTGTATATCTTCAAGAAGATTTTCAACTGTTTCAGCTATACCGTCAAGAGAGATAGCATCCTTTGTAAGCTCATCTCTTCTAAATGCAAGAGCCTGATTCTTTTCTATATCCTTTGGTCCTATTTCTATTCTTACTGGTATACCCTTCATTTCAGAGTCATTGAACTTGTATCCTGGGCTGTAGTTATCTCTATCATCTACATCTACTACTATTCCCTTTGCCTTCATTTCTTCTGCTATCTTATCTACTACTTCCATTACTCCGCCCTTATTTGCAGCTATTGGAACGATAACTACCTGTATTGGTGCCATCTTTGGAGGTAATACAAGACCTCTATTATCAGAGTGAACCATTATTAATCCACCTATTAGTCTAGTAGATATACCCCAAGAAGTATGGTATGGATGAGCAAGGTTTCCTTCTCTGTCTGAGTAAGTAATATCAAATGCCTTTGTAAAATGCTGTCCTAAGAAGTGAGATGTACCAGACTGAAGAGCCTTACCGTCATGCATCATAGCTTCTATTGTATATGTAGCATCTGCACCAGCAAACTTTTCACTTTCAGACTTCTGACCAACTATTACTGGCATAGCCATTAAATCTTCAGCAACTAATCTATAAACTTCAAGCTGCTGTAAAGTTTCCTTCATAGCTTCTTCCTTTGTTTCATGAATTGTATGACCTTCCTGCCATAAGAATTCAGATGTTCTTAAGAATGGTCTAGTAGTCTTTTCCCATCTTACAACTGAGTTCCACTGATTGTATAAAAATGGAAGCTGTCTATAAGATGTTAGCCACTTAGAGTACATTGTACATATTATTGTTTCAGAAGTAGGTCTTACTGCAAGTCTTTCTTCTAAAACCTTGTTTCCACCCTGAGTAACCCAAGCAACTTCTGGAGCAAAACCTTCAACGTGATCTGCTTCTTTATTTAAAAGACTTTCTGGTATTAACATTGGGAAGTATACATTCTTGTGTCCACCCTTTTTAAATAGGTCATCAGCATAATCTCTTATCTTTTCCCATAATGCAAATCCATATGGTCTAATTACCATAAATCCCTTTATTGGTGCATAATCAACTAGTTCTGTCTTTGTTATTACATCAGTATACCACTGAGCAAAATCATCTTCCATTGGTGTGATTTCTTCAACAAATTGCTTATTATTTTTCGCCATTTCTAATTCCTCCTAAATCTTTGTTACCTTCTTGTCATGCAAAATTTCAATATTCGATATTTTCACGACATTGACCTTAAATATATTTTAAACAGCCTTGAAGGACTGAAAGCTTTTTAAATTCATAGAAATTAAATCTGTGAATTGGAAAACTGAATTAAAAAAAGCCCTTCATCTCCAAAAGAGACGAAAGGCTGTTAGTTTCCGCGGTACCACTCTTATTAGCTAATAAAATAGCTCGCTCGATAGAATATAACGGTTCTCAACCGTGAGAGTTATTAACCCCTCATGCTAAAAGGCTGGTTCACAAGATTTGATATAGAATCTCTCAGCACCGATTCTTCTCTGTAATATCTTTTCAAGCTACTATTCCTTCATCATCGCTTATATTTAAAGTATAATGACATAATATAATATTTAATTTAAATTGTCAATAGTAAAACATTAAACAAATTCATTTATCCTATACAGTAAAATCAGTAATATCTAAAAACTATTTGGCAATATTATTTAAAGCATACTGAAAGTCAATTCTTAACTTAATCTTATAGATTTCAATTTAAAAAAGAGTCCTATCAGTAACAAATTTATTGCAAATATAAATATCCATTGCTGTGAATCTAGGATCTATCTAAATAAGTCCAATAAATAAAAATAAAATAATCGTCAATAATTCCTACCATGCTAGTATGCTGCCGCTAATATACATTTCCTTATGTTCACTAAATGTCTACTTTATTTTTGCAAATATCATTCTTCCTGCTGGTGTCTGAAGAATTGATGTTACTACTACAGTCTTAGTTTCTCCTATATTATTCTTACCATTTTCTACAACTATCATTGTTCCATCATCAAGATATGCAATACCCTGCTGATTTTCTTTTCCTTCTTTGACAATTGTTACTACCATTTCTTCTCCAGGTATGGCAATGGGCTTAACTGCATTTGCAAGTTCATTTATATTCAGTACCTCTACTCCTCTTACCTGAGCAACCTTATTAAGATTGTAGTCATTGGTTACTACCTTACCGTTTAATACTGATGCCAGCTTTAAAAGTTTTATATCTACCTCTGCTATATTTGCAAAATCTTGATTTGTAACTTCAACTTCTATATGACCATCTTCTTGAATAGTGTTTAATATATCTAAACCTCTTCTTCCTCTTACTCTTTTTAGATCATCTGCTGAATCTGCAATATGTCTTAGCTCATCAAGTACAAACTGTGGTACAACCAATTTTCCTTCAAGAAAACCTGTTCTGCATATATCTGCTATTCTTCCATCTATAATTACTGATGTATCCAAAACCTTAGGTGGTATACTCTTTTTTACCTGCTTGGACTTTTCTGCGTCCCTTTCTTTCTTTTCACCTGCTGTCTTAAATTTCAATAAGCCTACTATTTCATCTTTACTTCTAATTCCAATTCTAACTCCTATAAGACCTAGCACTATGTAGGCGATTATAGAAAGTACTGGTCCAATAACATACACCTTTTCAAGCTGACTGCTTATAAGAAATGCTATTAAAAAACCTATCAAAAGTCCTATTGAACCTAATATAATATCAACCTGTGAATATCTCGAAATTTCCTTGTCAAACTTCTTTCCGAGATTTTTCATCTTTTCACTTATTCTTGGTTCTGCAATAAATAATATAAGACCAGCTACTGCTCCTATTCCTATACCTACTCCATACCCGTATACCTTATTGCCAAATTGAAGTATTTCAAATGGCTTCATTAAAGATATATAAAGGGTTGCAGTTATAGCAAAACCTAATAAAGCGAAAAAGAATCTCCTTATTTTCTTTAACATACTTTTTCCCTGCCTTCCAATTAAATTAGCCTATCTAAGACAGCTAGTTTCTTCATTTTTATAAGTCCATTTCTAATATACGTAGCTCTAATTTCACCTATTCCCTCGACTTCATCAAGTTCCTCTATTGATGCTGATAAAATAGCCTGAAAGCTACCAAAATATTCTATAAGATTATATATAATTCCTTGTGGTAATTTATGTATTTTACTAAGAAGTCTATATCCCCTAGGAGATGTAGGTTTGTCAAGATTCTCATTATATCCAGAAAATCCCATTATCTTAGCTATCTTTGTTAAATCAACTAGTTCTTCATTAGAAAGACTGCTCAACTTTTTCTTGAACGTTTCCTTACTTAAATCATCTAAAACGTAATCATTAATTATAAAGTCCTGTTCGTCCTTCGTTCTTCCTATCAATTGTTCATACTGATTTCTAATTAGAAATCCTTCTTCTCCAAGAGCTAATAGATACATTTCCATTGTATTTGTTACTCTTAGAACCATTTCAACCTTAGACATTGCAAATACAACATCATAGATTGTAACCATATCAGCAAACTCCAGTGCATTTAGATTAAGCACTGCTTGTTCCTGAGATAACTTTGCCTTCTCCAGCGTTTGAAATGCTTGATTTGCTTTTGAAAACAAAGTAGTAGTATCTTCCACTACATACTTTTTACTTCCTTTGTAAACTGTAATAATAGACCTTCTCTGAGATATTGCTATTACCGTTGCTCCCGTTTGTTTCGCAACTCTCTCTGCTGTTCTATGTCTTGTCCCTGTTTCTGTTGTTGAAACATCTTTTTTGGGCATAAGTTGTGTATTAGCAAATCTTATTTTCTCAATATTCTCATCTAAAACTATTGCTCCATCCATCTTTGATAACTCATATAAAGATGAAGGAGTATATTCTGCATTAAGTTCAAAGCCACCGTCTACTAGAGACAAAATTTCTTCATTATCTCCTATTACAATAAGTCCTCCTGTTCCAGCCATCAAAACATTATCAAGCCCTTTTCTTAAAGGAGCTCCAGGCGAAGTTAATTTGAGAATGTCATTCCATTCTTCATGCTCAAATATATCAAGAATGCCCATTTTTTACCCTCCTAAAACTTCATCTATTGCCTGTCTTAAATTCCTTACTGCCACTACTTCTATCTTATAATCTTTCTTAAATTCATCGATGTAGTTTCCTGCGGGAATTATCATCTTTTTAAATCCAAGTTTTTCACACTCGATAATTCTTTTTTCTATAAAACTTACAGTTCTAACTTCTCCAGTAAGACCTATTTCACCAGTAACAGCAACATTTGCATCTACTGGTCTATTTTTAAAACTAGATGCTATTGCCAATGCTATCCCCAAGTCCATAGAAGGTTCATTTGTCTTTAAGCCACCTACAATATTTACAAATACATCTTGATTCTGTATTTGCATACCTACAACTTTCTCAAGAACCGCAAGTATTAGGGCAACTCTATTATTGTCTACTCCTGTTGTAGTTCTTCTAGGATATCCAAAATTTGTAGGAGCTAGCAGTGCCTGAAGTTCTAAAAGCATTGACCTTGTTCCTTCTAATGTTGATACTATTACAGAGCCAGATACGTCTTTAGGCTTTTCTGATATAAGAACTTTTGATGGATTGACTAATTCACACAAACCATCGCTCTTCATTTCAAATACCCCTAGCTCATTTGTAGATCCAAATCTATTTTTTACGGCTCTTAAAATTCTGTAGGTATTGTACCTTTCTCCCTCAAAATAAAGTACTGTATCAACCATATGTTCTAAAACTCTCGGTCCTGCAAGAGCACCTTCCTTTGTAACGTGCCCCACTATAAATGTAGTTATTCTATTCCCTTTGGAAAGTTTCATAAACTTTGATGTCGATTCTTTAATCTGGCTTACCGTTCCCGGTGCAGAATTTATTTCTGGATCAACTACAGTTTGAATAGAATCTACTATTATTACTGCAGGTTTCATTTCCAAAGCTACCAACTCAATTGCTGCAAGGTTATTCTCTGTATATATGTACAGATTTTCAGAATTGGCATTTAACCTTTTAGCCCTTAATTTTATCTGATTTTCATTTTCTTCTCCTGAAACATATAGAACTTTTCTTCCTGATTCTGCTATGTTATTTGAAACCTGTAATAGAAGAGTTGACTTTCCTATTCCCGGATCTCCACCTACCAGTATAAGAGAACCTGGAATAACACCACTTCCTAGAACTCTATCAAGTTCAGATATATTTGTTGAAAATCTTTCCTCTCTATCAGTTGATATAGAGTTTATTTTTGTAACCTTTGCAGAATTTTTTGAAATGGAAGATATTGATTGATTTTTACCTGTCTTTTTTTCTTCTACTTCTTCCAAAAATGTATTCCACTGTAAACATTCAGGGCATTTGCCTAACCACTTGGGATTTACATATCCACAGTTCTGACACACATACTTAGTCTTAACCTTTGCCATGAATTTTAACAACACCCCCTTAAATTAACCTTAATACTTTTTGAAGTCTATCTCTCCATCTGAAACATAGGCAAGTACCCTATCTCCAATGCCTATAGTTTTCTTTAAAATAGCTTCACTCATTTTATTTGTAAGTCTATGTTGTATAATTCTTTTTACCAGCCTTGCTCCCTGATTAATTTCAGCTGCATAGTCTGCTATATATTTATAGACTGATTCACTTATTTCTAATTCTATTCCTATACTTTTTGCTCTATCGATTAATGATTTTGATAGAATTACTACAATTTTTTCAAAATCTGTCTTTCTTAAATTCCTAAATACAACTATTTCATCTATTCTATTTAGAAGTTCCTGTGAAAAATAGGATTGAACATCATTTAAAGTTCTTTCTCTAATCCTTTTGTCTTCTCTATCTAAATCCTCTTCTGTAATGGCTGCTTTTGAAGTTGCAAAACCCACATTATTCTCACTAATAGTTTTATATCCTATATTTGAAGTCATAATCACAATTGTATTTTTGAAATCTACAGTTCTTCCCTTAGAATCCGTAAGAATGCCCTCATCTAAAATCTGAAGAAGAACATTAGATACATCTTTGTGTGCCTTTTCCATTTCGTCAAAAAGTACTACAGAATATGGATGAAATCTAACTTTTTCTGTAAGGTATCCTCCATCTTCATGACCTACATATCCTGGAGGAGAACCTATAATCTTTGAAACTGAATGTTTTTCCATATACTCTGACATATCTAGCCTTATAAAGTTTTCTTCGCCTTCAAACATAGCTTCTGCTATTACCTTTGAAAGTTCAGTTTTTCCAACACCAGGTGGTCCAACAAATAAGAATGAACCAATAGGTCTATTAGGGTCTTGTATCCCTGTTCTAGATCTTCTTATAGCTCTTGCAATTACTTTTTCTGCATGATCTTGACCGACTATTGTTTCGCGTAAGACATTTTCTAGATTTAGCAATTTTTCAGCTTCTTCTTCCATTATTTTATTTATAGGAATACCTGTCCACATCTCAACTATCTCCGCAACAACCTCACCATTAACTATATTCTTGTTATACATTTGCTTGTTCCAAAGTATTCTTTCTCTTTCTATACTTTTCATCAAATCTTTTTTCTGTGCTTGAATATTTAATGCCTCTTCAAAATTTTCCTCTGCTATTACTTGAGCAAGCTCTTTCTCAAGCCTCGATTCAAGATCTTCTAGCTCATTAATATTACTAGGAATAAATCTTACCTTTAATTTTACTCTAGAGCAAGATTCATCTATCAAATCTATTGCCTTATCTGGAAGTTGCCTATCTGCGACATACCTTATCGAAAGATCCACTGCCTTTTCAATTGCCTCATCAGTTATCTTTACTCCATGATACTCCTCGTATTTGTCTCTAATACCTTTTAAAATATATATACTTGTATCCCTATCTGGCTCTGCTACTTGGACAATTTGAAATCTTCTTTCTAAAGCTGGGTCTTTTTCTATGTACTTTCTATATTCATCCATAGTTGTAGCCCCTATAATTTGTATATCTCCTCTGCTTAAAGCTGGCTTCAAAATATCTGCGGCATTTATGCTTCCATTTTCACCTGTTGAGCCTGCTCCCACAAGAGTATGTATTTCATCTATAAATAATAATACTCTACTTCCACTGGATGATATTTCATCTATAATTCCCTGAAGCCTCTCTTCAAATTCGCCTCTGTATTTTGTACCCGCCACCAAAGATCCAACTTCTATTGAATACATCTTCTGATGAAAAAGCTCTTCCTTGCTGTTTTCCATAAGGGCTATATCCCTAGCTATACCTTCTACAATAGCAGTTTTTCCAACACCTGGCTCACCAATCAACATTGGATTATTCTTTTTTCTTCTATTCAAAATCTGCATTATTCTATTTATTTCTTCATTTCTTCCTAAAAGGGGATCTACATTATTTTCAACTACATACTTTATCATATTGATTCCATACTTATTAAGCATTGGGAGTTCTTCTGAACTAAGCTTCTCTTCTGCCTCATTTGCAATATATGTTCTTAATTGCTTTTCTTTCTTATTCTCTTTTTCAAAAACAAGACTCTTTAGAGTAGATATGTCTATATTTTTTCTATTTAATATGATATTTGCTACACAATCATCTTCCTCAGTAATAGCAAGAAGTAAATGTTCTGAAGTAATAAAGTTCGTATGATAATTATTAGCTATTCTAGCTGCATTTCCAAGTATATCTTTCATTCTTGGGCTTATTCCTCTATTTTCCACTGCTTCTTCCTTGGGAGCATATTTACTATCCATCAATATTGACCTTAATTCATCTTCTATATCTTCTTTTTTAAGTCCCATATTATTTAAAACTGTATACGCTACACCATCTTCAAGGTCTAACATAGCCCATAGAATCTGACCACTTCCTGTAATCTCATATCCATTTTTTGAAGAGAAATTATCTGCTATTTCAAATATTTTATTTACTCTTTTTGTATATCTATTAAATCTCATAATAAACCCTCCAATGCAAAATCCATGCTTTCATCTGCTTTTATATTTAAATATATTAAATTTGGAGCAGCTATTTTTTTATAAATCTATAAAGTTATACACTTTATATTATATCACATCTTAATCATCTATATTAAAATTATTTGACATTATTAAGACAATTCAAACATTTTTTCTGGCAAATTCTTTCTTAAATGTTTTCTTATTATTTTCCTTCAAGCTTTTAATATCAATCTTTTCACCAATTTCCTATTATAGTTTATAACTATATATTATAGCTTTTGAATATATTTTTTCTACTCTTATTTACAGTATTCTGAAAATACAAACAAATCAAAAGCAGCCGAAATTCGGCTGCTTTCTAATACAATGAAGTCTTTTAGGAATTCATCTTTTTCTATTTTGACCTTCCAGTATAGGGCTTCTAAAAAATAACTTTATGTTATACAAATACTACTTATCTTCATCATTTTTTATAGCTTCTTTTATAATCTTTTCTTGATAAGAAGCTGGTACTTCTTCATAACTTTCAAATTCACTTTCAAATATACCTCTTCCTTGAGTCATAGCTTTCAAGTCTATTGCATATTTAAATATCTCACCTTGTGGAGCAAGAGCTTCTATTATCTGCTTGCCCTTTCCATTAGATTCCATACCTAATATTCTTCCTCTTCTCTTATTCAAATCACCCATTACATCTCCCATATATTCTTCAGGAACTGTAATTGTCATCTTCATTATCGGTTCAAGTAAGACTGGCTCTGCCGATTCCATTCCCTTTTTAAAAGCTATTGAAGATGCCATCTTAAATGCCATTTCTGAAGAGTCTACATCGTGATAAGAACCATCATATAAAACAGCCTTTATATGAGTTACTGGATATCCTGCTAAAACTCCCTTTTCCATAGAGTCTTTTAATCCCTTCTCTACTGCTGGTACATATGACTTAGGAACAGAACCACCAAACAATTCTTCACTAAACTCAAAATCATCTTCACTTCTTGAGAATCTAATTTTAACGTGACCATACTGTCCATGACCCCCTGACTGTTTCTTATGTTTTCCTTCTACATCAGATTTACCTTTTATTGTCTCTCTGTATGCAACCTTTATATCATGAAGATCTACATCTAGACCAAACTTGTCCTTCATCTTATCAAGAAGATTTCTAATATGAAGATCTCCTTGTCCTCCTATTAAAGCTTGTCTAGTTTCATTATTTCTATAGTAATCTAAAGTTGGATCTTCTCCAACAAGCTTGATCACTGTACTTGCCATTTTCTCCTCGTCTTTTTTATTTTTAGGTGTAATTGCATAGTATATCTGTGGTTTAGGAAATACAATTTCTATATCAGCTTCAAATTCTTGATTCTTTGAAAGCTTATCTCCAGTAGCTATCTCAGGAACCTTTGTAACTACAATTATATCTCCTGCATATGCCTTTTCTAATTCAATAAGCTCTCCACCTCTTATAGTATATACATTGGCTATCCTACACTTATTTCCTGTTCTTATATTTATAAGCTCAGTATCTTTAGATATCTGACCTTGAGTAATCTTTATATATGAAATTTTACCAACAAATGGGTCTATGAAAGTCTTAAATACCATTCCATTAAATGGAGCATCTTCTTCTACATAAGATGGATCTATATAATTTTCAAGTGAATCCAGTATCTCCTTTGTTCCTATGTTATTAATTGTAGAGCCTGAAATTACAGGTATAATATCTCCTCTTTTAATTCCTATTGTGATACCATTTCTCTTTTCTTCCTGTGTAAGCTCTTCACCTTCAAAGAATTTTTCAAGATAATTGTCATCTGTTTCTGCAATTAATTCCATCAATGCATTATATGCTTTTTCTGCCTGTTCTCTAAATTCTTCATTTAGACCATCATAATCCTCAAATACATTATGTAGCTTTACAAATTTTCCATCCTTAAATTCCGGAGAAATCATCGGAACAATTTTATTTTCAAACTTAGCATCTAACATTTCAATAACGTCCTTATATCTTGCCTTTTCGTTATCGATTTTATTGATAAACATTATCTTAGGAATACCTTCTGTCAGCTCAAGGGCTTTTTCAGTTCCTACTTGCATAGGGTCGGTAGCGTCAATTACTATTATAGCTGCATCACTAGCAGATAAAGCTGAAATTATATCGCCTGTAAAATCTGTATAACCTGGAGTATCTATAAAATTAAATTTATAACCTTCGTACTCAACAGGCATTAGACTCATGCTATAAGTCATCTGCACATTATTACTACTTAACTTAGGAATCTTGTTAACGTTTGCAACATGAGCGATAGTTTCTAATAGATTAGTCTTACCGCAACCACTGTGTCCTAAAACTGCAATATTTCTTATCTTTTCACTATTATAGACTTTCATATGAGCACCTACCTTTATTTTATTATTGGATTTAACTATATACTATACTTCTAACTCTTAGAAATACATATCTTTTTTAATTATTTTTAACAAAGTTTTCAAATCCAACCAAGAAAACTGGAAAATTCAAAAAATTTCCTCTATTTGATTTTCATTATAAACTTAATTGTCAAAAAAGTCAATCTTATCTTGGATTAGCATATTTTTTTAGATATTTATAAAAGTAAAATATTTTTTCCCTAATTTACATTGTCTTATAGCCCTATAAATACCTTTTAAAAAATATATTATTCGCTCTATAAAAAGAATAAGAAGATGCCTAAGCACCTTCTTATTCAACAGTAAAATATTATTTTATATTGTCTAAATCTCTTTTAAATTATTTTAATAAAATTATCAAACTAATTACAGAATAAAGCTTACTCATTTATTTCAAGCTGTATTAGTAATTGCTTGTCTATAACCATATCATTGTTGGCAACCTTAATAGATTTAACCTTACCTGCTGCCTTGGCAACGATATTAGTTTCCATCTTCATAGCTTCGATTACTATTAATGGCTGATTTTCTTCAACTACGTCGCCTTCTTTTACAAGAATCTTAGCAACCTTACCTGGTATACTTGCACCTATTTGGTTAGGATCATTCATATCTGCCTTTTCAACATTTACGACCTTACCTGCATAGTTTCTATCCATAATTTCAACATCTCTCATCATTCCGTTAAGTTCAAATGTAAGAGTTCTCATACCGTCTTCTTTTGCTTCACCTATATCTGCAAGCTTAATTGTAAGTACCTTACCTTCTTCTATTTCAACTTCAAACTCTTGACCGATATTTAATCCATAGAAGAATACATCACTTTCAAGCTTACTTACATCACGATATTCCTTGAAGTGACTAATATAATCATCGAATACCTTTGGATATAAAGCATAGCTTATAAGTTGCTTGTTTGAAGGCTCCTTTATTCCTAAAGAAGTCTGTAGATGTTCTCTAATTGCATCAAAATCTTCATCTGGAAGCAGTGAACCTGGTCTTACTGTAATAGCTTCTTCTCCCTTTAAAACAACTTCCTGTAATTCCTTAGGAACACCGCCCATAGGCTGTCCTATCATACCCTTACAGTAGTCTACTAAAGAATCTGGGAATGACAGATTCTTTCCTTCTTCTATAATGTTTTCTTCTGTAAGATTATTCTTAGTCATAAATATTGCAAGGTCACCTACTACCTTAGAAGATGGAGTAACCTTTATTATATCTCCAACGATATTATTTGCCTTCTTGTAATTTTCCTTAACTTCTTCAAATCTGTTTACTAGACCTAAACTATCTGCCTGTGGTTTAAGGTTTGTATACTGACCTCCTGGAATTTCAAATCCGTATATTTCAGCATTTGAATTTTTAAGATCACTTTCAAACTTATAGTAAACTTTTCTTAGATCCCTGTAATACTTACCTAGTTCATTATAACCAAAAGTATCAATTTCTGGGTCTCTCTTTGTGTGTTTTAACGCTTCTATAACAGCATTTAAAGATGGTTGTGATGTGATTCCAGCCATTGATTCAAGAGCTGCATCCACTATATCTACACCAGCTTCTGAGGCCATTAACAGAGTAGCTACACCATTACCACTTGTATCGTGTGTATGAAGATGTATCGGTGCCTTAACATTTTCCTTCAACGCCTTTATAAGTTCATACGCTGCATATGGCTTTAATAGTCCCGCCATATCCTTTATTCCTATAATATCTGAACCAGCTGCTTCAAGTTCTCTAGCCATATTTACATAGTAATCTATTGTATACTTTGACTTGTCGTGATCAAGAACATCTCCTGTATAACACATTGCAGACTCAACGATCTTTCCTGTTTCCTGAGCAACTGCTATTGACTGTTTCATATTTTCAACCCAGTTAAGTGAGTCGAATATTCTAAATACATCTATTCCAGAATCTGCACTTTCCTTTATGAAAGCCTTAATTACATTATCTGGATAGTTTTTGTATCCTACTGCATTAGAAGCTCTTAGTAGCATCTGGAAATTGATACTTGGAATAGCTTCTCTTAATTCCTGAAGTCTTATCCATGGAGATTCCTTTAGGAATCTGTATGCAACGTCAAAAGTAGCTCCACCCCACATTTCAAGTGAGAACATATCCTTCTGATAATGCTCAGTTGCTTCAGCTATATTCATCAAATCATAAGTTCTAAATCTTGTAGCAAGAAGTGACTGATGAGCATCTCTCATTGTAGTATCTGTAAATAAAAGCTTCTTTTCATTTCTAATATCTTCAATGTAGGCTTCCTTACCAAGTCTTAAAAGCTTATCCCTGCTTCCTTCTACCTGCTTAACTTCTCTAATTCTAGGTTCATATATAGCGTCGAAAGATTTTCTGCTCTTACACTTATTTTCATTGACAACTACATCTCCTACGAATTTTAGTATCTTAGTTCCTCTATCTTTACTTTCAACTATATCAAATAACTGTGGATTTTCATCAATAAAGTTTGTACTACATTCACCTGCTATAAACTTAGGGTCAAGGAGAACATTAACTAAAAATCCTACATTAGTCTTAACTCCTCTAACTCTCATCTCTTTTATTGATCTTACCATCTTTCTAATAGTACCTTCAAAAGTTCTATCATATGCTATAGTTTTTACAAGTAAAGAGTCATAATATGGACTAATTGTAGCTCCAGTAAATCCATTACCACCATCTAGTCTTATACCAGCACCTGAGCCAGATCTATAAACCTGTATCTTACCTGTATCTGGCATAAAATTCTTCTTAGGATCTTCTGTTGTTATTCTACACTGTATAGCATATCCTCTTACAGTAATATCTTCCTGCCCCTTGATATCTATTTCTGGATCACTTAGTTTGTGTCCTTCTGCTATAAGTATCTGACTCTGAACTATATCTATTCCTGTAACCTGTTCAGTAACAGTATGTTCAACCTGAACTCTAGTGTTCATTTCTATAAAATAGTGATTTCCATGTTTATCAACTAGAAATTCAAGAGTACCTGCACTTGAATAACCAACATGCTTAGCTATCTTAACGGCATCATCACATATTTTAGCTCTTATTTCTTCTGGAAGAGAAAATGCAGGTGCGTGCTCTATAATCTTCTGATGTCTTCTCTGAACAGAGCAATCTCTTTCATATAAATGAACAATATTTCCGTACTTATCACCTAAAACCTGCACTTCTATATGCTTAGGATCTTCAATATACTTTTCTATAAATATAAGGTCTTCACCAAATGCCTTTCTTGATTCACTTCTTGCATTTTCAAATTCTACTTCAAGATCTTTCTCATGGCGAACAATTCTCATACCTCTTCCGCCACCACCATTAGAAGCCTTTACCATTACTGGATAACCAATTTCTTTAGCAACTTCACGAGCTTCTTTAATAGTCTTTAAAGATCTTTCAACTCCTGGTATAGTAGGAACGTCAGCTGCATGTGCAACAAGTTTTGAATTAATCTTGTCACCTAGTTGCTCCATTATATCAGAACTTGGTCCTATAAAAGTAATTCCATTTTCTTCACATTTTCTTGCAAATTCAGCATTTTCAGACAAAAATCCATATCCAGGATGTATTGCATCTACTTTCTTTCTTTTTGCAAGAGATATTATACCATCTATATCAAGATATGCATCTACTGGTCCCTTTCCTTCGCCTATAAGATAAGACTCATCTGCTTTTGTTCTAAATAACCCATACTTATCTTCTTCACTGTAGATACCAACGCTTCTTATCTGCAGTTCCGCACAGGCTCTAAAAATTCTAATCGCTATTTCGCCTCTGTTGGCTACTAGCACTTTGTTAAACTTTTTAAGCATATATTACCCTCCACTTTATTCTTTTACTTAGTGTATCTATTATATCTCAATATGACTTTATTTTGAATATCTTTAGTGAAATAAATTATAAAATAATGAATTCTTTATTTTTTTCTAATAACAATCGGCTTTTATCTGTAAATTTGCAACTCTTTTTAAGTAACTTTCATTTTTTTATAGACTAAAAGCCTTAAAAAACAATTTTTATTATACCTATTTTACATGAAATTGTTATTTTTATAATTATTAAAAATACAACTCAACTACAATAAGACTATATAACACAGTACATTTTTACAAAAATAAAAAACAAAAAAATTTAATTTTAGATCTAAAAAAATAAACTTATACAATAGTTTAAAATATGCAACTTTATTATAACAATGATGCTTACAAATTCAATTCTTTAAATTTTCTAATTATATTACAAGAACAATCCTACTAGCTAGATAAACTCAAATATAATATTTTAAATATTAGCTATTAAATACACATACTTTGGAGTACTATTTCTTCAAACATTGATTTCTGTATATTCTAGATATATATTAAAACATATATCTTGGATTTACTTTTCTTTTATTTCTAGAATAGATACGTTAAAATACACCT
>Trix_p1__coassemble_1155_pt1 | contig 27007 bp, 23 predicted proteins | sample Trix_p1__metabat2_low_PE_026 | metagenome-assembled genome bin Trix_p1
ATTTATATTAATTTAAAATATTTATAAAGATGATTATGGAATAGCTAAGCTTTTTATACTATAATAATAAAATAATGATAGATATACACTTAAAAGGAGGGACGACTTAGGTCAAAGATATGGATTTACAGGAAAAAGTAATAGAAATTTTTGAAGAGGTTTTAGGAACAGACGAAATAGCAGAGGATTTAGATTTGGATATGTTTGAAAATGAACTTTTGGATTCTTTAGCTATAATAGAAGTACTTTTAGGAATAGAAGAAAAGCTTGGTCTATCTTTACAGCCTACAGATTTGGAGAGAAAAGATATGGCCACAGTGAACAATCTAGTTGCTTTTTTAGAGCCTAGGTTAAAATAAGTTTACAAAATAATTATATACAAAACTATTAAGAATCGAAAATAATGTTTTCGATTCTTTTTATATTGTTTGAAGTAAAAATAAAAGGTTTTAAAAAAATTAGGGAAAGTAATAAAAAGCATTATAAAATTATTTAAATGAAAACAAATTTGCAAAAATATAAAAGAAAAATTGTAACAATTTGGTTAATAAGTGTTGATTAGAGCCATATTTATGATAAACTATAAGTTGGTTACTTCTTGAAAGATAACTATAAAATTTTTTAGTTATCTCTTATTATTATAATAGAGTAATCATTAAATATATTACCATTAAAGGGGAGTAATAATGTCGAGAGTTGCTAGAAAAAGGCTCGAAAAAGAAGCCAAGAGAAAGAGAAGAAGACTTCTTTTTGGGATGAATAAGGCCAAATCTACTGACGTTAAAATAGAAAAAACAGAAATTGTGGATGAGGTTCCTAAAAAGGAAAAACCAAAACAGAATGAAGTGAAAAGTGGAGATTCCAAGATAGAGAATGATAATAGGAAAGTGGAGAACTCTGCACAAGATATTGATTTTTGTAAAAGTTTTAGTAGTGCATCTTTCGAAGAGGGTGACACTGTGGTGGCAAAAGCTCAAAAGATGAAAACTGCTGATAGAATAATTTCAGTTGAAGATGAAAGAATGTATTACGAGAGAAAGAAGAATAGAGCAAAGAAAGGTTTGCCAGCAGAAGAAGACGTTCTTACAGTAAATGATATACATACTGCAGAGGAAGAGGGTCAAAATGTTGAAAAAGCTGTAAGTTCAACAAAACTAGAAAAAATTAAGCCAGAAAAGAATATAAATGAAATAAAGAGGCTTAATATAGAAGATGCACCATTCAAAGATGTTGTAAAGGTCGCTGAATCTAGGTTAGAGGCAGAAAAAGAAAGAAAAAGAATTGAAGAAAAAGAAAAGGAAATACAAAAAAGGCTCGAAAAAGAAGCACAAAGACAAAAAGAACTGCTGAGAAAAGAGCAACTTAGAAAAGAAAAGGAAGAAAAACTCAAGGAAAAAGAGGTAGGTAAAGTGGAAGATAAGGATGTAAAGAAAGACAATCAAGAAACTTTATCTGATAAGGATTCCGCTAAAAAATCTGAGTCAGATGCTATAGTAGTAGATAAGAAAGAAGCAAAAAAGGAAAAAGAAAGAAGACTGAGAGAACAGATTGAAAGAGAAAAAAAGGAAAAACTTGCAGAGCTAAAGTCTCAAAAAGATAATGCAAATAATGAGCCCAAGATATCGGACGAAGATGAAAGAGTCGAAGAAGAAACAGTTGAAGACAATAAAAAAGAAACTGAGCCTGATGAATCATCAGATGAAGTATCAAATGAAGAAGAAACTTCAGAAGATATAAGAGAAAAAGATATCAACGACAAAGAATATCTGCAAGAGTATGAATATGAAAAAGGAGAACGTAAGGGAAGATTTAAGAGCTTTATAAAGAAATTCTTTAAGTATTTAGGAATTGCTGTTGTTGTAGTATATGTTTTAGGATGCGTTGTATTCTATAATAGATTCTTTGTAAATACAAAGGTAAATGGAATGAATGTAGGCTTTATGACTCCGGCAAAGGTAGATGAATTGGCAAAAGAAAGAGTCGAGGGATACAAGATAATAATTGAAGGTAGAAATAATGTAAAAGATGAACTTTCAGGTAAAGATGTCGATATGAGATATATTGAAGATGGAAGTGCCAAGAGAGTGAAGAAGCAACAAGGATTCTTAGGATGGCCACTGGCTTTATTTAATGATGAAACAATTGATGGCAAATTGAATGTTGAAATTAATGAATCTAAGTTAAAAGACAAAGTAAAAGATTTTAATATTTTCAAGAAAGAATATGTAAAGGCTCCAGTAAGTGCATATCCTAGATATGATGAAAAGAAGAAAGACTTGGTAGTAGACAAGGGCGATCTTGGAAGCACACCTATTGAATCAAAAGTTGTAAATTTTGTAAGTGATTCAGTGAAATCTGAAGCTTTAAATACAAAGTATCCAAATAGTGTTTATAAGCCACAGAAGAATAAGGCTGATGACCCAAGAATCAAAAGAGCAATTGCAGAAATGAAAAAGTATACAGGTATGAAGGTTGTATATGACTTTGGATATGAAAAGTATACATTAGATGGAAAAGAAATAAGCAAGATGTTTGATGTAGATTCAGAAAATGATTACAAGGTAAAATTTAATAAAGAAAAAGTTAGAGATTTTGTAAGAAGTTTAAGTAGAAAATATTCAACTTATGGAGATACAAGAGTAATACCATCAGCGTCAACAGGTGGAAATCTAAAGGTAAGCGGTGGAGTATATGGTTGGCTTATCGACAGAGATGGCGAAACTGACGAGCTAGTAAAAATAATACAAAATGGAAAAGATGTAGAAAATAGAAAACCTCTATATAAGCAAACAGCAATGTCTAGAGATAAAAATGACCTAGGCAATGAATTTATAGAAATAGACTTATCTAAACAGTATATGTGGTTTGTAAGAGATGGAAAAGCTATTGTTGAAACACCAATAGTTTCAGGAAATCCAAATCAGGGAGATGCAACACCTCCTGGAATATATCCTATTACATATAAGACAAGAAATGCTGTTTTAAGAGGACCAGGATACGCGTCACCAGTATCATATTGGATACCATTTAATGGTAACATAGGTATTCATGACGCAAGTTGGCAACCAATCTATGGTGGAAATAGATACCTATATGCTGGATCACATGGATGTATAAACACTCCATACAGCAAGGTAGCAGAAATATACAAGTTATCTAAGGAAGGTATGCCAGTAGTTGTCCACTATTAAAGAGAATATTTAATAACACTATATTTAGTATTTAAACCATAAAAATACACGGAAAAAAATCAGTATATTGATTTTTAACCGTGTATTTTTTCTATTTTTGGGTATAATAAATATATCTAAAATTAATTCTTATAGACAAGGTTTTTTGAAATATTTTGGAAGAATAATTAATAAAATTTCTTTAGAAAGTGAAAATATGATAACCAGTGTATGTGATTAAAAGTATGCAGTAAGTACTCGGTTTGATAAGAAATATCTTCAGGGTGCGAAACCATACTTTTTATTATGTGATAATATAGAGATATATTGGTAGAAGATAGAATTAATTAACAGGGGATTATGAAAAGGAGAAAAAAATGAGCGATACAAAGTACATTGAGCTGAATAATGAGGTAATAGTAAGAGACATACATGGTAGATATCAGCTAGAAAAGGATAAAGAAGCTTTAAATGCTTATTTAGAAGATTCAATAGATGATAGAAGTATGAAGTTTTCTTCTGAGGAAGAAAAAATAAAATATTTAATAGAAAATAATTATTACGAAAAAGAAATAATAGAGAAATACTCTATGGAATTTATAAAAGAATTAAGTGAGTATATAAAGAGCTTCGGATTTGAATTTAAATCTTATATGAGTGCAAGTAAATTCTATGAAAACTATGCACTAAAAACTGATGATGGGAAATATATACTAGAAAGCTATGAAGATAAAATATTAATCTGTTCATTGGCAATAGCAAGTGGAGATCAAAAAGTTGCTAAAACAGTGGCAGAAAAGCTTATAAGACAAGAATTTCAGCCAGCTACACCTACATTTCTTAATCTTGGAAGAGAAAGAGCAGGTCAATTAGTAAGTTGTTTTTTAGTTACAGTAGAAGATAGTTGTGAAGGTATTAGTTATGCTGTATCTTCTGCAAATCACCTTTCTAAGATAGGTGGAGGAGTAGCACTAAACCTTACAAGACTAAGAGCTAGAGGCGAATCTATCAAGGGAATAGAAGGTGCTAGTGGTGGAGTAGTTGGAGTTGCAAAAATGCTGGAACAAAGCTTTAGTTACTTTAACCAAATGGGAGCTAGACAAGGAGCTGGTGCAGTATATTTAAATGTACTTCATGCTGACTTTGAGAGCCTTATGGATACAAAGAAAATAAACGCTGATGAAAGGGTAAGACTAGCTACACTATCTATAGGTGCAATAATTCCAGATGTATTTATGAAGTTGGCAGAGAAAAATGAAATTGGATATGCCTTTTATCCGCATTCTATATTTAAAAAATATGGTCTTCACTTAGATGATTTAGATATGGAAAAGTGGTATGATAAATTAGTTGCAGATCCAGATATTAGAAAAAAGGAAATAAATCCTAGAGAAATGCTTACAAGGATAGCGGCAACTCAAATGGAGAGTGGATATCCATACATAGTCTTTATAGATACAGCTAATAGAAACCATACTTTAAAAGATTTAGGTATGATAAGAATGTCAAATTTATGTTGTGAGATATTCCAGTACCAAGTACCTTCAAAGATTGAAGGATACGGTTCAAAGGATAGTGTTTGGGGACAAGATATAAGTTGTAATCTAGGCTCATTAAATATTGCAAATATAATGAAAAACAAAGATATGGATGGAGCAGTAGATACAGCTATAAGATTTTTAACTGATGTAAGTGATAGAACTAATATTCATCAAGTTCCTACTGTAAAAAACGGAAATGATAAAAGTCATTCAATAGGTCTTGGAGCAATGAATTTACATGGTTATCTGATGAGTAATAATATAGTTTATGAATCAAAAGAAGCAGTTGAGTTTTGTAGTGTATTTTTTGCGATGATGAGATACTATGCAATTAGAAGCTCAATGAATATTGCCAAAGAAAGAAAGGAAACTTTTTATGGCTTTGAAAAATCTGAATATGCAAAGGGAGCTGCAAGTGATGTTTTAGGCAAATACTATAAAGTGGACTATCTGCCAAAGAGCGAAAAGGTAACAGCTTTGTTTGAAGGTATGGAAATACCTACTAAAGAGGATTGGGCAAAATTGTTAGATGAAGTAAAGGAAAATGGCATATACAATGCCTATCTAATGGCAGTTGCACCGACACAGAGTATAAGTTATGTGCAAAATTCAACTTCTTCCATAATGCCTATAACAGAACAGATTGAAGTGAGAATTTACGGAGATTCAACTACAATATATCCAATGCCATTTTTAACAAATGAGAATTTATTATTTTATAAAAGTGCCTATAATACAGATATGTTAAAGGTAATAGATGTAGTGGCAGCTGTTCAAGAACATGTGGATCAGGGAATATCTACGACTTTATTTGTAACAGATGATAAAACTACAAGAGATATAGCAAGATATTATATTTATGCTTACAAAAAAGGTTTAAAAAGCCTATATTATACTAGAACAAAGATGCTTAGAGAGTTAAACAATGAATGTGTGTCCTGTTCTGTATAAAATGGAATAGATAAAATTAAATAGGCTAATTAAGAGATATGGAAAGGGTAGATAAAATGAGTATATATAAAAAAGAAAAAGTAGATGAAGTAAATAAGGTGCACAAAGCTGTAAATTGGGATACAGAAGATGACGACTTTACCCAGGCATTTTGGGAGCAAAATGTTAAGCAATTTTGGCTTCCAGAAGAAGTTCCAGTATCTAAAGACATACCTAGTTGGAATGAGCTTTCTGAAAAGGAGAGAGTTCTTTATAAAAGAGTTTTGGCAGGGTTGACTCTGCTTGATACAAAACAGGGGAATGATGGTATACCATCGATGATGGATTTAACAGATAATTTTCAAAGAAAGGCTGTTCTTTCTTTTATGGGAACAATGGAAGAAATTCATGCAAAGAGTTACTCCAATATATTTACAACTCTTTTATCCAAGAAGGAAATAGATGATCTTTTTATATGGATTGAAGAAGAGGAACTTTTGCAGAACAAAGCTAGAATAGTACTTAGACAGTATAAAAATACAGATGATGACAAAAGTCTATATATGTCTATGGCAACAAGTGTTTTTCTAGAGAGTTTTTTATTTTATAGTGGATTTTTCTATCCATTATTCTTAGCTGGGCAGGGAAAGATGATTTCAAGTGGGGAGATAATATCTTTAATACTTAGAGATGAATCACTTCATGGAAAATATATAGGTCTTTTAGCACAGGAAAAGCTAAATTCTTTTTCATATGATGATAAAAATGAATTAAAAGACAAAGTGTATGAGCTTTTAAAAGAATTAATGGAAAATGAAGAAAAATACACTAGAATGCTTTATGAGGGAACGGGTCTTGAAGAACAAGTTATTAATTTCTTGAGATATAATGCAAACTCAGCACTTACAAATTTAGGTTTTGAAGAATTTTACAAGGTAGAACCAGTAAATGCAATAGTTTTAAATGGACTTAGTACAGAAACGAAAACTCATGACTTCTTCTCTACAAAAGGGAATGGATATCAAAAGGGAATATATGAAGAACTAGAAGATGATGATTTTATATTTCCAGAGTTGGATAATTAAATAGATTATTGAATTTAAAATATACTTTAAAGAAAAAGACAGAGCTTTTTGAGGTAACCACAAAAGGTTAGACTTTAATGCGTAACAGATTTGACATCTGTTACGCATTTTTTGTTTATTCTAATTTTAGATTTTTAAACAATTTTGTTTTTAGAGCATAGTTTACAACGATACCTATAAATACACCAGTCAGTAAAGATGCTCCTAGCATAAATGGAAGATAGGTCATAATAGAGATATTTTTAATAATCAAGCTTGCCATAAGTAGCTGGCCTATATTGTGTAAAATAGCTCCAACAAGGCTGATACCTATATTTGAAAATCCAGGCACCTTGCTTGCGATAAACATTCCCAATAGACTTAAGTAGCCTCCTGCAATACTAAATAACAGTGTGGACATAGGACCAGCGAAAATTGAAGACAAAATAATTCTTACTGTAAGTATGAAGAAAGTATCTTTAAATCCAAATGTTATTAAACATATAAGAGTGATTATATTACTTAAACCTAATTTGGCACCTGGGAAAATTACTAGCAAGGGATTTGGAATAAAAGTTTCCAATATATATAGTGCAAGACTGTAGGCAACCATAAGGCTTAACAAAATCAACTTTTTTGTATTTGTTTTTTTCATATATATTAACGAAAGCCTCCTTTAAAATTCAAAATTAAGATGTTATATGGTTATGATAATGATTATCTAATAAACAAATAACATCAACTATAATAATAATATTATTTCTCTTATTAATCAAGAAATATTAATTTAACAGAGCTAGCAAATAAAGATCAATTTTTGGAATTAGTTAAGTAAATTATGATATTATAGAGTATAAGAGTAACAGGAGGTGCAATATGGGAAGAAATAGAAAAGAAATAGATAATAAATTTAAGTGGGATTTGGAAAAAATGTACCAATCTAGGGAAGAAATAGAAAAAGATATAGAATATATTGAAAAGAGCTATAAGGAAATAGAAAAGTATAAATCTAAGATGAATGAGTCAGTAGACAGTTTTTATAATGTTATAAAGTTAATGGAAGATTCTTCAAGAAAGCTTGAGTATCTATATACATACACTCATATGAAACACCATGAAGATACTAGAATAAATGAAAATCTTGCAGACTCTACAAAGTCAGAAATGGTAGAAAGTGAGTATAGCAAGGCAACAGCCTTTATAATTCCTGAAATATTAGGAATGGAAGAAAAGACTTTAAATAAATATATGGAAGATGAGAGACTAATTCCATACAAAAGAATGATAGATGAAATATTAAGAATGAAGCCACATACTTTAAGTGAGAAGGAAGAAGAATTACTAGCAGCAGTTTCAGAGTTGACAGATGTTCCTGAAAATACATATGAAATGCTTTGTTTTGCAGATATGGAATTTCCAGAAATTAAAGATGAGGAAGGGAATAAGGTAAGACTAGATCATTTTAACTATTCAACATATATTAAAAGCAAGGATGAAAGAGTAAGAAAAGAAGCCTTTGAAGCTGAATTTTCAACATATGAAAAATATAAAAATACAATGGCATCTACATTATTTGCAGCTATAAAGGGAGAAATATTTAATGCTAGAACTAGAAAATACCATTCAGCATTAGAAGCATCGCTATTTGCAGATGATATTAGTGTAGAGGTTTATAATAATTTGATAAAATCAGTAGATGAAAATATTGGAAGTCTTAATAGATATCTTGAAATTAAAAAGAAATATTTTAATCTAGAAGAATTACATATGTATGATTTGTATGTAGCTATGGCTAAGGATTTCAAGATGGATATTCCATTTGAAAGAGCAAAGGAAATTATATTAGAAGCTTTAAAGCCAATGGGAGAAGATTATGTAAATCTTATTAAAAAAGCATTTGAAGAAAGATGGATAGATGTATATGAAAATGAAGGGAAAAAGGGTGGAGCCTACTCTTGGGGTTGCTACGATTCACATCCATATATATTAATGGGGTATACAGATGACCTAAACTCTATGTTCACACTTATACATGAACTTGGACATTCTATGCACAGTTATTTATCTCATACAAATCAGCCTTACATAGATTCAAGTTATAAAATATTTGTAGCAGAGGTAGCCTCAACAGTAAATGAAATATTACTTATAAAGTATCTTCTAAAAAATGCAAAGAGCAAGGAAGAAAAAATATATTATTTAAACTATTATTTAGAACAGTATAGAACAACAGTATATAGACAGACTTTATTTGCAGAGTTTGAAAAAATATGTCATGAAAATGTAGAAGCAGGAAATCCAATGACTGCTGAAGATTTTAATAAGGTGTATTTTGATCTAAATAAAAAATACTATGGTCAGGTTTGTATAGTTGATGAATTAAGCAGTGTAGAATGGGCGAGAATACCACATTTTTATTCTAATTTCTATGTTTATAAATATGCAACAGGATTTTCTGCAGCATCTGTTTTAAGCGACAAAATTCTTAATGAAGAAGGTGCAGTTGAAAGATATATTGATTTTCTAAAAAGTGGTGGTTCAGATTACCCTCTTGAGCTACTTAGAAAAGCAGGGGTAGATATGAAAAAGAAAGAAGCCGTAGACGGAGCTTTAAAGATATTTGATAGAACAGTTAGTGAGCTTGAAGAACTTCTTCAAGATTAAAACTAATTATAGATAAATTTGAATTGAAGGTGATAATATGGAAATATTCAACTTTAAGCTGATAGCAGGAGTTATGCTATTTGTAATTTTAATATCTATTCAGATTACACTTAATAAGATTTTAGTAACTTTAAAAGAAATAAAAAGAGATATAAGAATTAGAAACGATGACTTCTTAGAAGATAGGGAAGGTTCTAGAAGAAGATTCTGATTTGCTATGGAGGTGAGGGGGCTAGGTCCTAAATATGAAACTTGATGTAATAAAAAATGAAATACAAAAAGTTGCAGAGGCAATTTCTCTTGTTATAAACATAGATGTAACCATAGTAAATGATGAGATGAAAAGAATAGCTGGAACTGGAAGTTATAAAGAGATGATAGGGGAAATAATTCCAGGAAAATCTGTATTCAATAAATGTTTTGAAGAAAAAGAGACCTTGATAATAGATAATCCAAAAGAAAATCTATACTGTAGGCACTGTTATAAATTTGATTCTTGTAGAGAGAAGGCAGAGATGTCTTGCCCGATAATACTAGATGGTATCTGTTATGGAGTAATAGGGCTAATAGCTTTTGATGAAGAACAAAGAGAAAGTATAATAAGTAGGGAAAAAGAGCTTGTCCTTTTTATAGAAAAAATGGCGAGTCTTATATCGGGAAATCTAAAGGCAGAAATCAAGTCCTATGCCTATAATATAGAAAAAAAGAAAATGATTAAAGTAATAGACGGTATGGATAAGTCTGTTGTTTCTGTGGATGAAAAAGGGAAAATAGATACTTGTAATAGTAAATTTAGAAAACTTTTCAATATAGATTATGATCCTAGAAATATGGATATATCAAAAGTATTAGATTTTTTTAGTAATGATGTATTTGATAGCCTTAAAAAAAGCAATAAACACAGCAGTACATTTTATTCAGAATCTGCAAATGTAAGGGGAATATACAATATAAACAAAATTTATTATAAAAAAGATTTAAAGGGATTTGTTATAGATTTTGTTGATAGAAAAGATGCCATAAGAAACTATAATAAAATGAATACAGATTATAGAATGACAGTAGATGATATAATCGGAGAATCAGAAAGTATTATAAGAGTAAAGAAAAATGCTTTAAAGGCAGCAGAATCTAGTTCCACGATTCTTATTACAGGTGAAAGCGGCACAGGAAAGGAGATGTTTGCTAGAGCAATTCATTTTCATAGTAGTAGAGGTGATAGACCCTTTATTACAATTAATTGCGCTGCAATACCAGAAGAACTTTTAGAGAGTGAACTTTTTGGATATGAAGAAGGGGCATTTACAGGAGCAAAAAAAGGTGGAAAGCTAGGTATGTTTGAAAGAGCCAACAAGGGAACAATATTTCTAGATGAAATAGGAGATATGAGCATACATCTTCAGGCTAAGCTTTTAAGAGTGCTTCAAGAAAAAGAAATACAAAAAGTAGGTGGGAAGTCAGGGGTAAAGGTAGATGTAAGGATAATATCTGCAACCAATAAAAATCTTCCTGAACTTGTAAAAAATGGAATGTTTAGAGAAGATCTATACTATAGGCTCAATGTCTTGCCAATAGAACTTCCAAGTCTAAAAGAAAGAAAGGGAGACATTCCCTTGTTAGTAGATTATATGGTGAAAGTGTACTCTAAAAAGCTAGATAAGAATATTTCTGGAGTTTCAGAAGAAGTATTAAATATGTTAGAAGAATATAATTGGCCAGGAAATATTAGAGAGTTGCAAAATGTAATAGAATTTTGCATCAATATGACAAATGGAAATATAATCAATGATATAAATATACTAAGAAACAGATTTAGGATAGAAGAAGAAAACTTAAAAATAAGTAGAAATAGTATTCATTCTAAAAAAACTTTCAACAATAATTTTTTAGATAAGGAATGCAGTATTTGTCCAAAAGATAATCTGGATACAGAAAGAAGCCTTGTGAACAAGAATATAGTATGCTCTTGTTCAATAATTAATAAAGATACCGAAGTAGACAATAAGAAAAAAAGCGATAAGCCTGTATTTTTGAAGTTAGATGACATAGAAAAAAATGAAATAAAAAAAGCCTTAGATTATTATAAACCTTATAAAAATGATAAGGACAAGGTAGCAGCAGTTTTGGGGATATCCAAAGCAACTCTTTATAGAAAAATAAAGAAATATAATCTTTAAAATTAAAAGGTAAAATTTTTATATAAAAATTGCAATATAACTATTTTATCAAAATGAATATAAAGTGTATCAAAATGAGAAAGTTATATATCAATATGATAATATAACTTTCTTTTTTAATATAAAAATTCTTTGTTAAAAAAAGAAAATCTTGAAATTTCAATATTTAGAAGAAAAATATAAAAAGTTGGCACGTAAATTGCATTATATAAGTTAGAAGAAATTGTTTATAGTTTTTATAGGGGGTATAGAAATGAGAGATTTAAGAAATGAATTTGTAAAAATGTTAAAAGCAGAAGTAAAGCCGGCAGTTGGATGTACTGAACCAGTAGCCTTAGCACTTGCTTGTGCAAAATGTAAGGAACTATTAGATGAAGAAGTAAAAGAAAATAAGATGTTTGTAAGTCCTAGTATATACAAAAATGGTATGTGCGTAGGAATACCAGGAACAGAAAGATTAGGACTAAAAATAGCTGCTGCAATCGGTATAGTAGCAGGTAAATCAGAAAAAGGACTAAGTGTATTAGAAGGAACAAGTAGTGAAAATATAAAAAAGGCTGAAGAACTTATGGATGAAGGTAAATTATCAATAACACCAGCCGATACAACAGAAAAAGTATTTATTGATGTAGAGTTTAAGGGTGAAAACAATTCAGCAAGGGTTATAATAAAGAAAAAACATGATAACTTTATATACCTTGAAAAAAATGGTGAAGTTTTACTTGATTCAGAAAAGGATAACAAGGAAGAAGCAGGAAATACTTCTACTAGAACAATAATGGATGATGCAAGTCTTGAAGAAATAATAAAGAATGTGGAAAAAATGGACTATGAAGATATAAAATTCCTAAAAGAAGGAGTTGATATGAATCTTTCAATGGCAGAAGAAGGTCTAAGTAGAAAAATAGGTATTGGTGCAGGATATGGAATAAAGCAAGGTCTTGAAGAAGGTTTACTTTCTGATGATATAATAAATAATGCTATGATGCTTACAGCTGCAGCTTCAGACGCTAGAATGGCAGGTCTTGATATGCCAGTTATGAGTTCAAACGGAAGTGGTAATCATGGTTTGACAGCAATTCTTCCAATAGTAGCATACAATCAGAAGTTCCCTCAAGGAGATGAAAAGTTATGTAGAGCATTAGCTATATCACACTTAACTACTGCATATATAAAGAATTTCACAGGAAGATTATCTGCAATGTGTGGATGTGGAGTAGCAGCAGCTACAGGTTCCACAGCAGGTATAGCATGGTTAATGGGAGAAAGTATAGAAGAAATATCTGGTGCTGTGAAAAATGCAGTAGCGGACCTAAGTGGTATGATATGTGATGGAGCAAAATCTGGATGTGCTCTTAAGCTTTCATCAGCAGCAGCCTCTGCAATAAGAAATGCTCTATTAGCAAAGAATGGAAATTATGCAGAAAAAATAAACGGTATAGTTTCAGAAAGTGTAGACGTAACTATAAGAAATCTTGGAAGAGTAAGTGACAAGGGAATGAGCTATACTGATAAGATAATATTAGATGTAATGAATGATATGAACAAAGTACAGTAATAAAGCATATAATCTTTCTCTATCAGAAGTATTGTTATGTATTAGGGATGGTATAAAAACATACACACAGCATTTATGTAGTTTTATATGAGAAACTGTTAGAGAAAGGTTTATATATAATTTAAAATCAGTATAATAAAATAATAAAAGTCTAGGATATTTAAAAATAAAAAAGGTATGCACTGAAATTTTTCAGTGCATACCTTCTTTTATAGTGAGATATTAACGCAATTCATCTGTTACGTTAAATATGTAAGGAACATTTCTATATCGATCTTCAAAATCAAATCCATATCCTACTACAAATTTGTCCTCTATCGAAAATCCACAGTAATCAGGAACAAAATCAACCTGTCTTCTGCTAGGTTTATCAAGAAGAACACAAGTCTTAAGACTCTTAGGATTCTTCTTAGTGATGTGCTTAACTACAAAATCCATAGTGTTTGCAGTATCTGCTATATCATCAACGATAAGAACATCGTAATCTGTAATATCATTTAGTGTAATATCGGATTGAACTTTTACCTTTCCTGCAGAAGAAAATCCGTCTCCATAGCTTGAAGTAGTCATAAAGTTTACTTTAAGCTGAGGAATATCAATGCTTCTTACTAGATCGGCGCAGAAGATAAAGCTACCCTTTAAAAGAGCGATAACAAGTAAATTTTTTCCATCATAGTCCTTCTTCAACTCTTTACCCATTTCAGCGATTCTTTCTTTAAGATCAGACTCGCTTAGCATAACTTCCCATTTTCTTTCCTCTATATTCATTTAATCCTCCAAATTTCCACACTTATGTGCTTGAATATTTATATAAGTAACTTTTATTATATCACAAAATCATCTTTTTACTATAAAAATATGACAAAAAATATATTTCAGGATATTTTCTGAAAAATATATTAAATTTTAATAGAAATCATTTTATCTATTGACATATATATTCAAAGATTATAATATATAGATGTAAGGCGTATTTTAGGCAAAAAACATATAAAAACTTCTTAAAATTGATTTGAAAAATTTTTTATGAATTTTTTGAAAATATATTGATTTAAGTTCAATAAAGTGTTAGAGTAAAATTGCCTACTATTATAATTTAGTGTCGATTTTGCAGAAGGAGAGATTGATAAATGAACGAAATAAACTCAGAAACATATATAAGTCCTGAACAGTATGAGATATATGCAAATATATTAAAGGTAATCGCTCATCCTGTAAGACTATGTATAGTTAAGGAACTAATAGAAAATGGTGGTTGTAACGTTTCTACTATTTATTCTGCACTTGGGATACCACAGTCTACTGTTTCTCAACATTTAGCAAAATTAAGAACAGCTGGACTAGTAACAGGCGACAGAAGAGGGAACGAAATAATATATACAGTTGAAAGCGAAGAAGCAAATAGAGTGATAAACTGTATGATAAAGAGTACTCAAAAGGCTAATGAGGACAACTCAGTAAGAGTAAACAAAAATTACAGTCTATAGTTAAAGATTACCATGTAATTGAGAATGGTTGAAGCTTGCATTTGTATAATTTTACTAGTAATAGAAGTGTAATTTTGCTCTAACAAAATAATTCATCTGAATTAGTAATAATTTAGAGTGGTTTTTATATTTATAAAGATAAACACTCTATAAAAATTGAAAACTCTAATTGATTTAAGGCTGTAAGGTATATAGTCTTTTTGACGTGTAAACATATAATTTTTAGATGTTAATGAGTTTCTTTTTGACTACTATTTATAAAGGGTATAAATGCAAAATGATAAATAATTTTATGTGTATGGTTTTATAAGAAATATTTGATAATTGGAATATACTGTTATGTTACACAATTATTGTATGTAATTCACTTATATACTGATTGAAATTTATATGAAAAGGTGTAAATATTGAATTGTAATATAAAAAAATATAAATCGAACTGAATTAAATAGGCATTGATTACAAAAGCACTAATCATATAAATGAAAGAAAAAACAATATTGAATAAATATTGAAATAGGGGGAGCAAAAGATTAAAGAAATTTAGAAAAGACATATACTAGATGAGTTTAATCTTCTTTCAATATTTTGCACAAATAAGTGCAGTATTGTTATTTTAACTGTTTAATTTGAAATAAGTTAGAAAACTGTAAAACATACAGTGAAAATAAGTTTAATATTATTAAAGTAAACTGATAGAATTTAGTATGCCTTAAATAAAAGTTAATCTATTATATAAAATTTTTAAACCACAGAGACATTGATGTTTCTGTGGTTTTATCGTTATTGACTAACTTTAAAAACTTGTATATACTACTTATTATATAGAAAACATACAAAATCAAACTAAATCGAAATAGTTTGAGTGAAAATTATTATAATATAATATAAAACATGGGAAAAGGAGTGAAATGTATGAATAAAAAAATAATTTCCTTGGCATTAGCTGGTATAATATCTTTTTCGGCAGTATTTCAAGCATTGCCTGTAAATTCTTTTGCATATAGCAGTTATGAAAGAATAGCTGGTAAAAACAGATATCTTACATCTGAATATGTTTCAAAAAGAAATGATAGTAAAACAGTAGTGTTAGCAAGTGGAGAAAGATTTCCAGATGCTCTAAGTGCGGTTAATATTTCCAATAAATTTGATGCGGCGACAATTCTTACAGATGGAAGAAGTTATAGTGTTGTAGATATTCTTAAATCAAGAAATGCTAAAAAAGTATTCTTAATGGGAGGGGTTAGTTCTATATCAGCTGACCTTGAAAATAAATTAAAAGAAGAAGGCTTTAATGTAGAAAGAATAAGCGGTATAAATAGATATGAAACATCTAAGAACGCTGTGAGAAGAGCTGGCTATTCATATGTAGGTGTAGCAAGTGGTAATAACTATACAGACGCCTTGGCAGCTTCTGCTCTACTAAAGCAAGAAGACTGTGGTCTACTTTTAGTAGATGGAGATAAGGGCTATACAGCGCCAATAGGAACAACAGTAAAATATACTTTTGGTGGATCTAGAACAATTCCTCAAAATGGTGGAGAAAGAATCTATGGAGTATCAAGATTTGAAACTGCAGTAAAGATTTCAAATAAGGTAAAAAATCCAAAAACAATGGCAGTAGTAAGTGGAGATAATTTTGCAGATGCTCTTTCAGCTACAAATTTAGTTGTATCAGATGATGCAATTATTATGCCAGTACAAAAGTATCCATACTATGATGTAATTAGAAAGGCAAGAGAGGTAGAACAGGTTATATTTGTAGGTGGTGTTAATTCAATTAGTGATGAAACAGCATCTATGGTAATAGAAAAGGGAATCTCTCCAACTGTAAAACCATCTGTAGGAGATGACTTCGACACAGCAGGGCTTACAGAAGAACAAAAACAATTATTACAGGATATGGAAGACTTCGGAAATAAGGTAGAAGACGATATAGAAGAGTTAGAAAGAATAATAGAAAAAATTAAGCAATTAAAACCACAAATCCAAAACTCACTAGAAACAGTTAAGAAGATAATAGACTTCTTAAAGAATTTAGTTAACTCAGGAGATATAAAGGATACAGCAAGTAATCTAGAAAAACTTGAAAAATTGTTAGATACAATTAGCAAAGACTTGCCGTCATCTGGTCAGTTAGCTACTGAACTAGCTCAATTGAAAGCAAAGATAGATCAAATTAAAAAGGAATTACAGCAGTATGAAAAGCTTTTAGGTGCAATTTTAGGAAAACCAGGAAATGAAGCACTTAAACCTGCAGCTGATAAAATTAGTGCAGCAACAAATCAAAAGGTAAATGATTTAATAGCTAAGTTACTTAGTGGATTAATAGGAAAGCAATAGAATATTTCCAATAAAAACAATGATTTTTTAAAAAAAATTTCTAAAGAAGAAAAATGTCTTGCATTTTCTAAAATAAGCTATATAATTTAGTATAGTGATTATTTAGAAGACCCTAGTACAAGGAGTGATGAGACATGGATAATAAGAAATTTAAGATAAATAGCTACTTAAGAGATGCAGATGATATTTTAGAAGAAAAGCAGAGAATTGCCATTGAAAAGTATGGTGAAATCTTTGAAGACCAAGTTTTTTTTGAACTTGAATTAAAGATGAATGATGAACTTGCTAGAGAATTAAGTAGAGAATATAACAAAAGAGTTCATGGAAATAGAAGATTAAACTAAAAATTAAGCTAAATAAAAATAAACCGACACAAGATATCTTGTGTCGGTTTTCAATTTCTAAGTATTATTAAGGACTATACTGAGATAATACTCATATCCATTAATAGATTAACCACCTTAGCAGCCTTGTCAGGATCCATAGGTGCTAGTGGAAGTCTAAATTCTCCAATTTCATAGCCCAACATATTCATTGTTGTTTTAATAGCTATAGGATTTGGCTCTAATTCCATTAATTCCATAATAGGATACATAAAATAGAATAATTCTCTTGCTTTGGAAATTTCACCAGAATTGAAAGAATCAAATATTTCTACGGCTTCTTTGTTCCAAATATTTGCAAGAACTGAAATATATCCATTGGCACCTAATGAAAGGGCAGGTATTACCATTTTATCAAGACCAGATATAATAGAAACATCTGCTGGAAGTGAAGATCTAAGTTTTCCGAATCTATTTATATCTTCAGATGACTCTATAACACCACTTAAATTTCCAAGTTCTGAAAGTGAAACTATTACATCAATAGGAATATCATAGCCACATCTATCTGGATCATTTTCGATAAAGCAAGGCATTGCTACTGCCATCATAATTGATTTAAAATGGTTTAACAAACCATGAGAGTTTGTTTTATTGTAATATGGGGCAGACAATATAAGAGCATCTGCGCCACTCATCTTAGCTCTTATAGAAAGAGTTACTGATCTTGTCATATCATTAAATCCTGTCTGTATAAGAACTGGAACTTTCTTGTTAACCTTTTTAAGTGTAAAATCAAGAATAGAAATAATCTCATCATCATTCATAGTTTGGAATTCTCCCGTAGACCTTCCAAGAACAATTGCTGAAACACCGCTATCTAAATGTTTATCTATAATTTTTTCAAGAACAGAAAAATCTATTTCATTAGTATCTGTAAATGGAGTCACTAAATTGACTGCACAAGCTTTAAGTATCATAATAAAATCTCCTTTTTTATATTATTTTAAAAATAAGCAACTAATTCTACTAAATAGTTACAAACTTAATTTCTATAATTATTTGTAATTATATTATACCCTATTTTAAGTATAATACACATTAATTACTTTTTTCAAATGATATAAAAAGTCATAAAATATAGATAGAGTATAAGAAAATAGGGTATATATAATAATATGAAAAAGAATAATTAAAAAATCAAAGACTGCTGATTTTTCAGCACTAGAGGGTTTTTCTGAATTATTAGAATATAGAATATATAAAAAAAAGAAGAACATTGGAAATAAGATGTTTTAATTGAAAAATTAGTAAAAAAGCCTTTTTTTTATGTTATAATTGTATTGGCAAAATAAAAAACTAAAAAACAATAAAAAATGGAGGAAGGAAATGGATTCTTTAAAGGAACTATACAAAATAGGAAGCGGTCCATCAAGTTCTCATACTATGGGACCACAGAGAGCAGCAAAGAGATATAAGACTAAGTACCCAGAAGCTGAAAGCTACAGATGTACACTATACGGAAGTTTGGCAGCTACAGGAAAGGGACATTTAACAGACTATATAATAGAAAAGGAGTTTGCTCCAAAGAATGTTGAAATAATTTGGAGAGCAGACATAAATCCGGAATACCATCCAAATGGAATGATGTTAGAAGCCATAGACAAAGATGGAAATGCAAGCAACCCATGGACTGTATACTCAGTAGGTGGTGGTACTCTTGCAGAGGAAGGAAAGAGAAATCAGCCAGATGGAAAGATATACTATGAACACAATAAGCTAGATGATATAATCGCTTATTGCAGAGAAAACGATAAGGATTTCGTTGAGTATGTATTAGATAGAGAAGATGATGACTTCCTAGAATACATGGATGATATAGCAGACGCTATGAAGGCAGCAGTAGATAGAGGTATTGAAAGCAGAGAAATAATACCAGGAAAACTTCATTTAAAGAGAAGAGCATCAAACTTCTACAAGAAGTATCTTGCAAATAAGGACTATACTAACCTTGACTATGCATTTGCTCTTGCAGCAGCAGAAGAAAACGCATCAGGTGGAATGATAGTTACTGCACCTACATGTGGAGCTGCGGGTGTATTACCAGGAGTATTTTTCTCACTAATGGTACACAATGGATATACAAAGCAGATGATAATAGAAGGATTGATAGTTGCAGGTCTTATAGGAAACCTTGTAAAGACTAATGCATCTATATCTGGAGCAGAAGCAGGATGTCAGGCAGAAGTTGGAACTGCATGTGCAATGGCAGCAGCAGGAACAGCTTACCTATTTGGTGGAACTTTAGAACAGATAGAATACGCAGCAGAAATAGGACTTGAACATCACCTAGGAATGACTTGTGACCCTGTTTATGGATATGTTCAGATACCATGTATAGAAAGAAATGCAATGGCAGCAGAAAGAGCAGTATCTGCAGCTAAGTATGCTTTAAATACAGAAGGTGAACATACTATATCATTTGACCAAGTTACAGTAACTATGGGAGAAACTGGAAAAGACCTTATGGACAAGTACAGAGAAACTTCTAAGGGTGGACTTGCTAAGTGGTTTGAATGCTAATAGCATACTCTAGTAGATTTAATTGTATCAATTGGAAAAAATATGATATATAATAAGGAGGGTATATCTTTTGATATACCTTCTTTTATATTTATATACTCTGTATTTAAGTATTTAACAAGATTACAGAGTATATAAATTTGTATATAAAAGCCATTTTTGCCTTTTGCATAGTAGTAAATAGCATTAAAAGAGTAAGAAATAGGAGTATAGATCTATATTCTGATAGTTAAGAATAACTTATAGAAAAAATGATATAAAAATTGTAAAAGAAGGGACTTTTATTGTATAATAAATAATTCAGGAATAAAATTATCTAGGAGGGTATTTCCATGGAACAATACGGAAGTTTTGCATATATATACGATGAATTAATGGATGATGTAGATTATGAAAAATGGGTAAAACATATAGAGAATATAATAGAACATAAGAAAATAAAAGTGAAAAATATTTTAGAACTTGCTTGCGGAACAGGAAATATAACACTTCCACTAGCTCAAAAAGGATATGATATAGCAGGAATAGACATTTCTGAAGAAATGCTTGATGTTGCATTTAATAAATCTGAAGAAGTGCAGATTCCACTAGTACTTTTACAGCAGGATATAGTTGATTTAGATTTTGATCTGTATGATTTAGATTGTGTATTGTGTGCATGTGATGGATTCAATTATATAACATCTCCTGATGATTTAAAAAAGGTCTTTGCCAAGTCATATGAACTTTTGAAAAAAGAGGGGATACTTCTTTTTGATATAAGTTCATATTACAAAATAAAGAATGTATTGGGAAACAACTTTATGGGAGAAAGTAGAGAAGAACTTTCATATATGTGGACTAATGTATATGATGATGAAACGCAGTTAATAGACATGGATCTAGACTTCTTTGTAAAAATAGAAGTAGATGACGAAGAAGAGGACAATGTCTATGAGAGATATAGAGAGAGACATCAACAGAGAGCCTATAAAGAAAATGAAATAAAGAAAATGCTTGAAGAAGTAGGATTTAAAGAAATAGAAATCTTTGGAGATTTTACAATGGAAGAAGCCAAAGATGATTCAGAAAGAATATTCTTTAGTGCAATAAAGAGATAAAAGAAAGGATGATAAAAGATGAAAGATTATTGTTTAAGAGTAACAACAGGAAATAATGAAGCAAGAGCATTTTTTGCTACAACAAGAAATATGGTAGAGGCAGCAAGAGCCTATCACAATACTACTAAGGTTGCAACTGCTGCACTAGGAAGAACACTTACAGTAACATCAATGATGGGACTAATGATGAAGAATAGTTCAGATAAAGTCAGCGTAATAATAAAGGGTGGTGGACCAATAGGAAGTATAATCACTACTGCAGATGCACATGGTATGGCTAAGGGATATGTAACTAATCCAGCAGTAGAAGTTGAAAACTATCCAAATGGAAAACTTAATGTAGCAGGAGCAGTAGGAAATGAAGGAACAATAAAGGTGATTAAAGACCTAGGTCTAAGAGAACCATATAATGGAGAATATGAAATAGTAAGTGGAGAAATAGCACAAGACTTTACATACTACTTTACTGTATCGGAGCAGACTCCTTCAGCAGTAGCACTTGGCGTACTTACAAAAGCTGATGAAGTAGAAGAGGCAGGTGGATTTATTATCCAAATGATGCCAGATGCTTCAGAAGAAACAATTTCAACTATTGAAAGAAATATTTCTAACTTAAAGTCAATAACTGAAATGCTTAGCGAAGGTCTAACTCCAGAAGATATAATGAGAATAGTATTAAAAGACCTTGCTCCAAAGATACTTGATAAATATGAAATTGGATTTGAATGTGATTGTTCGAAGGAAAGAGTATCAAAGGTATTTGCAGCAATAGGAAAAGACGAACTAAAAGCGATAATAGATGAAGATAAGGGCGCTGAAGTAGGCTGTCAATTCTGCAACTCAAAATACAATTTTACAGAAGATGAATTAAAAGAAATCTATGAAGAAATAGATAAATAAAACTAGATATAATATATTTAGTAGCAAATAGATAAAGAAAAATATTGAAAAAATGTATAAAAATTAAGAAACTAAATATGCCTTTTATTGTGTATATTTAGTTTCTTATTAGAAAAAGAGGTGTGATTATGAGACTAGACAAGCTACTTGGAAATCTTGGTTATGGAACAAGAAATGAAATAAAGAAACTATGCAGACAAGGTGCTGTAATAGTTAATGGAAAAGAAATGAAAAAGTCCAGTGATCACGTTGATCCTGAAAAGGATGAAATACTTTTTAACGGACAAAAAGTAAATTATAGAGAGTTTATATATATTATGCTAAACAAGCCAGCAGGGTATGTATCGTCTACATTTGATAAAAATGATCCTACAGTAGTAGATTTAATAGATGAAAAATATCTTGCCTTTGAGCCATTTCCAGTAGGAAGACTGGACAAAGATACTGAAGGTCTATTGATATTGACTAACGATGGAAAACTAAGTCATAGGGTATTATCTCCTAAGAAGCATGTACCTAAAAAATACTATGCAATTATAAAAGGTATAGTTAGCAGTAAAGATATAGAAGAATTTAAAGAAGGTATAGATATTGGAGAAGGCTATACTACTAAACCAGCAGAATTAGAACTTCTAAAAAAAGTAGAAATAGAAGAACTAAGTGAAAATATGGGAATAGACCTAGATGAATTGAAAGAAGCTATAGAATACAATAATGAAGGCTTATGTGAAATTAATGTAACTATAAGCGAAGGAAAATTCCATCAGGTAAAAAGAATGTTTAAAGCAGTAGGGAAAGAAGTTATTTTCCTAAAAAGAGTAAAGATGGGTGGACTATGTCTTGACGAATCTTTAGAGCTTGGAGAATATAGAGAGCTAACAGAAGAGGAAATAGAACTTCTTGAAAAGATAGACTAAATCTTAAATTGACTGATATAAAGGGGTAATTAATGAAAAGAAAAGATATTATAGAATTTGAAGTTGGAAAAATGGAATTCGGAGGAATTACTAGATCCTTATATGATAACAAGAGAATAAAAATGAAGGGTGGAATCACTGGTCAAAAAGTAAAGGCAGTAGTAAAAAAATCTAGAAGTGATAGTGGAGAAGTAAAAATGCTTGAACTTTTGGAAGCTTCATCAATAGAAACTGCAGAAACTTGTAGACACTTCAGAGAATGTGGAGGTTGTAGCATACTTTCAATACCTTATGAAAAGCAGCTTGAAATAAAAGAAAATCAGGTAATGGAATTATTTAAAGGACAGAATTTAACAGGATTTGAATATCTTGGAATACAGGGGAGTCCATCTCAAACAAAATACAGAAATAAGATGGAATTTACATTTGGAGATGAAGTAAAAGACGGTCCTCTATCTCTTGGTATGCATAAAACAGGAAGATTTATAGATATAATAACAGTAGATGACTGTAGATTAGTAGATTCGGATTTTATAGAAATACTTACAAAAACTAGAGACTTCTTTGAAGAAAAGGAAATACCATACTATAGAAGTTTTAGTCATCAAGGATATTTAAGACACCTTGTAATTAGAAAAGGTGAAAACACTGGAGAATTGATGATAAATATAGTAACATCATCACAGATAGACTTTGATATGGATCAATATGTGGAGTTATTAAAATCTCTAAAGTTAAACAATGAAATAGTAAGTATACTTCACACTATAAATGATGGCTTAGCAGATGCTGTAAAGTGTGATGAGCTGAGAGTTCTTTATGGAAGAGACTACTTCAATGAAGAAGTGTTGGGCTTGAAGTTCAAAGTATCTCCATTTTCATTCTTCCAAACAAATACAAAGGGTGCAGAAATGCTTTATGAAATAGCGAGAGACTTTGCAGGTAATAGCGGTGATGGAAAAGTAGTATTTGACCTATACAGTGGAACAGGAACAATAGGTCAGCTAATGGCAAAGACTGCAAGAAAAGTTTACGGAATAGAGCTAGTAGAGGAAGCTGTAGAGGCAGCAAATCAGAATGCTAAACTAAACGGTTTAGATAATTGTGAGTTTATAGCTGGAGACGTTGCTAAGGTAGTCAGCAACCTTCCTGAAAAGGCGGACCTAATAATAGTAGATCCACCAAGAGCAGGAATAATGGGAAATGGTGTGAAAGATATATCTGAATTTGGAGCAAAAGAAATAGTTTATGTAAGCTGTAACCCAAAATCTTTGGTAGAAAACCTTGTTGAATTTGAAGAAAGAGGATACAAGATAGAAAAAGTAAAACTAATGGATATGTTCCCAAATACACCACATTGTGAAACAGTATGTCTTTTAAGTAAGAAATAGAAGTATTTTTAAATATCATAGTGGTATAAAAAGCTTGATTTGTGCAAATAAGATTTCGTATACGCAAACTACATAGTTTTTTGATAAGCTGGTATTTTTATTGAAAATAATAAAATAGCACTAAGTAGGGGAAAAAGATACTACCTAGTGCTATTTTCTATTATTGTTAAACAAATTTTAAAGTTATTTAATCTATTGCTTTTTCTTTAGTTTTTATATTCGCTATGTATACACCAGAGATAATTATTACAGCTCCGATTACTTGGTAGATAGTAAAATCTTCATTTAAGATTAAAGCACCTGCAAGTATTGAAACCACTGTGGAGATACCTATAAATGACGCTGTTTTGTTTACTCCAATATTAGCAATTGCAACATTTGACAAGAAAAAGGCTATAACAGAGCAGATAATTCCTTGAAATAGCACTGCAACTGCGAAAGTTTTTTCTCTAAAGGGTAGAGATATTAAATCTACAAATGTTCCAGCAAATAGAGACTGTAAAATAGCTATGCTCATAAATACTACAGATCCAACCATCAACATTACAAAAGTAATTTCAAAACCAGTATATTCTACAAATGTTTCGACAAAGATACTATATAAAACATAGGAAAAAATTGCCAATATTAAAAAGCTATAACCTATTATTGAGAAACTTGATGAAAATCCAACTGTTACAACTGTCGTAATTACACCGATTAAAGTAATAGCGACACCTAAAACCTGTATTTTTGAAGGTTTGTTTTTTAAAAGAAGTGCAGATGCACTAAGTGAAACTACAGGAATGCAGGCTAAAAAAACGCCACTTTCTGATGCAGTAGTGTGGCTAATACCTATTGTCTCACCTAAAAAATAAAGGCAAGGGCTAAATATTGTAACAAATAGAAGTTTTTTTAATGGTTTTTCTTTAAGGTCTATTTTTATTATCCCAAGTAGAACGCATAAAAACATTACAAGAAAAGCAATAAAAAATCTCCAAGCTAGTATGGAGAAGGTATCTGCAACTTCAGTTGCATTTTTTGTGAAGATATAGCTGAGACCGTATAGCGCTTCGCATACAATAGCAGAGATAACTCCAATAATTATTTTTTTATTATTCATATAATCATCTAAAATTTCTAATTTATTTATCATACTATTATAGCATAAACAATATCATTTATTATGGATTATTTAAAATAATGTGATAATATTTTAAAATATTAAAAGTGAAATGTAATATTAATGTAATCAAAAAATGTCTATCAAAGTATTCATTCAAAGATTTGTATTATACCTGGATAGACATTTTATATTTAGAAAATATATTTAGTATACATTTTCTTTTTTGTTCTCTTTTAAACTCTCCTTTGTTTTAACAACTCTTAAAAAATAATAGTACTTTACAATAAGAAGAACAATAATAGTAATCCTCATTGGGAGAATATCATATTTAAAAATTACAAATAAAAGCATAGCAGTAGTGATAAAAAGTATTTTTATTTTTGATGACGTAGTCATACTTTTTTCTTTTTCAAAAGATTCTAGATGATTTTTATAGATAGAAGTCGACTTAAACCATAAGTGAAACTTCTTTGATCCTTTTGCAAAACACCAAGAAGCAAGTAGTAGAAATGGCACTGTAGGTAGAACTGGAAGAAAAATACCGATAATACCTAATATAAGTGATAAAAAACCGATTAAAATAAACAAAATCTTCATAAAAAAACCCTTTCTGATATTCATTATCACTTATATAATACCATAATTGACAAATAATTTCATTTAAGCTATATAACTTCTAAATTTATTATAAAAAAAACTAAAAAATATGAAATTTTGCTACTAAGAATTTATTAAAAACTAGTTTTGCATATATATATGTTTTCCTCAGAAATAAGATCGTAGGAAATAATGTCTTTACTATTTAGATTCTCGTTAAAAAGTTTCAAGCCTTTTATTTGATAAGAATCGTAAGTTTTGTAATAATAAACAGCTTCTGTTAAATCACAACAAGAGCTATATATTGTATATTCATACTTACCATTAACTAGTTCACAAAGACCTTTTTGCTGTTCAACAGATCCTAAAATATGAAAAAATTGGTTAATATCTTCATCTTTATTGTCTGTATTTTTTACATTTAAACGTACCTTTAGTCCATCTTTTAAAGATTCTACTACAATGCAGGAATTTTTATCAGCAATCATCTAATGAAGCTCACTGCTAGGAAGCTGACTACTAAAATTTTCATTGCTTATATTTATAAGTTTTAACTCATCTTTAACATCTTCAACACTTTCACATTTGGATAAAAGATAGGGAATAAGCTCAAAAGAAGCAATATTATTATAGCCTTTCTTGACTTCATTATAGTAGGCATTTCCTACAAAGTTTAGTCCAGCAATTCCCAACCCCTTTTCATTGATAGCATCATAATATAGAGGGTAATTATCGGATATATGGGGCATGCCAATTATAGCAAAATGTTTATTCAATATTTCACCATAAGAAAATTCATAGTCTAAATTACGACCAAAATAACGGTTTTTATAAATAACTGATGTACACATTTTAATAAAAACTCCTTATGTTTTTTAAAAATATAACATGGAAATAATAACTTATTCTTAACTATCAGATATTTAAATATATTTTTTAAATGTATAAAAACATATGAAAATAAAAATGCATAAAAATGTTATAATGTATAAAAATATTATTAAGGTTTTAAGAACACTCTTATATAATAAAGAATAAATAAAAAACATGATTATTATTAAAAAAGAATATATTCAAAAAATATATATTAGTTAAGATTAATATTAAAAAAAACTATAGTAGTTAAAAAATACTTGAAAACACTATATATATTGAAG
>Trix_p1__coassemble_1209_pt1 | contig 24451 bp, 23 predicted proteins | sample Trix_p1__metabat2_low_PE_026 | metagenome-assembled genome bin Trix_p1
ATACAGAGTTAATATATTTATGTGTTTTTTTATTTATTTTGACATAAATAGTAAAAATTTTCTTATATAAGGAAGAAAAACTTAAAAATTATACTTTAAAAAAGAAAAAATCCAATTATATATGCATATAAATATTATTTAGGAAATACTATCAATAAGTGCAAAAAAGAAAAATTTAAGGAGGAAAATCATAGAAATTGCTAATTTTCAATGGCTCAGATTTTTGAATTTTCACTAAATTTTAAAAATATAAAAATATTATTTTTTTATTTTTGTAAATATCTTGACTAATTCTTAATAAGAATATAAACTGTACATTGAGGGATAATTTTTTATCTCTGGATAACGTTATTATACAAAATAATAGCGTGAAATTTTATATTATAATTTAATCTTAAGGGAGGTTTAGGTTAATGGGAGAAACTAAAGCAAAATACCCGATAGGTTTCTACGTGTCAAGTTTAACTTACACATTTGAAAGATTTGCTTTCTATGGTAGTAAACCTATGCTTATCGTTTTCTTAATCACTGCAGTAGCACAAGGTGGTTTAGGAATCGATACTAAAGATGCAGCATTTATAGCTGTACAATTAACTGCTTGGACTTATATTGCACCAGTTATAGGTGGATATGTATGTGACCACTGGTTAGGTGCTAGATATGCGGTTACAATTGGTTGTGTTTTAATGGCTATTGGATACCTATTTGGATGGAAGGCTACAGGAGTAGGCTCAATCTATATGATGATAGCGGTAGTATCTATAGGTACTGGTTTATTTAAAGGTAATCTTGCGGCGATTATAGGACGATTGTTTGATGACGAAGAGCTTCTTGACTCTGCGTTCTCAATCCAGTATTCATTTGTTAATATTGGTGCTTTACTTGGTTCTTTAGTTACTGGAGTTCTTTACATCAGTACATTTAGACATGGTGAAGTTATGGGATTCAGACAGGTGTTCCTAGTATGTGCAATAGTAGTTTTACTTGGTGGAGTATTCTTTACACTATGTTATGGAACTCTACAGGGGCAAGGTAAGAAACCATTTAAGTACTTAACTGATAAAGATGGAAATATAATAGGTGAGTCTCATGAAAATGAATCAGAAGCAGAAGCTAAGGCAGATGCTAAGGCTCCTTTAACAAGTAATGAGAAGAAGAGAGTAGTTGCAATTGTATTTATATCATTTATGTCTATTATATTCTGGTTATTCTATTATCAGCAGGATACTGTTTTATCGATATATATGGTTGAAAAGGTTGATATGAGTATGGGTGGTGTAACTCTAACTCCTCAGCATGTAACAACATCATGGAATGGATTGTTATGTATATTCCTAAGTATAGGTGCAGCTAAGTTATGGTATAAGTTATCACAGAGACCTCAGGGTGACTTATCAATGTTCCAAAAAGTAACGTTAGCATTCTTATTCCTTGGAGTATCATATCTTGTTCTAGTTGGAATGGAAATATCAAGAGGTATAGGAGCTCCAAACTCTCAGAAGGTTAGTGTTGTTTGGCTATTAGTATTTGGAGTAGTATTAACTATAGGTGAAATATGCTTCTCTCCACTTGGAAACTCATTTGTAAGTAAGTTCGCACCAAAGAAGTATTTCTCTCTTTTAATAGGTGTTTGGACATTTGCTACATTTGCAGCATCAATATTAAATGGTTACACTCAGGGATTCGTTGAAAAATTAGGATTCTTCCCTGTAGTTGTTACATTTGCGGTTGTATCATTTATATCCGCATTCATAATGTTTGTTCTTACAAAACCACTTAATAAGATGGTAGAAGGTAAGGATGAAGCTTAATATTAATTAATAAAGAAAAATTAACGCTGTTGTAGACAATGTCTACAGCAGCTTTTTTAAATATTTATATTGATAACTTTATGTATATTTATCATAGTCAATCTTAGTTACTAACAATCGAGTTTCAAAATTTAAGCAATAAATAAGCCCTATGGATATCCATAGGGCTTATTGTTATTTCTAGAATAATGATTTATATTTATCTGTAGCCTTAACCAGTCTATCAACTATTTCAGGTTCTCCTGAAGAGTGACCAGATATTGTAATATTAAGATCACAGTTGTTAAGTTTCTTACTTAGAAGGTATGCTCCTACGAACCTACAGTCCATGTCATATCTACCGTGAACTATTGTAGTAGGGATATCCTTTATTATGTCTGCACTATCAAGGATATAGTTCATATTATCTCTAAACATATGGTTCATCCAGAAGTGACATTCTATAGTAGCCATTGATATAGCGTAGTCTTCATCACCGAAGTCATTAACAACGTCTTCATTAGGAAGAAGTGTAACGATGCTTCCTTCCCACATACTCCATGCTCTTGCAGCTTCAACTCTAACAGCTCTATCTTCGTGAGTTAATCTCTTGTAGTATGCAGTTATTAAATCATCTCTTTCTTCTTCAGGAATAACGCTGATATAGTTTTCCCAAGCATCAGGGAATATATTAGATGCTCCACCTTCTTGATAGATCCAATCAATATCTTCCTGTCTACCTAAGAAAATTCCTCTTAAAACAAGTCCGATAACTCTTTCAGGATGTTCAATAGCATAGCTTAGTGCTAGAGTTGATCCCCAGCTACCACCGAAAACTAGCCATTTTTCGATACCAAGTTTTTCTCTGATCTTTTCCATGTCTGATATAATACTGTCTGTATCATTATTAGTAAGGTTAGCGTGAGGTGTACTCTTTCCGCTTCCTCTCTGATCAAACATTATAATTCTGTAGAATTCAGGATCAAAGAACTGTCTGCATGATGGACCTGTACCACATCCAGGACCTCCATGTAGGAAAACAACTGGTTTTCCATTTGGATTTCCTGATTCTTCATAATAGATGTTGTGTACATCGTCAACCTTTATGAAGTCAGTGAAATTTGCTTCAATTGGTGGATAAAGTGTTCTTAATTCGCTCATATTACTACTCCTTTGAAAATTATTTAGTGTAGCATTATTCAGTGTTCCTTTATATTTATTTTAATAAATACAGTAAAAAAATAATATATATTTTTTTAAGAAACAAAATACTACTCTAATGAAAATTATAACATACACAATGTCACAATTCCATATTTAGAAGGGCTTAAATAAGAAATGTATAGAATTTTAGAAAAACGTTTTATTTTCAGTAATATAGTGTTATAATTGAATATGAAGTCTGATTTTATTATTAATTAAATTCTATGGGGAAAAATATATATGAAATTAAGGAAATTTCATATAAAAGATTAACAGAATATTTTATTAATAATGTAAAATCGGCTTAGTATATTTTTGTGGAGGCCTAATTATGAAAGATAACAGAGTAAGTCAAGTATTAAAGAGAATGAAGGAAGATAATATTCCTCAGATAATAGTAAGTGATCCACTTGCAATTTTCTATTTAACAGGATATTTCCTAAATCCTGGTGAAAGACTTTATGCATTATATCTAAATGAAAACGGAGAACATAAGTTATTTGTAAATGCATTATTCCCAATCGAAGAAGACCTTGGCGTTGAAAAGGTAATATTCACAGATGACGATGACTCAGTAGGAATTGTTGCTAAGTATGTAGAAAATGGCAAAACAATAGGTGTTGATAAGAATTGGCCAGCAAGATTCCTTCTTGCTTTAATGGACAAGTGTTCTGACAGCAAGTTTGTAAATGCTTCTTATATAATAGATACTATGAGAATGTTTAAGGATGACGAAGAAAAAGAATTAATGAGAAAAGTTTCTTTAATGAATGACGAAGCTTGTGAAAAAATCATAGGTAAAATCACAGGAGATAAGACTGAAAAACAGATTGCTAGTGAATTATTAAAGATGTATGAAGATATGGGAGCTGAAGATGTATCATTCCCACCAATTATAGGCATGGCAGCAAATGGAGCTAACCCTCATGGAGAGCCTGGAGATAGATATGCTAAGCCTGGCGATGCTATAATAGTAGATATCGGATGTAAGAAGGATATGTACTGCTCTGACATGACTAGAACAGTATTCTGGAAGGAAGTAAGTGAAAAGGGTAAGGAAGTATACGATATAGTTGTAGAAGCTAACAGAAGAGGTATAGAAGCTTCTAAGCCTGGTGCAAGAATGTGTGATATAGACGCAGCTTGTAGAGACTATATAACAGAAAAGGGATATGGAGAATACTTCACTCATAGAACAGGTCATCATATAGGACTAGAAGACCATGACTACGGTGATGTTTCAGCTGTAAATGAATTAGTTGCAGAACCTGGAATGATATTCTCAATAGAACCTGGTATATATTTACCTGGAGAATTCGGTGTAAGAATAGAAGATTTAGTGCTTATAACTGAAGATGGATGTGAAGTATTAAATAAGTATACTAAGGATTTACAGGTAATAGGAAACGACTAATAATTTTAATATATATTTAAAAGAATAATATTTTAGGGCTTATGCAAGGACCTTGCTAGGCTAAACTCTAATTTGAAAATAAAAACTTAAAATAATTGAGACAAAAATACCACAAATCAATTGACACACCAATGAATTTGTGGTATTTTATTTTAGACGGCTTTTGTATAGTCGTTTGTTTGAGTTGAAAAAATACGGAAGGTAATAGTTACTTGATTTAATTTCAGGAAGCTATATCATCATATATTAAAAAATTTTTGGAGGTGTAATGATGAGAGTTAAAGTAACTTTAGCATGTAAAGAATGTGGTCAGAGAAACTACCACACAACTAAGAACAAAAAGAACAATCCTGACAGAATAGAGTTACAGAAGTACTGTAAATTCTGTAAGAAACATACTACTCATAAGGAAACTAAGTAATTTACATCAAAGAAAAACTAAGTGTTTAGCGAAAAGGATGTGAGTTTATGGCTAAGAAAAATGTAGAAGTTTCAGACAAAAAGGTTGGTTTTTTTAAGGGCACACTGATTGAACTTAAACAAGTGACATGGCCAACAAAAGGTGAGTTAGCTAGTAAGACTTCAGTCGTGCTAGCGGTAGTAGTAATAGCTACTCTATTCGTATGGCTTGTAGATACAGGTCTATCAAAACTCTTGAGTTTATTGGTAGGCTAAGCGCGAGTAGGAACTCAGTATTGAAAGGATGATTTTAATGTCAGAGGAAAGAAGTAAAAGATGGTATGTTGTACATACTTATTCTGGACATGAAAACAAGGTCAAGACTACAATAGAAAATTCTGTTAAGAACAGAAACATGGAAGATATTATCGAAAAGGTAGTAGTTCCGACTGAAGATGTAGTTACAACTACAAAGACTGGTAAAGAAAAGATTACACAGAGAAAAATATTCCCAAGTTACGTAATAGTAAAGATGGAAATGACAGATGAGTCATGGTACATTGTAAGAAATACTAAAGGTGTTACTGGGTTTGTTGGACCTGGATCAAAGCCTGTTCCACTAACAGAAGACGAAGTCTATGCAATGGGCTTAGAAAATGATTCTGAAAGTGTAGTAGCAGGAGATATAGACCTTGAACCAGGAGATTCAGTAAGAGTAATAAGTGGTTCATTTGTTGACAATGTCGGAGAAGTTGAAGATATAAACATCGAAAAAAGAGAAGTAAAAGTCTATGTTAATGCATTTGGTAGAAAGGCCTTGGTAACTCTAGGGCTTGAAAATATAGAGAAAGTTTAAGGAGGTGCAACACAATGGCTAAGAAAATTATAGGACAAATTAAATTACAGATACCTGCAGGAAAGGCAACTCCAGCTCCACCAGTTGGACCAGCGCTAGGACAGCACGGTGTTAACATCATGGCGTTCACTAAGGAATTTAACGCTAAGACAGCAGATCAGGCTGGAATGCTTATCCCAGTTGTTATAACAGTATATCAGGATAGATCTTTTAGTTTCATAACTAAGACTCCACCAGCTGCTGTATTAATAAAGAAGGCTATCAACTTAAAGTCAGGTTCAGGAGAACCAAACAAGAAGAAGGTAGGAAAGATAACTAAGGCTCAGGTTCAGGAAATAGCTGAACTTAAGATGAAGGATTTAAACGCTGCTTCAGTTGAATCTGCAATGAGAATGATCGCAGGAACAGCAAGAAGTATGGGTGTAGAAGTAGTTGACTAATAATCAACATTTAAGTTAAGTAAATAATAAATTTCGCTATAAGCAATGTCTTATTAGTGGGAGGTTAATTTACCGTATTACCACAAGGAGGAATTAAAATGGCTAAGAAGGGTAAGAGATATGCAGAAGCATCTGCAAAAGTAGACAGAAATGAATATTATGATGCATCAGCTGCTATGGCTATGGTAGTTGATACAGCATGTGCTAAGTTTGATGAAACTGTAGAAGCACATATAAGACTAGGTGTAGACTCTAGACATGCTGACCAGCAGGTTAGAGGTGCAATAGTATTACCACATGGTACAGGAAAGACTAAGAAAGTTTTAGTTTTCGCTAAGGGAGAAAAGGCTAAGGAAGCAGAAGCTGCAGGAGCAGATTTTGTAGGTGCTGAAGATTTAGTTCAGAAGATTCAGGGTGAAAACTGGTTTGAATTTGATGTAGTTGTTGCTACTCCAGATATGATGGGTGTAGTTGGTAGACTAGGTAGAGTATTAGGACCTAAGGGATTAATGCCAAACCCTAAGTCAGGAACAGTTACTTTCGACGTTGCTAAGGCAATAGAAGAAATAAAGGCTGGTAAGGTTGAATATAGATTAGATAAGTCTAATATAATCCACGTTCCAGTTGGAAAGGCTTCTTTCGGATCTGAAAAGTTATTTGAAAACTTCAAGGTACTTATGGAAGCTATAATAAAGGCAAAGCCATCAGCAGCTAAGGGACAGTATTTAAAGAGTGTTTCAGTTGCTTCAACAATGGGACCTGGTGTTAAGGTAAACCCAGCTAGAGTTTCTGAATAATATATAGAAATTATTTAAAAACTGTTGACACAGGTTGACAAATATGATATCATTGTCAATGTTGAAAAAGAATAGATTTGCCGTAGACAGTGGGTGCGATATTGCTTAATTTCCCACCGAGGTTGCGATATACGTGATACTTGTGCCCTTGTAGTCTACCTGATTACAAGGGCTTTTTATCTTTACGGTAAGTGCTAAACTTTATTTTTGTGAAGGAGGTGCACTAAAAGAATGAGTAATGCTATAGAAATGAAATCAGCGGTTGTTGCTGAGATAGCTGAAAAGCTAGAAAAAGCTTCATCTGTAATAGTTCTAGACTACAAGGGACTTACAGTTGAACAGGTAACAGAATTAAGAAGTCAGATGAGAGAAGCTGGTGTAGAATACAAGGTATATAAGAATACACTTGTAAGAAGAGCTGCTAAGGAAAACGGGGGAGAAGCTTTTGCTAACTTCAACGATGAACAGCTTATAGGACCAAACGCAATAGCTTTTGGTTATGATGATCCAGTTGCTCCAGCTAGAATACTTAAGGGATTCATGGATAAGAATCCTGATAAGATAACTTTAAAGATGGGTGTAGTTGAAGGTGAATTCTACGATGAATCAAAGATCGTAGCTCTTGCATCAATACCACCAAGAGAAGTTCTTATCGCAAAGCTTCTTGGCAGCTTAAAGGCTCCAATGTCAAACTTCGTTTACTTAGTAAACGCAATAGCAAAGAAACAGGAAGAAGCGGAAGCTTAATAGAAAAAATGGCCGTTTAAACGGCAGGCGAAAGCCGAAAGTTATTTAAAAAAAGAAATCAAGATATTGAGATATAATTTATACGGAGGTGCAATAAAATGACAATAGAACAGATATTAGAAGCTATAGAAAACATGAAAGTTTTAGAATTAAATGAATTAGTTGAGGCTGCTGAAGAAAAATTCGGCGTATCAGCTGCTGCTCCAGTAATGGTTGGTGGAGCTGCTGCAGGTGCAGGCGCTGCTGAAGAAAAGACTGAATTTGACGTAATACTAGCATCAGCTGGTTCTTCAAAGATCGGTGTTATAAAGGAAGTTAGAGCTATAACTGGATTAGGACTAAAGGAAGCTAAGGAATTAGTTGACGGTGCTCCAAAGGCAATAAAGGAAGGTGCTTCTAAGGAAGAAGCTGAAGAAATAAAGGAAAAGTTAGAAGCTGCTGGTGCTACAGTAGAAGTAAAGTAATTTAACTTTTTACTTATGTTTTAATTAAATAAGCTATCAGGGGGTTGTCTGTATCGTAATGATCGGGCGACTCTTTTTTTATGTAAAACAGAGAATTCAAGGTTCTTTGTCAAATAGTGTTGATGAAAAAATATCATATAATTTAATCTAATTAATAGGTAGCATAGATAACTTTCTATGCTACCTATTTTATCTCAAATCGTTCTCTTAAAAGTATTCTGGCTCTCATATTTCTATAGCTTCTAAATCCGAAGGATACTCTTTTAAAAACCTTTATCATATTGTTTTTACCTTCTACTACTGCATTGGTATAGCTATATTTGATTGAGTTAATTACATAATGAATTCTCTTTTTTAGTGATTTTAAATTTACTTTAAAGAAATACGGACAAACGTCACTTGATGAATTTATAATATTATAAAGTAGAGCAACATCTTTATTATCAATTGCTATAAGGAATTTTTGATAAAATTCATAAGTATATTTAAAATCTTTATCTAAAGATAATATATCCTGTAATATATCATATTTACTCATAAACTTTTTATAATGTCTATGTCTAAAAAAGTGAATTCTATCCAATTCCCAATGTTTTGCCAATGGAAGCTTCCAGTAAGTTTTTAATATCTTGTATTTCTGAGATTTATTATGTAATCCTTTCATAATAAGTATTCTATACTTATTTAAACTCCTGTTAAGGAGTTGCACGATATGAAATTTATCTATTATTATTTCAGCATTAGGAAATACATCCTTTACAACTTCAAAATACGGTTCATACATATCCATAGTAACAATTTTAACCTTTTTTCTCTCCTCAATAGGATAAGATAAAAAATATTGCCTTAAATGTCCTTTTCTCCTGTCGGAGACAATATCAAAAATCTTATTTGATTCTAAATCAGTTATATTTACACTCATTGAAGCATCTACATTTTTTAAAGATTTAAATTCATCTATTCCAATAACTTCAGGTAAATATTTTTTTCTATTTTTAATTTCTGTACTTCTAAGAACTCTTGCAACGGTATTTGATGATACATAATGTTCTTTAGCTATTAATTTCATAGACTTAAACTCACATAAATCTCTGATAATAGACTTTTTGACATCCTTTGATATAAAACATCCTTTTTCAGTTAAGCTTGTCTCAGCTACAAAAGTGCTTTCACAGTGTTTACAATAGAAGCGTTGCTTCTTTACTCTTAAGATAATAGGGTTATTTCCAGCTCTATTAATAAGAACTTTAACTGTTTTATTTCCATTTTTTACTATACTATACTTTTCGTTTATACAACCACACTTAGTACAAACTTTTGGAATATAAGTAATTTGAGCATCTATAACCATATATCTAATACCTTTTATATTTTTGTAGTCACTGCTTATAATTTTTAAATTTTTATCGCTAATTCCTAAAATTTTTGTTATACTATTATTTGAACACATATGATCAATCCTTTCTTATTTTTTTGTGGTGATTAAATTATACAATGGATTTCGTATGTGTTCATCTTTTTTTTGAAAAAATAGTGTTGATAGCAATTTTATCCATTTTCGTCTTACGACGTTTATGGATTTTTTATTGCCATCAACACTAAATATTATAGAGCCGAATTCAATAAAAAAGCAAAATATATATGTTAATTTAAATATATAAATATATTGCTCATTTTTCACTTAAAAAGTAAATAACAACAAGAAAAATAAATAAAAACAATAAAAAACAAGATTAAAAAAATAAGAAAAATAGAATGAAATAGGAGGAAAATAGGATATAATTTAAAAATATAATGAGTATATTTTTTTTGTTAAAAAATATTAAAAAATAGGTTGATAAAAAAATAATTTTTGGTATACTAGTAAGTAGAGAGAGGATAGGAGTTGATATTGTGGAAAAGCCGATTTCTTCGGAGGAAATTTATCAAGATATTCTCAGCAGAATAATAAGTCTTGAATTAGAACCTGGTAGCAAGATAAGTGAGAATATGATTTCTGATAAATATGGAGTATCTAGGTCGGTAGTTAGGAATGCGTTTGCAAGACTCATGCAGGACTGTTTTTTAACAGTATACCCACAAAGAGGTACTTATATCAACTATATCGATTTGGATTATATTAGAACTGCTCTACTAATAAGAACATCTATAGAAAAAGAAATGCTTTATAGATTCATGAAAAAGAGTGATAAATCTAATATAGTTGCTAAGATGAAAGAAAACATATTAAAACAGGAAAAATTCTATTCTGCTAATGAATATTTAGAGGAATTTAGGAAACTAGATGAAGAGTTTCACGAATTTATAATAGTTAGTGTTGAAAATAAAAATATATTGAATTTAATAAGTCAGCATTTGCTTCATATTAGCAGGTGGAGAAACTTGTACATTAAAAAGTTAGGTTGCACAGTATCTCATTTGATAGATGAACATAAGCTGATTGTAGAATGTATAGAGTCTGGAGATTTAGAAAAGGCTTTAGATTGTATGTCTAGACATATAGAGACAGTAAGTAGTGAGATGAACATAGATTCTGAGTTTAAGCATTACTTTAGCAGTAGCTATTAGAGCTTTTTTTATTTACATAGAGATGTTAATTTATTTACAAACGAGGTATTAGTGGTTTTTTATTAGTGCTTCTAATGTATTTTAATAATCTAGTATACAAGTAGTCAAGATGGAAAGTGGTATGGCTTTTATTGCGCTAGGGGGGAGAGATATGGAACTTGTAAACATGACTGTAAGAAAATGTTTTAAAGAAAGAGTTGAAAAAACACCAGATAAGATTTTTTTAAATCATGGGAAAGAAGTGTTCACTTGGAGTTGTGTTGACAAGATTACTGACAAGGTTGCCATGGTGTTTTTAGAGCAAGGGATAAAAGCCGGTGACAGGGTTGGCATAATAGGTGTAAATAGCGCAAGTTGGATAATATCCTTTCTTTCATTACAGAAAATATCTGCAGTTGCAGTTCTTATAAATCCCTGTTTTAAGGAAAAGGAATTAATAGATTGCATAAAAATAGCTAATATAAATCATATGTTTTATACGAATCTCTGTGGCGATAACAAAACAGATAAAGTTATGAAAAACATTAAAAATAGTAGGGAAGCTTCTCATGTGAAAATTTATAATATTGAGAAAAGTTATAAAGAATGGATAAAGCTTTCAAAGAAAACTATAAATACTAAAAAGCAATTTCCTAAAGATGATGACTCAAGTCAGTTATCATGTATACTTTTCACATCAGGAACTACTAACAATTGCAAAGGTGTTATGCTATCTCATTATTCGATAGTCAACAATGCAAGAGAAGTTGTAGAACAAATGAGATGGGGAGAAGATGATAAAATGTGTTTATCAGTTCCATTATTTCATTGCTTTGGGATTACAGTTAGCTTGTTGACCACGATTATAGCTGGAATGTCAATATCCTTGATTCACAAATATAAAACAATGCATGTTTGTGAAGTGATTGAAAAAAATAGGTGTACCGTACTAAATGGTGTTCCAAGCATGTTTTTAGCCATGATAAAAAATCCAAATATGGAAAAATACGATCTAAGCAGTTTGAAAAGTGGAATAATTGCTGGATCGCCGATATACGAAAATGAATATATGGAAATCTGCAAAAAGTTAAGTGGCGTAAAGTTGCAGACTTCTTATGGACTAACAGAGGCTTCTCCCTGCGTATCCATAGCAGATTACGATGACGATTTAGAGAGAAAAGCAAAAACATCAGGAAAGATAATAAGTCATGTAGATGTTAAAATAATAGATTTAAATAGCCATGAAGAATGTGGTCGAAATGAAGTCGGAGAAATATATGTTAAAGGCTATAATGTTACCAAAGGTTATTTGGCATCAGATCCTGTAGTCTGTGATGCAGTTCAACCAGATGGTTGGCTGAGAACAGGGGATTTGGCATATATAGACGAAGATGGATACCTAACAGTTGTAGGTAGGAGAAAGAACTTAATCATAAGAGGTGGAGAGAATATATCTCCTGTTGAGATTGAGGAATTTATCAAGGAAGTGAAAAATGGATTAGAAGTATTTGTTTTTGGAATGAAATCAGAGGTATTACAAGAAGAAATAGTTGCCTGTATAGAAGGTGAGCATGATGAGAAAATGATCGCCAAGATAAAATCTCACTTAGAGGAGAACATAAGTAAATACAAGATACCTAGTTACTTCGTATTTGTTAAAAATTTCCCTAAAAATCCTACAGGAAAGGTAAATGAAAAGGAATTAAAAAGAATTTCTTTAGATTTACTTTCTGAACAAATAAAAGAAAACAATAGAAAAAGAAAGAAAAAGTTTGATAATGACAAACATTAAATATTAGTTTGTTTAAAAAATAAATTATAAAGATATACAAAGTTACACTTTGATATATCATATGCAGTATTTAACTGAGTATTATTAAAATTTGGGAGGTAATGTTAATGAGCACAAGAAAACAACCATTAAAAGGAGTCAAGGTAATAGAACTTGCCAACTTTATTGCAGCAGCAACTACAGGAAGATTTTTAGCTGACTTAGGTGCAGATGTAATAAAAATAGAAAGTGCAAAAGGGGATCCTTTAAGATATACAGCTCCAACTGAAGGTAGACCTCTTGATATGCATGAAAACACAACTTGGGAATTGGAAAATGCAAACAAGAGATGTATATCGCTTAACATGAAAGATCCAGCAGGTAAAGAAGCCTTTTTCAAATTATTAGATGAGGCAGACATACTAATAACAAACTGGAGAGTTCAGGCTTTAAAGAGAGCAGGTCTTGACTATGAAACTTTAAAGGTTAGATATCCTAGCTTAGTATATGCTATATGTACTGGATACGGTGAATATGGTCCTGACAAAGATTTACCAGGGTTTGACTTTACTGCATTCTTTGCAAGAGGCGGTTACTTAGAAAACCTTAGACAGAAATCAGATGTTCCTATGAACGTTGTTCCAGGACTAGGGGATCATAACGTAGGTATAAACCTTGCTGCAGGTGTTCTTGCTGCACTATATCATGCAAAGATGACAGGTGAAGGAGAAAAAGTTGAAACTAGCTTATTTGAAAGTGCTATATTCAACATGGGGATGATGGTTCAGGCAGCTCAATATCCAGACTATGGAACAAAATATCCAATAAATATTAGAGAAGCAAACAATCCTCTAAATGCTTGTTGGAGAACTAAGGATGGAAGATATGTTCAGACTTGCATGCCAGATTATAATACATACTATAAGAAATTCTTAACAGCATTAGAATTAAATGAAATGGTAGAAGACGATAAGTATTTCCCAGTTCAGAATCTTCATGAAAATAAACTAGGAACTGAAGTTTACGATAGAATAATGTCTAGATTTGAAGAAAGAGAATATAAAGAATGGGCAGATGTACTTACTCAGGCTGATATACCTTTCGCATTAGCACAGTCTTGGGAAGAACTTTTAGAAGATGAACAGGCATGGGCAAATGACTGCTTCCACAAGATGAAATATCCAAAGGGCGAAAGAGTATTAGTTAAGCATCCTGTTAAGTATCAGGAAATGGGACCTACTCCGTACAACAGAGGACCATACATTGGTGAACATGGTGTAGAAATCCTAAAGGAAATAGGATATACAGAAGAACAGATTCAGGAAATGTTAGAAAATAAAACACTTTACATATGGGAAGACAAATAATACTTCAATCTAAGTATTAGGGATTCGATATTGAAGATTTAGAGTATTACGGATTCGCAGTTTGTAATTTATATTAATTTATGTGTTTGTAAAAATTAAATTATGAAGGATGAAAAAATGAGAGATGTATATACAATGGGTATTGACATTGGTTCTACTTCGTCAAAATGTGTAATACTCAAAAATGGAAAAGATATTGTTGCCGAAGGAGTTGTAAACTTAGGCGCCGGAACAAAAGGTGCAGATAAAGTTATAGAAAAAGTAATGAATGATGCTAACCTGACTTTGGAAGATATGGATACAATTGTTTCTACTGGATATGGTAGAAATAGTTACGACGGCGCAACCAAGACAATGAGTGAGTTAAGTTGTCACGCAAAAGGTGGAAGTTATATATTTGGAGATGTTAGAACCATTATAGATATAGGTGGGCAAGATATCAAAGTTTTAAAACTAAACAATAAGGGTCAGCTTATGAATTTCTTAATGAATGATAAATGTGCTGCTGGTACAGGTAGATTCTTAGAAGTTATGTCAGGAGTCTTAGATGTCAAGTTGGAAGACTTAGGAGATCTGGATAAACAGGCGAGTGAAAAAACTCCAATAAGTTCTACATGTACAGTATTTGCAGAATCGGAAGTAATTTCATGTATGGCTAAGAAGATTCCTATTCCTAACATAGTAAGGGGAATTCATTTCTCAGTTGCTACTAGAGTAGCAGGACTTGCGAAAAGAGGAGGCTTAGTTGAACCGGTAGCTATGACTGGCGGTGTAACTAAGAATTTAGGAATAGTAAGAGCTTTAAGCGAAGAATTAAATACAGAAATAAAAATATCTAAAGATTCTCAAATGGCAGGAGCATTAGGAGCGGCTTTATACGCTTATGAAGAATATTTAAAGAGCTAGAAAGGAGCTTATCATGAGTAATACAGGAATGGTAGAAGAAAAACCAGCAAAGAAAATGTTGGGAGAAATAGTGGCAAAGCATTATCAGGATGCATGGGATGCTAAAAACAGAGGTGAAAAAGTTGGTTGGTGTGCATCTAACTTCCCTCAGGAAATATTTGAAACAATGGATATAAAGGTTGTATATCCAGAAAATCAGGCTGCAGCTATTTCAGCTAAGGGCGGCGGTCAGAGAATGTGCGAAATAGCAGAGGATCAAGGTTATTCTAATGATATTTGTGCATATGCAAGAATAAGTTTAGCATATATGGATGTAAAGGATGCTCCAGAACTTAATATGCCTCAACCAGATTTTGTAGCTTGCTGCAACAACATCTGTAACTGTATGATCAAGTGGTATGAAAATATAGCTAAAGAATTAAATATTCCACTAATATTAATAGATGTTCCTTATAACAATGATTATGAAGCTGGTGAAGACAGAGTTGAATATCTAAAGGGACAGTTTGATTACGCTATTAAACAGTTAGAAGATTTAACTGGTAAAAAATGGGATGAAGATAAATTTAAAGAAGTAATGGAAATATCTCAGAGAACAGGTAGAGCTTGGTTAAAGGCTACTGGATACTCAAGATATACACCATCTCCATTTAGTGGTTTTGATGTATTTAATCACATGGCTGTAGCAGTTTGTGCAAGAGGTAAGCTAGAATCAGCTTTAGCTTTTGAAAAACTTGCTGAAGAATTTGACCAGAATGTGAAAGAAGGAAAATCAACATTTAAGGGAGAAGAAAAATATAGAATATTATTTGAAGGTATTGCATGTTGGCCTCACTTAAGACATACATTTAAGCAGTTAAAGGACAATGGAGTAAATGTATGTGGAACTGTTTATGCAGATGCTTTCGGATATATTTACAATAATACAAATGAGTTGATGCAAGCATATTGCGGAACTCCAAATGCTATTTCTTATGAAAGAGCTACAGATATGAGACTTAAACTTTTGGAAGAAAATAACATAGATGGTATGTTAATTCATATAAATAGAAGCTGTAAGCAATGGAGTGGAATAATGTATGAGATGGAAAGAGATTTAAGGGAAAAGACTGGCATACCAACAGCTACATTTGATGGTGACCAGGCAGACCCAAGAAACTTCTCAGAAGCACAGTATGACACGAGAGTACAAGGTCTTATAGAAGTAATGGAAGCAAATAAGGCAGCAAAGAGGGAGGCGCAGAAACATGAGTAATATTGATGTATTGTTTGACAAGTTAAATGTATGTCCATTAAAGCAGTTGGATAAATATACTGATGAAGGTAAAAAAGTTATCGGTTGTGCACCAGTATATGCACCTGAAGAATTAGTTTATGCAGCAGGAATGATACCAATGGGTATTTGGGGAGCTGAAGGTGAAGTTACACTAGCAAAGGAATACTTCCCAGCATTCTACGCATCACCAATTCTTAGATTAATGGATTTAGGTTTAGAAGGTAAACTAGACAAGATGTCAGGTATGATAATAGGTGGTTTAAGTGACGGACTTAAAGGACTTAGTCAAAACTGGAAAAGAGCAGTAAAAAATGTTCCAGCTTTATACATTGGATATGGACAAAATAGAAAGCTTGAAGCGGGAATTGAATATAATAAGAAGCAATATCTTAAATTAAAGAAACAGTTAGAAGAAATAGCAGGTAAGGAAATAGAGGATTCAAAGATAGAAGATGCTATAGTTCTATATAACAAGCATAGAAAAGCATTACAGGAATTCAATGAATTAGCATCTAAACATCTAAATACTGTAACTCCTACATTAAGAGCTAGAGTAATGACTAGTGCTTATTTCTTTGACAAGGCAGAACACTTAGAAATCGTAGAAGAAATAAATAAGATTTTAAAGGAAATGCCAGAAGAAAAGTTTGAAGGCAAGAAGATAGTTACTACAGGAATATTGGCTAATAGCCCAGAAATATTAAAGATATTAGAAGAGTATAAGTTAGCAATAGTAGATGACAATATAAATCATGAATCTGGACAGTTCGACTATCTAGTAGAAGAAGGAACTGGTGACCCAGTAAGAGCACTAGCTAAATGGATTTCTGATATAGAAGGAAGTACTTTACTATACGATCCAGAAAAACTAAGAGGAAAGATAATAACTGAAAAGGTAAGAAAACATGGAGCAAACGGTGTCCTATATTTACTTACTAAGTTTAGTGACTCTGATGAATTTGATTATCCTATCATTAAGAAAGAACTTGATGATAATGGAATAGTAAATATTTTAATAGAAGTTGATCAGCAAATGACTAACTTCGAACAAGCAAGAACTGCATTACAAACATTTGCAGACATGATTTAATTTAAAGATAAAAATTTAAGGAGGCAATCTATGATTTTCGAAAAAGAACATGAATTAGTTCGTCAGCTTGCAAAGCAATTCGCTGAAGAAATAATTAAACCTATCGCTGAAGAAGTTGATGAAACTAGCGAATTTCCAATGGAAGTATACAAGAAAATGGCTGACGCAGGTTTCTTAGGTATTAAGATACCAAAAGAATATGGTGGAGCAGGAGGCGATCATCGCTCATATGCAATAGTTATGGAAGAACTTTCAAAGGCTTCTGCAGTATCTACTATATGGATATCTTCTCCAAACTCACTACAGTCAACACCTATATTGAGAGATGGTACTCCAGAACAAAAGGAAAAATACCTAAGACCAATGGTTACTGGTGAAAAAATGTTCTGTTTTGCTCTTACTGAACCAGGTGCTGGTTCTGATGCAGCTTCAATACTTACAACAGCAGAAGCTGATGGTGATGATTTTATAATAAATGGTAGAAAAACATTTATAACAGGAGCTCCAGTTTCTGATTATATAATTTTATTCGCAAAGACTAACCCAGAGTTAGGTGCAAAGGGAATATCAACATTTATAGTAGATTCAAAGTCTGAAGGCGTATCATTTGGTAAGGCGGAAAACAAGATGGGTGTAATTGGATGCCCAACTAGTGACGTTGTTCTAGAAAATGTAAGAGTTCCTAAAGAAAATATGTTAGGCAAGGAAGGCAAAGGATTTATTAATGCAATGAAGACATTGTCAGTTGGTAGATTGGGTATAGCTTGTCAAGCATTAGGTATGGCTGAAGGGGCTATGGAAGAAGCTGTTAAATATGCTAAGGCTAGAAATCAGTTCGGAAGATCTTTAGCTAGATTCCAGAATACACAATTCGTTTTAGCTGAAATGGAAACAAAAATCTGTGCTATGCGTCACCTAGTTTATGACACTGCATATAAGATGGATATGGGTCAACCAGCGGATAAGGAAGCATCTATGGCTAAACTATTTGCTACTGAAGAAGCAAAGTGGGTAGTAGACAAGGCTTTACAGATTCATGGTGGATATGGTTATATCAAGGAATATCCAATAGAAAGAATATACAGAGATATAAGAGTAACTTCAATATACGAAGGTACTTCAGAAGTACAAAAGATGGTAATAGCATCAAACGTGTTGAAATAGGGGAGGTAGTATAGATGAAAATTGTAGTTTGCGTTAAGCAAGTACCAGATACAACAGAGGTAAGACTTGATCCTGTTAAGAATACATTAATCCGTGATGGGGTTCCAAGTATAATAAATCCTGATGACAAGGCAGGAGTTGAATTAGCACTTCAGATAAAAGAAGCAGTCCCAGGAAGTACAGTAACAGTAGTATCAATGGGACCTCCACAGGCAGAATTAGCACTAAGAGAAGCACTAGCTATGGGATGTGATGATGCGATATTAGTTTCAGATAGAGCATTCGGTGGTGCAGATACTTGGGCAACTTCTTCAACAATTGCAGGAGCATTAAGAAATATTGATTACGATATTATAATAGCAGGTAGACAGGCTATAGATGGTGATACAGCTCAGGTTGGTCCACAGATAGCTGAACATTTAGGTATACCTCAGATTTCTTATTGTGAAAAGCTAGATGTAGAAGATGGAAAGTTTATAGTTAAGAGACAGTTTGAAGATAGATATCATATAATTGAAATAACACCACCTTGTCTAATAACTACTTTAAGCGAGGAAATAAATCCTAGATACATGTCAATAGGTGGAATATTCGATGCTTATAAGAAAGATATTAAGGTTTGGGGATTAAAAGACATAGAAGACAAACTTGATATAGCAAATATTGGTTTAAAGGGTTCACCTACAAATGTTAAAAGGTCATTCACTAAACAGGCTAAGGGCAAGGGTGTAAAGCTAGAAGGTTTAACACCTGAAGAAGCAGCAGATGCTATAATTGCCAAGCTACAAGAAAAGTATTTAATATAATACTCTAAAAACTGAAAGATAATTTTAATATATAATTGAAAGGAAGATAACCTAATGAACAAAGATATTTATGTAGTAGTTGAACAGGTAGACGGTGTCATTCAAAAAGTAGGCATCGAGCTTATAGGTATAGCAAGTGAGTTAGCAAAAGATTTAGATCAAAAGGTAGTAGCTGTACTATTAGGAAGTAATATAAAGGGATTAGCTGAAAATCTAATACATCACGGAGCAGATGAGGTACTTTGCGTAGATGATCCAATATTAGAAGTTTATTCAACTGAACCATATACAAAGGCAGTAAATGCCATTATAGAAGAAAAGAAGCCAGAAATAGTACTATTTGGGGCAACTTCAATAGGAAGAGACCTTGCACCAAGGGTTTCTGCAAGAGTACATACAGGACTAACTGCAGACTGTACTAAGTTGGAGATAGATCCAGAAACTAAGTTGTTACTTATGACAAGACCGGCATTTGGTGGTAATATAATGGCAACTATAGTTTGTAAGGAATTTAGACCACAGATGGCAACAGTAAGACCAGGAGTTATGAAGGCTCTTCCAAAGGATGCTTCAAGAACGGGTGAAATAGAAGACTTCAAGGTTGACTTTAAGCCTGAAGATATGAATGTAAAGATAAGAGAAGTTGTAAAATCAACTAATCAGACTATAGATATCACAGAATCTAAGAAGTTAGTATCTGGTGGTAGAGGTATAGGAAGTGCAGAATACTTCGACGTACTTAAGGAATTAGCAGATGAATTAGGTGGTCTAGTTACATCTTCAAGAGCAAATGTTGATGCTGGATGGATAGGCAGAGATAGACAGGTTGGACAGACAGGTAAGACTGTAAGACCAGACTTATATCTAGCTTGTGGTATATCTGGTGCAATACAGCATTTAGCTGGTATGGAAGACTCTGAATTTATAGTAGCTATAAATAAGGACACTAACGCTCCAATATTCGATGTAGCTGACTTAGGAGTAGTAGGAGATCTACATAAGATAGTTCCTATACTTATAGAAAAAATTAGAGCTATAAAGCAAGAACAGGCAGACATGATGTAAGTTATTTATGCGATTATGTGTAGATAATATATAAAATACGGGTAATGACAAGATTTTATAAAGCTAATATTTAGGGGGAAGTTTAACATTCCCCCAAATTAGCAAAAGACTTCGATAAACTATAATCAAACGAAGTTTTATAAAAAAATAACAAAATTTAGATCAAATAAATTCGTTATCTATTTAAGATTGACTGCTGCGGTTTTTAACACAGTTAATTGTAACTAGAATAATTTCTAAGGGGGAAGAGAAATGGTAAAAGTTAGAGTAACTTGTAACAAAAACATTATTGAAAGATTTGGAGTTAAGAAACCAGAAGGATGGGATTTCAAGTATATCAACTATCCATGTAGTGATGAAGAATTGGTTGAACAGTGCAAAGATGCGGATATAGTATTCTGTGGACCAGTAGATTACTTCAGAAGAGAAGTAATAGAACAGTTAGATAATTGCAAGTTAATACACTCTTTAGGTGTTGGTTTTGATAAGATAGATCTTCAAGCAGCTAAAGAAAAGGGTATTTATGTGTGTAATAACAGAGCAGTCAATGCAGCACCAGTTGCTGAATTAGCAGTCGGACATATGATAAATTGTTTAAGAAGAATGCCAGAAGCTGACGCCAAGATAAAGGCACGTGGAGTAGATGGATTCAATGAAAGCTTCAAGGAATATCAAGTTAAGGGGCAAAATGAACTAGGCTCAAGGGTAATCGGATTAGTAGGATTAGGAGCAATAGGTAAAGCAGCTGTTGGTATGTTACAGGCATTCGGATGTAAGATTAAATATTATGATGTGTTTAGAGATGAAAAATTTGAGCAAGAAAAAGGCTTAGAATATTGCGAATATAATGAAATATTAAAAACTTGCGATATAATATCATATCATGTTCCAGTATTAGAAACTACAAGAGATATGGTTCGTAAAGAAACAATAGATCTTATGAAGCAAGATGCAATAATAATAAATGTTGCTAGAGGTGAAATCGTTAATAATGAAGATTTGGCTGAAGCATTAAATAATGGAAGAGTCTTTGCTGGACTTGATGTAATCGCACCAGAACCACCAACTGCTGATCATCCTATTTTCAACCTAAACGAAGTAGGCAAGGCTAGACTATCTATTACTCCTCATATAGCAGGAACAACAGATGACGCTTTCATAAGAATGTCAAAATGGTCTTATGAAGACATGGAAAAAGTTATGAGAGGCGAAAGACCTAATAATGTAGTAAATGGTCTATAAGATTAATTTATTACATTGTTAACTAAAAATGTCTTAGAATTGCAATGTTTAAAATATAGGCTTTGAAGGGATATTTATATTATTTTTAATATTATATCTCTTCTTGGTCAAAGAATATGTTTCGCATAAGCGAAAATTGCTGATTATTTTATAAAAAGGTGAAAAAATATGGAAATTAAAAAGAAAGACATAATTGTTTGTGGATTCGCGTTATTTGCAATATTTTTTGGTGCTGGAAACTTAATATTCCCTCCATACCTAGGTGTTTTAGCTGGTGATAGATGGTATATTGCAATGTTCGCATTCTTGTTATCAGACCCGGTACTTCCAATACTAGGAGTTGTAGCTACAGCAAAATTAGGAGGAAGAGCGGATGATATGGGGAGAAGAGTAGGAAAGAAGTTTGCTCAATTAGTTGGAACTGTTGCTATTCTTACAATAGGACCACTATTTTGTGTACCTAGAACAGGTGCAACGACACATGAAATATTTATAAGACCATTATTTCCAAATGTACCAAGTTGGATTACTTGCTTAGTATTTTTCCTTATAACATACTATATAACGTTAAATCCAACAAAGGTTATAGATATTATAGGTAAGTACTTGACTCCATGTTTGTTAGTAATATTGAGTTTAATAGTAATAGTTGCTGTAGTAAATCCTCCAGATCCTGCAGTAACGACATCAACAAAAACTTTATTTACTCTAGGTTTTAAAGAGGGTTACCAGACAATGGATGCTCTTGGATCACCACTTATGGCGGGGATAGTAATATCTGACTTGGTTAGACGTGGTTATGATAATAGAGAAATACAACTAAGAGCAAGTTTATGGGTTGGTTTAGTGGCATTTATTTTACTAGCTTTAGTGTATGGAAGTTTGACATATGCAGGGTCTACAGTAGGAGGTCACTTTACAGCTGATACAGAAAGAACAGCTTTATTAATAGGTATGGTAGAGCTTATGATAGGTAATGTAGGAAAGGTATTTATGGGAGTTGCAGTATCTCTAGCCTGTCTTACAACATCAACAGGATTAACTTCTACTTGCGGTAATTACTTTGAAACAATTTCTAATGGAAAGTTAGCGTATAAAAAGGTTGTAACAGTTGCTGTTATTGTATCTTTTGCTTTATCATTCCTAGGTGTTGACGGTATTATTTCAATTGCAGTTCCAATACTTTCAGCGATTTATCCAGTAATTATAGTTTTAATACTTATGTCTTTATTTGATAAGAAAATCAAATATAACTGGTCATATACTGGTGCAGTTATTGGTGCTTTCTCAGTATCAATAGTGGAAAGTATAAACATGGCATCTGCTATGAGAGGCGGAAACCTATTGGGAGGAGTTACTGCTTGGATACAGACTTTTCCTTTTGCAAAATTCGGATTTGAATGGTTGATTCCAGCTATTTTAGGATCAGTAATATTTACAATAATAAGTATGACTGCTAAAGTAGGAAAGACTATAAACGATCCAGTTTATGATGAAGTAAATTAAAATATAAATTTAATTTAGTTTAGTATAGAGTTTATTTTATAAATGATTATATTGTCGTTTAATAATACTATAGCGACATAAAAAATAGGAGGTAATAGTATGATTTCAAAAGATATGGTGCAATTAGGTACAGCAAAGTCAGTAATTAGAGAACTTGCAGGATTTGGTGCTATGAGAGCGGCAGAAATTGGAGCAGAAAATGTTTTAGATTTCAGTTTAGGTAATCCAAGTGTTCCAGCTCCAAAGGAAGTACAGGAAGCAATAATAGAAATAATAAATGATAACAACCCTAAAGTTTATCATAGTTACAGTTCTGGTGCAGGTCACAATGCTACTAGAAAGGCTATTGCAGATAACCTTAATAAGAGATTTGGAACAGACTACACTATGGATAATTTGCTTATGACTTGTGGTGCTGCGGCATCTCTAAATATAGTATTTAAAGCTTTAATATCATCTCCAGATGATGAAATAATGGTATTAGCACCATTCTTCCCTGAATACACAGTATTTATTCAGTCACAGGGTGGAAAGCAAGTATTAGTTCCTTGCAAAGATGATATGCAGTTAAATATAGACGGAATAAGAGAAGCTATAACAGAAAATACTAAGGCCATAGTTGTAAACTCTCCAAACAATCCTTCAGGAGTTGTTTATTCAAAGGAAGAAATAGAAGCTTTAGCAGAACTTTTAAGAGAAAAATCTAAGGAATATGGACATACTATATATCTAATTACAGATGAACCATATAGAGAACTAGTTTTGATAGATGGTCTAGAAGTTCCATTTATACCAAACTACTATGACAATACAATAGTATGTTATTCATGGTCTAAATCATTATCTCTACCAGGTGAACGTATAGGTTATGTATTAGTACCAAACAAAATAGATGATAAGATGATAATGGCAGCTTGTGCAGGTGCAGCTAGATCTCTAGGATATGTTTGTGCACCTACATTATTCCAGATGGTAATAGAAAAATGTATAGATGTTGAACCAGATTTAACAGTTTATAAGAAGAATAGAGATATACTATATGATGGTCTTACAAAACTTGGATACAAGGTTGCTAAGCCAGCAGGAGCATTCTACTTATTCATAGAAGCTCCAGATGGTGATTCTGAAAAGTTCTCTGAAAAGGCTAAGGAATATGATATGTTAGTAGTTCCTGGAACAGGATTCGGATCAAAGGCACATATGAGATTATCTTATTGTGTAGAAACAGAAAAATGTGAAAAGGCTTTAGAAGTATTTGAAAAGCTAATGGAAGATTATAAGTAAGAAAAATAGTAGATGTGTGTAGATAATATTTAATGTTTATTTAGTGATATAAACCCCAAAATAATAATTTAAAGTTAAATTTGTTATATATAATGTAGTGAAGTAGCAATGTTGATTTTTCAATATTGCTACTTTTTATTTTTCTTAATTAGACCCCAAAAACTTTGCGAAATAAAATGATAAGCAAGATAATCTAATTACTTATAACGGTATTTTTAGACTTTTAATTTATAAATTTAATAGAATATATTGACTTATTAACTATGTTAAAAAAATAATGAATTAATATAAAATAAAATTAGTAATATTTTGAAAAC
>Trix_p1__coassemble_1276_pt1 | contig 22518 bp, 15 predicted proteins | sample Trix_p1__metabat2_low_PE_026 | metagenome-assembled genome bin Trix_p1
CTATTTGAAATATTGTTTGATTTTATAAAAAGGCTATAATCCGTTTTTTATTTCAAACAAATATAGCCTCTTTATTATCATCTTAACTTAATTTTTTAGATTCAATCTATTTAATTTTACTTGCTAGGATTCTTTAAACTGAAAATACAGCTTTATTTTATTGTATTACTATATCTTTTTCATCCATAATTCTTGAAAGTTCTTCTTTTACATTTATATCCGCATAAACACCTATTCCTGAAAGTTGATAAGTCTTTCTTCCGCCATCCTTATTTTCATCAATTGGGAATATCGTTACGAGATCAGTTCCTTGATTGCGTCTAACTATAGAATAGATTTCATTTATCAATTCATCATTTTTCATTGAATCCACTCTAAGAAACAATTTTTTACCTGTTCCATGACTTTGTATTGTTTCCTCTTTTTTATAGTAACTTCTTCTTTCCTTTTCTTCAAAAGGTGTATCGTCATCAATTGATTTTATTTGACCTGCAAGAATTGATACATCATCATCGTCTCTCACGCTTATTCTTCCCTTTATAAATATAATCGAGTCCTCTTTTAGTAATTCTTGATACTGCTGAAGTGTTCTTGGAAATACTACTACATCTATACTTCCATATAAATCCTCAAGGGTTACAAATGCCATAATATCGTCTTTTTTCGTAGTCATAAGTCTTTTTCCTATTACCATTCCACCGATTATATGCTCTTTATCATTGAGTTCTAAAAGTTTTTCTGGTTCTTCTTTTAGCTTGTTGATTTCACCACAGTTTATAGAGGTCTTTCTCTTTATAAGGTCTTCATACTCAGAAAGAGGGTGACCTGTAACATATACACCTAAAACTTCTTTTTCCATTTCAAGTTTTACTTTATCCTTGTATTCCGGAACAAACTTCAAGGAGTTTTGTTCCTCTACCTCCTCTTGTTGTTCCTGTGACATCATTTCAAATAGCGAAATTTGACCAGAGACATTCTTTTTCTTATCCTTGTTGATGCTTTCTTGTAAAGCTTCAAATCCAAACATAAGAGTAGCTCTGTTTTCCCCAAGAGAATCAAAGGCACCACATTTAATTAAGCTCTCAACTATTCTTTTATTTGTAAGCTTAGAATCTAACCTTTTTAGCATATTGCTAAGGTCTATAAAGTCTCCAGCTTCTTCTCTTTCTTGAACAATTGCATCTATTACATGAGATCCCACATTTTTAACAGCTGCAAGTCCAAATCTTATACAGTTTCCATCTACTGAAAACTTTGAATATGATTTATTTATATCTGGAGGCAATACTTCTATCCCCATAGCATTACATTCTCTAATATATTCAACTACCTTATCAGTATTACCCATTACAGAGGTCATAAGAGCCGCCATAAACTCCACTGGATAGAAAGTCTTTAGATAGGCTGTCTCATATGCCAATACTCCATAGGCTGCAGCGTGGGACTTATTAAATGCATATCTAGCAAAGTCTATCATATCGTCGAATATCTGATTGGCAGCATCTTCTGGGACACCATTTCTTATACAACCTGGTATTTCGATATTACCTTCTTCATCTAGCTTTCCATATATAAAGTACTGTCTTTCCTCTTCCATTACGTCCATCTTTTTCTTACTCATAGCACGTCTTACAAGGTCACTTCGTCCAAAACTATATCCACCAAGCTCCCTTACTACCTGCATAACCTGTTCCTGATAAACTAGACATCCGTATGTTACTTCAAGTATCGGTTTTAACTTTTCATGAATATATTTTACTTCTTCTGGGTTCTGTTTGCACTTTATATATGTTGGAATAGAGTCCATTGGTCCTGGTCTAAAAAGAGAAATACCGGCGACAATGTCTTCAAAACTACTTGGTTTTAATTGCTTCATAAAGTTTCTCATTCCACTGCTTTCCAGCTGAAATACTCCCAAAGTATTTCCTTGCGAAAGATTTTCAAATACCTTTGGATTATCATATTCCATCTTTGAAAAATCTATATGCTCAGTATATCCTTTTTTGTCTCTATTTAACTCTATTAAATCTAGTGTATCCCTTATAACTGTAAGTGTTCTCAAACCTAAAAAGTCCATCTTTAAAAGTCCAAGTTCTTCCAGCGTTGTCATTGTAAACTGTGTCGTTATGGAATCTTGATTTTTGTAAAGAGGTACATATTCATACACAGGATTTTTAGATATTACCACTCCTGCTGCATGTGTGGAAGCATGTCTTAACATACCCTCTAATTTTTTAGAAATATCTATTACTTCTTTTACCTCTTCATCATTATCATACATCTGAACAATATTTGGATTGACATCAAATGCCTTATCTATTGTCATTCCAAGAGCAAATGGTATTTCTTTTGCTATTGAATCCGCCTTATTATAAGGAATATCCAAAACTCTCCCTACATCTCTAATTGCCAACTTTGCACCCATAGTACCAAAAGTGATTATTTGGGCAACATGATCTTTTCCATATTTTCTTTTTACATATTCTATTACTTCTTCTCTTTTTTCATAACAAAAGTCTATATCTATATCAGGCATTGTTACTCTTTCTGGATTAAGAAATCTTTCAAAGAGAAGATTATATTTAATAGGATCTATATCCGTTATCCTAAGGGTATATGAAACTATAGAACCTGCTGCAGAACCTCTACCAGGTCCTACCATAATATTATTATTTTTTGCGAAATTTATAAAATCCCAAACAATTAGGAAGTATTCTATATATCCCATGCTAGAAATTACATTAATTTCATATTCAAGCCTATCTATAATTTCTTGACTTGGATTTTCATATCTTTCATACAAACCTTTGTAGCAAAGTTCTTTCAAATATTCCAATGGAGTATAACCCTCTGGGACATCAAAAGAAGGTATGTGATAATTATTAAAATCAAATTCTACATTGCATCTTTCTGCTATCTTTAAAGTATTGTCAATAGCTTCGGGTGCAAACGTGAATAGTTCTTCCATCTCTTCCCTAGACTTTATATAAAATTCATCATTGGGAAATTTCATCCTAGATGGATCGTCTAATATTTTCTGCATCTGTATACATAAAAGCACATCATGATTTTTAGAATCTTCTCTATTTACATAATGCGAATCATTAGTTGCCACCATAGGTATTCCTAGTTCTTTGGATATTTTTAAAATACCTGCATTTACTTCCTTGTCTTCCGCTAACTTATGATCTTGCACTTCAAGAAAGAAATTATCTTCTCCAAATATATCCCTATATTCTTTTGCAAGCTCAAGTGCTTTTTCATAGTCTCTTTGCATTAATGCCTTTGGAATTTCACCATTTAAACAAGCTGATAAGCATATTATTCCATCAGAATACTTTCTCAACTGTTCCTTATCTGTTCTAGGCTTATAATAAAATCCATCTACATATGAGTCTGAAACTATTTTTATAAGATTTTTATATCCTTCATTATTTTCAGCTAGAAGAATTAGATGCGATGATCTTTTATCAAGCATAGGATCCTTATCTGTATACTTTCTTGCTGCAACATATACTTCACACCCTATAATTGGCTTTATTCCTTCTTTTTTACAAGCCTTATAAAAATCTATTACCCCAAACATTGAACCGTGGTCAGTAATTGCACAAGAGCTCATACCTAGCTCTTTTACCTTTGGAATTAACCACTTCAATCTAGAAAATCCATCAAGAAGACTATATTCTGTATGCACATGAAGATGACAAAAATCTTTATTTTTTACTTCAAAAGTTTCATCTTCTTTTTTTTCTTCTATTTCTAACATACCGTCCTCCCTTCAAAATTTTAAAACATATTTAAAAATAAGTTTTTATTTTTATTAAATAATATTTCATTTAATAAGATACTTATCTTTTCATTTACTTAAACTTTTATATAGAATCTATGTAATTGTAATTTAATCCATTTCTTCTACATTCGATATTTCTATTATACATTATAGAATTTTTCATTGCACTTACTTTTAAGAGTTTTTCATTTAATATATTATTGGAAAAGATAACTTTCTTATCTACTATTAAATTTTAACAGTCGGTCTAAATATATTTTTTGCAAGCTCTTCTTAAATTACTAAAATTTTTCAAAAAAAATAAGCCTTTAAGGGCTTATTTAAACAAGTCTTCTGGTGCTACTTGATCTCTATAACGGTCAGCTATTTCTTCTATTTTTTTAAATCTGTGATTTACCCCTGACTTTCCAAGTGGAGGATGAAGAAGTTCTCCTAATTCTTTTAGGCTAATATCTTCATATTCTAATCTTAAAAGAGCCACCTCCTGAAGATTTTTAGGAAGTTTGCTAATTCCTATCGTCTTTTGGATTATCAATATACTTTCTACTTGTCTTACTGCTGCATCAACAGTTTTAGAAAGATTGGCTGTTTCACAGTTGACTATTCTATTTACCTTATTTCTCATATCTTTCATTATTTTGGCATTTTGCAGTGCAAACATAGCACTATTAGCTCCCATAATTGCGAGAAGGTCAGAAATTTGTTCACTTTCTTTGAGATATACTACAAAGTTATTCTTCCTTGCAACTATTTTACTATTAAATCCCATTGAATTTATCAAATCACTTAATTCATAAGCATAGTCCTCATTGTTAGTTACAAACTCCATATGATAGTTTTTTTCTGGATCATTGATTGAGCCACTTCCCAAAAAAGCACCTCTTATATAGGCATTTGCTTCATCGGGCTCATTTACTATTTCTGGTGGAATATCATTTCTCGTGAAAATTGTATTTTCATTTTCCAAAATTCCAAGTCCTACTAGAAGTTTACTTGCTCCCATTTCAGGAGTAACAGTCAGAACATAACTATTGTTCTTCTTTAACATTTGATTTTTATTGACAGTGATACTTGTGTTTATGTCGAAGTTATTTTTCAATATCTTGAACACTCTTCTAGCTATTACATTGAGTTCAGTTGTTATCTTTAGGCTTATCTGCATATTACCTGAAAGCTGAATAGTTCCAGATAGCCTTACGATTGCAGAAAGCTCAGCAATATCTAGTCTTTTGCTATTATTTTCTATTCTTGACAGTTCACTTTTTGTATTTGCTGAAAAAGACATCTTTAGCTATCCTTTTTACCTTCTTTTGCAATTTCTTTAAGTGCTACTTTGATGATTTCTCTTTCATCATCGTATCTTGCCATATCAAGAACTCTGTCAATATGAATAAACTTTGCTTCTACAAACCCTTCTTCTCTTTGTGGAACTGTGTCCATACTTTTTGTGTGCATTAAGTACCAAAATACTATTTTATGGACCCCTCTTTGTTGATCCCAATTTTCCTTATATGTATAGTGAATTTCACCAAGATATTTTTCTATACTTGCCTTTACACCTGTTTCTTCCTTTACTTCTCGAAGTGCTGTCTCTTCATGAGTTTCCCCTGCTTCTACCTTGCCCTTAGGCAAAACCCAATCACCATTGTACTTTCTCAGTAGTAATATAGTATTACCAAGGACAACTACACCACCTGCACTTACCTCTTCTCTCATAATATCACTCCTTATTAAATCAAATGTTGTTTGTATAACTATGCTTAACCGCTATTTTAAGTACTGAACTAGACACCAATTCAGCATCATGTCTTATATATCCGTTCTTTATTTCTATTAACTGTTGCTCAACATATGTTATTCCCATTCTATTTAGCTCTTCTTTTTGATAATCGTCCAAAAGAACAAGCTCTGCACCATCCTTGGCATATCTTTCAAAAACACCAGAAGGCAGTTGGTCATTATTGCTAACAACATAGTCTATAAAGTTTGTACCTGCATGGTCAATTAATACCTTTACATGGTCCAAAACATTCTTTCCATCTGTTTCTCCAGGCTGAGTCATTATATTGCATACATAGATTTTAGGTGCCTTGGATTTAGATAGAGCTTCTATAACATCTTCTACTAACAAATTAGGAAGTATGCTTGTATAAAGGCTACCTGGACCTATTACTATTGCATCTGCATTTTCTATTGAATGTATAACTTCTTCCAAAGGTTTTACATCCTTCTTATCTAGACTCATTTTCTTTATTTTTGTATTTTTCTTTTTTGCTTCCTTAGGTATGTTGGATTCGCCTACTATTGTGCTTCCATCTTCCAGTTCAGCTACAAGATTTATATCATCCATAGTAACTGGAAGTACCTTCCCTGTAATGGCAAATATCTGGCTCATCTTGTAGACAGCCGTTTCAAAATTATCGTAAAGTCCTGTCATAGCTGCTATAAAAAGATTTCCAAAACTCTGTCCCTTTAGCGCTCCCTCAGGAAATCTGTACTGCATTACTTCATTCATTGTTGGCTCAATGTTGGCAAGTGCAAGAAGACAATTTCTAATGTCACCTGGTGGCAACATTCCCAAGTCTTCTCTTAATGCACCTGAGCCTCCACCATCATCTGCAACAGTAACTATTGCAGTAATATTTTTTGTATCATGTTTCAATCCTCTTAAAAAAACTGATTGTCCTGTACCGCCACCTATTACGACAACATTTGGTTCATTTATTTGTTGTTCTATCTTTTGAAATGTTATCTGACTTTGGTGTAAGGCTTTTTTATATAATTTTAAAAATTTATACGAAACAAACAAAGCAACTATAAATGCTATAACACCTAAAAAAGCAAGAAGAGATAATACTAGCTCTGTCCCACTCAGTTGTATTTGCATATTTTGCCTCCATTAATCTAACTTAGAATCTCTATGTTTCTTCACTGCTCTGTAACCCTGTTCACATAGATAATCGTAAGTCATATTAGTTATTGTAACAGATCTATGTCTTCCACCTGTGCAACCTATTCCTATTACAAGATGTTGCTTACCTTCGTTGAGATATTGTGGAATAAGAAAATCAAGCATATCGAATAATTTTTCTACAAATTTCTTGCTGATTTCTGAATCCATTACAAAATTTCTTACTTCCTCAAAATCACCTGTCTTTGGTCTTAGTTCAGGAACATAATATGGATTTGGCAAAAATCTTACATCAAATACAAGATCTGCATCAATAGGTAATCCATATTTAAATCCAAATGACACTACAGATATTGTAATATTTGGACTTTCTAAACCATCACCAGAATCATACATACTAGCTATTTCAGCTTTTAAATCCTTTGGCTTCATATTTGTAGTATCTATTATCATCTTAGAATACTTCTTCAAAGGCTCCATAATCACTCTTTCTTTTTTGATTCCATCCGGAATCTGTGAGTTTGCCGCCAATGGATGATTTCTTCTTGTCATCTTATATCTCTTGACCAAAACATTGTCATCACAGTCAAGATATATCATATCGTATTTATAGTTGGCTGCACTTAACTGTTCTAATGCTTCATTTAAAGCCTGGAAAAATTCTCTTCCTCTAATATCTATGCCAAGCGCCACCTTATCCATATTAGAATTCGACTGGAAAAAGAGTTCTGCAAAGTTAATTATAAGCGCTGGAGGTAAATTATCCACACAATAGAAGCCCATATCCTCTAAAGCTCTCATTGCCTCACTTTTACCTGAACCCGACAGTCCTGTTACTATCACAAATTTCATTAATCAGACCTCCAATCATTAACTACTATTATTTTTCTATATTTTCAACTCTTTCTACATCTAATCCTGCTTCCTCAATAATTTCAAAAGCTCTTTTGAAATTAGCAATATCTTCAGGACGATGTGCATCCGAACCTATATAGAATTTAATATCTCTATCCTTTATTTGTTTTATCATTTCTGCATTGAGCCTATCATGATGACCATTTATTTCAAGCCCAGTTCCTGTTTCTTCAGCAACTCTAGCTATTTCATCAATATCTACTCTTCCCTTATCTCCTGGATGCGTTATATACATTATATCATTATTCTTCATTGCATTTACAACTGCTCTTGTATTATATGCCTTTGAAAATCTACCTCCAGTAATCACATTGTCTACGTGATTTAAAAGGGCTCTAAATGATGTTGGTTTTGAACCGAAATGATAACCTGCCAAGATATAATCAAAGTATCCCTTCATATCATCAGGCATATCAATTTTACCGCTATCATCTAAAATATTACACTCCATACCCATTAATATTTCTATTTCTGGATATTTTTTATTTAGTCTATCTATTTCTTCTCTTTCCTTTTTAGCATTTTCCTTAGAAAGCCCATATAGACTATGGCTAAATCCATGTTCTGAAATTCCTATTGTTTTAAGACCCTTATCTATTGCAGCCTTTACATTTTCTTCAATAGTTCCTTTTGCATGTCTTCTCTTATCATTACCACCACAACTATAAATTGTGTGGTCATGGTAATCTGCTAGAATTTTCATCTATTCACCTCCAGATTACTCTCTATCTTCTCCTATAATCTTTACTTCTTCCTCAAGATGTACTCCTTGTGAACTGTAAACTGTGTCTTTTACATGTTCAATTAGGTTGATTATATCTGTTGCTGTTGCATTATTGTGATTAATTACAAATCCTGAATGCTTTTCAGATACCTGTGCCCCACCTAAAGACTTACCTTTCAAGTTAGAATCTTGTATTAGCTTTCCTGCAAAATAACCTTCAGGTCTCTTGAAAGTTGAACCTGCACTTGGATATTCAAGTGGTTGCTTTGATCTTCTCTGATAAGCAAGGTCATCCATTTTTTCTTTTATTTCTTCATAGTTGCCTTTTTCAAGCTCTATAACAGCAGATATTGCTATTTTCTTTTCATCAGTAAGTCTACTGTGTCTATATCCAAAATTCATCTCTTCGTTTGTATATTCTGTAATATTTCCTTCGCAGTCCATTAATCTTGCTGACTTTACTATATTCTTCATCTCTCCACCATAAGCACCTGCGTTCATTGCCAATGCTCCTCCTAGAGATCCCGGAATACCTGATGCAAACTCAAATCCTGTTAAAGATGCTCTCATAGCCTCTCTACCTATTACTGATAAAAGTGCACCTGTCTGAACTGTTATTAGATTTCCTTCAATCTTGTAGTCGCTAAAGTTATCTGATAATTCTATTACCAAACCTCTAAAACCACCATCTTTTATTAATATATTTGTTCCATTTCCTTTTACGAAAAATGGGATATTCTTCTCTGTCGCAAATTTAAAAACAGCCTTTATTTCTTCTTCAGTTGTAGGTCTTACAAGTATATCTGCTGGACCGCCAACTCTAAAAGAAATATGCTTGTCCATTGGTTCATCTATAAATATTAATTCTTCACTTATTACTTCCTTTAACGAATCGTACATTTCTTTTTTATCCATTATATCCTCCTTTCAATTTTAAACAATACATACCAACTTATATAATATCTAAAATACGTCAAAATAACAATACTTTTACGTTTATTTTCCTTTATTTTCTATCACATCCGTTAATTTGTTAGAAAATTCTATTGCAGCATCATTTCCTAACTGTCTTTGCCTGTAATTCATAGCTGCAACTTCAAGCACCATGGCGATATTTCTGCCTGGTTTAACTGGAACAACTATTTTTTCAATCTTTGTATCAAGTATATATTCATAATCCTTATCTAGCCCTAATCTATCATAGTACTTTTCTGGATTCCAACTTTCAAGATAAGCTATCATATCCACTCTTTTTCTAGGGTTTATGCTTCTTGCTCCATAAAGGCTTCTAATATCTATTATTCCTATGCCTCTTATTTCAAGATAATTTCTCAAAAGTTCTGGAGACTGCCCTATTAAGACACCATCGTCTGAACACTTTATTTCCACTGCATCGTCTGCTACTAGTCTATTGCCATTTTGCACAAGTTCTAGCGCTGTTTCAGACTTGCCAATACTACTTTCACCCTTTATAAGAACTCCTACTCCATTTATATCTACCAAAACTCCATGAACTGTCTGAGTAGGTGCCATTCTTTCCTCAAGATATGAGGATAGCTTATTAATAAACCTTGTAGTTTCCTTCTTAGTTGAACATACTATAGTACCCATTTTACTTGCCCACTTGAAGAAATCTTCTCTAAGCTCCATACCTCTAGTTACTATTACTATTGGTATATCATACGAAAAATACTGGCTTAAAGTATTATCTCTTGATTCTTCATCAAAGTTACCAAAAAAAGTATACTCTGTTTTACCAATTATCTGTATTCTTTCTGGTGTAAAATAATCAAAATATCCAGCTAGCTGTATTCCAGGTCTATTTATTTCCTTTTCTGTTATTATCATTTTCTCAGCCTTGCCTTCAGGACATATTATTTCTTTTAATTTTAAATCATCTATTAATTCTCTAACTGTAACTTTCTTCATTTTCACGCCTTCCATAATTTTTTCCTCATTTTCTTTTAATTAAAGGACTAGGAATCCTTCTTTATATTATACTATTTTTTATATTGTTTTTCCTTATTATTAAAGTTTTTATTCTCTAAAATAACATTTTTTTCTTAAAAACAGCATAATATTTTTAATTGCTCTTATACATATTATCAAATATGTATATTTTTACTAACTTTTTATTTTTTCTATTCTATATAATATTAATTTTGCATTTATCTAACTTTTTTAAGATGCTCAAGTATCTTATTTGCTAATTCTATATTTATACCCTCTGTCTCTGCTATTTCTTCAGGAGTTGCCTTTTTTATATTGTCTACATCCTTAAACTTCAACATAAGAGCCTTTTTTCTCTTTGGACCCACTCCAACTACATCATCTAGAGCAGATTTTGTCATTTTCTTATCTCTCAAACTTCTGTGATATGAAATAGAATAATCATGAACTTCTTCCTGTATTCCTGCTACAAATCGATACAAGCTTGAACTTCTATCAAGCTCTATTGTTTTTTCAAAATTTATTAGCCCCTTAGTCCTGTGTCTATCATCTTTATACATACCCCAAAGAGGAATGTCCACGTTGTTATATTTCATTACTTCTTTAACTGCAGAAACTTGTCCTTTTCCACCATCTAATAGTATTAAATCTGGATAGTTACCGTGTTTCAATCTTCTATCCAAAACTTCTGCCATAGAAGCATAGTCATCTGGACCTTCTACTGTTTTTATCTTAAATCTTCTATACTCTTTTTTATCTTTTACACCATCGGTATATACAACCATAGTTCCTATTGAATCAACTCCCTGTATATTGGAGATATCATAGGATTCTATCCTTCTTGGTTTTTCATCAAGATTAAGAAGTTCTGCAAGTTCTTCCAATGCGCCAACACTTCTTTTATATTTTTTCTTGTTTAAATCGTCAAACTTTACCAGATACTCATCTGCATTTTTTCTAACCATCTTAACTAGAGCCTTTTTTTCTCCCTTTTGAGGAACTCTAATATAAACATTACTTCCCCTTTTGGAAGATAGCATTTCTTCTACTATTTGCATGTCCATAAATTCTTCCTCTACTATCAGCTCTTTAGGAATATACTCCTGAGACATGTAAAACTGTTTAATAAATGAACCTAGTATTACAGATCTATTATTATCCTTTACTCCTTCTAGCATAAAGTTTTCTCTTCCTGAAATTTTACCATTTCTAATAAAGAATACCTGTACACATGCTTCTTCATCAAAGTTAGCCATTGCAATAACATCTTGATCTGTATCATTTTGCACATTGGATATTTTTTGTTTTTCCATTATATCCCTAAGACTATTTATCTGATCTCTATATCTTGCAGCTTCTTCAAACTCTAAGTTTTTAGAAGCCTCTTTCATCTTTATTTCCAAAATAGATATCAGATTCTCCTCTTTTCCTGAAAGAAACATTATAATTTCATTTATCATTTCTCCATATTCTTCTTTTGAAACACTACCTCTACAAGGTCCTACACATTTTTTAATATGATAATTCAGACATGGTCTTATTCTATTTTTTATGGCTCTATCTATATCTATATTACAAGTTCTAATAGGATACATATCTCTAATAATATCTAGAGTATCATTTACTGCAGCCACATTTGTATAGGGTCCAAAATATTTAGAACCGTCTTTTATTACGCGCCTTACTTTTTTTACCCTAGGATAGTCTTCCGCCATTGTAATTTTTATATATGGATATGTTTTATCATCTCTTAGCAATATATTATATTTTGGCTTATACTTTTTTATTAAATTACATTCTAGTATCAATGCCTCTAACTCTGAGTCGGTCATTATATACTCAAAGCTTGCAATATTTTTAACCATAGATTTTACTTTATCTGAATGGTTTCTAGAGGACTGGAAGTATTGTCTGACTCTATTTTTTAAAGAAACTGCCTTGCCGACATATATTACTTGTCCTTTTTTATTCTTCATCAAATAAACTCCGGGATTTGATGGTAAGGTCTTTAAATGCTCTTGTATATCAAACAAATTCTTCCCACCTTTCTAATTCAAAATATCTATACTTTATATTATACACCAAAAAGGGATTGATATAATCAACCCCTTTATATTTATTTATTATTTTTAATCTTTTTCAATATTTTAAAAAAGATTTTTTTCTTACTTATCTAAAACTCTAGAAATATACTGTCCAGTATAGCTTTCTCTTACATTTGCTATTTCTTTAGGAGTTCCTTCTGCAACTATTGTTCCGCCTAAATTACCACCTTCTGGACCTAAATCTATTATGTGATCAGCTGTTTTAATAACATCAAGATTGTGTTCTATTACTACTACAGTATTTCCAGTATCTGCTAATCTCTGTAAAACTTCTATAAGCTTTCTTACATCTTCAGAGTGAAGACCTGTTGTAGGTTCATCAAGTATATATATAGTTCTGCCTGTAGGTCTCTTACTAAGCTCTGTAGCCAGTTTAATTCTCTGTGCTTCTCCACCTGAAAGCTGAGTTGAAGGCTGTCCAAGTTTGATATAAGAAAGTCCTACATCCATAAGTGTCTCTAATTTTCTTTTTATAGATGGTATATTCTCAAAGAATTCCAAAGCCTCTTCAACATTCATATCCAAAACATCTGATATGCTTTTATCCTTATATTTTACCTGAAGAGTTTCCCTATTATATCTTTCCCCCTTACACACTTCGCAAGGAACATATACATCTGGAAGGAAAAACATTTCTATTTTTAGAATTCCATCGCCCTTACAAGCTTCACATCTTCCTCCCTTAACATTAAAGCTAAACCTTCCTTTTTTATAACCTCTGGCTTTTGCCTCATTTGTAGATGCAAAAAGATCTCTTATCATATCAAATACACCTGTATATGTTGCAGGATTTGATCTAGGTGTTCTTCCAATGGGACTTTGATCTATATTTATTACCTTGTCTATATTCTCTATACCCTTTATTTCTTGGTGTTGTCCCGGTCTGACTCTAGATCTATTCAACTTCTGTGCTAATCCCTTGTGTAAAATTTCATTTACCAAAGTGGACTTACCTGAACCAGAAACTCCCGTAACACATATAAACTTTCCTAAAGGAAATTTAACATCTATATTTTTAAGATTGTTTTCTTTTGCACCTTTAACTTCAATAAACTGTCCATTTCCTTCTCTCAATTTTTCTGGAGTTGGAATTGTAATTTCTCCACTTAGATACTTACCTGTTATTGAATTTTTATTCTTTATAATATCTTCAACAGGACCTTCTGCAACTATTTCGCCACCATGAATACCGGCTGCAGGTCCTATGTCTACAATATAATCTGCAGCTCTCATAGTATCTTCATCATGTTCGACTACTATCAAGGTATTTCCTATATCTGTAAGTGTTCTCAAAGTTGCTATTAGCTTGTCATTATCTCTTTGATGAAGCCCTATACTAGGTTCATCTAATACATATAAGACACCTGTAAGAGCTGAGCCTATCTGTGTTGCAAGTCTAATTCTCTGTGCTTCACCACCAGACAAAGTTCCAGCCTTTCTTGAAAGAGTAAGATATCCTAGTCCTACATTTTTTAAGAACTTCGCTCTCTCGCCTATTTCTTTTAGTATATCATCTGCAATAAAAGCCTTCTTCTCACTTAGTTGTAAACTATCAATAAAATATATCAGTTCATCTACAGAAAGGTCTGTAACTTCCATTATATTTTTATCTCCAACCTTCACTGCCAAAACTTCAGCTTTCAATCTTCTTCCCTTACATCTTGGACATGGTTTTTCAGCCATATAATCTTCTAGCCTATCTCTCATGGCATCAGATTTCGTCTCTTTATATCTTCTATCTATATTTACAACAACACCTTCAAAATAATTTTTGTGTTCTTTTAGCCCACCGAACTTTGATTCAAATTCAAAGGAAACAATTGTATTTTCCTGACCATATAAAAGTTCATTTACAAAATCCTCTGGAAGATCCTTAAAAGGAACATCTACTGAAACATTGAATTTTTCACAAAGTGCCAATATCATCTTTGAGTAATATGTATTGTCATTAAGTCCATTTGTCGACCAAGCTGCTATTGCACCTTGCTTTAGAGTAAGATCTTTATTTGGAACTACTAAATCCACATCTACTTCTTTACTTTCTCCTAAACCATTACACAAATCACATGCCCCGAACGGAGCATTAAAAGAAAACATCCTAGGTGATAGCTCTTCTATTCCTATTCCATGATCTGGACAAGCAAATTTTGTAGAGAAAAGAGTTTCTCTATTTTCTTCACCATCTCTTCCAAGCTCCTGTATTATTACAAGACCATCAGATAGTTTCACCGCTGCTTCAATTGAATCGGCAAGTCTAGTTTCAATTCCATCTTTTACAATAATTCTATCTACCACTACATCTATAGTATGTTTTTTATTTTTTTCTAACTCAATATCTTCACTTATTTCTCTATTTTCTCCGTCAACTCTAACTCTTACATATCCTTCTTTTTGTATATATTGAAGAGTCTTCTTATGAGCGCCTTTTTGCCCTCTAACCATGGGGGACAGAATTTGAAGCTTGGACCTATCTTCATATTCCATTACTTTGTCTACTATTTCTTGTATCGTCATTTGACTTATTAAATTTCCACAAGTAGGACAATGTACATCTCCTACTCTTGCATACAAAAGTCTCAAATAATCATATATTTCCGTTACGGTACCTACTGTAGACCTCGGATTCTTTGAAGTAGTTTTCTGGTCTATTGATATAGCCGGAGAAAGCCCCTCTATACTATCTACGCTCGGTTTGTTCATTTGACCTAAAAATTGTCTTGCATATGAAGAAAGACTTTCGACATATCTTCTCTGACCTTCAGCATATATTGTATCAAAGGCAAGAGAAGACTTGCCTGAACCTGACAAACCAGTAAATACAATAAACTTGTTCCTTGGAAGCGTCAAGTCAACATTTTTTAAATTATTTTCTCTAGCGCCCTTAATTATAATCTGATCGTTCAAAAACACCCCTCCTTTATCTATTCCTATTTATCGTGTTTGTTTTGCTTTATTCTAATATATCATAATAAATTTTAAATATCCAAAACTTTATATAAACAAGAACACCCTTGGCATTGCCAGGAGTGTTCTTAAATAATCTATTATATTATTACCTGTTTTTCATATATTTAAAACAGTAAACTTGTAAATCACTTTTTTATTTTAAATTACAACTTTTTTCAAGTTCCATTATTTTATCTCTTAGCTGTGCCGCCTTTTCAAATTCTAGTTTTTCAGCCGCCTCCATCATTTCTGATTTAAGAATAATAATTGCATCTCCTATATCAGCCTTATCTTTCAGCTTACTTACATTGCTCAAATCATAACTTCCTTCTTCTTCTGCAATCTTAGTTGCTTCTATACTATCTCTAATTTCCTTGTGTATAGTTTTAGGTGTTATATGATGTTTTTCATTATATGCAGACTGTATCGCTCTACGTCTTTCAGTTTCTGTAATTGCTTTATTCATAGAATCAGTAACCCTATCTGCATACATTATTACTCTACCATCTGCGTTTCTAGCGGCACGCCCTATGGTCTGTATTAAAGATGTTTCAGATCTCAAGAAACCTTCCTTATCTGCATCTAGTATAGCTACAAGTGATACTTCTGGAATATCAAGACCTTCTCTTAAAAGGTTAATTCCTACCAAAACATCAAATTTTCCTAGTCTTAAATCTCTTATTATCTCTGTTCTTTCTAGAGTAACTATATCAGAATGTAGATATTTGACCTTGATTCCCAATTCTTTTAAATAATTTGTAAGATCTTCACTCATTTTCTTTGTAAGTGTTGTTATCAATACTCTTTCGCCCTTTTCAATATTCTTATTTATTTCAACTACAAGGTCATCGATTTGATTTTCAACAGGTCTTACACTTATTATAGGATCCAAAAGTCCTGTAGGTCTGATTATCTGTTCTGCAAATACCTGCGAATGCTCCATTTCATAAGGTCCTGGAGTAGCCGTAGTAAATAAAATTTGATTTATATTTTCCTCAAATTCTTCAAAATTAAGAGGTCTATTGTCATAGGCTGATGGAAGTCTAAATCCATTTTCTATAAGAGATTTCTTTCTAGATTGATCTCCTGCATACATTCCTCTAACCTGTGGTATAGTAACATGAGATTCATCTACTATAATAAGATAATCATCTGGGAAAAAGTCCATTAATGTGTATGGCTTTTCTCCTTTTTCTCTAGAAGTAATATGCCTTGAATAGTTTTCTATCCCCTGACAAAATCCTATTTCTCTCAACATTTCTATATCATAATTAGTTCTTTGTTCAATTCTCTGAGCTTCCAAAAGTTTATCATTGTCTTTAAAGTTTTTAATTGTATCCTCTAGCTCAACTTCTATAGTTTTTATCGCTGACTCAATTCTTTCAGGAGTTGTTACATAGTGAGATGCGGGGAATATTACAACATGATTTCTTTCGCCTACTACTTTTCCCGTTACATAGTCTATTTCTGTGATTCTATCTATTTCATCTCCAAAGAACTCTACTCTTATTGCTCTTTCATCATTTCCAGCAGGGAATATTTCCAATATATCTCCCCTAACTCTAAAAGTACCTCTTACAAAGTTTATATCATTTCTTTCATACTGTGTTTCCACAAGTTTTTTAATAACTTCATCTCTATCTTTTATCATACCTGGTCTTAATGATAACATCAGCTCTTTATAGTCTTTAGGATCACCCAAGCCATAAATACATGAAACTGAAGATATAATTATTGTATCTCTTCTTTCAAGTATTGCTGCAGTGGCAGAGTGTCTTAATTTATCTATTTCATCATTTATACTGGCATCTTTTTCTATATATGTATCGCTGTGTGCAACATAGGCTTCCGGTTGATAATAGTCATAATAGCTAACAAAATACTCTACTGCATTTTCTGGAAAAAACTCTTTAAACTCACTATAAAGCTGAGCTGCCAAAGTTTTATTATGTGCCAGTATCAAAGTTGGCTTTTTAACTTTTTGAATAATATTTGCCATAGTAAAGGTTTTTCCCGAACCTGTTACCCCCAGCAAAGTTTGATATTTGTTTCCTTTATTTATGGACTCTGCAATTTTTTCTATAGCCTGAGGCTGATCTCCTGTTGGCTTATAGTCTGAAACTAATTTAAATTCCATTATCTCTTCCTCTTCTTGTTCTCAACATACTCGATCATCTCTTCTGCAAGTTCTCTAGTAATGTCGCCTTCTATATTAAATAAATATTCCTTGCCCCAATCGCTTAAAAGATGTAGATATTCTTCACCCTCTTTTTCAATTAGTTCTATTTTTTCTATATCTACTATTGGTATGTCTAATTTCGTAATCTTTTTCGGCATACTTCCGTGAAGACTTTTTCTACTGTATTCTGCAAAAAAAGTTTCTTCAGTAAGATATAAAGTATACAAGTCTGGAACTGGACCAGAGGTTCTATTATGTCCTAATAGTGAATTTGCAACCATATTTGTTCCAAGATTTGTTCTGTTTAATTTTCTGTATGTTGTAAAACTAACTACTACATTTTCTTCATTATATTTTGCTGTCATATTAAGTACACCTCCAATTATATTATGTTAACTATATTTTACCATATATTTTTGAATGTTGTATTTATTTTTCTTATATTGTAAAATATAATATAATTATTATATGGTCTTTTCAGGGCTTTATTTACCGTTTAATTGAAGGTCTACGATTTTAAGATATATCACTTAACAGGAGGTAGTAAATGGAAAATAGATTTAAAACAAAACAAAATGTCTATTTAATTTTAATAGTACTTGGTATTGTACTAGCAGTTGCTTTAAATACAAAAGATGTGTTAATAAAATTTTTTGGATTTTTAGGCATATTTAAGCCAATTTTCCTTGGCTGCGTAATAGCCTTTATACTTAATATAGTAGTTTCACTTTGGGAAAAAATATTTTTTCCAAACACAAAGAGCAAGTATCTTCAGAAAAGTAGAAGAGGAATATGCATCCTTCTATCTTTTTTATCTGTTATTTTGATACTATATCTTGTTTATATGCTTGTAGTGCCACAGCTTTCAAAATCGATTGCTGTTATATCTAATAAGTTCCCTGATCTTTACGAAAGTATTCGTGATGAAGCTATTAAACATTCCAGCTCTCTACCTACGATCAGAGAAAAACTTCTTTCTTCTGATAAAACTGGTCAAGAGGCTATTCAAAAACTTATTGGAACTCTTTCAATATGGACAAGTAATATATTTAATATTATAGGCTCTGTATTCGGTGTAATGGCAGATTTTGTTATGTCAACAATTATAGCTATATACCTTGTTGCTGGAAAAGAAACTCTTGGAAGACAGTTTAAGAAGCTATTCAAAAGATTCCTTCCTGAAGGTTTCACTAAAAAAATGTACTATGTTTTAGATATTGCAAATTCGACGTTCGCTTCATTCTTTACAGGTCAGTTTATTGAGGCTATTATATTAGGAAGTTTGTGTACTGTCGGTCTCTTTATCTTTAGATTCCCATATGCACCGATGATTGGATCTGTAGTAGGCTTTACTGCCCTAATACCTTTAATAGGAGCATATATAGGAGGGGCCTTTGGATTTTTTATGATTTTAACTCACAGTCCAATACAGGCTATTTTATTTATAGTTTTCCTAGTAATTTTACAACAGATAGAAGGTAATTTAATTTATCCTAGAGTAGTCGGTGGTTCTGTAGGGCTTCCTGGAGTCTGGGTAATTATCGCAATTATTATAGGTGGTGGATTGGCAGGTATTGCTGGAGTATTCTTTAGTGTTCCTGTTACAGCAACTATTTATAAAATCTTAAAAGCTGCAGTAAATGACGGTGGAGAACCTATTAGTAAGGATTTTCTATCATCTCATGGAAAAATATCTGCAGATATAAAGATTTCTATAGATGAGGAAGAAACTATTTCAGAATCGGAAGACAAATCTTACGATTACGATACTTCAAATAACAATATTGAAAAATAAATAATATGTAAAATAATCAGCAAGAGAGGAGCACTCCATGTGGTGAGCTCCTCCCTTGCTGATTATTTTATAGAAAAAGTTTCTATATAGCTTTTTATAAGAACCATAATATAGAATTATGAATCTTGTCAATTATATATTATAAAGCATATTTAAATTTTAATATATATACTTTACTATATTCTACATCTACTGATTACTTTATTCAGGCTAATGGCATATCTATTTATAATATTTTTCCATCATTTTCTCGAATACCTTCAATGCTTTTCTACATTTTTCTGTTTCTACACAGTATGAAAGTCTCATATGAGCCTTAGATCCAAATCCAGTTCCAGGTACAACTATCATATCATATTCTTTAGCTCTTTCAGAGAATTTTTCTGAATCTCCATCTGGTGATTCTATAAATAAATAAAATGCTCCTGCTGGCTTAGCAAGTTTATATCCTAGTTCTGTAAGTCCATTATAAAGAATATCTCTATTTTCTTTATAAACTGTTAAGTCCGGTTCAACATCTATACACTTTTCTATTACTCTTTGGAATAGAGTCGGTGCACATACATATCCAAGAGCTCTCGCAGCTCCTGAGCAAGCCGCCATTAACATCTTATCATCTACACAATCAGGAATAAGTATATAGCCTATACGCTCTCCTGGTAGTGATAGAGATTTTGACCATGAATAGCAAACTACTGTGTTTTTATAATATTCTGGGATAAATGGAACTTCAAGCCCATCTACTAAAACTAACTCTCTGTAAGGTTCATCTGTCACTAGATAAATCGTTTTCCCAAATTCTTCAGATTTTTCTTCAAGCAACTTAGCTAAAGCTTCTATTTCTTCTTTAGAATAGACTACACCTGATGGATTGTTTGGTGAATTTACTATTACAGCTTTTGTATTTTTTGTAATTGAATCTCTCAATGCATCAATATTTAGTTGCATATCGTCTTTACAATCTACAAGCACTTGCTTTCCACCTTGTGCTTTAATAAATACAGAATATTCAGGGAAAAATGGTGCTAAAACTACTATTTCATCATATTCTGAAGCAATCAAGGCTCTAAAAACAATATTTAAAGATGCAGCTGCTCCACAAGTTAGCAGTATGTTATTTTTGGAATAGTCAGTTCCAAATCTTCTGTTTAAATTGTCTGCGATAGCCTCTCTTGTTCCATCATGTCCCATTCCTGAACTATAACTATGATACATTATTGGAGAATTGTCTTTTATAATTTCAATTATAGCATCCTGAACCTCTTTAGGTGCAGGAACACTCGGGTTTCCTAAACTAAAATCAAGCACATTTTCTTCTCCGACTTCCTTAGCTCTCATAGCTGCAAAAGCTGCAAGTTCCCTAATAACAGATTTTTCAGTTCCTAATTTTGTCATTTCTTGAGATATCATAAAATTTACCCCCTAAACAAATATATATAGTTATACCGCTAATTTAATAAACATAAACTAACTGTATATATTTATATATTAGCGGTATTTACTACTAAATTCAATAACTTTTTTCTATAGTTTTAACTAAATTTTATACAGGATCGTTGATGGTTTTTCCAACCTTTCCTAGCATACTTATTAGTGTAAATATTACTGAGCATACAATCGCAGGTAACACCCATTCAAAGCCAAAGTTCGCTAGTGGGAAACCTGCTATTACATTGGCAGCAGACTCTAATAGATGTCCACCTCTCATTGCAGATGCTAGATTTATACTTTCAATAACAGATACAGCAAATGCACCTATAACTGCACCAGTATATGTCCAATTGTATTTGATTTTCTTATCAAAGATTGACATAAGTATAAGAACTATCATAACTGGATATATTGCAGATAAAATAGGAACTGCTACATTTATCAATCCATCAACACCTAAGAATGATAAAGCAAATGAAACTATCACAGATATTGTTACTACTGTTCTGTACTTAATCCTTCCATCAGTAATTGTCTCAAAATAATTACCACAAGTAGATGTAAGTCCTGTAGATGTTGTTAAACATGCAAGTGCAACTGCAACTCCCATAAATACCTTACCTACATTACCTAACATAAGTTCAACCATTCCTATCAAAAGAGCTGTTCTTTCAGTATCTGCATCAAAATGAGCACCAACTGTAGCCCCTGCATAAGTCAAACTTCCATATACTAAAGAAAGTAATACAAATGCAACTAAACCTACTCTTACACTTGCTTTAAACTGAATTTCTTTATCGGTATATCCACGTCTAATTAAATCTGTAATTACTATTCCAGCCATTAATGGAGAACCCAGGGCGTCCATTGTCTGATATCCTTCTTTAAATCCCAATGTAAATAACTTTGGAGTTGAAGTTTGAACTAGAGGATCTGGAGGATTTACTATTGACACTACTACTATAAGTGCAAGTATTACAAGAAGACAAGGAGTTAGGTATCTTCCTATAATGTCTATTACTTTAGTAGGATTCAAAGTAATATAGTAAGTTATTATAAAGAATACTAAGCATGTAATCCAACTTGGTACAGAAGGAAACAGAGGTCTAATAAATATTTCATGTGTTGTTGCGCCTGTTCTAGGTACTGCGAAGAATGGTCCTATTGTAAGTATCGCTACTGTACCTACCAATTTTGCAAATTTAGGTCCTACTCTCTTTCCTAAGTCATCTGCTCTTCCACCGAGTTTGGCTGTAACTATTACACCAAGTATCGGTAGCACTGGATCTGATAGTAAAAATGCAAACATAGCTATATACCATCTATTCCCCGACAAAATACCAAGATATGGAGGGAAAATCAAGTTTCCAGCGCCAAAGAAAATAGCAAACAATGCGAATCCGCATATAATAATGTCTTTTCTCTTAATTTCCATAATTTTTCACCTTTTTCTAAAAAATAAATTTCAACAATTCTACCAGCAAAGTAGATTGTTTCTGTGAGAAGGTTAGTAAAACTCAGTTAAAATAATCTTTCTCTTTTTAACACTATTTCAAAATAGCTATAAAATAATTCCATGTAAAGCCAAAGCAAAATAAGAGAAAGTTATCTTTACTGCTTGAGTGTACTTTTTAATCACCTAATAAGTCGCCTCTTTAAATATTAAAATACAGAATATTCAGATATAATTTGCTCCATTTACCTATTCTTTCTGAAATATCCACAATAATACACAAATAAATCAGCAAGTATATTTTTCAACTATTTAATTT
>Trix_p1__coassemble_1286_pt1 | contig 22292 bp, 18 predicted proteins | sample Trix_p1__metabat2_low_PE_026 | metagenome-assembled genome bin Trix_p1
AAGAATTTAAATTTGTATTTAAGAAGAATTTCAAAAAGTATTGATTAAGATTCTTGAAATATTTTAATAATTAAGCTTTATATAAACATTGAATGCTAGAATAGATTTAATAATGTATTATGAATATAGGAGGAAGTTTAATGGCGGATGAAAAGATAATAAATTTTGATAAATTGCAAGAGAAGTGGGACGAACAAGAAATTGAAAAGTTTGAAGGATTTTTAAACTCAAAGATGGATTTGGTATTTCGTGGACAACTTACAATGGCTGAGTTCTCAAAAAGCATGAGAGATTATCAGCGAGAAAATAATATTTCAAATGATAAACTTATTGAACTTCAAAAGAAGATTCTCAGTAAAATGGGAATTGATTTAGATTTAAATGAAATCGACAAAGAAATTGAAAGACTTGAAGAGACTATGAAGAGTGAGGATGGGAAAAGCATCAACATACGCAAGATGGCATTTTTTGATTATTACTCAGATAGAATAGAAAATAAGGAAATAGCTCAGATTAAGTTAGAAAATTCTAAAAACAATCTATCTATGATATTTGATTCAAATCAGATAATTGTATTTAGTGAAAAGCAGGTTGATTTTAGTGACGATGAGTTAAATGAAATTATAGCAGGGTATAAGGAAAGTGTTGAAGGAAGCTTAAAAATTACTACATGCGAGGCAACAAAGATTTATGAGTACCATTAAGGAAAAATTACCAGAAGAATTTAAAAAAGAAATGAAAGAACTGTTGAAAGATGAGTATGAAGATTTTATTAATTCATATGATCAGGACAGGACAAATGCAATAAGAATAAATGATTTAAAAGTAGAAAAGAAGTTTTTTGAAGAGAGTAATCTTTTTGATATAGATTACGAAAAAGACGGTGTTGAATGGGCAGATTTGGGATATTATGTATCAAGTGACAAAAGTCCAGGCAAAAATCCACTTCATGATGCTGGAGCCTATTATATACAAGAGCCTTCTGCAATGAGTGTTGTAGGCAAAACAGATATTGCAGAAGGGGAGAAAATCCTTGATATGTGTGCAGCACCTGGTGGAAAGTCTACATATATACTATCTAAGTTGAATGAAACTGGAATCCTAGTTTCAAATGAGGTCAATAGTACAAGAATAAGAGCCTTAGGGGAAAACTTAGAAAGATTTGGAGCTACAAACTGCACAATAACAAATTCAGATTCTAAAGGTTTATTAACGTTTTTTAAAGGTTTCTTTGATAAAGTGTTTATAGACGCTCCTTGTTCTGGTCAGGGCATGTTTAGAAAATATGAACATGCAATCGATGATTGGTCAGAAGAAAAAGTAGAAGAATGTGTTTCTATCCAGAAAGAATTAATAAGAGATGGTTTTGATATGCTTAAAGAAGGTGGCATGCTGATATATTCAACATGTACCTTTACAAAGAGAGAAAATGAAGATATTATAAATGATTTTATAAATGAGTATCAGAATGCAGAACTTATTGAAATGGATAGAATATGGCCTCACAAACAGAGAGGTGAAGGACATTTTTCTGCTAGAATAATTAAGTCTTCAGAAGAAGTAAGAGAAGAAGAAATTCAAGAAAATAGCAATAAAAAATCAAAAAAATCCAAAAAGAAAAAAAAGGAATCCTCAAATTCTAGAAAACAGGATTCTCAAAAACTGAAGGATTATGAAAGTTTTTTGAAGGACTATATCAGAGATGGTAGCAAAAGAAAAAATGCAATATCAGAAAAGGCAGTAGAAGTTAAGGGTGGATTTGTCTATCTTGTTAGCAAAGATATGCTAGACTTAACAGGATTAAAGGTTCTTAGAAATGGTCTTTTGATGGGAGAAATCAAAAAAAATAGATTTGAGCCTTCACATTCACTTGCAATGGCTCTTTGCATAGATGATGTAAAGTATGCAGTGAATCTTGATATTGAAGATGAAGATGTATACAGATATATTGTTGGAGAATCTATTTCTCTAGAAGGCAAAGAAGTATATAAGTACTCTGAACCAGATACAGAGGATAATAATTCAAGAGGCTGGATTCTTGTAACTATCAATGGGGTTTCTATTGGATGGGGTAAAGAATCTAATGGAATTATGAAAAATAAGTATCCAAAGGGATTAAGGAGAGTAATAAGAAAATAGCATCAGCTTGCTGGGAAGGAGAAAAATTTGGGCGATACAGAGAAAAGAGGCTTTGTCCATGAAGTCTTTGAAGTAGTAAAGATATTTATAATGGCCATTATTTTGGCAGTAGTGATAGTACAATTTATCAGACCAACAAGAGTTGACGGTCTATCAATGTATCCTACATTAGATAATAATGACTATTTGATTATAAATAGGATAAGCAGATATACGGGAGTTAAAAGGGGTACTGTGGTAGTATTTGACAGTACAATGCCAATAAATAATTATGAAACATCTAAAAAGTCAGCTAGTAAGAAAGTTTTAGATTTTATATTACAAGATGATAGTGATACAAAGGACCTTGTCAAGAGAGTAATAGCTGTAGGAGGCGATCACCTTGTAATAAAAGATGGAGTAGTTTCTGTAAATGGTAAAAAGCTAGATGAACCATATGTTTCTAAGGGAAACTATACAGAAGGCAATATAGATACTATAGTTCCAAAAGATACATATTTCTGTATGGGTGACAATAGAAGTAGAAGTTTAGATAGTAGATATCCTGAAGTTGGATTTGTTCCTAAGGACAGATTAGTGGGAAGCATACTAATAAGACTACTACCTACAGACCATATTGGAAGAGTAAAATAGTAAATATTAACGACAATATAATATTAAATAAGAAATAAATTCAAGGGTGTCCCCCTTGAATTTATTTGTAATATAGGAAGTTGATAAATTCATTTATAGATTTCCCATATTGCAAATAATCTATGAAGTAAAAAAGAAAATATAAAAATTTTTGCTAAACTTTTAAGTTTAAATTAGTATCTGGAGGTGCAAAATTATGGCAAGAAAAATAGAAAAACTTGTGTTTAACGTAGACGGAGAAATTCTTGAATTTGAAAGAGAAAGTATAAAATTAAGTGAAATAGCGAAAATTGTTCAGGATAATTATCGTGGGCATATATGTATGGGGATAATAAATAATAAATTTTATGATTTAAACAGAACTCTCTATAGAAGCACCGATATAAAATTCGTTGATACTACAAATGTAGAGGGTGAAAGACTTTATTTTAGAGGACTTTCCCTACTTTTAGTTTTGGCTTGTAGAGATTTATATGGTGAATCAAGGGTATGTATTAAACATTCAATTGGTGATGGTTTGTATTCAGTAATAGAAGATAGACCCAATCTTACAAATGAGGATATAGCAAATATAAAAGAAAGAATGCTCAAGTATGTAGAAGAGGATCATAAAATTATTTGCAGATATCTTCCAAATGATGAAGCAATTGAAAAGTTTAGAGAACTTGATAGATATGAAAAGGTAGAACTTTTAAAGTATAGAACTGAAGATTTAACAAAGGTTTATGAATGTTGCGGATATTTTGATTATTTTTATGGGCATATGTTTCCATCTACGGGATATATGAAGGATTTAGACCTAGCCAAAATGGCAGATGGGCTTGTAATAGTAGGTCCAGATAAGGGGATAAAGTCAACAGTCACTGAGTTTAAGGAAATGCCTAAGCTTTCTGATGTGTATAGAGAGTCTGAGAAGTGGTCTGAAACCCTAGGTATAGATACTGTTGTAGATTTAAATAAAATAATAGAAGATGGAAAATATGGAGAGATGATAAGAACTGTAGAGGCTCTTCATGAAAAAAAAATAGCTGAAATTGCAGATATGATAGTCCAAAGAGCTAGTAAGGTGATATTAATTGCAGCTCCTTCTTCTTCAGGAAAAACAAGTTTTGCACACAGGCTTTCAACACAACTGAGGGTTAACGGTAAAAATGCAGTGCCGATATCTTTAGATGATTACTTTATTGAAAGAAAAGATACTCCTAAAAATGAGTTTGGCAAGCCAGATTATGAATCTATTAGGGCTATAGATATACCAAAATTTAATGAAGATATGAGGAAATTATTAAATGGAGAAGAAATAGAAAGAATAAAGTTTGACTTTATAGATGGAACAAGGGTGCATACAGGAGAAAAATTCTCTATAGGAGAAAATGAACCAATAGTAATAGAGGGTATACATGGCTTGAATCCAGAGCTTACTGCAGCTATTGACGATGATGTGAAGTTTAAAATATATATAAGTGTAATTACTCAGGTTAATCTAGATGATCATAATAGAATACCTACAACAGATTTGAGATTTTTAAGAAGAATGGTTAGAGATTATCAGTTTAGAGGAATGGATGCTGAAACAACAATGGATATTTGGCCTGAGGTAAGAGCAGGTGAAAAGAGAAATATATTCCCATATCAAGAAGAAGCAGATGTAATGTTTAACTCAGCCAGTGTATATGAGCTTTCTGTATTAAAGAAACCAGCATTAGAAATTTTAAAAGAGCTTAATGATACAAGTGAACATTATTTGGAAGCTGTAAGATTTAGAAAGTTTTTACAATATTTTGATGAATTGAATGATACAGCAGATATAGGACCTACAGCAATAATAAGAGAGTTTATAGGTGGTAGTAGAATAGTATAAAAAAGTTTTATAAATTTAAAAAGAAAGGAGAGGATAGGATTGCCGAGAAAGAAAACAAAGAAAGAAGTAATAGAAATTTTAGACAAATTAACTGAAATACATCCAAATGCTCACTGTGAGCTTGTTCACAAGACGCCATTTGAGCTTTTAGTGGCCACGATACTTTCTGCACAATGTACAGATGTGAGGGTAAATTTAGTTACTGAAGAGATGTTTAAAAAGTATAATACTCCACAGGCATTTAAGGATTTGACTTTAAAGGAAATAGAAAAGGAAATAAAGACTTGTGGACTTTATAAAAGTAAGGCTAAAAAGATTAAGGAAACTTCGACTATAATTACAGATGAGTATAATGGTAAGGTACCAGATACACTTGAAGAGTTAGTAAAGCTACCAGGAGTTGGTAGAAAAACTGCTGGTGTGGTTTTAAGTAATGCTTTTGATGTACCTGCTATAGCAGTGGACACTCATGTATTTAGAGTAAGTAATAGAATAGGTATAGTAAAGGAAAAAACTCCTGAAAAAACAGAGTTTGCACTTATGAAGGCTATTCCAAAAGAAAGATGGACTCATAGTCATCATTTACTAATTTTTCATGGAAGAAGAATTTGCAAGGCTAGAAAGCCAGAGTGTGAGAATTGTAATATTACTGAGTATTGTAATTTTTACAAGACGGATGTAGAGGGAAAATAAATTTACAGAAAAATAAAAACTTTAATTTATAAAAAATAAATTTACAAAAAAATTTCTAAAAAAGAAAAAATAATAAGTTGAAAATTATTTAAAGTAAAGATCACATAAGACAGCTTATATAATTTAAGTATTTTACCTGATTTAAATTAATAAAACCAAAATTTAAACAAATATTTTTTTAAAAAAAGGAATATTTGCAATAAACTAGAGTTATTGTTTAAAAAACAATGATTGCAATCGATATCATAAATTAAATTAAAATAATAAGACGAAATAAATTAGAAAACTAATCATAGTGGTCTGCAATTAATCTTGAAATATAGATTTTATGTTGAAATTATGGTAATATATAGAGTGGACTAAAGGGGAAAAACACAAAAAGTTAGAGAATAAATTAGTAAGTAAATAAGAGATATATTATAAAGTTTTTATAAAACGAGGAGGTAACGTGGCTGTAAATATAGTATTAGTTGAACCTGAAATACCACATAACACAGGAAATATAATAAGAACGGCAGCAAATACAGGTGCAACGCTTCATCTTGTAAGACCGTTGGGATTTTCATTAGACGATAAACATTTAAAGAGATGTGGTCTTGATTATTGGGATATTGCAAATATACAGTTCTACGATAGTTTTGAAGAACTTCAGGAAAAGTATCCTGATGCACAGTATTTTTATTCAACTACAAGTGGAAAAAAGAATCATACAGAAGTAAAATATGAAGATAACTGTTTTTTAGTTTTTGGTAAAGAAACAAAAGGACTGCCCAAGGATTTAATAGAAAAAAATATAGAACATTGTATTAGAATACCGATGAGAGGAATTGAAAAAGCTAGATGTTTGAACCTTTCAAACTCAGTAGCTATAGTAGTCTATGAAGCTATGAGACAGCTTGATTTCAAGGATTTGGTTTAGTTAGATAAGTTGGTTTATTGGTGAAGATTTTTTACAAGCGCCGATAATGGCTAATAATCTGATCCTGAGTGATGTATTTTTATTAAAAATGCGTCATGTAATTATTTGGAGGTACAATATGGAGGAAATAAAGATTGTGTGTGACAGTCTATCAGACATCACGCAGGAATATATAGATAAATATGATATAGAAGTTATTCCATTAAATGTAATAATAGATGATGTGGAGTATAAAGATAGAGTAACTATAACAACAGAAGAGTTCTATAGAAGAATTAGAGAAGAAAAAGCAATGCCAAAAACTTCTCAGATTACATACGCAGATTATTACAAGGTATTTGATAAGTATACTAAAGAAGGAAAGAAAATACTATATATATCTGCAGCATCAACAGCTACTGGTACTATGCAAAGTGCAATAATGGCAAAAGAAGATGTAGAAGATGGAGATATAAGAATAGTAGATTCTAACAATCTTTGTTATGGAATAGCAATTCTTGTAATAAGAGCAGCAGAGTTAAGAGAAGAAGGAAAAACTCTTTATGAAATTACAGAAGAAATAGAAAAAATTAAAAATGATGCCTATGTAACTTTTTCGTGTGACGATCTTGAGTACCTAAAAAGAGGTGGTAGAATATCTAGCACCAAAGCGATGATAGGTACAGTACTTAATATCAAGCCAATATGCGTAATCAATGATGGAATAGTAGATAATGTTGCTAATGCAAGAGGAAAGAAAAATGTTGCAGCCAAATTAATTGATGTAGCAAAAGAAAATGGAGTAACAGATTTAAGCGATCAAACTGTATTTATAGGCTATACAGATGATTTGAAGGAAAGAGACAGATTAGAAGAAAAATTAAGAGAAGAACTAAAGCCAAAGGAAGTAAAATACTTCATGGTGGGTTGTGGAATTGGTACACACGGTGGACCAGGAATAACAGGATTTATATGTTTTAAAAATAAATAAATAGAAATTATAAAATACAAGGCTTCAGCAATTTTTGCTGGGGCTTTTTTTATTTAGTAAAAATGCAATTTACATTAAAAAAGAAGATAAAAATATATAGTTTTGACATAAAAACCATAATAAAAAACTTAAAATTAAGTGTAGAATATAAGTTATTATATAGAATTTAGTTAGATATAAATATGTATTTTAATAATTTTATGAATTGTATTGACAATATTATTAATTAATAATATACTACAAATTATAGTAGTAACTTTAAGGGGGTACTATTGTTAAATAAATAGTCAACAAAAAAATCTTGGTATTTAGTTTGAAAGTATAGATGAATAGATGAGTATGTATGTTAGAAAATTTTTGAAATATCTATAAATATATATATGTGTATATACATAAAATGAATTTTATGATAATATAATATATATATTATTTATATTAGAAGAAAATAATAAAAATTGTATAATGATTATCTTAGCATCTAGAAAATTACAGAGTGCTGATTTAATTATCTATACAAGAATATATAAATAATAAGGAGGGTATTAATATGCCACATATTTCAGTAAAAATGTTTCCAGGGAGAGACGAAAAGACAAAGAAGGATTTAGCAGATAAGCTTCATGAATTAGCAGTTAAGGAGTTAGCTTGTCCAGAGGGTGCAGTATCAGTTTCAGTGGAAGATATAGAAAAAGAAAAATGGAATGAAGAAGTACTGGAAAAAATAGACGAAAATGATATGCTAGTAAAGCCCAATTATTAAATTGGCTTGATATAAAATCTAATAGATTTTAGCTAGAAAATAAAACAAGCAATAAGATCTACATAAGCAATGGCGATGATAATTTATCATCGCCATTGTGCTTTTATCTATATTGTTTTCAATAAATCGATTAAATAGTCCCAAATCATTCCAATAGAACTTATTTCAGCATATTCATCTGGGGAATGAACATCAAAAATATTAGGACCGATTGAAATTGCTTCAGCTTTATGATTTAGTTTATTGAGAAGAATTCCGCTTTCCAAACCACAGTGCATTACTGCAACTTCAGGTTTTTTAGAGAACTTCTTTTCATAAGCATCAATAGCAATTTTTTCAAGTTTTGAATTAGGATTGTATTCCCAAGCTTCGTATTCAGCACCAAATTCAATAGACGCATTGAATATTTCTGCCAACATAGCTAACTTTGATTTAAGCAATTCTTTTTCTGATTTCATTGAACTTCTAGTCATATTTATAAAATCTACTCTAGTATTTGATTCTCTTACTACTGCAAAGTTAGTAGAAGTTTGAACTGTTCCTTCAAGTGAATTAGACATAGAAATTACTCCGTCTGGGATAAGGTTCAAAAGTCTTATTATTTTTTTCTTACAGTCATTTGAGAAAACTTTGAAATCTGCAGGAGCTGATCTTCTTAGACTAACCTTTAAATTAGGATCGACACTGTAAATTTCCTTGTGAGCTTTTGCAGCTGTTTTTTGAATTTCTCTTACAACCTTTTCAAGGTCTTTGTCGCTTACAGAAATTACAGCTTCAGCACTTCTAGGTATTACATTTCTCTTGGAACCTCCATTTACGTAGAAAAGGTCAAAATCGTGAGTAATTGAGTTTAGAAGCCTACCCATTATTACATTTGCGTTACCTCTTTGTTTGTCGATATCCATTCCTGAATGTCCACCTAAAAGGCCGTGAATGTTAATTTCAAGAGCAACATTTTTTGTATTAGCTGGCTTGTACTCCTTTTTTAGTGAGATAGTTGAATCAACTGCCCCAGCACATCCTGTTAATATGCAATAGTCTTCCTCTGAATCCAAATTGACAACATACTCTGACTTCAATGAAGAAAGATCCATATTGTTGACTCCTATAAGGCCAAACTCTTCGCTTGTTGTAAGTACACACTCAAGATTTGGGTGAATAATATCCTTTGACTCGAGTATTGACATAATATATGCGACACCGATTCCGTTATCTGCACCAAGAGTTGTGTCTCTTGCTGTAATAATATCACCATCGATAATTAAATCAATAGGGTCTTTTTCAAAGTCATGATCAGAATTCTCTGTTGATTCTGTAACCATATCTATATGTGCCTGAAGCATAACCGTACAACCATCAGGTCTGCCGTTAGTAGCTGCTTTCTTTATAATAAGGTTATAATTACTATCCTGAAAAACCTTAAGATCAAGGTCTTCAGCAAATTTCTTTATATAATCACTGACCTGTTTTTCATTTCCGGAAGCTCTTGGAATTCTCGATATGTCTTCAAAATTCTTGAAAACTCTGCTTGGTGTAAGTCCTTCTGTTATGTAGTCCATTTTTAACACCTCCTTGAAGATAAATTTTTGTATAATTGCATATAAATATCTATACAATTATATTATAACATGATTAGAGGAAATTATTTAAAAAATTTCAAATAAAATCAGAATTATCCTACAATATAGTATAAATTTAAATTAATTTTACAATATTTAATAGGACGATATAGAGATAGAATATATGTAATCAAATATTTATGATATAATAGTGAGTGTGCAAAATTTCAAGATTGAAATTTGTAAAAGATTTATTTTTTCTTTCTAATAAAAAGAGAGTTAGAAAGAAAAGTGATAATTATTAGTAAAAATTAGTTAGTAAGAAATTTAATTTCTAGTTTTAGATATAGATTTATGGAAGGAGATATATACTGAGTTTTATGAACGAAAAATACTACAATGTTTTGGAAATAAACAAGGTAATTGAAATGTTGAAGTCTAAGGCATCTTCTGAGCTGGGACTTTCAATTATAGAAAAATTAAGTCCTTCTTCTAATTTTGATGAGGTTGAAAATGCATTAAAAGAAACAACGGAAGCACAATCAATTCTTATTAAGAGGGGGCATGTTCCTTTACAGGGAATATATAATATAACAGATCAAGCTAAAAGAGCAGATATAGGTGCTACTTTAGATGCAAGAAATCTTTTGAAGATAGCAGATACAATGAGAGCTACAAGGGTAATCTCCAATGTATTAAGTGGAGATATAAAGGTAGAAACATTTGGAAATGCAGCCAACTCTGTTTCAGAAGAAGATGATGAGGATATAGTAAAGTATCCTATAGTGCAGTCTCTTGCAAATTCTCTTTATATACATAGAGATATAGAAGAAGAAATATACAATGCTATAGTAAGTGAACTAGAGATAGCAGACTCTGCATCAAGTGAACTTAGAAGCATAAGAAAGAGGATTATACAGAAGAATCAACTTATTAGATCAAAGTTAAATTCAATAATTTCATCTACAACTTATCAGAAGTATCTTCAGGATGCTATTATTTCTATGAGAGGTGATAGATTTGTTGTTCCAGTAAAGGCTGAGTACAGATCTATGTTTTCAGGGATTATTCACGATCAATCGTCTTCAGGAGCTACATTATTTATAGAGCCGATGTCAATAGTAGAGATGAATAATGATTTAAGACAATTAAAGCTTCAAGAGCTTGAAGAAATAGAAAGGATTCTAGCAGAACTTTCTGCAAGAGTTGGAGAAGTAAGTAGAGAATTGATATCTAATCAGGATATACTTGCAAAGATAGATTTTATATTTGCAAAGGGAAAACTTTCCCTCCAAATGAAGGCAATAGAGCCTAGACTAAATAGAAAACAAAGCTTTAAAATAGTAGAAGGAAGGCATCCACTACTAGATAGAAGTACGGTCGTTCCAAATACAGTATATTTAGGTGAGGACTTTACGACTCTTCTAATTACAGGACCGAATACAGGTGGTAAGACAGTTACAATCAAAATGGTTGGTATATTTGCTCTTATGACACAATGTGGACTACATATTCCAGCAGATTATGGAAGCAGTATGTGCGTATTTGATAGTATATTTGCAGATATTGGTGATGATCAGAGTATAGAGCAAAGTCTTTCAACATTCTCATCACATATGACTAGAATAGTAGGTATTCTAGAAAATGTAACAGAAAATTCTCTAGTAATATTTGACGAATTGGGAGCTGGAACAGATCCAGAAGAAGGTGCAGCTCTTGCAATAGCAATACTAGAAGATATAAAGTCTGCAGGGGCATCTTGTATAGCTACTACTCACTATAGTGAACTTAAAAAATATGCATTGGCAAAAAAAGATGTAGAAAATGCTGCAGTTGAATTTGATATGGAGAAATTATCTCCTACATACAAACTTTTAATTGGAGTACCAGGAAAGTCAAATGCCTTTGAGATTTCAAAGAAATTAGGGCTTTCAGATTATGTAATTAACAATGCAAGAAATTTCCTTGAAAATGATAATATAGAAATAGAAGAAATTCTTCAAAATGTAGAAAAAAGTAGATTGAAAACAGAGGAAGAACTGAAAAAGGCAGAGGACATGAGAGCTGAAATTGAAAATATGAAAAATGAGTATCAAGAAAAAGTAATGAAGCTTGAAAACTCCAAGCAAAAAATCATGGATAATGCTAGAAGTGAAGCTTTTTCTGTTATTAGACAGGCAAAAGAATCTACAGATAAGATGATAAAAGAACTTAGAAAGCTAGAGATGGAAAAGGCATCTAAGGACAAGGATAGAAGGATAGAGAAAATAAGAAGAGAAATAGGGCAGTCAATGGGCAAACTTCAACCGAGTGTTGAAAGTATGGTAGTTCCTAAATTTGCTTCAAAAGAAATCAAAAACCTTAAAGCAGGTGAGGACGTAAGAATCATTACTCTTAATCAAGAGGGAACGGTTATTTCAGTAGACAATAAAAAGAAAGAAGCTGTTGTTCAGGTTGGAATAATGAAGATGACTTTACCATTTAAATCTCTGAAGAGAATAGAAAAGAAAGAAGATAGTCATGTTACAAGAACTACAAGAAAAGTAATAAGATCCAAGTCAGGAAATGTTACAAGAGAAGTAGATCTAAGAGGGCTTAATCTAGAAGAAGCTATAATGAAGGTTGAAAAATATCTTGATGATGCTTGTATGGCAGGTCATGATGAAGTAACTATAATTCATGGTATTGGTACAGGTGTTCTAAGAAGAGGTATTAAAGAATGGCTAAAGAAAAACCCTCACGTTAAGTCTATGAGAGATGGACAGTACGGTGAAGGTGGAATCGGAGTTACAATAGTAAAGGTTAAATAAGATTTTAAAAGTATTGTAGATTTACAAAGTAAGTCTACAATACTTATTTTATATAGAGCTATATTGTATTTTCAATATTATATATAGCATATTTATAAATAGATATATTTGGAAAAGAGTAAGGAGGTATTATCTTATGAAAAAGAAAAAAATCGGAGTTTCTGCTTGCCTTTTAGGAATAGATTGTAAGTATAATGGAAAAAATAATAAAAATGAAAGTGTACTAGAATATGTAAAAGATATGGAATGTATTGAAATATGTCCTGAATCTTATGGGGGACTTCCAACTCCAAGGGTGCCATCAGAAATAGAAGAAGGCAAAAGCGGTGAAGATTTCATCAAAGATAAAGAAAACTTTCACGTTTATTCAAAAGAAGCTGTAGATGTTACAGATGAATTTATAAGAGGAGCTAAAATAGCTCTAGAAAAGTTAAAAAGCAATGGGGTGGAAGAAGTTATTATGAAGGAATCCAGTCCATCTTGTGGTGTGAATAAAATTTATGCAGGAAAGTTTGATGGAAGTAAAAAAAATGGTATGGGTGTAACAGCGGCTTTGTTTAAGGAAAATGGAATAAAAATGTTAAGCGAAAAAGATATAGAATCGGGAAAGAACTTTTAGCTAGAAAAGACATATAAAAAACAAAGAACGTATTGAAAAAAATCCGTAAATATTATAATATAATATATTAGGTATAGTATTATAATGTATCATTGTGTCCATTTTTAAGAAAGGCGCTTAAATGGCGCAAAACAGCGATTTTAACTATTTGATAGAATTGGATAGTTTGATATAGATTTTTTAAAGAACAGATGAAAATAGATAATTTACAGGAGGCAAGTTATGGCAGATTTTAAGCAGATTATAGCTGAGAGTATCAAGACAAAAGTTGAAGATATGTCAGTTGAAGAGATAAAAACTCTTTTAGAAGTACCACCAAATAAAGAAATGGGAGATTATGCATTTCCATGTTTCAAGCTAGCAAAGATATTTAGAAAAGCTCCAAATCTTATAGCAGAAGAAATAGCAGGAGAATTAGAAGCAAAAGATGGAATTACAAAGATAATCAATTTAGGTGGATATGTAAATTTCTTTGTAAGTAAGGAAGATTTAGCAAAGAAGGTTATAAGTCAAATTCTTGATGAAAAAGAAAATTATGGTAAGAGCGATTTTGGTGGAGGAAAGAATGTTGTAATAGATTATTCTTCACCTAATATAGCAAAACCATTCCATATAGGTCATATAAGAACGACAGTTATAGGTAATGCCCTATATAAGATATATGATTCTCAGGGATATAATGTAATAAGAATTAACCATCTTGGAGACTACGGAACACAGTTCGGTAAATTAATAGTAGCCTATAAGTTATGGGGAAATAAGGAAGCCGTAGAAGCTAATCCTATTAAGGAACTTTTAAAACTATATGTAAGATTCCACGAAGAAGCTGAAAAGAAGCCAGAAATGGAAGACGAAGCAAGAGCTTGGTTTACAAAGTTAGAAAATGGAGATCAAGAAGCTAAGGATTTATGGCAGTGGTTTAGAGATGAAAGTTTGAAGGAATTCCAGAGAGTATATGATCTACTTGATATAGAGTTTGATTCATATGCAGGTGAAAGTTTCTATTCAGACAAGATGCCAGCAGTAATTGAAGAGTTAAAGGAAAAAGGACTTCTTGAAGAATCTCAGGGAACAAATATAGTAGACCTAGAAGATAAGAAATTGCCACCAGCTTTGATTCAGAAGAATGATGGCTCAACTCTTTATATGACAAGAGACCTTGCAGCTGCAATATATAGAAAGAAAACATATGATTTTGCAAAAGCTATATATGTTGTTGGTTCTCAGCAGGAACTTCATTTCAAGCAGTTATTTAGTGTAATTGAAAAGATGGGATATGAATGGTACAAGGATATGGTACACGTTCAGTTCGGTATGGTAGCTCTTGAAGAAGGGACTATGTCAACTAGAAAGGGAAGAGTAGTATTCCTAGAAGATGTTTTAAGACAGGCAATAGAAAAAACTAAGGAAATAATAATAGAAAAAAATCCTGAAGCAGGCGATGTAGACCAAATAGCAAAGGAAGTAGGAGTTGGAGCTGTAGTATTCCAAGAACTATCTAACAGCAGAATAAAAGATTATACTTTCTCATGGAATAGAACTTTAAGCTTTGAAGGAGAAACTGGACCATATGTACAGTATACTCATGCTAGATGTTGTGCAGTTAAGAGAAAGGCAAATGAAGAAATTACGGCTGATATAAATTATGATCTATTAAGTAATGAAGATGCAGCGGATGTAATTAAGGTTCTTGAAACTTTCAACAAGTCAATAACATTAGCTATGACAAAGAATGAGCCTCATATAGTAACAAGATTTGTGCTTGATCTTGCTCAAGCATTTAACAAGTTCTATCACAACAGTCCAATACTAGTAGATGACAAGGAACTTAGAAGAGCAAGACTTGCTTTAGTTGAGTGTACTAGACAGACAATAGAAAACTCACTAGCATTATTAGGAATGCATGCTCCTGAAAAGATGTAGTAGAGTATTTTTATAACTATAAATAAGCAATAAATTTAAAAGATATTTAATACCTAAGAGTATTTTGTAAAACTTTTTGTAAAAATGTATAACGTCGACGGTAAAATATTCAATTACATTAATTTGAATAAGATTACAGTCGGCGTTATTTTTATTAATTTTGTATAAATATGCTTAGCTTGTTATAGATTGACTTTTAGAGTAAAATATAATGTAAGAGAAAATAAAGAGGTGTGGAAATGAATTTAGATAAAGAATCTTATAAAATAGATGAAAAACTTAAAAAAGCATATATAAATTCTTTTAATAAGGTAAGTGATGAAATATACTATCTTATAATTATTGCCACAAAGATATTGAGGTATGACTTTGAAAAAAGAACGGTAGAAGCGGATATTGATAGACTATATGATGAATTTGTATATTTTAAATATTATAGTGAAATGAGTAAAGATTATTTACTTAATTTTTTTATGCCTTTAATTCTTGCAAGTAGGAATTTTGAAGGATATGAATCTACAGTCAAGGACTTATCCGAAAAGTTGTGCAAATTTTATGGATTTGAGTCTAAAAAGTATGAGTATACAATTGATGTATTTTGTTATGACATAATAATAAGAAATCTTCTTATTGGAAATAAAGATATGCTAGATATTTTAAATAAAATAAAAGATGAAATTATTGATTTTAATCCATATAAAGAAAGTAAGATAGACAATGTAAAATTTCAAATGGCAAAAATAAAATATATAGAATTAATACATAAGTGCATAGATAGCTATGAAATTGAAGAAAACTATGGTGTATATGAGAGTAGTATAGAGATAATAGATATATTACAATATGTATTTAATGAAGATTCTTTTGCAACGTATAGTAAAAAGGATGATTCTGGTTGCAAAAGTGTCTATAATCTTTTGTCAGCTTTTGTAAAAGACTTAGAAATAATAGATAATAGCAAGGAAAATTTAGAAGAAGTTTATTATATAAATATGAAAAGTAATATTTATAAAGACTTTATTAAGGCTATGGCTAATCATCTTTTGAGAGTAAGGTATGGCAAAGTAAGTATTGGAAAATACAATTTGAAGTCATCACCTAAAGACTTTTTAAAAAGAGAACTTGGAGAAGTATTTTCAGATCCAATTTTAAGTATGGTGAAAGTTCAATCGAGAGAAGTAGTAGATGAAAATAGCGAAAGAAAAATTGTGTTAAAGCTATCGACAAAAACGGGAGAATATAAATTTGAGTACAAAATAATAGATAATTCTTAAGATGATAGATATATAAGATGAAATAAATTTGAATGGAGAGATTATGAAGGTATTATTAACTACGCTAAATTCAAAGTTTATACACACGAATTTGGCAATTAGATATATAAGAGAATATTCTAGATATCTTGAAGGAGATGACTATAAACTTTTTATGAAGGAATATACTATTAACAATAGTATAGACTTTATCATGAAGGATATTTATAAAATGGATCCAGATTTAATAGTTTTTTCTGTATATATATGGAATGTAGAGGATATAGCAAGGCTTTGTGAAAATATCAAAAAAGTAAAAGCAAATGTAAAGATTGCATTAGGTGGTCCAGAAGTAAGCTATGATTATATTAGCGCTATGAAAAAATATCCTTTTGTTGATTATATTTTATATGGTGAGGGAGAAGTAATTTATAGGGATTTAATACTTAGACTTCTAGGAAAAATGCAAATAGAAGATGTTCGTGGTATATGTCACAGAGAAAGTGGAGAAATTGTAGCTAATGAAGCAATGCCCTTAATTGCTAATATGGATGAGATTCCAAGTCCCTATGAAAATATAGACAAAAGTGAATATGAAAATAAGATCGTATACTTTGAATCATCTAGAGGCTGTCCTTTTAACTGTCAGTATTGTCTTTCATCGGCAATTAAAGGTTTGAGATATTTTAGTGTTCCTAGAATAAAAAGAGATTTAAAAAATCTAATAGATGCGAGAGTTTCACAAATTAAGTTTATAGATAGAACTTTCAATGCCAATAGAGAGATTGCAAAAGATGTAATGAACTTTTTAATGGAGAATGATAATGGATATACAAGCTATCATTTTGAAGTAACGGCACATTTAATAGATGATGATATGCTGGAGTTTTTGAAGAATTGTAAGGCAGGACTCTTTCAATTTGAAATAGGTGTTCAGTCGACTAATGAAAGAACTCTTGAAGCTGTAGGAAGAAAAGATGATTTTAAAAGATTAACTAAGGTTGTAAATACAATATCATCTTATAGAAATATACATCAACATTTGGATCTTATTGCAGGACTTCCATATGAGGGTTATGAGAGATTTTCCTATTCTTTTGATGATGTATTCAACTTAAAGTCAGAATGTTTACAGCTGGGTTTTCTAAAGATGATAAAGGGAACTGGAATAAGAGATAGGTCTGATGAACACGATTATAAATATAAGGACTATCCACCATATGAAATTCTTTCAAATAAATATATTTCATATGGCGAAATTTTGAAACTTAAAGATATAGAAGAAATATTAGAGACATACTATAATTCTGCTAATTTTATTTTATCGACTAATTTTGTAATTGAAAGATATTATGATAGACCCTTCAAGTTTTTTGAAGACTTTGCAGAATTCTTTGATAGAAATGCTTATTTTGATGTATCTAATGGTAAAAATAGACTTTATGAAATATTCTTGGAATTTTTTGATGAAGTTGTTCTTAAAAAGAAAATAAAAAAATCTTTAGAAAAAGAAGAAACTTTAGATGAAAATAGCAATTCAGTTGAAAGTATCTTGGAATTGGAAATTTTTAGAGATGTTTTGAAGTTTGACTATCTTTCATTGGGAAGAAGTGCTTCTATACCAACATTCTTTAATAGAATAGAGGTAAATGACTTCAAGAATAGGGGACACCAATTTTTAAAAAATGAAGAAAATCAAAGAAAGTACACTCCAGAGCATTTAGGGGAATTTGCTAAGAATATTATTAGATATGTACAATTTGAAGAGTTTAGATTTAATGTAGTAGATTTGAAAAAAGATATAAACTCTACAATAAGAGAGGAAGAAAATACCGTCTTATTTTATTATGATATTGATAAAATATTTGAAAAATCAAAGGCATACAAGGTGAAAATATAGTATTTTTAAAAATATTATATAGAAAGATAATACATTAAAAGAAAATTATTTTACAAAAAATAAATATAGCTAGAATATATGTTAATAAAGTATACTAGATATAAATAAAATATGTAAAAGAGTAGTTATTAGAGATGATTTGCTGTATAATAATATATTCTAAGTAAAAAATAACCTGTTTGAATAAGAAGGAAAAATATTGTTTTTGAAAGAAAATAAATAAATGTAAAAAAAAATGTTACAGTTTTGAGATCATTGGGTATAATAGTAGTATCCAATTTTCATTTAATGTATTTTTAATATTAATTGAAGGAAGGAAGATTTATGAAAAGCAGAATAGAAAAATATATATTAGAGAAATCAGAAGAGCTGGTTTTTATTACAATTAATGAAGATAGTGAACTTTCTCTTGATGGATATACAGTACCAAAAGAAGGTTTAAAGGCTCCTATGAAAAGCGATGTTCTAGTGAAGAATATCAAGGAGAATACAGCCCACGAATCATTAAATATGATGTCTATGGTGGATGCCATGCTTTATATGCAGGGAATAGACTCAAACTTTGTTTACAATGATGAATATGATAAATTTATCGATGCCTTTGAAAAAAAGCTAGATTTCGATAGATTCCCGTATCTTGGATATATGTCAAGTCAAAGTTACCAGAATGGTGAAGTTACAGATGCACTTGTATATATAAAATCTTTTTTAAGAAAAGATTCCGAAGATATTATGGCACTTTATCAGTATTCTATTATCTGTCAAGAACTTGCACTAAGATATCAAAAAGATGGAAATCAAGAAGGAATGAATGATTTTCTTATGGAGGCGCTTTATGCCCTTGAACATATTTTAGATATAGACGATAAATTTGCTCTTGCATATTATCAATTAGGTTTTCATTATTCTAATCAGAATCAGTATGTAAAAGCAAATTATGTATGGAATAGAGCTTTGGATTTAGGATTAGATGCTGATTTAGCAGCTGAGCTTCAAGAAAATATTGGCAATATAAGCTTTAAGGTTGAATATGAAGAAGGTTATAATCTTGTATTTCAGGGAAAGGCTGAGGAAGGTTTAAAGAAATTACTTCCCCTTGAAGATGAAAATCCAGATTGGTGGAATCTTCTATTTATCATAAGTTTAGCCTATAAATCATTAGGTGAAATTGGAGAAGCAATAAAATACTTAGAAAAAATACTTATAATAAGACCAACGCAGGTCGATACTTTGGTTGAAATGGCACTTTGTTTGGCAGAACAAGGAAATCTAAATGGAGCTATAGAATATTTAACTAAGGCTTCAAAGATAAGAAAAGATGATCCAGAAATACTATGTAATCTAGGTATGGCATATTTAAACAATGGAAATTATGATGATGCCAAATATTATATAGAAAGAGCATATGAAATCGACCCTATGGACGAGGTAACAATAGCCTGTATGGGACAGCTGTAGAGAATAATTTAGGTAATTTTAATAGCAGAAAATACCTACACAAATAGCAAATTAGTAAATTTTTATACACAAGCTACAGAAGTACTGTCAGAGTTTTGTCCTCGGTCTGTTATAAGTGGAAAAGAGGTAAATTCGTTATGAATTCATTAGGATTATCGAGTAGCATTAATTTTGCTATGGTATTCACAGAAGGATTAGTATCGTTTTTCTCACCCTGCGTAATACCGTTAATACCACTATATATGGGGTATTTAGCCGGTGGTGCTAAGGAAAAAGATGCGGATGGAACTATAAAATACGGAAGAAAAACAGTACTGCTTCATACGATATTCTTTATACTTGGAATATCTGTAGCATTTTTTATATTAGGTCTTGGTTTCTCATCACTAGGATCAATTTTAAAAGAATATAGATATGTCCTTTCAAAAGTTGGTGGAGCAATAATTATAATACTTGGTTTAAACCAACTTGGACTATTTAAGATAAAATTTCTAAACAAGCAATTTAGAATGACTAGCAAGGCTTCAACTAAGAAAATGAATCCTCTAGTAGCATTTGTAATGGGATTTGGATTTAGCTTTGCATGGACACCTTGCGTAGGTCCAGCTCTCGCATCAGTATTGATACTTGCATCAAATGCTAAGAGTGTTTTAGAAGGCAATCTTCTTGTAGTTGTTTACATACTAGGATTTTTAATTCCTTTTGTACTTTTGGGATTATTTACAGGAGAAACTCTAAACTTTATAAAGAAAAATCCTAAAATAATGAATGGAATAGTAAAGTTAGGAGCTGTAATACTTATTGTTATGGGTGCAATGCTTATGTTTGGAACTTTGGATAAGTTTGAAGCAAAGCTGTCTGGAGCTTCTTCTACACAAGAAAGTATAGAAGCCCAAACCGATGAATCCAGTAAGGAAAAAGAGGCAAAAGAAACTGAGGATAGTAGTCAATCAGAAGATGGTGATCCATCTCAAGATGAAAGGCAGATGATGTTGCCAATAGAACTTAAAGATCAAAATGGAAACACAGTCAATATTGAAAAGGACTTTAAGGGAAAGGTAGTATTTCTTAATTTCTTTGCAACATGGTGTCCACCTTGTAAGCAAGAGATACCAGATATTGAAAAGTTATATGAAGATAACGGATTTAATAAGAATGATGTAGCGGTAGTAGCTGTTGCCTCTCCTGGACAAGGTAGAGAGCAAGATGAAGCTGGTGTAAAGAAATTTATAGATGAAATGGGAATAAAGTACCCTGTTTTGATGGATACAACAGGTGAAGTATTTGGAAAGTATCAAGTATATTCACTTCCTACAACATTTTTAATAGATAAAGAAGGAAAGATATATGGATATGTAACAGGTGGAATTACAAGAGATGTAATGGATAAGGCTGTTAATGAGACTAAGAATTTGAAGTAATATATCTTTATTAGATTTAAAAACTGTCGGTCAATGACCGGCAGTTTTTTTATGATACTTTTTAAAAGTTATAGTTTGAATAACTTGTTTTATTTTGAGATTAAAATTTGAATTACAGATAAAAATTACAATTAATTGATAATAATTATCAAAAATATGTTGACATTGTGAAAACAGCTTGCTATAATTAAGATAAATAGTTAATGATAATTAATATCAATAAGAAAAGGAAAGAATTTATAAAGATATTTTTCTATTTATATATTTTTCCTTTGAAATTATCAATAACTATAGTGCAATTATTAAAAGGTGGTGACTATATGACAAATGCAAAATTTGAAAATACATTGGCGACGTTTTGTTCTCCAGTATTGTTTGGAAAGAAGGTTTCAAATCTTGTTTCTGTATTTAAGAAAGAAATTCCAGAGGTTGCTTTTTTGGTAGATGAATACAATAAAAAGTTTAAATCACATGGAATAAAAATAGAAAATATATGTGAGTGTGAAAAAAGAATTTTGCTTCTTGTTTATAGTGAGGATAATTTGTTAAAGCATTTGAAAGAAAAAAATGTTTCAGATATACTTTCTAGCTATGGATATATAGAGTCAGATGATTTAAATGAATATTTTCATATTCTAAAAATGAGAATGGCTAAGGAAGAATTTCCTCATGAAATAGGTTTGTTTTTAGGATACCCACTTTCAGATGTAAAGGGCTTTATAGACAATAATGGAAGGAACTATCAATATTGTGGATATTGGAAGGTTTATGAAAATATCAATGAAGCAAAAGAGATGTTCTCGACATATGATAAATTGAAGGCTTTTACAGTTGCAGAGTTAGAATGTGGTAGAAAACTGGACAGCATAGTTGCGCAGTTTCAAAATAAATGCATAGCATAGGAGGAAAAATTAATGAAAAAGATAGGAGTATTTTATTGGAGTGGAACTGGAAATACAGAGGCAATGGCAAATGCAATAGCTTCTGGAATTTCTAAGGAAGGTGTAGAGTTTGATTTAGTAAATATTTCAGAATCTACTAAAGATGTGGGAGATTATGAATCATTAATTTTTGGTTGCCCTTCAATGGGAAATGAAGAACTTGAAGAATCAGAGTTTGCTCCATTTTTTGATCAAGTAGAATCGATGCTTTCAGGTAAGAATGTTGCCCTATTTGGATCTTATGGATGGGGAGATGGAGAATGGATGAGAACTTGGCAAGATAGAGTGAGTTCTGCAGGAGCTAACCTATTTGAAGGAGAAGGTCTTATCGTAAACGAAACTCCTGACGATGAAGCAATAGCAAGATGTGAAGAATTTGCATCTTCATTTGCAAAGCTTTAAATAATAAAAGATTAATATATAAGTTTTAAAA
>Trix_p1__coassemble_1292_pt1 | contig 22153 bp, 22 predicted proteins | sample Trix_p1__metabat2_low_PE_026 | metagenome-assembled genome bin Trix_p1
ATTATTTACTTATTTATAGTAAAAAATAAACTTTTTATTTTATTTAAAAAAATAAATTCAATTAGGTTAAAATTTACTAAAAATATGAGTTTTTTATTATATTGTATTTTTCAATAGATATAATAGACACTTTTAATTTATATGTTACAATATATAGAAAACTGCTATATTTATTAGCTATAAAATAAATATAAAGAGTGAGAATCCCACTCTTTATATTTTAAAATCATAGTATAAAAAATTCCATTATTTTCGATATCACAAGGGTAAAAATAGCAAATAGCAAGCCAACTGTTAGAAAAGATATTGAACTTATAAACAACTTCAGTAGAATCACCTGATATTTAAGACCTAATACGCAGAATATAAGATTTATTAAAAATATAAAGATAACAAATACTACTAATCCAAAAGTGCTATTTGACAAATCTTCCTTGCTAAGATCCATGTGAGTAGTAACTGAATACATAAGATAGATAAATATAATATAAGATAAAAAATTATGACTCCTAAAAGGATTTAAACTTTGTATTATGGCTAATACAATACTTATATATATATTTATAGTATCTTTTACATAGTTTATATTATTCATATAGCTCATATTAATATTGAAGGTTTTCTTTATGCTATTAAATTCATTTGGGAGAAGAATCCACATACATAGTATTATAAATATTGTTCCAAATATAATTGGTGCAACTCCTATAAAGAAATTCCCCGCTCTTTGATATTTGCTATTTATATTACAACTATGGTTTACATATCCCATGATTCCATCATATCTGCTTTTAAATGGACGAAATAGAGAAAACTCTGTTATTCTATGCCTAAAAATAAGACAAAACACCATATGACTAAATTCGTGCACTATTGTTCCTACTAATCCAGTTACAAGCAGTCCATTAAAACCAAAACTTGCATATATAGAAGATGAATTTTTTTTTTCTACAAAACTAAACATAGCTCCAAATGTCAATAATAGTATCATAAAAAAGGTAGTATAAATTATTGATGTTTTTATATATTCTACTATCACTTTTTAGTCCCCCAATTATTTTTCTCTAATATCAACTGCTTCCAATCTATATATAGGCATTCCCAAATTCATAAATTTTTCTTCATATTCTGTTGTCACATTACCTTTAAAATCACTTTCTACTAGGTCTAAAGTAACATTTTTCAGAACCCAATCATTTTCTGAAAATTCATTTAGACTAAATTCAAATAGACCTTTATTGTCCGTTTTAAAGTTAATGTCACCCTCATCTTTTAGTTTTTTTCTATAAAGTTCAAGAAAGTTTCTGTGTGTAAGCCTTCTTTTGGCACATCTTTTTTTAGGCCACGGATCACAGAAGTTGATATATATTCTAGATAATTCACTGTCATTAAAGTAGATTTCAAGAAACTCGACATTTCCCCAAATAAAAGCTATATTATCTAATTTTTGCTTATCTGCTTTTTCAACAGCCCTTACTAAGACTTCTTCTTTAACTTCCAAAGCAATGTAATTGATATTTGGATTTTCAGCAGCAAGAGTAGTGATAAACTTTCCTCTGCCTGTTCCCAACTCTATATGTATTGGATTGTCGTTTTCAAAAAACTGACTCCACTTTCCTCTATAATTATCTATAATATTATTATAAACATCATTTTTAACGGGAATTCTATTATCAAATATTCCTTCCTCGCATTGTTCTACGTTTTCGGGAACCATCTGATCTATCATTCCATTTATTATATAATCTTCATACGAAAGAAGCTTTTCATCAGCTCCCCTTCTTTTTCTTCTTCTCATAAAAAACTCCTTTTTAAAAATTATTATCATTCAATAAAAGTATACCTTTTTAGAAAAAAACTGTCAACTTACTTAATATTATATTACAGCTAATCTTAGGACTACTATTTACGCCATTATGATTTTCTATAGAAAAGTATATAAATAATATAAAAAAACCGACTTTCATTAATTGAAAGTCGGTAGTATGACCGAAGTCTTTAAAAATCTAATAAGTTTAATTTAGTGACAGCCAGAGCATCCACTACATCCGCTCTCCATGTCTTTTAAGCTTTCTGGTATTACTCTAAATCCTCCACCTATGTCCTGTATAAGCATATCTCCGAACTGGTCATATTCCTGTTCATCCATAACGAATTCTAATTCTTCCACTAAGCAAGATACATCACTTGGCTTCTTTTCATCTAAAGCTAAACCAAAAGATGGTCCTGAACAAGCTGCACCTGCAAAGTACATTCTTATTGAAGTAGGAACTCCTTCTCCCTGTTCTGATATTATCTCTCTTAATACTTCTAATGCTGTGTTAGCTGCTTCTACTTTCATAATATTTATCCTTTCTGCATATAGTTTTATTTTAATCACATATTTGCCTAATGCAAAAATACGCACCAGCTACATTTATATGGTCGATATATCTGTCGACTAGTTAATTATACCATATAAGTAATAATATTAAAAGTTATAGCTAAAGTTTATAATCTAAAAACAAAGAGCAAAATAACTATTTTATATTTTGTTACTTATAGCTTCTATTGAGAATCTATAGCAATTAAAATTAGTATTTCCCTATTTTTATAGCATATTCTTCAAAATATTTTTTACTAATTAAAATTTTAGATTTTCTAAAGCATAATTCTTTTTCTATCTATCCAGCTTTGCATTTCTTCAGCTGTACTTTCTTCAAATATTTCGTTTATTTTATTTAACATTTTCTCTCTATCATTAGGCAAAATTCCCTTTATAAACATTGTATTTGAATTATGTGCCGATGAAAGAAGAGCTGTACTTTCTGGATTAAGATTTTCCACTAAAGCTTTAAGTTCAACAAGCCTATCGTATTCTGTGGCTTCCTTGTATTCACCTCTTTGAGTCATTTCCCAAAGTTCAGTTCCAGGAACTAGGGTTACGGACATAGGGAATATAGCTCTACAATTTACTTTACTTAACATTTCACCTGTCATTTTACCGTTTTCAATTGCCTTTTCAACGCCTTCTCCCATCAATCCTGTCAATACCATGGCATAATAATAATATCCATACTGATCTAATCTTTTCATCTCTCTTACAGCTTCATCGACAGTATTTCCCTTATTAATAAATTCAAGTGCCTTTTGATTTCCGCTTTCTACTCCTATGTAAAGATCACTTATACCTGCTTCTTTTATTGCTTTAAGTTCTTCATCGCTTTTGCTCTCTATATCTTTTATAGAAGCGTACATAGAGATCACTTCTACCGTTGGTATATACTTATGTATTAACTCAGCAATTTTTATCAACCTATCTGCTTTTAATACAAATGGATTTCCATTTAGAAGAAAGACTCTTTTAGAATTTCTATAAAAAGGATGTCTACTTGCCTCTATGATATCGGACTCTATTTGCTCTAGACTTTCCATACCAAATCTTACATTTCTATACATACCACAAAATCTGCATTTATTATGTGTGCAACCGTTTGTAACTTGAAGCAAAAGAGACCTCGCTTCCTTAGGTGGTCTGTATATCTGATCATCGTACTTCAAAAAATCACCTTCTTCCTATATCTATATCTTACTATCTTTTCATAAATTTTGAAAGTGATAAAAAGTAATAAGAATTAATTATTACATTCCTTCTGTTTTAAATACTTAAACAGTAATATTTCGAAAATTAAAAATTCAATAAAATAAAATTGTCAATAAGCCTTGTTTTACCAATATAAACAGCTAAAGCTATAATAACGTCATTTTCTATTAATTCAATTCGCTCAAAAGTATCAAAATCTAGAATCTCTATATAATCTATTTTGGCAAGGTCTTCTTTTTTGATAGTTTCTACGATTATATTAGCTATTTTTTTAGTATCTTTTTCTCCTGAAGAAATTATATCTCGTGCTTTATCGATGCTTTTTTTCAAGATAGTTGCAGCTTCTCTTTCCTCATAGTTAAGATATCTATTTCTAGAACTTTTTGCCAAGCCATCATTTTCTCTAACTATTGGACAGCCTTTAATATCTATATCGAAATTCATATCTTTTACCATTCTTTTCACTATTGCAAGCTGTTGTATATCTTTCTCGCCAAAATAAGCTCTATCAGGAGCTATTATATTGAAAAGTTTCGTAAGGACTGTACATACACCTCTAAAATGTGTTGGTCTAGATATGCCACACATAATATTTGTCATATTTTCTCCTGGAATCATGTATGTTGAAAAACCATTTGGATACATATCTTCTGGATTAGGATTAAATACATAATCCACGCCTTCTTCTTTGCATATTTTAGAATCTCTTTCTATATTTCTTGGGTAGTTCTCATAGTCTTCTCCTGGAGCAAATTGTGTGGGATTTACGAAAATACTAACAATTACTATTTCATTATCTTTTCTTGCTCTAGAAATAAGACTTTTATGCCCTTCATGAAGACATCCCATAGTTGGTACAAAACCTATAGTTTTTCTTCCTTTTAAATTTCTTGAAACTTCTCTCATAGTGTTTATGTCTTTTATTATTTCCATAAATTGCGACCTTTCTTATCTTAGTTTATATAAAAACTATCTTGTTATTTCTTCTATATAGCTATCTATTTCATTCATTACATCATCATCAATTTTGAAGGTATGCTTTTCTTCTGGGAATTGATTTCCTTCGACATCGATTATATATTCTTTTATTCCATTTCTCATCATTTCTCCAACATTAGAAAATTTTTTTACAAACTTCGGTGTAAAATCATCATACATTCCAAGCATGTCATTAACTACAAGAACTTGACCATCACACCCTACGCCTGCTCCTATACCTATTGTAGGAATTTCCAGAATTTCACTTATTCTTTTAGCCAGTCGTTGAGGGACACATTCCAAAACAACTGCAAAAGCTCCAGCTTCTTGAACAGCAATAGCATCTTCTACTAATTTTTTAGCTGTAACTAAATTTTTCCCCTGTACCTTGAAGCCACCAAAAGAATTAATTGCTTGTGGCGTAAGACCGATATGTGCACAAACTGGAATTTTTGCTTCTGTAATAGCTTTTATTATATGTGAATACTCCTTGCCACCTTCTAACTTTACACAATTTGCTCTACCTTCACTCATAAATCTTCCAGCATTTAACAATGCATCTCTTACACCAGTGCTATATGACATAAACGGCATGTCTCCTATTATAAGAGCATTTTTTGCACCTCTTGCTACAGCGGCTGTATGATGAATCATATCATCCATTGTTACACTTAACGTATCTTCGTAGCCTAATATCACCATTCCTAGTGAATCACCTACTAGAATTGAATTTATTCCACACTCATCAACTATTTTAGCTGTAGAATAATCATATGCCGTAAGCATAGTTAGTTTTTCTCCATTTTCTTTCGCTTTTTTAAAAGTCATTACAGTATTCTTCATTTTTAATATTAGGCAAAAGCCTATCCTCCTATATAAACATTGATTATTTCCTGTTTTTTAGTATAGATTTTATGCTTGAATAATCTCTATCAGGATGTTTTTTTTCGGCAATCTCTGTGATACAAAGACTAAGAATTCTATAAGCATTATTTAAAGTATTTAATTTTTGATTATCCCATAATTCTTCCAATAACTTTAAATGTTTGCTAACTGTTTTACAATCATTTCTTTCGATTGGTCCAGTCAATGAGCTTTCAAGGTCTGATTCAAATAATTTTTCCATATTTTCTAAAGCAAGAAACTTCATTGCTTCAACTGATTCTTTTTCGCTAAAACCACACTGATCCATAAGATCAAACGCCATACTAGCAATTCCTATTACAAGATTACTCATAAAAACTGATGCCACATGATATTTTACTTTGTTTTGGGAATTAATTATTTTGTATTTATTTCCTTTCTCCCTAATTAATTCTGTCATTACCTTTAAGGCATCTTCATCACCTTCTAAAGTAAAATATGAATCTTTCATTTTAACGTACGAAGTTTTTATATCACTTACTGCCATTAGTGGATGCATCGAACATGATTTTACTGCCTTCTCTGATGCGTTGAAGAAAATTTCCGACGAAAGTGAGCCACTACAGTGACACACTATTTTATTTTGAATATTATATTTTGATATTTCTTCCCAGACTTCATATATAATATCATCTGGAGTTGTAATTATTAGAATATCACATTTTTTTACAAGTTTTTCTAAATTTTCAAACTGTGCTGATCTAGTGAAGTTTGAGGCAAAAGCTGAACTAGACATACTCTTGCTATAATAACCACATAGAGTTGCTTTGTTCGTATTGCTAAATAAATATTTGCCAATACTTGTTCCAACTTTTCCAGCACCTATAATACCTACTTTATTCATAGTTATCACCTCCTTGATAGAGTGCAATACTAATAATTATACTTTTTGAGATTTTAATAATCTCCTACTTTTAATATTTCAAAACGTGCAGTTTCTTCAAGAATACCACCATAATAAAATTTAACATAATTTTCATATAAAATCAAGAATTTAAAATTGATGGAACTTAAGTCCTATAAAACTTGCAATCGAAATACTTGTAAAACTTATTATTAAATTTAGTATACCTTTATTCTTTTTCATTTTTACACCTTCCAAAAATCATTTTTTGTAAAAACATAGTTCTTAAATTAAAAGGACAAAAGATTAATTGGAATCTATGTCATAGATTGTTTCGGGATTAGCTTTTAATTTATTAGACGCTTCTTCAATAGATCTTAATTGAACTAACTATTTTTTATTATATTCATCTTATTAATATATAATTTTTTTTAGACATTAAAAATATAACGCTGACAGATAGTTAAACTTATAAAATATTTCTTAAGCACTAAACTACTGTCAACGCTATGAATTATGAAACAATCATTCTATTTATATTGCTCTAGTGTATTTCTTTAGCCATTCTCTTTCTTTTTCATTAAGATTTGGAGATACTACTTCGAATACCTTTGCATGGTATTCATTAAGATCCTTCTTATCTCTTTCTGTAAGCATTTCTGGAATTATAGCATCAAGGTCAAATGGAACAAATGTTATAGTTTCATGGTACATAAACTGTCCATACTCATTTGCTTCTCCCTTTCTTACTACAAATTCATTTTCTAATCTTACACCGTGAGAACCTTCAATGTATATACCTGGTTCATTAGTTATAACCATACCATCCTGTAGAGGATATACTTCATGAGCTCTATACTGCCATCTGATACCAGTTGGTGGTTCATGTATATTTCCTAAATAACCTACACCATGTCCTGTACCATGATTGAAGTTTATGTTTTCTTCCCAAATTGGCTGTCTACAAAGTATATCTATATTCATTCCGTTACATCCATATAGATATTGTGCTCTTGCTAATGCAAGATTACATCTTAATACAAGTGTAAAGTGTCTCTTTCTTTCTTCACTAACTTCACCTATTGCAAATGTTCTTGTAATATCTGTAGAGCCTTCCATAAATCCAGCTCCTGTGTCAGATAAATAGAAGTTTCCTTCTTCAATCTTAACATCTGTTTCTGGAGAAGATTCATAGTGACACATAGCTGCATGTTCACCATATGAGCTTATTGGAGCAAAAGACTGCCACTTGTAACTTGGATGTTCTTTTCTCAATGATTCAAGCTTATCACTTGCGCTCATTTCTGTTGCACCTTCCTTAAGGGCATCATTCTTTAACCAATACATAAATTTAGCATGTGTTATAGAGTCCATAACTTCAGCCTTCTTTATGTTTTCTATTTCTACTTCATTCTTCATTGCCTTAAATAAAACTGTAGGGTTCATTTCTTCCACTACCTTAACATCCTTTGAGATGTTGTTATATAGGGCATAGTTAAGTCTTCTAGGGTCTATAAGTATTGTGTCTCCCTTTCCAAATTCCTTAACATCTTCATATATATCATTGTAAGGTCTTAATTCTACATTGTCCTTTGCAAGAATTGCCTTTATTTCATCACTTACTTTTGATTCTTCTATGTAAAGTATAGCCTTATCTTCAAGAACCATTGAATAACATAATATTAGAGGGAAGAATTCAACGTCATTTCCTCTTATGTTAAATAGCCAACCTGAATCGTCAAGAGTAGCTATAATATGAGCATTTGCTCCATTTTTAGCCATTACTTCTCTTACTCTTTTAAGCTTATGAGCTGTAGATTCTCCTGTATATTTTTCTTCAAGATAGAATATTGGTTCTTGAGAAAGAGGAGGTCTATCTGTCCATATTTCAGCGATAAAGTCGTTTTCATATGAAATTTTACCGTTCTTTCTATTTATTATTCCATCGTATTCTTCACCTTCACCAACAGATACTACTCTACCGTCAAATCCGATAGTACCACCTTCAGGAAGGACACTTTCTATGTATTCTGTTACAGTTGGAACTCCTGGTTCACCCATTTTTCTTAGTTCTACTCCAGTTCCCTTCATCTGCATTTCAGCCTGTATAAAGTATCTTCCATCAGTCCACATCCCTGCTTCGTCCTTTGTAAATACTGCTGTACCTGCAGAACCTGTAAATCCAGTAATAAATTCTCTTGATTTAAAATGTTCTCCAACATACTCACTCTGATGATAATCAGCAGATGGAACAACATATACGTCTATGTTCTTTTCTGCCATTTTCTTTCTAAGTACATCAACTCTTTCTGAAACTTTCATAAAAAACCTCCATTAACTTAAATATTTTCTAATCCTCAACCAATGAAGACAATCGTTTATCTAGTAAAAATAAGAGTATTGCTGATGCAAAAGCTATTGCTGCAACTATAAAGCAAGCTGTAGTAAATTTAAACTTACCAGCAAATAGATAACCATATGCGTATCCATATAGTTTAGCTGATATAAATACTGCAATTCCCCACATTGACATCATTAAACCAAGATACTTACTTGGAGAATATTTACTTATAAATGATGAGCCCAGTGGTGAGAAGAACATTTCTCCTAAAGTAAGAAGTAGTGCAAATACTATCAACCAAAGCACACTTGCCTTTGCTCCGTGACGCATAATATCTATCATTGCATAGAATATATATCCTACACCTATAATTCCTATTCCTATACCAGTTTTTCTAAATAAACTCATGTCACCCTGTGGTCTTTCAGCAAGCTTCATCTAAAGAACTGCCATTGTTGGTCCTAGTATAACACAGAACAGTGAATTTGCTGCATCAAACCAAGTAGCAGGAATCTGATAACCAGCTATTACCCAGTTCATGTTTTCTGACCAGTAATAGTATACTGGTAGATATGCAAGATACCAGAATATCCAGAAAATTATTGAAAAAATTGAAGCAAGTATAATTGCACCGATTCTTTTCTTTTCCCTTGTAGTAAGAGATCTATTGTCTTTATTCTTGAAAGCTTCTTCTTTTTCTAATTCTAATTCTTCTTTAGTTTTTTCCATCTTAAACGGACGTGTACCGACTTTTCCCATAGCTTTCCAACAAATAGTTGCATAGTAAATAGCTCCTATTATCATTACAAGAGCTGCGAGCTTAAAACATGGAGCAAAACCATATACTCCGTTTTTAGCAAAAACATCCTTGTATAGGATACCAACTGCAAAAGTCCCTATTAGAGCTCCTACATTTACTAATGTATATCTAATTGAAAAAGCAGAGTCCATTTGTTCTTTGTCTGTGATAATACGACCAAGCAATGGTCCGTTTTTAAATAGACCAAGACCGACACTTACAAGAAGTATCATAAGATATATCTGCCCTATTCCAGTTGCTATAGCACCCATATAATAACCTATACCTGTTATTACCATGCCAACTGGAGTTGTATATTTAGCACCTATAAACCTATCTACTATCACAGCGCCAAATATAGAACCTAAATATGAAAATGCAGTTAAATTGGCTTGCATATTTGCTCCTACTTTGTCAGACAAGCCTAAACCACCATTCACAACTGCTGTAGTTATAAATATCAGAATAAGTGATCTACCTAAATAATAAGACAGACGCTCAAAAATTTCTGAACAACTACACAGCCAAAAAGCCTTTGGAAAACCTTTTCTTATACTTTTTTCCATAATTGATAAAAACCTCCATTAATCTTATAATTTATAATAAGCAATTTCTTGCTTTATTATCTAAGAGATTGAGAATTACTACAATGGTTATTTTTTTAACTTTTGATATTTTATTTCTTGAAATTTATATATTAAAAACAATATTAGGATATGTATTAATAGCCTATACTATGCTGTATCTTGCATTATTAAATTTGTATTTTAAAGAATTTTCTAAGTGAATTTTTTTACTCCTCTAATATAACATATTGTAAAGGCAATTTCAACAAAATTTATTAAGTTCTGATAATTTTGTTGAATAACCCGATTCTAAATTATAAAAAAATAATTATAACCCTTGCTATAACAAGCAAAAGTTATAATTATTCTCAATGCTATATATTTATATAACAAAATTTATTATATAGGAATTATTTATATGAAATAAACAGTTTAATTTTTTATGCTAATCTTTCTTTATTTTCTAGAGCCTTTTTCCCAGTTCTTATAATGGCGATTGCGTATATTAGAGCAAATATAACTCCAATTACATTTGCTGTATTCTGTGGAAGATTGAATCCAATCTTAGCTCCTAATAAGTATGCTGATATTACATATGCATAGAACATACCAGGTATTAATGTAATCATATATGGTTTCTTTAACTTATATAGATAAAGAGTAATCATAGCAAATGCAAATATTGCTATCGTCTGATTTGCCCATGCAAAATACTGCCATAATATATTAAAACCTTCTGGAGAAAGTTTTGCAAATACAAGTATAAGCGCCACTGGTAGAAATATACAGATAGATAGCTTTATTCTATTTGCAGGTTTAGATTGATCGTATCCAATTGCATCTGCAATCATCAATCTTGCTGCACGTAAAGATGTATCTCCTGAAGTTATAGGAAGAACTATAATACCAAGAACAGCTATTAGTCCACCAATCTTACCAAGCATATCATATGCTACTATACCAATTACTTGTGGCTTACCTACAAGTTGTGGAGCAACACCTTTGTTGTATATTCCCATTGCAGCTGCAGCCCATATCATAGCAATAAAACCTTCTAATATCATCATATCATAGAAAGTCTTTCTACCTTCTTTTTCATTTGAAACAGATCTACCTATCAAAGTAGCCTGAGTTGAATGGAATCCAGAAACTATACCACAAGCAACTGTTACAAAGAATACTGGTAATAGAGGTACTTTATTTGGGTGAACACCCATCCAATTTGTAGAACTTAAATTAGTTAAGTGATATCCTCTTACAAATAATCCAAAGAAAATACCAACAGCTGATAATAAAAGTATTATACCAAATATAGGATAGATTTTTCCTATTATTTTATCTATAGGAAATAATGTGGCCGCTAGATAGTAAGCAAAAATACATCCGTAAACAAGCCAAACAACAGGGTTATTTACAACTGACTGCTGCTTTAAAAGACTACCTACTATAAGATCTCCTGGTGTATATATAAATACTGCACCGACAAGTATCATTAAGAATATAACGAATATATTGTATACTTTGTAAACCTTTGAACCAAGATGATCTTGAATAAGTGCGGGCATCTGCTTTCCACCGCTTCTAATAGATATCATTCCAGTTAAATAATCGTGTACAGCACCACCTAGTACACATCCAATAGGTATTAATATAAATGCAATTGGTCCAAAAAGAATTCCCTGTATCGGTCCAAGAATTGGTCCTGTTCCTGCAATATTTAGTAATTCAATAAGTGCGTTTTTACGTTCTTTCATAGGTACATAGTCAACTCCGTCATTGATTTCAACGGCTGGAGTTGGTCTGTCATCTGGACCGAAGATTTTTTCAACGAATCTACCGTAAAGTATTCCGCCAATTAACAAAATCGCAAGTCCGATTAAAAATGTAATCATAATATCCTCCAATTTAAATATGAATTTTTAAAACTGTATTTCTTAATCCCTATTTTTAATATTATACACAAAATTATGTATTTGTAATACATAATTTTGTGTATTTTTTTCTATTTTTTAAAAACTCTAGTTTTTTCAAGGCTTGGAGAATTGAATTTTTTTAAACTTCTAAACCGCGAATACAAAAGATAGCGGAGTACAAAATATATTGTTCTGTACTCCGCTGTCTGAAATATACATATTATTCTCCAAGAAAGAAGCTAATTTCTCCTTCAACACACAATTCTCCATTGGAGTATATCTTTCCCTCTCCAACTCCAAACTGCTTCCTCATTTTTATTATATTTACAAAAATATCAATCTTATCTCCTGGACGAACTTCTTTTCTAAACTTAGCATTCTTTATTCCTGAAAAAAATGCAATTTTACCCTTATTTTCCTCAATAGACAAGATAGAAACTGCACCTGCTTGTGCCATAGCCTCTATTAACAAAACTCCTGGCATTACATTGTACTCTGGAAAATGGCCCTGAAACCAAGGTTCTGTAGCAGTTATGCACTTTACGGCATGACAGCTCTTTCCTATTTCCATATCTACAACATTATCTATTAGTAAAAATGGATACCTATGTGGTATTATCTTTTTAATTTCTTCTATATTAAGCATTTCTACTCCTTCATATTCCATAAAACTAAAATCACTAATATAATATTTTTTGTATACATTATCAAATAGCCTTTAAAGTTTTTAAAAAGCAATAACGTTTTTTAAAATTTTATCATTAGGGAAAATAGTGTTTATTCAAATTTTTTAAATAATAAAGATGAATTATGACCACCAAATCCTAGTGAATTAGATAGAGAATACTTGATATCTTTATATCTAGTTCCTTCAACTACATAATCTAAATCACAATCACTGTCTTTTTCTTTATAATTTATTGTAGCTGGTATAAAAGATCTATTTAAAGCATAGCAGCAAATCAAAGCTTCTATAGCACCAGCTGCACCTAGCATATGACCAGTCATACTTTTTGTAGAGGAAATTGCTAGATTATAGCTATGCTCTTTGAATAATTTTTTGATAGCTTCTGTTTCAATTGAGTCATTCATTTGAGTACTTGTGCCATGTGCATTAATATAATCTACATCTTCTACTTCTATACCTGCCTCTTCAATTGCATATTTCATAGAATACATTGCACCTTCTGCATCTGGCCTAGGTGCTGTAATATGATATGCATCACTTGATTGACCAAAACCTACTACTTCACAAATTATATTTGCATTTCTTTCAATGGCTGAATCTAAAGACTCTAAAAGCAGTACTGCTGCTCCTTCTCCCATAACAAATCCATTTCTATCTTTGTCAAAAGGAATTGAAGCTCTTTTAATGTCATCTGAAAAGCTCAAAGCTGACATAGCCTCAAAACCTGCTATTCCCAAATCACATACACTTGCTTCACATCCTCCTGCAAATACTAGATCCTGATATCCATCTTTTATTAGTCTATATGCATGACCTATAGAATCTGTACCTGTTGCACATGCAGTAACACTAGATGTACATACCCCTCTAGTTCCAAGCTCTATTGAAAGATGACCTGCAGCCATATTTATAATAGCCTTCGGTATAAAGTGAGAAGAAACTTTCTTAGGTCCCTTATTCATAAATTTTTCAAATTCACTTTGTATGGTAGCTAGTCCACCTATTCCACTTCCCATTACTATACCTGTTCTGTGTTTATTGCTTTCATCTATTACAAGTTCGCTGTTTCTCAATGCTTCTTTTGATGCAGCTATTGCAAATTGGACAAATCTATCCTTCTTTTTGGAAGCATCTACTCCATAATCTTTGGGATTGAAATTTTTCACTTCTGCTGCTAGTTTAGTTTTATATTGAGAGTTGTCAAATAGGCTTATATAGTCTATTCCATTTTTACATTTAATAATATTTTCTATAAAATCTTCAACATTATTTCCTACTGGAGATATTACTCCAGCACCAGTAATTACTACTCTTCTACTCATAAACATCCTCTCTATATTGCAGATAAACCACCATCTATACTTATAACTTGTCCAGTTATATATCTTCCTGAATCACCTACAAGAAATGAAACAGCATTTGCAATATCTTCTGGATAACCAATAGATTTAAGTGGTATCGAATTAATAATTTTTTCTTTTATATTGTCTGATAAAACATCTGTCATATCAGTCTTTATAAAACCTGGTGCAATTGCATTTACAGTTACACCATAAGATCCAAGCTCAGCTGCCAAGGTTCTAGTAAGACCTATAACTCCAGCTTTTGATGCTGAATAATTTACTTGACCTGGATTTCCAACTATTGCAGATATTGACGATATATTTATTATTCTACCATTTTTTTGTCTCATCATTTTACTTGCAACTTGTTTAGTGCAATTAAATGTGCCTTTAAGATTTATATCTATTACATCCTCAAAATCATTTTCTTTCATTCTAATAAACAACTTATCTTTTGTTATACCTGCATTATTAACCAAAACATCTATAGTTCCTATTTCATTTTGAATTTTTGAAATAGCACTTTCTGTTTCTTTGTAATCACCAACATCAAATTTAAGACAAAAAGCATCAATTCCATTTGACTTTAGTTCTGACACAAATTCATTGGCTTTTTCTTCTGAATTAACATAGTTAAAACCAACTATAAATCCATCTTTGCCTAATTTTTCTACTATTGCTCTACCTATGCCTCTTGAACCGCCTGTTACAAAGGCAATTTTTTTATTTTCTAACTTATTCATAAATCCTCCTTATGAACTCCTTTACAAATTATCGTGTAATTTATAGCTGATAGTTTTCTATATCTTCTATATTTTGGATATTATAAACATTAGCTTTACGATCAATTTTTTTAACAAAGCTTTTTAAAGTTCTACCTGGTCCTATTTCGATAAAATCATTTACTCCATCTTCAAGCATATTTCTAATTATTTTTTCAAAATATACTGGTGAATACATCTGTTTTTGTAATTTTGATGAAAACTCAATAATTTCTAAATACTCTTTAGCATCATAATTTGAATACACCTTATATCTAGGCATTTTATATTGAATTTTATCAAGAATTTTAGCAAATTCAACAGAGGCTTCTTTTAAAACTTCTGTATGAAAAGGTCCTTCTACATCTAAGTCTATTATAGACTTTATTTTACTTTCTAGACACTTTTCTTTAAACTTTTCAAGAAGATTAAATTCTCCACCTACAACTATCTGTGCTGGAGAGTTTAGATTACAAATATCGATTACTCCCTTGTTTTCTTTTTTAACCTCTAATATTATATTGGAAACAGTTTCAAAATCAGATTTCATTACTGCTAACATTCCACCTTTTCCTGAAGCGGCTGTTTCCATTATTTTACCTCTTTCTTTTATTAGATTGATACCTTCTTCAATATCAAATACTCCACTTGAACAAAGTGCTGAGTATTCTCCTAGACTTAATCCTGTTGAGCTTACTACTTCAATATGTTCACCATATCTATTCATAAACTCATAACACAATAATACACTATCTAAAAAAATTGCTAATTGTGCATATCTTGTTTTAGATAAATCTTCTTTTTTGGCATCTAATATTATTTGAGCAGTATCCATATCTGTCAGTATGTCCAACTTCTTATATATATTAGCTATCTCTAGATTGGAGTTGATTATATCCTTTCCCATGCCCTCATACTGAGATCCTTGACCAGGAAAAAGAAGGGCAACTTTTTTAGTCATTGATTGATATAACCGTCCTTTCATACATATTAATTAGATCTTCTATAATAGCCTTGCAAGACTCTCTTTCTTTCACTAGTCCTGCAATTTGTCCTGCCATTATAGAACCATTATCTATATCTCCTTCTACTACTGCTCTTCTTAGGCTACCTGAACTGAAAGCTTCAAGTTCCTCTATGTCTGCATTTTCATCTTCCATTTTTTTAAACTTTTTTGCAAATTTATTTTTTATTACTCTAACTGGATGACCTGTTGAGTTGCCTGTTACCATTGTAGCTGTATCTTTTGCCTTAAGAACTTTTTCTTTATATGAATCTGCTACATTACATTCATCTGCAACTAAAAATCTAGTTCCAACTTGAACAGCAGATGCACCCAAGCAAAAACTTGCTGCCATACCTCTTCCATCAGCAATACCACCTGCTGCTATTACAGGAATATTTACTGCATCTACAATTTGAGGAATTAGAGACATAGTATTTGTTACACCTATATGACCTCCAGCTTCAGCACCTTCAGCTATTAGTGCAACTACTCCCTCATTTCTTTCCATTCTTATAGCTTGAGCTACAGAAGGTACTACCGGTATTATTTTTACACCATGTTCATTTAGTTTTTTAAAATACTTACCAGGATTACCTGCACCAGTAACTACTATTTCTACTTTTTCTTCTATTACTGCATCTACAATATCCTCTACAAAGGGACTTAATAGCATTACATTTACTGCAAAAGGTTTGTTAGTTTTGGCTTTTGCCTTTCTTATCTCTTCAACGATCCATTCTTTTGGAGCATTTCCTGCAGCAATTATTCCTAATCCACCTGCATTTGAAACTGCCGCAGCTAAATCGGCATCTGACACCCATGCCATTCCTCCTTGAAAAATAGGATACTCAATACCTAACAAATCACATATATCATTATTCTCTATTTTTCCCATATCATACTCCTTATCTTTTGAAAGCTCTTTACTTTCTCTTTAAATATTCTTCAATTTTTGCAGGAGTTCTAAGGTTTTCAATTTCCTCATCTTCTACTTCTATATCAAACTCTTCTTCAATTTCAGTCATTATATCCATAACATCTAGAGAATCTGCTCCTAGATCTTCCTGAATATCACTATTATCTTTTACTTCCTCTAATTCAACATCTAACTGTTCTGCTAATATTTCTTTGATTTTTTCTAACATTTTATTACCTCTTTTCTAAGTTTTTTATAAATAAATATTTATTAATATAGCCATCTATTTTTAATAGCTAATTAATTTTCAACAAAGACGCTCCGTAGCTTAAACCGCCACCAAAAGCCAACATAATAATATATTTTCCTTTATTGCTTTGAAAATCAAATTTTTCCAAAGCTTCATCAAGAGCGATAGGAACACTTGCAGACGAAGTATTTCCATACTTTTCCAAGTTTACAAACCATTTTTCAATTTCTATTTTACTTTTAATCGCTAGTGTTTCTATTATTCTTTGATTTGATTGGTGTGGTATTATCAAACATACATTTTTTTTATCAATATTGTTTTTTAATAACAATTCCTCTATAACTTTCACACCTATTTCTGTAGCAAATTTATATATCTGTCTACCATTCATTCTAATAAAGCTATCGCTATCTTTCGGGCTTAATTTTGAACTAATAGTTAGATATCTATTTTGATCATATTTGCCACCTAATACACTATCTATAAGTTCTAAGGCTAACTTTTTATCTGAAATATTGTCTTCTTCATTAACTTTGTTATCTCGCTTATTTAAATTCTTTTCATAGCAAGTATTTTCTAAAATTGTACAACCTGCTCCATCACCGAATAATATACAGGTAGATCTATCTTTCCAATCAACATATTTAGATAGTCTCTCTGCACCTACTAATATGGCATACTTTATATTTGTAGATTCCATAAAGGACTTTGCAACTGCCAAAGAATATACAAATCCACTGCAAGCTGCATTTAAGTCAAAACATACTGCACTTTCAATACCTAGTTTCCCTGATATTGTAAAAGATGATGATGGAACTACTGTATCGTTTGAAATAGTAGAGCTAATTAACAAACCCACCTCATTTATATCGATATCTATTTTATCAAGTGCATTTTTACAACTATTATAGGCAAGTTCTTCTGTAGTTATATCTTCAGCAATATATCTAGTTTCTATTCCTGTCCTTTCTACTATCCATTGATTGTTTGTATCTACCATTTCAGATAACATATGATTGTCTAAAACTTTTCCTGCAACATATGAACCTATTGATATTATTTTAATAGACATTTTTACCTCCATATTCTTTTAGGAAAAATTCATTGATATTTTTTAAAGCGTTAATTAAAGCCTGATCCTCATCTAATTTTAAATCAACCATTACATGATCAATCATTTCATCATGGAAGTTTTTGTGTATTTTATCAACTAATTCTCCTTTTTTTGTCAAACTTGCCAAGACTACTCTCCTATCATTAGGATCTTTACTTCTATAAACATAGTCTTTACTTTCCAGTCTATTAATACTTATAGTCAGTGTTCCCATTGTAATATTAAGTGCTTCTGCAATTTCTGACATAGTTTTGTAGCTACCTTTACCAATAGCTTCAATTGTATGTATTTCAGTCATTGAAAGATCTCTTATACCTCTGTTTCTCAAAGACCTTTCTTCTATAGTTAAAATATTTTTAAAAAGCTCAACTATTATATCATTAATTATTTTTCTACTATTTTCATAGTTTAACTTATCATCCAATTCATTCACCTCCACTAGCCTAAGATTCTTCTGTATTTATCATATCTTTTCTTTATATATTTGCTTGCAGAAAGCGAAGAATATTTTTCCAAATATTTTAAAATTTCAATTTTCAAGTGGTATATTTGTCCACCATCTTCTTTAATTATCTTGTCTATAAAGCCATCCTCAAGTAAATCATGGCTAGTCATTCTCATTAATTCTGCTGCTTCTTCTTTTCTACTTGGGTCCTTCCAAAGAATACTAGAAAATCCTTCTGGTGATAAAATAGAATACACACTATTTTCTAACATCCATATTTCATCTGTTACTCCTAAAGCCAAAGCCCCACCACTGCCTCCTTCACCTATCACAATTGATAATGTAGGAATTTGTAGATTAGCAAACTCTAATAAACAGTTTGCAATTGCTACAGACTGTCCTCTTTCTTCTGCCTCTATGCCACAGCCTGCTCCTGGAGTATCTATAAGTGTTATCAAGGGGAATTTATACTTTTCTGCATATTTGGCAAGTCTAAGAGCCTTTCTATATCCTTCTGGATTTGGCATTCCAAAGTTTCTATCTTTTTGTTGAGCAATAACCATTACAGAATACTCATCTATCATAGCAATACCAGCAATTATAGTATCATCATCAGAATATAACCTATCTCCATGAAGTTCTATAAAAGGCTCACACATATATTCAATATAATCCTTAGCTTTTAGTCTTTGAGGATGTCTCGATGCTCTAACTTTATCCATTGCTTTCATATTATTTCCCACCCTTTTTCTGCCTATTATGGATTTTCAATATATTGCTCAAAGTTTCTTTAAGTTCATCTCTTTTTACTATCATATCTATCAATCCATGTTCTAATAAAAATTCTGCTCTTTGAAATCCTTCAGGTAAGTTTGTACCTGTAACCTGCTTGATTACTCTTTGCCCTGCAAATCCAATTAATGCACCTTTTTCTGCAATAATAATATCTCCAAGATTAGCAAAACTTGCACTTACTCCACCAGTAGTAGGATCTGTCATCACAGAAATGTATAACAAATCTTTCTCTTTTTGTTTGGCAATAGCTTGAGATGTCTTTGCCATCTGCATTAGAGAATACATTCCTTCTTGCATTCTAGCTCCACCTGATGCAGTAAATATAATTAAAGGCAACTTTTTCTTTATAGATAATTCTATACTTTTAGTTATTTTTTCTCCTACTGTACTCCCCATACTTCCCATCATAAAATAGGGATCCATAACTGCAATTACAACTTTATGACCTTCTATTTTACCTATACCGCAAACTACTGCTTCATCATTTCCAGTAGTTTTTCTGAGAAGATTCTGCTTATCTTTATATTCTGGAAAATCAAGAGGATCTCTAATTTTCTTTTCTTTAAAATATTCAACAAAGCTTTCACTATCTAATAAACTTTTTATTCTCTCTTTGGCAGTCATTTTCAAATACTTATCACAAGAGGGACAGATTTTAAAACTTTTTGATACATCATTTTTTAGTATCATACTTCCACATTCTGGACACTTGGTCAACATATCTGCTTGTATATTTATCGCTTCTACAGGTTTATATTTTTTTCTTTTAAAATGCTCTAATATCATATAATCACTATTCTCCTTCTCTTCTCACCTTATCTTCTAAAAATGAAGTAGAATAATTATTTTGAATATAGTCAATGTCGTTCATTATCATTTTGTTAAACTTAATATTTGTTTTTACACCCTCAACTATAAATTCATCTAAGGCTCTGTCCATTATATTAATAGCCTCTTCCCTTGTTTTACCAAAGCAAATTACCTTAGCCAACATTGAATCGTAAAAAGGTGAAATATCATAACCTTGGTATATAGAACTGTCTACCCTTACTCCATATCCTCCAGGAATATTCAAGCAATCAATTTTTCCTACACTAGGAATGAAGTTTCTATCAGAGTCATATGCATTTATTCTACATTCTATTGCACAACCTTCTATTTTTATATCATCCTGTTTGTAAGATAACTTCTTTTTTGAAGCAATATTTATTTGCTCCTTTACTATATCAATACCTGTTACCATTTCTGTTACTGGATGTTCTACCTGAATTCTAGTATTCATTTCCATAAAGAATACTTCATTGTTTTCAGACACCAAATATTCAATTGTACCAACATTGCTATATCCTACATATTTAGCGGCTTTTATAGATATCTCATAAAGTTTATCCATTATTTCTTTTGAAATAGCAGTTGGAGGAGCTTCTTCAATTACCTTTTGATGATTCATCTGAATAGAGCAATCTCTAGCACCTAAATGAATAACATTTCCAAACTCATCTGCCAAAATTTGAACTTCAATGTGTCTCGGTTTTACAATATATTTTTCAATATACAAAGCTCCATCACCAAATGCGTTTTCAGCTTCTTTTTTAGCAGCTTTAAAACTATTTTCCAACTCATCTTCGGAATTTATAATTCTCATTCCTTTTCCGCCACCACCAGATCTTGCTTTCACAATTACTGGGTAGCCGATTTTTCTTGAAATTTCCTTTGCCAAAGCAACTGTTTCCACAATCCCATCGCTTCCAGGAACAACTGGAATATCTATACTTTGCATCATCTTTTTAGATACATCTTTATTGCCCATAAGTCCTATTACCTTACTGCTTGGACCTATAAATTTTATATTATATATTTCACACAGCTTAGCAAATTCAGGATCTTCTGCTAAAAATCCAAAACCAGGATGAATTGCATCTGCACCAGTAACAATTGCTGCATTAATAATTTGTATTTTATTTAAATAACTTTCTTTTGCATTTTTAGGACCAACACATATACACTCATCAGCAATTCTAGTATGAAGGGACTCCCTATCTACTTCTGAAAATACAGCCACGCTCTTTATTCCCATATCTTTTAAGCTTCTAATTATTCTTACAGCTATTTCGCCTCTATTGGCTATCAACACTTTTTTTATTTTATTCGGCAACTAAATCACCTTCACTTCAAATAGAGCCTGTCCAAACTCAACTACTTCCTCATCATCAGCTAAAACCTTCTTTATTTCACAATCAAAGGGAGACTTCATCTCATTTAATAATTTCATTGACTCTATAATTCCTATGACATCACCCTTTTTGACCTTGCTTCCTACTTTGACAAACTCTTCTTCATCAGGGGCTGGTTTTCTATAAAAAGTTCCTATCATATTTGCTGTTATTTTTTCTGTATCTAGACCTATATCTAAATCTTTCTTTAAACTAAAATCCACTTCTTCATTTTTATTTTCTATAGCATTTACTGAAGCAATATCCACCTTATCATTAGAATCACTTTGACCCTTAAAATGTTTTTCATTTTCATGAGCTTTTACTTCAATATTCTTTACCAATCTAATTCTTTCATTACAAGAACTATACTCAAGTTCTTGTATATTCTTGTCATTTAATATAACTGCTAATTCATTTATAAAATCTATATCCATAAAATCCTCTCCTTTTTATTTTGAGTATCAAAATATTCTAATTGGATTATAATACCTAAGAAAAAATATGTCAACCTCTATTTTTATATTTTAAAATATGTTTTTATTAAGTTCTAATTAAGATTTCATTTAGATAAGCCTTTATAATCTAGAGCTTACAAGGATTATAGAGTTTTGATTAATATATTCTATAAAAATATATTTTACATATTATTTTTAATCATATATTTAAAAAAC
>Trix_p1__coassemble_1327_pt1 | contig 21450 bp, 18 predicted proteins | sample Trix_p1__metabat2_low_PE_026 | metagenome-assembled genome bin Trix_p1
ATAATATCTTATTGAATATAATTATTATTCTTTTTTGCTTTATTTTTGAATAAGTTTATTGATAACGCATATCGTTCTATTTAGAATCTCTAAAGCTTTTTATATTATACTTTCAGAAAAGGAGGGGGATTTTTTTATTAAATCATTCAAAATAATTTACTTTCTATTAAAATCCCAAAATTTATTATGAAAAAAACAAATATATTAATAATATCTGGATTTTTAGGTTCAGGAAAAACTACTTTTATAAAAAAATACATTAAAGAAGCTGAAAGCCTTGAAAAAACAGTTATTATAGAAAATGAATTTGGAGAAGTAGGTATCGATGGAGAAATTCTAAAAAAAGAAGGAATAAACGTAAAAGAAATAAATTCTGGCTGTATTTGCTGTTCAGTATCCGGAAGTTTTAAAGATTCTATTAAAAATATAAAAAAGAGTTTTGATCCAGATACAATAATTATAGAACCATCTGGTGTTGCAAAGCTTTCAGAAATAGAAGATATATGTAGAAAATATCCAGAAGAATTTAAAATTTTACAGAAAATAACTATTGTAGACCCTTTTTTATATAAAATGTATACTTTAAACTTTGGTGAATTTTATATTGATCAAGTCAAAAATTCAAACATTATTCTTTTTAGTAGATACTCAAAATTTATAGAAGATGAGAATAGCTTGAAAGAAATAATCGATGATATTATGTCAAAAAATAAAAAAACTCATATAGTTGAAAATGAATGGACGTCCTTTAATAGTTTTAACCTTATTTATAAGGAAAACCTAAATAATTCTGAGGAGATAAATCAAGTAGATATCGCAGAACATTCTTGCTGTGGACATTCACACGATGGGCATTCACACGATGAACACTTACATAAACATTCTTGCTGTGGGCATTCACACGACGAGCACCTACATAATGATGATTTTGAAAGCATCGCCATTCATTCTAAAAAGATCTTTACTGAAAATGAAATAAGAAAAACTCTAAACAATTTTAACAATAATGATTTTGGAAGTATTGTAAGGTGCAAGGGTACTGTAAAATCTGAAAGTGGCTATTACAGAATCAATTTTGTACCAAAAGAAATTAATATAGAATCGGATTCTAAAGCAGAAAATACAATTATTATTGTAATTGGTAGAAATCTTAATAAAAATAAAATTTCAAAGCTTTTCTGTTAACTAAATAAAAAGGTCCCAGATATATTCAATTATAACTGGGACCTTTTTCAATATAATAAACAAATTATTAAAGTGTCATTTTTATTAAGAGTATAATTGCTTGTAAATCTGCTTACATTGTTAAATATGTCTTATTTTTTTATAATCATTGTAAGCACTAAAGTTATAACTCCCGCTAGTACTATTGTTCCTCCCGGCTTTAAACCTAAATAAAATGAAAGCACTAATCCAATTATTGTAAATACTATGGCAAATAAAACCGAAAGTATTATTGTCATTTTATAACTTTTAGCAAATCTCATTGCACAAGCTACTGGTATTACCATTATTGAAGAAACTATTAATGCACCTACTGTTCTTGATGCAATAGATACTGTAAGAGCTGTTAGTATGGTAAATATAAAGTTTACACTTTTTACTGGAATACCTACTAATCTAGCACCATCTTCGTCAAAAGCTATGTACATAAGTTCTTTATAAAGTAATAAAAATGCTATCATAACAACTACTGCAAGAGCTACTACAAGATATAATTCAAAATCAGTAATTGCTACTATACTACCAAATAAAAAACTTGTAAAACCTGCTGAATTATCTGCAAATCCAGATAAAACACCTGCCAAACCTACTCCTGCAGACATTATAATAGCAATAGATATCTCAGCATACTTGGGAAATTTCTTCCTTATAATATTTATTCCAAATCCAGAAAGAACTGTAATTATAACTGCTCCCAAAATAGGATTTATACCTAAAACAAGACCAGCTGCTACACCGGCTAAAGATGCATGAGAAAGAGCATCTCCCATCATAGAAAGTCTTTTAAGAACTATTGTTACACCTATGCAGGGTATAATTGTGGCAAGAAGCAGACCTACTATAAATGCCCTTCTCATAAATTCATATTGTAGCATTTAGTCCACCCCCTCAAAATCTTCAATTCTAATTAATTTATTTGAATGAGCTTTTATCTTTTCAATATCATGAGAAATCATTACTATAGTAATTTTCTCTTCTTTATGAAGCTTGTCTAGAAGCTCATAAAGAACATTTTCTGAATGATGATCTATTCCAGTAGTAGGCTCATCTAAAATTAAAATCTCTGGAGAATTAACTATGGCTTTTGCTATTACAACCCTCTGCTGCTGTCCACCCGAAAGATCAGAAAATTTTCTATGCAAAAAATTAGTCATATCTACTATTTCTAGAGCCTTTTTAACTTTTTCTTTATGCTCTTTTTTAGGAAATCCAAATCTACCAATTTCCTTATACATGTTCATCATGACAATTTCCTCAACAGTTGCAGGAAAATCTATACCTCTTGAAAGTCCAACTTGTGGAACATAGCCTATTTCCTGAAGATTTTTACCTGTCCAAGGTTCTACACCATCAATTAAAATTTTACCCTTATCCGCCTTCAGTTGTCCCAATATCAATTTAATTAAAGTTGATTTTCCAGCGCCATTACTTCCTATTATTCCTACAAAATCACCTTTATATATATCGAAATTAATATTTTCAAAGACATAATCTCTATCATATTTAAATGATACATTCTTTACTTCTATTATTTTTTTCATCAACATCATCCTGTCCTTTTAAATTCCATATAATAGGCGTTCTCAATTAATTTTTATAGAGAATCACTTATTACTTAATATATTATACAATAGTTTACACCAAATTCAACATTTCGAATAGACTTATATGCCTATCTTTTGCATTTATATCAAAGCTATCTATATTATTTCTACCCATTTAGTTATTTTTTCCCACTCTAAAGTACAAATAAAAAAATAAAAGAGGGTTTTTACCCTCTTTTATTTTTTTAGATAATTTTATTTATATATTTTATTGTCAATATATCTCTTTAAATATACTTTAAACAGCATATTCAAAACTCTTCAATATAATCTCCGCTGTAAGATTTTTCTTTTCTTCTCCTCTTACATCCATAATAATATTTCCCTTATGAAGCATTATTATTCTATCTCCGTAATTAATTGCGTGTTTCAAATTATGAGTTACCATTAATGTAGTAATTTTTCTATCTCTTACAATTTTATCAGTAAGCTCAATTATTTCATCTGATGTCTTCGGATCTAAAGCTGCTGTATGCTCGTCTAAAAGCAATATATCTGGTTCTGATAAAGAAGACATTAAAAGCGATATAGACTGTCTCTGTCCACCTGAAAGGCTTCCTACCGGAGTATCTATATGATTTAGTAATCTTGGAGAAAATTCTTCAATTGCCTTTCTATAAACATCTTCCCTAAAACTTAGACACTTCTTTAATCCAAATAAACTTTCTTTTTTCATTGCCATAGCTAGATTTTCTCTAACACTCATAGTAGGACAAGTTCCCATTGATGGGTTTTGAAATACTCTATTTATATTTCTTGTTCTTATATGCTCAGGAAGTTTATTAATTTCTTTTCCATTAAGCTCTATACTACCTTCTGTCTCCTTTGTATGACCTGATATAATATTTAAAAGAGTGGACTTTCCTGTTCCGTTACTTCCTATAATACAGACAAACTCTCCCTTTTCTACCTTAAGATTTACTTTATCTAAGACTTTATTTGAAAATCCACTGTCATTGCTAAATGTTTTTGATATATTTTTTAACTCTAACATAACTACCTCCATCTATATTTTTATTCATCTTCCATGGTATCTGCTTTAAGCACTTAAATTTTCGTCTTGATTAATTACTGATACAACACTTTCTCTCTTTGATAACTTCGGAAATGAAATCTTTGTTTTTTTACCTAGTCCATTTTTACTCAATGAAATAAATGCTATTATAATAAGTCCTGTTACCAACTTCAGATCACTTGACTGAAGTCCTGTATTTAATGCGAAAAATACCGCAAATTGATAGATTATTGTACCTATAATGATTTTTGTTGTATCCTTTATCTTTTTCAATCCCGAAAATACTGAAAGACCAATTATTATCGATGCTATACCTAAAACCAATGTTCCTATCCCCATATTTACATCGGCAAATCCTAAAAATTGAGACATCATAGAACCACTAAGCGCTATAAATGAATTTGAAATCATAAGAGCTATAACTTTTATTTTACTAACATCTATACCTAGAGTTTTAACCATCTGCTCATTATCTCCTGTGCCTCTTATAAGGTATCCAAGACCTGTCTTTAAAAATAAGTCTAGTATTAATTTTACTAATAAAACAATTATAAAAGCTATCAAAAGTATTGATATTCTGCTGTCTATTGAACTTAATATTTCTGAGTTTAGTAGATGCTTTGAATTAAATATTGGTGTATTTGCCTTTCCCTTCATAATTCTTAAATTAATTGAGTATAACATTCCCATAACAAGTATCCCTGATAAAAGATTTGTTATTTTTAGTTTTACATGAAGAAGTCCTGAAACCATTCCGGCTATAGCTCCTCCTATTATAGAAACCAAGACTGCTAGTATTGCAGGTGCTCCTGATGCAACCATTGATGCTGTAATTGCAGCCCCTAGAGTATAGCTGCCATCTGCTGTCATATCTGGAAAATCCAGTATTTTGTAAGTAATATAAACCCCTATTCCCATAATTGCCAAAAACATACTCTGCGTTAAAATCGTAATAATTGAATTCATAATTCTGCCTCCCTAATATTTTTTATAATTTCTGCTGTAAAAATAAATTTCATTTATTTTTTATTATATAAATTAAATAGTGCATTTTTCTTTATATTTAAATGTGACTATATTTAATTTAGGTAATAAAAAAACCGCCTGTTTTAATGGCGGCATAATACACAAATAAAGGGTATAAAAAAAACCGCCTAACATGCGGCAGTATCTAAATTACTTTTACAACAATTCTCACTTTAGCCGACACGTTACAAACCTTTGCTTTTTTGAACTCTAAGCGGGGTCTGCAAACACTGTCGTTTAATACGATATCTCAGTTCACAACCCCTATACGTAATAGCCAAAGTAATAATAATAATTGTTGTTTAGTAAATTCATAATCCTTCTTCCTTCCCTTAAAATGTTCTAAATATTATCAATTATTCTGTTAATTGATTTCTTATGATTTCTATCATAGCATTTGAAATATTATAAGTCAAGCTTTAATTAATTCAAAATAAAAAAAACACCCTTATAAAAATACTTTCGTATTCCTAAAGAGTGCTTTCTTTATTAGATTTTATTATGGTTTTATTTTTAATTAAATAAATTCTGTTGACCTATTCTATTTTGAAATTATAAATTGGTCGATTTTATAATCAAATTTATTTTATTTTTTAGGAGATTTTAAATTTATACTAGTTTAGTGCTTTCAAAAGCACTTCAAGATTTTTATTCATAATTGAAAAATAATCTTCTCCATCCTTTAGCTGCTTGTCTGTAAGACCTTCTATAGGATTTAAGACTTCAGTCTTTGCTCCTACTTCTTTTGCTATTGTTTCTGCTACCTTCGGACTTACAAGTTCTTCAAAAAATATATATTTAACCTTATTATCCTTTGCAAACTTTGCTATTTCTGCCATTTTTGCTGCATCTGGTTCTGAATCTGGAGACAAACCTTCTATCGCCACTTGATTTAGACCATAGGCATTACATATATATCCAAATGCTTGATGTGCAACTACAATATCTTTCTTCTTTGTCTTAGCTAGTTCATCTTTAAACTTCTTATCCAATTCATCTAGCTTCTTTGCATTTTCATTATAATTATTTTCATAATAGTCCTTATTCTTAGGATCCGCCTTTACAAATGCATTCTTTATATTTTCCATCTCTTTTTTGGCATTTTCTGGAGAAAGCCATACATGTGGGTCATATGCACCATGTTCATGCTCATGTTCTTTTTCTTCTTTTGCATCTTCATCTTCTTCACCTTTTAAAAGTTTCACACCCTTAGAAGCTTCTACCAATTCTAAATTTTTATTGTCCGAACTTTTAGTTACCTTATCTATCCAAGTTTCCATTCCTGCACCGTTATAGACAAATACATCTGAATCCCCTATTGATACAAGATCTTTGGGCGTAGGTTCCCAATCATGTGGTTCTACATTGGATGAAATCATATTTTTAACTTCAACCTTGTCCCCACCGATTTTCTTTGAAAAGTCATACATTGGATAGAAACTCGCCGTTACCTTTAACTTATCGCTTTTTTCAGAAGAGCTTGAAGCTTTTTGCCCTTCATTGCTGCCACATCCTGCAAGCACAAACGTTGCCGACATTACCAATGCAGCTAATTTAATACCAAGTTTCTTCATAAAAACCTCCTCTTTAATTTAATATATTTTATTATTACACTCTGATAATTATCCACTTATTTAAAATATTTATTTTTGTCTTTGTGTTTTTTATCTTTCGCAGACATTAACTAAGAATTTATTTATTTGATACCCCTTATTTGAAAATATATATCTTCCTAAAAATATTCGAAAGTGAACACCTCTTAAGTTAATTATTTTCACAAACGCAAATCATATGCTTTTGCATTTATACTAAAAGTATATTCTTATAATTCATATTTGTCAATGAAAATTTTATTTCTAAGGAAAATTTCCTTACACCACTAAGTTTTTTGAAACCTATCTAAATATAATCTTATTTTTATAATACCCTTTATTTCTAAAACTACTTTTTATATAAAATATGCAACTTTTTCTTTAATATCTTTATTTTTTGGGGCTGTTAAACAGATAAAAATTCCCTTATTCTTTAAAAAATCAAAATATTGTTTTCCTTATTTCAAATATAGTGGTATAATTTAGCTAGATAAGAATTTGTAAAGGAAGTGATAACGTGAGTAGCTTTTGTCCCCACTGTACTTCAAAGGACAATCACAGACAAGAAAATAATGAAATGCTCAAATCGGCAAATCTGAAAGCAACAAAGAAGAGAATGCTTCTTATAAATTGTCTTAGACATTCAGATTCTCCACTTACAGCTGAGGAAATCTACAACTCTCTTAAAGAGGATACTACTATAAACCTTTCCACTGTATACAGAGCACTCAACGCACTCGTTGACTCAGATATTGTAATAAAACAAATACTCTCTGACGGCAACAGTGTATTTCAACTCAATGACTCTACTCACCAGCATATACTCACTTGCAAAATGTGCGGAAGAGTCTCATACGTAGATATCTGTCCTATTGAATCTTTTTTGGATAGTATTTCTGAAAAAACAGGATATGAAATAACAGGTCACAATCTTGAATTTATAGGAATATGTCCAGATTGTCTAAAAAAACTTGTATAAAATAATTTTTATACATTTTTAAAAATTATGGTTATATTTTTTGTTCATGGGTATTAAACTAATATGAACAAAGAAGATTAATAAATTAAATATATTAGGAGGAAATATTGATATGAAAAAGTATGTATGTGATGTATGTGGTTATGTTTACGATCCAGAAATAGGAGATCCAGATAATGGTATAGCACCAGGAACTCCATTCGAAGATATTCCAGATGATTGGGAATGTCCAGATTGCGGCGTAACTAAAGAAGATTTCTCTGTAATGGACTAATCCACAGAGGATAAATAACCGTTTTAGAAAGCAAAGACTAGAGAATTTCTCTAGTCTTTTTTTTACACTGTAAAAAAACAATGAAATAAAGATGAATATGATTTATAATATAATATGACTATAAAGCTTTGAAAGGAGGAGACATGAAATATTGTTCAATAGCTAGTGGCAGCAGTGGTAATTGCCACTATATAGGATATAAAGATACAAATATATTAATTGATGCTGGTCTTAGTGGTAAAAGAATTACAAAGGGACTAGATGAAATAGATATTGATGCCAACAAACTAAATGGTATCTTTGTAACACATGAACACTCAGATCATATAAAAGGTATCGGTGTTCTATCAAGAAAGTATGACCTACCAATATTTGTAAACTACAAAACATGGAATGCCATCAAAGAAAAAATAGGCAAGGTAAAAGAAGAAAATATCAAGATTTTCGAAAATGATAAAGAATATGCAATCGGTGATATGGGAATAAAACCTTTCTCTATCACTCATGATGCAGTTGATCCTGTAGGCTTCAAAATGACTGATGGAAAAAAAGCCATATCTGTAGCTACAGATATAGGACATGTATCTGATAATATAAAAGAAAATCTTCTTGGTTCAAAACTAATAGTTCTTGAATCAAATTATGATAAAGAAATGCTTTTAATGGGTTCTTATACATATGCCCTTAAAAAAAGAGTTATGTCTGACATAGGGCATTTATCAAATGAAGCTGCTGCAAAATTTTCAGTAGAACTTATAAAAAATGGCGCTGAAAATCTTCTTTTAGCACATTTAAGCAGAGAAAATAACTTCCCTGCCCTTGCATTTGAAACATCAAACCATATTCTTACAGAAAATGGAATGAAAATCGGAAAAGATGCAAACTTAGAAATTCTTATGAGAGATGATAGATCTAAATTATATAATTTATAAAGTCTCACTTGTAAGTCAAAATAAATAAAAATTAAATAATAGAAAGATAGAAAATATGATTAAAATAAGTATAATTTCAGTAGGAAAAATAAAGGAAAAATACCTTAAACTTGGTATAGAAGAGTTCTCAAAAAGGCTCTCTAAATATTGTAAACTTGATATTATAGAAGTAAACGATGAAAAAGCACCTGAAAATCTTAGCTCTAAAGAAATGAATATAGTTAAAGATAAAGAAGGTAAATCAATACTTTCAAAAATAAAGCAAACTCAATATGTAGTAGCTCTTGCAATAGATGGAGACAAACTTTCTTCAGAAAAATTTGCAAAAAAACTAGACAAACTAAGTTTAGAGGGTAATAGCCATATATGCTTTGTAATTGGTGGTTCTTTAGGTCTATCTGATGAAGTTCTTTCAAGAGCAGATATGAAAATGTCATTCTCAGATATGACTTTTCCACACCAGATGATGAGACTTATACTTCTAGAACAAATATACAGATGCTTTAGAATCAACAATCACGAGCCCTACCACAAATAGAATAATATTTATATGAAAGGAGAGGTTTTAATGTTTTTTAAATCGGTTGGTGAAGAAAACTATAGTGATGTTGTAATACCGAGTCTTTTTTTCGACTTATACATACCTATAGCCAACGGAAATCAAATAAAGGTCTATCTACTTGGATATAAGAGTGCATTCCTGTACAGAGGTTTTCAAAGCGATGGCCTTGACAACAAAGCTCTCGCAAATATTATTGGAATCAGTGAAGAAGAAGTAATTGAAGCATGGAAATATTGGGAAAAAATGGGTATTGTAAAACTTCATCCAATGGAGGATAGATTTGCAATAGAATTTTTTGATATTAAAACAGAATATCTTAATAAAAATTCAAAATCCAAATATGGAACTTCTTCAGAAAATATAGATGATACAGTAGATGATGCCTCTTCATTTGAATATATAAACATGTATAACAGAATAGAAAAAATAGCAGGACGTGTATTAACACCTTCTGAAAAAATAGATATTCTAGATGCAGTAAAACTTTATGAAATGGATCCTGAAGTAGCTATAAAAGCATTTGAAAGAGCCATTGAAGATAACGGTCGAATAAAGTCTGTAAAATATGTACTTGGAATTATGAAATCGTGGTTTGATAATGCAGTCAAAACTCTTGATGATATAGACAAGGTTGACGATCAAAGAGCTGATAAAAATGAAAACTACAAGACTGTTTTTAAAGCTTTAGGCTTTAATAGAACTGCCACATCTTATGAAAAAGACGCTATAGATAGATGGGTGTACGATTATAATATGACTATGGATGTAATTCTCAAAGCATGTGAAAAGTCAGTAAATACAAGTAACCCCAATATTAGATACTTCGATGCTATTATAAAATCTTGGTATGAAAAAGGAATTACAACAGTAGAAGAAGTTGAAAAAGAAGATTTGAAATTTGCCAAAAATAAAGCAAATAACAAAAAGAGCTATTCTAAGGCTAATAATAATACAAAGAACTTCAAAACGAAATTTCACAATTTTGAAGAGAGTAACTCTGAAAAATACTCTCCAGAAGCTCTTGACCAACTTCTTAAAAATGCAAATAAAAGAAGATAAGTATAAAGAAAAATATAGTATAATATATATGATAAAGGGAATTTGTTAGTTTGCAAATTCCCTTAATTGTAGAAATATATAAACTCGATAGTTTTACTTTTTACAAAGAGAAAATTATAAAAATGAAATTAGATATTTATAAATTTCGAACATTAAATATACAAAGCGTATACTTAGTCTACAGAACCATATGATGGTATATATTTATTAAAAGTATATATTTACTAAAAGTGTATATTTACTAATAGATAGGAGGTTTATTTTTGAGTAAAGAAAATATGAGAAAAATTATGTTGGAATACCAATATAAAAGAGATCGAAACCAGGATCTTCTTGATTCGAGAACAAAAGAAGTATATGATAATTTCCCTGATATTAAATATATTAGTGATGAAATAAAGAAAAATGGTTTAAAAATGACTAAATCTGTACTGGACAATATTCCTAAAGAAGATCTTATAGCAATGGAAAATAGACAAAATGAATTAATTAAAAAAAAGGAAGAACTCTTTGATAAACACAAGATCCCACAGGACTACCTAGAACTAAAATATGATTGTAATAGTTGTAAAGATACAGGTTTTTTAGAAAACGGAAGAAGATGTAACTGCTTAAAACAAAGGATGCTTGAGGATAGTTATGCCATGTCTAATTTAAAAGAAATCTTAGAAAAAGACAACTTCAATACTTTTGACATTGATATTTTTTCAGACAGACCTGTAGAAAATAGAGATTTATCACCCAGAGAAAATATGAAATGTATACTTCAAGATATGTATTTTTATGCTTCTAATTTTGGATGTGAAAATGATGAAGAAAAAAATAATCTAATTTTCATCGGGAAACCAGGTCTAGGTAAAACCTTTATGTGTAGTTGCATAGCTAAAGAAGTTTTAAATAGGGGTTATACAGTAATTTATCAAACATCTTTTAACCTTATGGAGGTTATAGAGAGATATAAATTTAAAACTAGTAGCTTTTCATCAGTTGATGAGGAAAATTATAATAACCTATTTACTTGCGACCTTTTAATAATTGATGACCTAGGAACAGAAATGCCCAACACCTTCACTACCTCAGAATTATTTAATATAATTAATTCTAGATTGAACTCGGGCAAGAAGATAATAATTTCTACTAACCTTAATTTATCACAAATTAATGAAATATATACAGCAAGAATACTTTCAAGAATAGTCGGTAACTTCAAGTTATATGAATTTTATGGTGAGGATTTGAGGTTTTAATAACAGCTAAAAACATTTTATTAGAGATTATACACAGCTTTCCCCAAAAGTATATACATCTTATCCACAGAAAATGTTAATAAGTTTGTGGATTCTGTGTAAAAAAGAATCCCAATATCTCAACATATAAAGAATAAACTACAGAGTTATCCACAGATTTCTGGGGAAAAGAACGTATTTTCGGTGGATAACTCTTATTTTGGCTGAAAATTAGAACTTTTATTCTATTGTTCGTGTTTTTGAATAAGAGCTTGATTTTTCTGATTTTTCCCAAATTTAAATTATTTTTTTATCAGAATTTATTTCTACAATAATGTAATACATTTTAAAAGAAAAAATCTATATGTTTTTATTTTATATCTAATAAGCGCCTTATTCTTATTAATTAAAACTAATATATAATATATCATTAAATAAAATTCTTAATAAAAAAACCTCAGTAAAGAATAATTTATACTTACAGTAAAATTTATCTTTCTGAGGTTTCTATATTATTTTTATTATATTTCCTTCATTCTGTCCTTGAATTTTTGTATTTCTCCTATCCACACAAGTTCAATATCACAGGTCTCACCATGTCTATTTTTGGCAATTTTTATATCAGCTATATTCTTTTTTGTCGTTTCTATCTCATTATAATATTCATCTCTATAAATAAACATTACTATATCAGCATCCTGCTCTATTGCACCAGAATCTCTTAGATCTGAAAGTTTAGGCATATGGTCCTTACCACTTTCAGTGTTTCTTGAAAGCTGAGATAAAGCAATTACAGGGCAATTCATTTCTTTAGCTAAAATCTTCAACGATCTAGAAATCTTAGAAACTTCCTGCTGTCTACTTTCATTTCTACCATCGGCTTCCATCAACTGAAGATAATCTATCATTACCATATCAAGACCCTCTTCAATCTTTAGTTTTCTGCATTTTGATCTTATTTCAGAAATCTTAATTCCTGGAGTATCATCTATAAATATTTTGGACTCTCCTAAAACCTTCATTCCATCTAGAATTTTACTCCATTCATTATCCGCTATCTTACCTTTCGCTATATGACTAAGAGGAACATTTGACTGTGAAGATATTAATCTCTGAACTAGCTGTTCCTTAGACATTTCCAAACTAAAAACAGCAACACTCGCCTTGGATTTAATAGCAGCATTGGCAACAAGATTAAGAGCAAATGCAGTCTTTCCCATACCCGGTCTCGCCGCTATAAGTATAAGGTCACTTTTATGGAAACCACCAAGCTTTTTATTTAAGTCTATAAAACCAGTATCAAGCCCTGTAAGCTCTGATCCCTTACTATAAACCTCTTCTATCTGAGAATAAACACTAGTCAAAACAGCGTTTATATCGTTAAAATCAGAAGTTACTCTGTCTTGAGATATCTCAAAAATCTTTTTCTCTGCTTGATTTAAAACATCATTGATATTTTCATCTTCACTATAACCCATACTAATAATATCATTTGATGCTTTTATTAAGTTTCTAAGAGTAGACTTTTGTTTTACAGTCTCTGCATAGGTCTTTATATTAGAAGTTGTCGGTACAATAGTAGTCGTGCTTGTAAGGTAATTTACACCACCTACATCTTCAAGATATCCTTTATCCTTTAGTCTACCCGTTACCGTAATAATGTCTATAGGCGTTTTCTCGGAATAAAGTTCTTTCATACAATCAAAAATCACTCTGTGCGAACTACTATAAAAATCTTCACTCGTAAGAATATCATTTACTGTTATAAAAGAATCTCCCTCAAGAAGAATCGAACCAATAATACACTGCTCAGACTCTATGCTATTGGGTGGAATCCTATTAATATCTGCCAAACTTTTCACCTCCTATTTTTATATTTTCTTAAATACATCTTTTAGATAACTATCTAAAATCTTATTTTTTATATTTATTAATATCCAAATAATTAGCTGTTAATAAATATAAAACAGTATCCAAATTTAGACGCACTACAACATATTATTATATCATATTTTCTCAATATATTTTAGTAGCATTTCTTTCTACTTCTTAAATTTTTTTAATGGATTTAAACTAAATTATATTTTTAGAAGTTGTAATTTTTTGTTTTATATTCTTGTTTCAAAAAAATATGTTGATAATTTTACAAAAATATAGGTAAGGCTCTATAAAAAGTAAAATCTTATCCCCACTATCTACATATCCACATACTATATATCCACAATCAAAATTCTATAAAGATTTAATAAATTTTTTATTACTCTTATTACTAAGATAAATTTTAGTCCTAATTTTTTCATCCACACTATTAAATTTAGATGTTCAAAATATTTCTTCTTATAAAGAAAAGCTTTTTTCTAATATCTCCGAAAGTTAAAGCTTGTATTTCACCAATTTATAGATGTTTTTTATTGTTAAACTCTATAATTTATGATAAAATACTTAATTAAGCAAATCAAATTAAGTTTAAGGTTAGTCTAGTTAGACTTTTTAGAAATATAAACTTATAAACTTATAAGTTAAGTTTATAAGTTTATATTTTTGCTAACTAATAATCTATACTCATAAAAGAAAGGATTTATTTTGAAAAAAAATAAGATTATTAAAAGATCAGTAATTGCACTTATTGCTTTGTTGATTACTGCTGTCTTTGCTATTTCTTACTTTGTAAGTTGGAAACTAATAAGCCCAGAAAGAGAAAAAATCACTTCAAATCCAAAGAAAGAAATTGGCTTAGATTATGAAGATATTAGCTTTATGTCAGAAGGAAATAAAATTAAAGCTTGGTACATACCAGCAAAAGAAAATAGATTTACTTTAGTATATTCACATGGTTATAGTTCAAATAGAGAAAAATCCTCTGTTTCTACATATAATCTTGCTCCAATTATACATAAAATGGGTGGAAATTTCCTTTCATATGACTTTTCTGGAGAAGGTGAATCTGAAGGAAAAACAGTAACAGTAGGATATAGAGAGCAAGAAGATTTAAAAAATGCAATAAAAGAAGCACATAAAAAATCCAAATCTCCTGTTTTCTTATATGGACTTTCTATGGGAGCTGCCACTACTTCTATTGTTGCGGGAAACTCTAATAATATCGCTGGAGCCATTTGCGATAGTCCTTTTTCCAACCTTAGAAGCTATCTTGAAAGCAATTTAGAGGTCTGGAGCGGACTTCCTAAGTATCCATTCCAGCCGATTATACTAAATATGGAAGAAAAAATTGCCGGAGTAAAACTAGACAAGGTAGACCCGCAAAATTCAGTAAAAAAACTAAAAGTTCCTATGCTTATAATACATGGAAAGGGTGATGAAAAAATCCCTTATACAGAAAGTATAAAAATTGCTGAAAATAATAAAAAAATGATTCAGCTTAAACTCTTTGAAAACAAGGGACATTGTAAGTCTTTAGAAAGCAATAGAGATGAATATATAAATCTAATAACAAATTTTATAAATAGCAACTTAAATAATACTAATAAAGCACAATAACTAAAACTATAAATATTTACTTTGCTATTGTATTTTAATCAATAAAAAGGTCCAAACTCGGCTGACTAATATGGAATCCAAAACCCAAGTATTAGATCTAAACCTTATTTGGACCTATTTTTATTAATTTTAAACTTCAAAAAATTCTTAACTTCTCTTATAGAATATAAAAGCTATATCTTTTTTATTCCATTTATAATAAATTTCAATCTTATAGAATACTCTCTTTCAAATTCTTCTCTTGTCCAATCATCTTCAAGGCACTCTTTTATTATTTCATGAGAGACAGCCGATATAGTTTTTATAAGAGATTTAAAAGTTTCCTTATCTTCTATAGAAGTTCCATCTAAATTTATCTTTGGAATAATCTTTATACAATCTTGAGGAGAGTTTTCCATTTTATATTTTTCCCATCCCTCTTCAAGTACTGTATTCCTGTGTTTAAAGAAACTCTTTAAAATACCAATTGAATTACTTTCAAATAAAGCCTTTGAAACTGTTTCTGGTATTTTATCCAAAGCACTAAGAAGATTTTCTCCTTCTTTCAAAGATTGAAAAATAAACTTATGAGAATCAAAGTTCGCACCCTCTAAAAAGTAATAATAGCACTCCTCGACACTCTTAAAATATTTATAAAAAGCTGCCCTAGAAAGATCAAGAGACTTACAGATCCTTCCAACACTTATATCAGCCAACGATTTGGACTCAAACTCTTTCATACAAGCTTTATCTATTTCTGCTCTCCTCTCACTATCCAGATTATAATATGTCTGTTTTGGCATAAATGCTCACTCCTAACTATTTATCTGAGGACTTTTTCTTTGGTAGACCAAAAGTAAGTAAAAAACCAGTGAAAAGAACTCCAGATGCGATACCTATAGTATCTACAGAACTCTTTGTGAATCCTGCATCTATTCTGTTGAACATTTCATTTTTCATTTGCTCAGGCATTTTTGAAAGACCTTCACTATGCTTTAGCCCTCCAATAGAAGCCCCCGCAGTATCTATTATAGATGTTTCCATTCCACTTGTCATCTGTTTTGGAAGACCTAATCCATCTAAAGAACCACTTACATTTGTATTTAAAAATCCAACAAGTATAGTTCCCATAATGGCAACTCCTAAAGCTGAACCTAGCTGTCTAACTGTAGATTGTGTAGCTGAACCCTGACCAGATTTCACAGGTGGAACATCTATCAAAACTGTAGATGTAAGTTGTGCTGAAGCAAGTCCAAGTCCTATGCCGTATACCAATAGCCACAAAACAATAGTCCAAACAGAAGTGTCTGGCTTAACTGTCAAGAAAAATGCAAACAAACCTACTGATTCAAGGAAAAGTCCAATACCAGAAACTCTTGCTGCAGATATTTTCTTTCCTAAATGGCTTGCAAATCCACCAGATAAAAATGCACCTACACCCATAGCAGCAAGTACAAAACCTGCCTTCATAGAGGTATATCCTAGTATATTTTGCATAAATATCGGTAAAACAAATAATAGACCAAACTCACCTATAGCTACTAAACAAGCTATTGTATTACCTAAAGAGAAACTCTTAAATCCAAATAAAGTAACATCTAAAAGATGAGATTTTTCCTTTTTAACCTGTCTTATTTCCCACAATATAAATAAAATAAGAGAAATAGCACCAAAAGCTAAAATAATTGGTATTCTAGAAATTCCAAAAATAGCATCGGCAGAGTTCTTAGCTGTCCACCAACCAAAATTTCTACCCTCTATTAAACCATACACTACTGCTGCTAAACCTGCAGAAGATAATATAAATCCTAAAAAGTCAAAAGCACCATCCATAGTCTCACCATATGTTTCTGGGATAAACTTGATCGCACCAAATATTATTACAAGACCAATTGGAACATTAATTAAGAATATCCACTGCCATGTAGCATATGTAGTCAAAAATCCACCTAGAAGTGGTCCTAAAGCTGCCATTCCAGATATTACTGAACCCCATACAGCAAATGCAATTACTCTATCTCTTCCAAAGAATGTAGAGTTAACTGTAGATAAAGTAGTCGGTAAAACAATCGCTCCACCTACACCTTGTATAAATCTAGCAAACAGCATAAACTGTATGTCCTTTGAAAAACTTGCAACTATTGAACCTGCTACAAAAGTAACTAGACCTATAAGCAAAGTCTTTTTTCTCCCTATATGGTCTGCAATTCTTCCTGTTGTAATAAGAAGTGCAGAAAATACAAGAGAATAAATAGTAGTAACCCACTCAACCTGAGTAAAATTAAGCTTTAAATCCTTCATAATAACTGGTATTGCAACATTTACAATTGTTCCATCTATTACTATAAGAGAAACACTTAAAGCAAGAAACGTTAATGCAAACCACTTATTCTTCATCTTTTCAGCCATAAAAACACATCCTTTCATAATTCCTTATATTTTTAATAATTACTAATACAAGCTATAAAAATAACTTAGTAACACCCTGTTACTCAACAACTATATTATATAGTTACACCTTGTCACTATCAATATAAAATATCAAAAAAACTAATAAATCTTATCAATAAATATTCAATAAATATATTTTAAAAAATCGATATGTTTCTTTTTATTAAAAAATCCTGACATTTATATCAACTCCAAATGTCAGGATTTTAAAATCTTAATATCTATATTATTTTCTAATTGCCTCATTTAAAACTTCAAAGAATCTGTCTTCATCAGCATCTATAAATACTAAAGAATTTTCTTTTCCGTCTTCCTTAAAACTATTACCTCTTTTTTCATCACTTGTATCTATTCCTATACAAATAGCTTCACCGCTAAGAATATCGTCATCTATAATATGCGCAAATGTTAGAGGATCGTGCATTACACAACCTGCAATACCATTTTTTTCCATATAGAATCCAAAATAAAAATCAGTAATTTCTTCAATAAATCCACCTAAATGTGGGTTTAATTGCTTTAATGTTTCTAATCTCTCTCTTGTCAAAAGTATCTGATGAGTAACATCAAGACCTACCATTTCAACCTTAACAGGAGAATTTTTATAAACATAATCTGCAGCATCTGGATCTACCCAGTAATTAAATTCAGCATGCTCTGTAACGTTTCCTCCACGTTTATAAGAACCTCCCATAGAAACTATCCTATTTAGCTTTGCAAACGATTCAGGGTACTTTTTCAAAGTCTTAGCAAGGTTCGTCATAGGACCTATAGTCACTAAAACTACATCTTCATACTTTTCAACAGTATCTTTAACAAATTCAACTACATCATCTTCTATCAAAGCTTTTTCATACTCTGCCTCAGCCTTTGCCAAATCAAATCCATATTTCTGATCGAAGCTTTCTCCTATTCCACCAAAGCCATCAGATCCATGAACTTCATCTGCCAATTCTAAACTTCTTACAAGAGGTCCTCTTGAGCCACATATAACTGGTATATCTTCTCTATCAAGAAGCTTTACCATTCTCTTTGAATTGATATAAGCATTTTTTAATACTGTATTACCAGCACAAGCACATATACCTACTAAATTTATTTTTTCTGATCTTAGAGCAAGTAAAATTGCTAAAGCATCATCAATTCCCGTGTCACAGTCTAATATTACATTTATTTTTTCCATTTCTAAATCCTCCCTTTGGGACAACCTTTTTATATTAACTAAAACTTTAAATAAATGAAATTAGTTAATATGAAAGCAGTTACAAAATTATTTTTATAAATATATTATACCGTAAAAAACGTTTTTTGAAAATGGAAATAAATAATACTTTTTTAAATTTATAATTTTATGTAAAAAGAGCTGTTTCCAGCTCTTTTTAACTTATTATCTATTTATTTCTATAGTAAAATCTATAAATCCACCTATTGTATAAAAACTATAAGTTTCTTCTTCACCAGAAGTTGAATATTTAATCTTATCATTTCTATAAAATGGAAGCTCCAATTTATTCTCACCTTCATCATTATAATTAGTTTCTGGAATACTAACTACCATCTGATCACCTTCTGTTTCAACTTTAATATTTTTTTCTTTAAGTTTATTCATAGCTTTATTATACATTTCATAGAAATCTTTTATCTCATTAGATGTATCCTCATCTGCTTTCAACTCTGTATATTTAGCTATATCTACAAATCTATTACCACTTATATCCTTTAGTGGATTTTTCAAGAAAATCTTTACAATTCCATTTTCTTTTTCAATTTTACTAGCCTTTTCTGATACCTTTATAGACTGACTATCCAATTCTACATTTGATTCTGGTTTTTCTTCAAAGAACTGTTTTAATGGGCTATAATCTGATATATGATTTCTATGAGCATTTACAACCATTAGAGATTTCGCCTTATTTATTGAACTTAGGTCAGTTAATTCATTCGCATATGCCATTAAAAAGTTCACATTCGGAAGCTTTTCTATTACTGACATATCTTTTACTTTATTTACAGCAAAATTAAACTCTTGCATATTCTCTAAATTTTCCAAGCAAGATATATCTGATATCTGATTTTTATATAAATACAAAACCTCAAGTTTTGTGAGATTTTTTAATGGCTCTACATTTTTAACCTTATTATTTCTTATTGAAAGTTCCCTAAGATTTGTAAGGTTTCTAAGTGGCGAAATATCTTCTATTAGTCTAAGATCTTGTAAATAAAGAACTTTCAAGTTTGTCATTGTCGCTAATGGACTTATATCCTTGAAATAGTTCCCTTCCATTTTCGGTTCTTCAAATGGCTTAGTATAATCTCCTGTAAGGTATAATTCCTCTAAAAGAGGTTTTTTTCCTATCTTTTCAATACTTCTTATTTGATTTCCTGCCAACTGTAAAAACTTTAGTTTTTCCAATTTTTCTACTGGAGATATATCTGATATCTTATTATCATATATAGTAAGATTTTCTAAGTTTGGCATGTTTTTTACAGCGCTAATATTTGTAATTTGATTTCCATCTGCTTTAAGAATTCTTAAATTTGTAAGCTTATTCAATGCACTAATATCTGTCAACTTATTTGTCGATATATTTAGACTTTCTAAGTATAGCATATCTTTTATGAAATCTATATTTTGTAAATTATTAGCTGTAAGACTTAAATCTTTTATTTTTTTAAATTTTTTCAAAAATTCTAGATTGTCATTACAATTTAGTCCATTCAATCTTACTGTTTCAGCATTTATTGCACTTTCTAATCCTTTTAAGCTTTTTGCCTTAGTGACATTATTTTCTTTATCTAATATATTGGATACATTTAATATCTTTATATTTTCCATATCCTCTTTAGTTGGATTGTACTTTATTTTTTGTTCTTTTTTTATTGCTTTGCTTTTGTCATATAAGTTGCTTTCATCAGCTAAAACGTTGATTACCTCTCTTTTTACATTAGGATCTCCAAACTCTACAATTTTATTGTTACTTATATTGCTAGTATGACTTGAGCTAGATGAACTTATACTACTATCTTCATTTTTTTCTCTATTTTCTATTTTTTTAAAGGTATCTCTACCTACACTATTTTCACCTCCAACAACTGCTACCTTTGCTAATGGGTTTGATGATATATAATTTATAGTAGAAATGCTATCAAATACTATCGGTGCCTTCATACTCAATGCTAATGTAGAGGATGACAGTGCATCTGCAAATATATTTCCATTTACTAGCACAAAATTTTTACTTTCTGGTGATATTTCTTTTGCTATATTTATGGCAGTTTCATATCTGTTTGCTCCTGATATTCTTTTTGCTCCATATTTTTCTACTATTGAATCAGATATTGAATTTTTTCCACCAAACACTGTTACAGATTTACTCTTTATAAGTTCATCTGCTTGTGAATCTACTGTGATTCCATTGGATAATATAATTGCACCCTTGTTTTTATCCACATATGGTGTTGCAGCTAAAGCATCTACAAAGTTCTCTCCATTTGCTATTCCAATGCTTTCAAGTTCAAATTGATTCTTTATAAACTTAGCTAATTCAATAGATGTTTTATATCTATCTGCTCCTGATATTCTCACAACCTTATAATTTTTTGATAGTTCATTTTCTACGGATTTTGATACTGAATTTTGTCCGCCTGCTATTATTACCTCTTTAACACCTAATCTACTAAGTTCTTTTGACACTTCACTTGATAAGTTATTTGATTTCGATAGTAACAACGGACCTTTCAATTTTCCTGATACTACACCTGCACATAAAGCATCTGCAAATTTTTCTCCATTTGCTATTACTGCTTTATCTGCCTTTGTATATACTTTCTTAGATACTTCTGAGCTCGTAGAATATCTATCTGCACCTGATATTCTATTTACGTCGTTGGCATAAGATTTTGATGCACTAGATATTATTGCAACTAATAAAAATGTTGTAATTACTCCTTTTTTTATGTTTTTTTTTAGTTTCATAGTTTCCTCCTAAATAAATATTGCCAAATCGATTATATTCGTTAAAATATATAATA
>Trix_p1__coassemble_1471_pt1 | contig 18207 bp, 18 predicted proteins | sample Trix_p1__metabat2_low_PE_026 | metagenome-assembled genome bin Trix_p1
ATATAAATTTGTAGTTTTATAGAAAAAATCTATTTCAAAAAATATTTTTTTTAAAGTGAATAAAAAGTTTTTTTGTATATAATATAATTAAAGTTTTATAGGAATATAAATATATAACATTATAAAGTTAAATAAAGAAAAAATTTATAAAATTAAAAAATTGGAAGGTTGACAGATGTTTTATAATGGAGTATACTTATTTATGATGTGTTATATACAATATTCAATTGTAAAAAGTGTGATTACAGATAAGATAAATATTTTAGAATTTTATTTTATATTTTTCTTGCTTTTTATTAGTTATAAGAAATAATAGAACGGAAAATATAATAAGCTACGTTTAGGAGATAAATTATGGATGTAAAGGTTAAATTATACAAACAGATTTTGAAAAATTCCTTTACTGTTCCAGTTAGAATAAAGTACTGGAATGGAGAAGAAACTATTACAGGTGACGGTGGTGAACCTATTGCCGAGGTAAGAATAAAGGAATCGTTGAAAATAAATCCACTAAAGGACGATATTACTCTAAGTTTAGCAGAAGCTTATATGGACGGAAAAATAGAGGTAGATGGATCTTTGCAGGAATTAATGGTATCAGCATTTTCAAATAGTGAAAGTTTTGTAGAAAATAAAAAGTATAAGATACTTAAACTTGTTAACAACCACAATAAGAATATAAGCAAAGAAGATATACATCGTCATTATGATATAGGTAATGATTTCTATGCTTATTGGTTGGATAAGTCTATGACCTATTCATGTGCCTATTTTAAAAAAGAAGGAGAATCTTTAGAAGAGGCTCAAATGAACAAAATTCACCATGTACTCAATAAGCTTAGACTAAAAAAAGGAGAAGAACTTTTAGATATTGGTTGTGGATGGGGTAACTTAATTATAACTGCAGCCAAAGAATATGGAGTTAAGGCTACAGGTTGTACTTTGAGTATAGAGCAGTTTAACCATATAAAAAACAGAATAAAAAATGAAAATATTGAAGATATGGTTGAAGTAAAACTCATTGATTATAGAGATGAATCAAAAACAGGAAAGCAATATGATAAAATATCTAGTATAGGTATGTTTGAACATGTTGGAAAGAATAACATAGGAGAGTATATGAATTGTGTAGATAAACTTTTGAAGAGTCAAGGTTTTGCTCTTATACATGGTATATCTGGACAAAGAGATATCGATGATGATACTTGTGGATATAACTCTTTCTTAAATAAATATATTTTCCCAGGAGGATACATACCTTCAGTTGCAGAACTTATAATTCCAGCTAATAAAAAAGGACTTAAACTTATAGATTTAGAAAGTCTAAGAAGACACTATCAGCTGACTTTAGAGGAGTGGCATAACAGATTTAAAGAACACTGGGATGAAATAAAATTAACAAAAGATGATAGATTTATGAGAATGTGGGATATTTATCTTCAAAGTTGTGCAGCTGTTTTTGAATCAGGTCAACTTGATGTATGTCAGTATCTATTTGAAAAAGGTACGGATAATAGCAGACCATTGGAAAGAAACTATATGGTTTAAATGGAAAGAAACTATATGATTTAAAAAGAGAGTATAGTCCCAAAACATAAAAATAAAAACAAAAAGAGAAACTTAAAAAGAAATTTATTTAAAAAGAAACATATTAAGATTACATAGCATATAAATAAAAAAGAATAGCATATATAGTAAATTTTGTACAAATATACAAAATAGGAAAAGAAGCTGGCAATTTTGCTAGCTTCTTTTTTATCTTTAAGATATTGACATGATTTTAAATTTGAATTATACTTATGGCGTTCAAAATATGAACTTAATTGTAGTTGCATATAAATAAATTATCAAAGGGAGAATATATATGAGCAAATTATACGACATATTGTTACTAATCAATAATTCGGAAAGAGTATCTCAAAGATTTTTATCAGAAGAGTCTGGTATTTCTTTGGGAAGTGTAAATGCAATAGTTAAGAATCTCGAAGAACAGAACTATATTCTTAAAACAAATCAAAAAAGAGGTTATGAGTTAACATCACAAGGTCTTTCAGTTCTTGAAAAATACATAGCAGAAAATCAAGAGGATAGAATTTATTTAGAGAACTTTGATGACGAACAAACAGTAAAACAAGCTGTAATACTAGCAGCAGGAGAGAAGGAGATATTTAAAAAACCAGTTAGCTTTTTAAGTATGGGTGAAGAGCGTATTATAGATAGAATTATAAGGATTCTAGATGATGCAGGAATAGATGAAATAATAGTGGTTGCTGGATATGAAAAAGAATATTTTTACAATTTAGCTAAGACAAATCCAAAAATAAAAGTTGTTGAAAATAATAGATATAAATATACAGGAACAATGGCATCTCTTGCCTGTTGTAAAGATTATATAAACGATGACTTTATACTTTTGGAAAACGATATGATATTTGAAGAGAGGGCGATATTTAATTTATTAGAAGATAAAAATAGAACTTCCATGATTATTACATCTGAAAGTGGTTCAGGAGATGAGGCACTTGTTGAATTAAGGAATGGTATGGTCTATAAAATGTCAAAAGATATCCATCAACTTAATAAAATAGATGGTGAAATGATTGGAATTACAAAGATAAGCAAGGATTTTTATGATAAAATGCTTGAAGAATATCAATATAATAGGAACCCATATGTGAATTATGAATATATAATTATGGATATAGCTAGAGAATATAAGTTGGGGTATATAAAAATAGATGATCTTATGTGGTTTGAAATAGATTCTGAAAAACATCTCTCAATAGCAAGAGGACACATATACTCCTCAATACTTAGAAGAGAAGACGAGATAAGAACAGAGAATATAAAATCAGAATTAATAAATGGACTAGGAATAAATTGTGAGGATATATTGTCAATAGAAGCTGCTGGTGGCATGACAAATAATAATTACAAGGTTAATATTAATGGGGAATACTATATTCTAAGAATGCCAGGTGTAGGTACTAGCGATATGATAAGTAGAGCAGATGAAAAGAACAATGCTAGAATAGGTGCTATATTAGGATTGGATACGGAAATTGTCTATTTCAATGAATATACTGGAGTAAAAGTCAGTAGATTTATTGAAAATGCTGAAACATTAAATCCTCAAACTGCAAGCTATGAAGAAAATATGGAAATTGTAGCAGCTCTTTTGAAAAAACTTCATTTTTCCTGCCTAGATTTTGAGAATGAGTTCAATGTTTTTAGAGAGATAGAAAAATATGAAAGATTAGTAAAAGAGGCAAATGGAAAATATTATGATGCTGAGTATCCAGATGTAAGAGCAAGGGTGATGGCTTTAGAGGAAGAACTTAGTAGAATAGGTAAAGATTGTTATACATGTCATAATGACACTGTGCCTGAAAATTTTGTAAAGGGTGATAATAACAAAACTTACTTAATAGACTGGGAATACTCTGGAATGAATGATCCTATGTGGGATATAGCTGGTCATATACTAGAGTGTAATTTTAATAAAGACGAAGAAGAACTTTTTAAGAGCAAATATTTTAGTATAGAAAATCCTTTTAGAAAAGCAAGCAAAAAGGGAAATGAAATTGAAGAGGAAAAAATTCTTTTATTTAAAATATGCCAAGACTTTCTGTGGACAATATGGACAGTTTTGAAAGAAGCAAAAGGTGTTAGCTTTGGTGAGTATGGACCAATGAGATATAAAAGAGCTAAGGAAAATCTTGATTTATTCTATGATAAATACATGCAATAAAATATGTAAAGATTTAGATAAAACAAGGAATATTGTATAAGTTTTTATGTAATATGTATCAAGTAATTATTATCTAAATGAAAATATATGTATTTACACTATTAAATAGCTAGAACGTTAGCAGGAGGATATAAATGAAAAAAGATTATAGAAAGAATTCTAAGTTCGGAGTTGCATCGGCATTGTCTTCAGGTGCTTTATGGGGGCTTGATACAACTATATCTGGTCTTATTCTTATGATGAGTCCATACATAAGTATTAGTGAAACTGTATTTTTAGCACCTATTATTGCAGCTTTTTTGCATGATTTTTCATCTGCAGTATGGATGACTATTTTTTCAATAATAAGAAAAGATTTTAAACATACAATTTCTCTATTGAACAGCAGAAGTGGTAGATTTGTTGTTATAGCAGCATTGTTCGGAGGACCAGTTGGCATGATGGGTTATTTGATTGCAATTTCAAATATAGGACCAGGGTATACGGCAGCGATATCAGCAATGTATCCTGCAGCAGGTGCATTTTTTAGTTATGTATTTTTAAAAGTTAAACTTTCTAAAATGGGATGGTTGGGCTTAAGCATGAGTATTGTTTCAATCATAATACTTGGATATAGTCCAGATACAAGTAATGTTGTCAACTTCCCATTAGGATTTCTAGCGGCCCTTGTATGTGTAGTAGGTTGGTCTCTTGAAAGTGTAATATGTGCATATGGTATGAAAGAAGATGTAAGCCCCAAGGAAGCTCTTACAATTAGACAGATGACATCTTCATTTGTATATTTTTTGATAGTTGTATTTGTAATAAAAGGTGGTGGATTTGTAGCTGAGGCAATAACTTCAAATTCAATGATTTATATGGGAATCACAGCATTAGTAGGAACACTTTCTTATATATGTTATTATACTGGAATAGACACCATAGGTCCTGTAAAAGCAACAGGTTTAAATATTACTTACTCTATATGGGCTATGGTATTTTCTATGGTTTTATTAGGTGGTCAATTTAGCCTTAAATTAGTATTTTGTTCACTACTTATAATATGTGGATCAGTTCTTGTCTCTAAGGATAATTAAAAATAAGAATGAATAAAATGTTTATATTTATAAATAAATATTTTATAAAGTATTAATAATTAGAATTTTAAAATTCGATTTGCTTATAGAATATTTAAGGACAAAAAATAAATTTTGATATATAATAAAGTAGGATATTTTAAGCATATAAGAAGAAGGGAGATAGCTGTCATATATTTTATATTTATATAATTTGAAATGACAGCAATTAATATATGAAGGCAATAGTTTTAGCGGCAGGTCTTGGAACAAGACTAAGACCAATTACAAATGACACTCCAAAATCTCTTGTAAAAGTTATGGGTGAAGCTATGGCTGAGAGACAAGTAAGATTTTTAAAGGAAAGAGGAATAGAAGATATAACTATAGTAACAGGATATTTAGCCGAAAAGTTTGATTATCTAAAAGAAAAATACGGTGTTAAATTAGTATTTAATGATAAGTATGATAAATATAATAACATATATACAATGTATCTTGTTAAGGATCTTCTTCCGGATTCATATGTGATAGAAGGTGATATATATATGAATAGTAATATCTTTAGGTCAGATATTAAAGATACATCTTATTTTAGTTGCTATAAAAAGAATTTTTCTAATGAATGGGAATTGAAATTTAACAAGGAGGATAAGATTGAAGATATAGTAATAGGGAATGGAAGTGGCTATATAATGTGTGGAATATCATATTGGTCAAAAAGTGAAGGCGAACTTATTAAATCTAAGCTGGAAAAAATATCCGATATAGATGACTATAAAAATCTTTATTGGGATAATGTTGTAAAAGATAATATTGCAAGATTAAATATAAGAATAGAAAAGTTAGATGATAAAGATTTATTTGAAATAGATTCCATTGAAGACTTAAAAGCAACAGAAAAGGAGTTGCTTAGAAATAAGTAAGAAATTTGTATTAGTACCATAAAACTGCGGAGGGTTAAATATAAATCCGCAGTTTTTATATTACTATTTATCAAAAAAGTTTCAATGTGTTTTCGAGTAAACTATCAAGATTAGATGAATTATCTAGAACATAATCAGAGACTTCTTCATAAAAAGATTTTCTTTCATCGTATAGAGAGAAAATTCTATTTGATGAATTTTTAAGAAGAGGTCTGTTTTCTATTTTTAAATCTTTTAAGATATTTTCACAGGATCTGTCTATAAAAAATACTTTGCTATGTTTTTTAAGCAGTTCTCTATTTTCTTTGCGCAAAATACTTCCACCACCTGTTGCAATAACAATTTTATTAAAAGATTCCAAGTCTCTAAGTGCTTGACTTTCAAGTTCTCTAAATTTTACCTCGCCATATAGCCTGAAAATATCATTTATTTTCATGTTTTCTTTCTTTTCAATATAGTCATCTAAATCTACAAAATTATATCCTAAAGAATCAGAAAGCATTTTTCCAAAAGTTGATTTTCCAGAGCCAGGAAGACCTACAAGGTATATTTTTTCATTATCAATATACAAAGATCTAAAATGTAGGTAAATTTTTGTTTTTATTTTATCTCCAATAGACGTATTGCTCCACAATTCAATTGATCTAATAGCTTGATAAACAAGCAATTTAAGTCCATTTTCAACCTTAAGTCCATATTTTTTAGCTCTTTGTAAAAAAAGTGTGCTGTATGGATTGTATATAAAATCAATAGCACATTGAAAATTTTTAAAATACTTCTCATCTAATGGAGAACTATCTATATGGGGGTACATTCCTAAAGGAGTAGTATTAAAAACAATACTAGCCTTAATATCATCTAATTCATGATAGGATATAAAAACAATTTTTGTTTTACCTTTGTAAAAATCCTTGTATTTATCAGCACTTCTACTTGCAATATATATTTTTTCTGCATTATGCAAGCTAAGAAAATGAATTAAAGGTTTAGAAGCACCACCATAGCCTAAAATAAGGAAAGTTTTATCTTCAACAGGCATATATTTTTCAAGTGTTTTTTCTATACCATAGTAATCTGTATTAAATCCTTTTAAATTTGATTTTGAACTAACTATTGTATTTACTGCATCTATTTCCCTTGCATTAGTATCTAGGCTATCTAAATATTCAATTACAGATTTTTTGTAGGGCATTGTTACATTAACCCCGTTTAAAGTTCCATCCCTCAAAAGATTTATATGTTTTTCTAAAGCTTCTTTTTCAAAATCTATTAAAGAGTAATCGGCATCGTATGATACTAAATCATAGACATAAGTATGTATTAGTGGAGATAAAGAATGAGATAAACCTTCTCCAAAAAGTCCATGTTTCTTCATAAAAATACTCCTTTCGTATAACTATAAAAAAGGAAATAAATATGGTTTGCAAATCATTTCCTAAAAAGATTATAGCAAAAATAAGTATATAATACTATGAAATACTAAAATAAGACAAGGATATTACCACATAAAATAAAGGCTTAAAGATATAAAAATATTATAATATTTATATAGTTATTATGATAAAATGTTAAGTACTAGTTATATTGATAAAGTTGCTTATTTTAAAAGTATGTAAATATAGTTAGGATAGTTCACATAAAATATTAAAAAAGAGTTTAATAAAAATGAAATACAGAACAAGAAATGAGATATAGAAAGGAAAGACTATGGATAAGAAAAATATAAAAATAATAGTTTCATATAATGGAAAAAATTACTGTGGTTGGCAAAAACAGAAAAATTCACTTGGGATACAAGGAGAATTAGAATATGCTTGCCAAAAAGCTTTTAAGCAAAAAGATATAGAAATCATAGGTTCAGGTAGAACTGATGCTGGTGTTCATGCACTGGGTCAGGTGGCTAATTTTTTGGTGGAAACAAGCATACCTGTAGAGAGATTTCCAGAAATACTAAATAATAACTTGCCAAAGGATATTGCAGTATTAGATGCAGAGGAAGTAGATATAAATTTTCATTCAAGATATTCTGCCCATAGAAAAACATATAGATACTACATTTATCCATCTAGAATAAGAAGTCCATTTTATAAAGATACTTCTTATCAAGTAAAATATAATCTAGATATAGAAAAAATGAAAAGAGAAATAAAATATTTAGTTGGTGAACATGATTTTTGTGGATTTATGAGTTCAGGTTCATCAGTAAAGACAACGATTAGAGAAATATATAGAGCTGACTTATTTGAAGAAGGTGATAGAATAGTAATTGAAGTAGAGGGCAATGGCTTTTTATACAATATGGTAAGGATAATAGTTGGAACTATGGTAGATATAGGAAGAGCAAGAATTAAGGAATCTTTAAAAGATATTATTGACTCAAAAGATAGAAACAGAGCAGGCCATACAGCTCCAGCACAAGGATTGTTTTTAAAAAATGTAGAGTACTAGAATAAAATTAACTTTTTATAAACTTTTATATTAGCTGCAAATTTATTTCAATAAAATAAATTATAAATTGAAGTTATCAAAAAATTCTTGACAGATTCTATTTTAGGGTTTAGAATATAGATAATTTCAATTTAGCAGCATAGAGAAAATTGAGAATAGACAGATAATTGCAAAGCTGATATGAAACAAGCTGAAAGCTTGAAATTTCAAATAAGTAAGCTGTATTATACTATTTTTCAAGAGATACTGTTTGCAAAGATTGAGAAACAACTGCAACATTTAATAATAAAGTTGCAATCACAAATTGCTAAATATTGCAATTATAGAAAATATGAAAAAAGGAGGTCACACAATGGCTAAAAAGTTATTCATACCTGGTCCTATTGATGTTCGAGAAGATGTTCTTGAAAAAATGGCGACGCCAATGATAGGACATAGGGGAAAAGAAGCAAGTGCTTTGCAAAAAGGCATAAGCGAAAAGTTAAAGAAATTATTTTATACAGAAGAAGAAGTACTATTATCCACATCGTCCGGTTCCGGCCTAATGGAGGGTGCTATAAGATCCTGCACTTCCCAAAAGGCAGCTGTGTTCTCCTGTGGTGCATTCGGAGACAGATGGCATAAAATGGCGGTGACAAATAATGTCAAAGCTGATTTGTATAAAGTGGATATGGGAAAAGCAATTACTCCAGAGTTAGTTGATCAAGTATTATCAACAGGTGAGTATGATTTGCTAACAATCCAGCATAATGAAACTTCTACTGGAATTACAAATCCAATTGCTGAAATTGCAGAGGTGGTAAAAAAATACCCAGACATAATATTTTGTGTTGATGCAGTAAGTTCAGCAGCTGGAATGAAAATTGAAGTTGATAAATTAAATATAGATATTTTAATTACATCAACGCAAAAAGCTTTAGGTCTACCCCCTGGAATGTCAATGTGCACATTCTCTAAAAAGGCAGTGGCAAAAGCAGAAAAAGTAGAGTTTCGAGGTACATACCTAGACTTGCTGGCAATGTATAAATACTTGAAGAAAAAGAATTATCAATACCCTTCAACACCTTCAATATCTCATATGTACGCATTAGATTATCAGTTAGACAATATCTTAAAAGAAGGCCTAGACAACAGATTCAAAAGACATGAAGAAATGGCAGAAACTGTAAGAGCATGGGCTAGAAAACATTTCAAATTATTCACTGATCAAAACCATTTGTCAAACACACTAACAGTCATAGAAAATACACAAAAAATAGACATAGCACAATTAAATTCACAATTACAGGGAAAAGGAATACAGATTGCCAACGGTTATGGCGATTTAAAAGAGAAAACATTTAGAATATCACACATGGGAGATTACCAGATTGAAGATATTCAATATTTATTAAATAGCATTGATGAAATTTTAGGCTTTTAATAAAAATTTTAAGCTTTAATAGGGAAAATAGGCTTAATTTAGGCATTTTTTATGAAAATATTGAAAAAGATGATTTATTTTCGATAAATAAAACTTTAATTCAAATTTCATTCAAAAATATAGAAAATATTGAATAGAAATATAGAAAGTATTAAATAAAATATATTGAATAAAAGATGTATTTAAAATTTAGAAATATTATAAATGAAAAATGAATGGTAAAAATTGATATAGATATTAGAAATTAGTAGTAAATATTAGTTTTAAGACTAAAAATTGATAGATAGTTTTGACGGAGGATTTGGAAATGAAAAAGATATTAGCTACAGACGGTATAGATAAAGAAGCAGTTGAAATGTTGAGAAAAAAGGGATTTGAAGTAGAAGAAAAGTTTTATCCTGAAGAAGAGTTGAAGGATAAGATTAAAGATATAGATATTATAATTGTAAGGTCTGCAACAAAGATTAGAAAAGAAATTATTGATGAAGCATTGAAAACTAAAAACTTAAAGATGATTATAAGGGCTGGAGTAGGTCTTGATAATATAGATGTAAACTATGCAAGAGAAAATGGAATAGTAGTAAGAAATACTCCAAGTGCAAGCTCAAATGCCGTTGCTGAGTTGGTTCTTTGCGAAATGTTGGTACTTGCAAGAAATGTAAAGATAGCCAATTTAAAGTTAGGTGAAGGTATTTGGGATAAGAAAAATTTAAAGGGAACTGAAATATATGGAAAGATTATCGGAATTATAGGTTTCGGAAATATAGCAAGAAAACTTGCTCAAAAGGCTTATAATTTGGGAATGAAAGTTATGTATAATGATATAGCAGAGTATGAAAATGAAGGCAAAGATTATAAGTTTGCAAATTTTGATGAAATAATAGAAAATGCAGATTATATTACAGTACACACACCTTTAACAGAAAAAACAAAGTATATGTTTAATAAAGATGTTTTTAAGAGAATGAAGAACACAGCCTTTTTAATTAATTGCGCAAGAGGTGGCATAGTAAATGAAAAAGATTTATTAGAAGCTCTTAATCAAAATCAAATAGCAGGAGCGGCAATAGATTGTTTTGAAAATGAGCCAAGACCATTGGAAGATATAGTAAATCATCCAAGAGTAACAGTAACACCTCATATAGGGGCATCAACAAATGAAGCACAAAAAAGAATAGCGTACGAAATAGTAGATATAGTATCAGATTACTACGATTGTCTTTTAGAAGGGGCGGCAGGTTGTTAATTATACAAATAGGGTAAATATTATATAGATATAAAAGTTTAAAGGAGTGTAGATATGGTAAGAGTAAAAGCTTTTAAGGCAATAAGGCCAAATAAGAAGTATGTTGCAGATGTTGCAGCACTTCCTTATGACACGATGAATGTAGAAGAAGCAAGAGCAATGGCAAGAAATAATGAAAATTCATACCTTAGAATAGATAGAGCTGAAATAGATCTTCCTAAAGGGACAGATGTTGAATCAGATGAAGTATATAAAAAGGCAGGAGAAAACTTAAATGATTTTTTAAAAAGAGAAGTATTTATAGAAGATGAAGAAGAGCATATCTATATTTATAGAGAAATAATGGGAAATGTAGTCCAAACAGGTATAGTGGCTTGTGTATCTGTAGATGAAACAATAAATGGAAAAATTAAAAAACATGAGCATACAAAACCTGATAAAGTTAGAGACAGAATAAAGCATATAGAACACTGTAAAGCCAATACTGGAACAATATTGCTTACATATTATACAGAATATAATATAGAGGATATTGTAAACAAAAAGACAAAGGAAGAGCCTATATACGATTTTGAATCAGAAGACGGAGTAAGACATACAGTATGGATTTTAGATGAGGAAGAAAGCAAACTTATTGAAAGGGCATTTGAAAAAGTAGAAAATCTATATATAGCAGACGGACACCACAGATCAAAGGCTGCACAAGAGTATGCCCTTAAAATGCGAAAAGAAAATCCTCAATATACTGGTGAGGAAGAATTTAACTATTATTTGGCTATGATTGCTCCAAAAGATAATTTATATGTAATGGATTATAATAGAGTGGTAAAAGATATAGCAGGTCTTGAAAAAGATGAATTTATAGAAAAAATAAAGAAAAACTTCAAAGTAGAGAAATCTAATAAAAAGGTAAAACCATTTAAAAAATATCAGTATGGAATGTATATAGACGGTCAGTGGTATGTTTTGGAATTTAAAGACAGAGAAAAACTAAAGGGACTAATAAAAAGCCTAGATGTCAGTGTATTACATGACTATTTAATAGAAGAAATACTAGCTATAAATGAACCTCAAAAGGATCTTAGAATAGACTTTATAGGTGGAATTAGAGGAATAGAAGAAATAGAAAAGAGAGTAGATAAGGATATGAGAGTAGGCTTTTCATTGTATCCAACATCTATAGAAGAGCTTATGGAAGTTGCAAATATGGACGGGATAATGCCTGCAAAGTCAACATGGTTTGAACCAAAAGTAAGATGTGGACTATTTTTGCACAGACTATAAAATATATCAAAGAGCTTTATTAAAATTAACATAAAGCAAAACCTAAACCTAAACAAAGATAAGTCGGGATTTCCCGACTTATCTTTGTTTAAAAGGAAATAAAATAATAGAAAGAAAATGCTGAAATATAAAAAAGAATACTAAGAAAAATAGAAAAGAACAGTAAAAGATTTAGTTTTAAAAATACTTGAATTAATTTTCAAAAAAAACGAGAAAAAGTAAATGAAATGTGTTAAAATACTAATGTTGCCAAAAAAGGCAATGTCAGGATACAAAGTAAAATTCGCGAATAAAATTGCATAATAATGCAAAAACATTTCTGTATTCAATTGACATTTGGGCATAATAGTAGTAAAATATATGAGAATGTGTTAATAAGTCCACTTTTTGCCCCGGACTTTACATATATGCAGGAAATTTAAACAAATGTGAAAAGTTAAGGAGGGTCTTTATGAAGAGTTATATAGCTAAGCCAGCAGAAATAAAGAGAGACTGGTATATAGTAGACGCTGAAGGAAAAACTTTAGGTCGTTTAGCAAGTGAAATTGCAACAGTATTAAGAGGAAAGAACAAGCCAACATTTACACCACACGTTGACGGTGGAGATTTTGTTGTAGTAGTAAACGCTGAGAAGGTAGTATTAACAGGAAAGAAGCTTACTCAGAAGTTCTACAGATATCATACAGGTTATGTAGGTGGGTTAAAGGAAATATCATACAAAGAAATGATGGAAAAGAAGCCAGAAGAAGTTGTAGCTCATGCAGTTAGCGGAATGCTTCCAAAGAACAAGCATAGAGCAAGAATGATGACTAGATTAAGAGTATTCAGAGGTGCTGAACATACACATGCAGCTCAGAACCCACAGGTTTTAAACTTTAAGTAGGATATCGAGAGGAGGATTTTGATTAATGGCTAATGTACAATATTACGGAACAGGTAGAAGAAAATATTCTGTAGCTAGAGTTAGATTAGTAGCTGGAGAAGGTAACATAAAGGTAAACGGAAAGAACTTAGAGGATTATTTTAATTATGAAACACTTATAAGAGAAGTAAAGCAGCCTCTAGTAGTAACTGGAAATGAAAACAAGTATGACGTTATCGTTAAGGTTGAAGGTGGCGGATATACTGGACAGGCTGGTGCTATAAGACACGGTCTTTCTAGAGCATTACTTAAGGCTGATGAAGATTTCAGACCAGCACTTAAGGCTGAAGGTTTCTTAACAAGAGACTCAAGAATGAAGGAAAGAAAGAAGTACGGTTTAAAGGCTGCCAGAAGAGCACCTCAGTTCTCAAAGAGATAGTTCGTACTTTATATTGCAAAGTATATACAAACCCCAAGAATTCAATATTCTTGGGGTTTTTCAATGCTTTCAGGTATTTTAATACTTTGTTTGCTTTCAAATAAATAGGGGTGTTTTAAAAACTGTAATACACACACAATACACACATAATACACACTATTTAAATCAATTCTACAGCCTTTCTAAGTTCATCAATATCTTTGTGAGTGTAGAATTTATCTGTTGTTACAAAGCTATTATGACCTATTATTCTAGTAATACTTCTTTCGTTAGCTCCGGCATTGTCCATCATAGTAGCAAATGTATGACGACATTCGTGAGGAGTATGTTTCATTTCTAAATTTTCCATTACTAAATCAAATTTATCCTTGTAAGTACGATAATTCATTTGCTTTTTTGTGTCTTCTTGGAAGAATAAATATTCATCCGTATTATTATACCTTTTAATAATTAAATCTAATATTTTATTGCTAATAGGGACAAGCCTATCTTTTCCTGCATCAGTTTTCTTACCACCTATAATATAACGTTCTTCAATATTAATATTATCTCTTTTAATCTCGAGTAGCTCTCCTATTCTAAAGCCAGTATAAATCATTATTAAAATTGAGTCGGCAATATCAAAATTTTCAATGTTAGCAAATAGTTTTTTAATTTCATCATCCGAAAATGGCTTTTTATCAACTTTATTTTTATTTCTACCAATAACTATAAACTGTGAATAATCTTTATTAACAATATCGTTTTCCATTGCATATCTATACATCTGATTTAGCAATGTTTTCATTTTTCTTTTTATACCATGTTTATCAATTTTATCCATTATTACTCTTATATTATCAGCCCTTATATCAGAAAACTGTATATCATGTAAATCCTCAAAGTATTTATAAGACAATTCATATGCTTTAATACTAGACATTCCAATATCTTTAAATTTAATTTTGGAATATCTTTCATATAATTCTTTAAAAGTAATTGTGTTTTCAATCATATGTGGATTAGTATGATATAGATTTAAGGCGTCTAAAGCCTCTTTTCTAGTTTTAAAATAGCCAATATTTTTATAAAGTTGCTTTCCGGAATCATCCCATCCAGATGTTATTCTAGCTCTCCAAGGGTTTCTTCTATTTCCTGACATCTTATGAATACTTCCATATCCATTAGGGAGTTTCACTATCATCACACCTTTCTTTTACTATATTTGGAAGCCTATATAGGTTAAGTCTATATCCATTACCTAGGTCAAAATATTGCTCTCTCAAGCTTAATTTAGTCACGTATTCATTTAGAATGTTGTAACTAATATCTAGGTAATCAATTAACTCTTGAAGTGTTTGGCACTTAATACAAGCCTTTTTAAATTTATTAAAGTCTATTAAAAATTCTGCTGCCCACTGTTTGGCTTTCAGTTCTGCCTTATCAATTTTTACCTTGTCTGAATAATTGTTAATTACAGTCATATCTCCTGTAGTAGTAGCATAGTGTCCACACTCTTCAGCTAATATCTCAAGTCTTTCATTTTTAGACCTAGAATTAAAATCATCACCCAATAAAATTATATTGTTTCCATTAATAGAACAGAATAAAGCTGCTTTTTTAAAGTGTTTGAGTTTATCGCATTCTTCAACTACTATATTATTAGTAAAAATAAAGTCATTTAATTTGTCTAAACTCATAGCATCACTCTCCAAGTAATTAGAATTAATAATTATATTAGAACATATGTTCTGAAAAAAGTCAATAGAAAACAGGACCCGAAAGTCCTGTTAAAAGTGTAATATATTTACATCTATTCTACTTACCAAGTTTTTTATTAAGTTATTAACAAAATTTTCTAGAACATCAATATACATGACATCACCATTAAGGGTATAAACAGCAAAACCTATTGATTTAGTATGCTAATTAATGTTACACTTAGAGTATATATTAATGGAGGTGTCGTATGCTAAACATCAGAAAAGAATTCAACAATAATGTTAAAAGAATGAAATCAGTATCAGCAGAAAGAAAAATCAAGTTTTCTAACGGAGAGACTCTTTTTTCTGATGCTTATTTTTCTAAAAAAGTAAATGACACAAGAGATTCAATTAATCGTGTAAAGGATTCTCTTTATACCAAGCTATAGGCAATCCAAGTTTAGTTTTTTCTGAAATACCAAGAAGTTTAAAGCATTCATTGGTTACTTCGTCTATAGCTTTGAATATTTCAGATAAAATATTCATGTGTGATATTTTTGCATATTCAGCTAACTGCCCTAATTCTTTGTAGCAGATTGTGGTTTCATCTCTAAAATAAAATTTTATTTTATTAGACTCATATCTTAAGTATTTACTTTCGATTGGGAATAGAGTGTCATCATGTAGTATAAAAACACTAGAGGGCAGCATCTTGCATATAAATCTGGTGAATTGGATCAGATTACTTACTGCTTCTATTTCATCATTTTTTTGTTTTTCCAACTGTTTTTTTAAACTTTTGGATTCTTTTTTTGTGGAAACAGAGTTGTTTTTATCAAGAAAATTATTTATTTCAAGTTTATCTAAAACTTTCTGTAGGGGGATATAGTCATTTTCTAAAAAATTAGACAAGTATTCTAAGTCTATTGCTTTAAAGATGCCTGTAATGTTAAGAAAAGATTCCCCTTCGACATCTAAAAAGTCATTAAGTATATTGTCATGAGATATTTTCCTAGCAACTTCAAATGCAGTTTCAGAAACTTCATTCATTTTACAGTTAACATCATCAGATATTGTGAACTCTGATTTTCCATTTAAAAATGTTGGACCTGCAGAAAAAGATGTAGTTTCTGTATCTCCACCAGTTTTTATTGACATAGAATCTTTTTCTGCATTTTTCATTCCACTCAACCTGTCATGTTCTAATCCTTTGTTCTTTTGCGCTAAGTATGACTCAATTATGTCATTGTTCATATAGATAATTTCTTTCATAGCCATCCTCCTTCTATCCTATTTTCTTCTATCCTATTTTGTTGATGTCAACAAAATAGAGTTTTTCAATACTTTCAGGTATATAATATATTTTAAAATAAAATATACAACGAATCAAAATAGTTTATAACTTGAAATTTTAGTTAAAAGTCTTATTTTTTAGGGAGTTTTGCTGTTTCTTTTATTAATTTCTTTTCTTCTGATTTAACTCTTCTTTCAAGTTTTTTAATATCTTCATCAGCTGGAAGGTTTTCAGGTTGAATACCTCTTTCTTTAAGCATATTTCTTACACTTGTGTTATTTTCTACATGTTCATTAGTTATGGGAGTCTCTCCATATAAATCTTTTTCTTCAACATTATAGTTTGTCATTTCTGTAGCTAAGTTTTTAGCAGTTATGGTAAGAGTTGGTAAGAAGTCTGCTAAGGGTCTATTATTTTTTACTCCTAGAATTTGTTTCATATCTTTTGTATTATGACCGCCGAATAAAGCCTGATCACCTTTAGATCGTATTCTTCCAAAACCGGAGTCATCTACACCTCTTTGGTATATATTCTTTGAAAGTTTTTTTTCAGATTCTTTTAACTTTGATCTTGCATCATCTCTCTGTAAATAATTAATTCTTTCTTCTATTTGTTCTATTCTTCTTGTTTGAATTGCGAAGTAACTTTGAGCAAAAGCTATTTCTTCTTTTTTTGAATCTCCGTTTTGTGCAATCAAATAACAAGCGTATCTTGTAAGCATGTAATCTTTTATTTCACGTTTTGCATTACTTCCTAACTTGACCATTTTCGTGACTTCACGAAAATGCTCAAAACTATATATCCCAGATGTTTCGCAAGATGTAATTGCTTTCATAATAATAGATTCAAAATTCTCCCATCTAGAATATCCTAAAGGTTTCATTATGTCTCTAGCATACCAAAATTCAACATTTTCTTCCCCTTGGATATTTGATATGCTATCAAAAATATTTTTTAAATTTTCTATATCTGCTCTTTTCATACGGAGCCTCCTTTTAAAATACATTAATTATGTAAATATTACTTAGAGTATTTATTTCTTAAATAGTCTTTAAAGTTTTCAAGTTCAGCTTTTGCTTCTTCGCTCAAATCTTCATCATCTGTGTGGGCTGCAAAAGTTTCGATATCATTTCTGACAGTAGTTCTTCCTAATAAATAATCGGTAGAAACGTTGAAAAAATCTGCTATCTTTATCAATTCATCATCACGCAATTGTCTATCTCCACTTTCAATTTTTGAAAGGACTCTATTATTCATATTAAGTTTTTTTGAAAGTTCTAACTGAGTTATTTCCATTTCTTCACGTAAAAATCTAATTTTGCTTCCAACATTCATAAGTACACCTCTTTCATACCATAATTATATCATTTCTATAAAATAGGGAAAAAAAATCCACAAAACAAAGAAAAAAATATTGACTTCCACAAAATATGGAATTATAATAAACTTAACGGAGGTGATATAAATGCAAAGATTAAATCTAGATCTTATCAAAAATAAAAGAATTGAAAGAAAAATAACATTGCAAGAAATGGCCTTACTTTTAGGGTTTAAAAAAGCCACTACATACTCAAATTATGAAAATGGGGTACATCTTTTAAAAGCAAATATGTTGCCGCTACTAGCAGAAAAATTTGAGTGTAATATAGAAGATTTTTTTACAGAGTAATTCCACGTTTTATGGAAATTATAATATTTTTTTGAGAAAAAAGTAAGTGAAAAATAGTATAAAAGGAGTTGATAATATGGAAAATATTTATGCTCAAGATAAGAAAATATATTTTTTTATTAAATAGG
>Trix_p1__coassemble_1643_pt1 | contig 15490 bp, 14 predicted proteins | sample Trix_p1__metabat2_low_PE_026 | metagenome-assembled genome bin Trix_p1
TCCATAACAGAGCACCCGGTTATTATCTAAAATGTAGAATTTATTTTTATAACATATTACTATATACACTATTTGTCTGCAATCACTTATATAAGCTCAAACAATTTGATTTTAATAACTGAATTTCAAATTATAATTTTATATAGTGATTTAAAAATCCTGAGAATATAAGCATACCAAAACATATTATGTGGAATGTTACAAATATCTGTAATCTCTGGAACCACTTTTTCTTTTTATATTTTTTATATATCTTAGATTTCTTAGTAAACTCATCTGTTAATACAAGTGCAACGCCCTGATAAAGACCATATACTATATAATACCATGTAAGTCCATGCCAAAATCCCATTGTAGTCATAGTTATCATCTGTGCCACATGAGATGCAGTTGCTCTTTTTTTAAATTTTTTCTTTCTCATAGCGTTTAGTACATATCTTGAGAATATATAATCTCCAAACCATCTAGATAAACTTATATGCCATCTAGTCCAAAACTCCTTCATATCTTTGCTTAAAAAAGGCTTATTAAAGTTATCTGGTGCATGAACTCCAAATATATAACTTGTTCCAACTGCAAGTAAACCGTAACCGGCAAAGTCAAAGAACAGGTATAGAGTGTAAGCATACATATAAGATATGATTGGAACTATCCCTGGATTTGGGTTTATTCTACTTACCCAGTAAAAATGTATCAGTGTTGCTATTGCAAACTTATACATCAAACCTTGGAATATTTTTTTAATACCTGGTATCAAGTAATCATTAATATATTCCTCTTTTGCTATTTTTTTATTTATTTCCTCTTCAAATCTTCTAGATCTATCTATCGGTCCAGAACTAAGTGTAGGGAAAAACAGTACAAAGTACAGGGTATCAATAAAACTCAACTCAGTAATTGCACCGTCATACAATTCTATTACTATCTGTATAGTTCTAAAACTCAAATAGGAAATACCTATAAATCCTACTACTCCAAAAGAAGTAATAGGAGATATTTTATTTATTATTAATGGCAGCATAGTTGCAAATAAAAATCCTCTAAATACCCACTTAGATTTTTTCTTTGCTCTTATATTTTTATATATGAATATTACTGCCATTTCCCATATCATAAATATCGCCAAGTACCTAAACTGTACATCCAATCCTATTATCAGATATATCATCAGTGCAGTTGCAAGCATTCCATAATACTTCAACTTTTTTTCCATCAAGCCAAGTACAACTGCAGGTATCATTGTCAAAAGGAGTATGTACATGTATAGATATCCATCATACTGTGAAAATGTCATGTAGCCCCCTTATTTTATAATTCTTCTGCTAATTTTTTTCTGTCAATCTTTCCATTTGTATTCATTGGGAAAGATTCTACTACAGTAATATTTCTCGGAACCATATATTCTGGTATTAATTTTGATAGCTTCTTCTTTATAGCAATCTGATTTTTCAAATTGCTTAAATTGTTACTTTTTTCTAATTCAACAAATCCCTTAAGATATGCAATTTTTTCATCTTTTATAACTGGTAAAACTACTGCATTTCTAATATTATCTAGTTTTCTTAAATTATTTTCTATATCCTCTATTTCTATTCTATAGCCATTTAGTTTAATCTGAAAGTCCTTTCTTCCGCTATATTTAATATTGCCATCTGGAAGAATTGAACCTAGGTCTCCAGTTTTGTAAGCTCTAAATCTCAATTTATTAAGTTCATCACTAAGACCTTCTACTGCCTTATCTACATTGGCTGTTTCGTCGATGAAAAAAGATTCTTTTGTTTTTTCTTCATTTTTATAGTAGCCCTTTGAAACTGAAGGTCCTATTATTACTATTTCACCTTTTTCGCCTTGTGGAAGTTCATTTCCATCATCATCTATTATTTTAATTGTAGCGTTTGGCATTGGAATTCCTACTGGTAGACTATTGCCTGATTCAATATGCTCATCTCTTATTACAACATGGCTAATTCCAACTGTAGCCTCTGTAGGTCCATATCCATTTACTATCTCTGCTTTTGGAAATTTTTCCCTTAGCTTTCTAGCTACTTCTACAGGTAATACCTCGCCTATAAAAAGCATCTTTCTTAAATTTGGAAGAAGTGCTTCACTAAATTCTCTATCAGCTAGACACATTCCAACAAAAGAAGGTGTTGAAACCCAAACTTCCATATTTGATTTTTTCATTTCTGTAAACAAAGATCTAAAATCTGCAACTACACTCTTAGGTAGAGAGTAAAGTGTTGCACCATTTGCAATTCCTGGATAAAGCTGAGATACACTTAAATCAAAAGAATAGGCAGGCTGATCCATTACAACCTTCTCATCACCATTAAATCCAAGTATCGGACTCATCCACTGTATAAAACTGTCTAGATTGTAAGTGCTTATTTCTACTCCCTTTGGCTTTCCAGTTGATCCCGATGTAAATAATATATATGAGTCTTCATCGCCTTTAACCCACTTTTCTTCAGGAACTTCCTTTGCTAATTCTCCATCTATATTTCTTCCTATAAGTTCTTCAAGTTTTTTTCTATCAATTATTTCTATATAACTAAACTCTTCCTTTAAATTTCCTTCTTCATCATAGAAAAAATCTTTATCTGAGAAGTCAAACATTATATCCGGCTTTACTGAAGACAAAACATCTCTTACTCTCTGTTCTGGAAAGCTTGTGTCCATAGGTACATATGCTCTTCCTGATTTTAAAGAGGCTATCATACAAGGAAGTATTAACCTTTCCTTATTACCATATATTGCTACTGCTGTCTTGTTGTCATATTTATTAATTATATAGTTTGCTATTATATCTGAATAGCTATCTAATTCTGCGTAACTTAATTTTGTGTCTTTACATATTACTGCAATTCTATCAGTTTTTGCATATTTTTTTACTCCATCAATTATATTTATCATAAAGTCACCTCCGCTTAAAACTCATTATATATGAATGGAAGTTCTTTAAATGGAAGGAATGTAAATACTAATACGCAAAGAATTATAGCAACCGCAATTAATATAGACATATGAATGTATTTCTTTTTTTCGTCCATTTAATTTACCTACCTTTCATAAATGTTGTACAACTGTTGGCATAAATCTACCCATCCAACTGTACCTAAATGCATTACGTCTCTTAGATAATATCTTTTATTTTCATTTTTTGATAAATCGATTACTCTAAAATTATATGGTTTAACTTCATCGTTTACCTTTTTAAAGAAATCCTTTCTTTCTTTTTGACTTATTCCTGTATAGTTATAAAATTCGTTCATTCCAGGAAGAAGTACTATTGTAGGCTTTATTCCAAGATCTTTACAAGTTTCTAAGAAAATATTCAAGTCCTCGAATTCTTTTCCTTTGTTTAGGTCTACGTAATCATATACATTCTTAAACTTACTATCTTTTCCGTGTATATATTCTTTATAGTAGCCCTTATCAATATACAGTCTTTTTCCACCTAATTTTTCAACTTTCTTTCCTACTCTTCTTTCCGCTTCCTTTTTTGCTTCAGACATTTCTTTGTCCCAATCAATTTTTCCTCTTATATTGTAGTTTACTTCATCCTTGTCATACATATGTTCAAGTTTTTTCATAGTAATACCCTTGTCTTTAAGAGAAACCATTGATTTTCTAAAGAAATAATATGGTCTAAAAACTTCCTTCAATACTTTTCCCTTTATAGATTTGTCCATATATATCTTTGCATACAATGCCTCTGGCTTAAACTCTCCCGGCTTTATTAGCAATTTAGAAACTCTTTTTATATACTTATCCTTGACTTTATTTGAAATCTCTGGATTTTCCATAAATCTATAAAACTGTACTGGAGAAAATCTAGTTTGGAAATGATGTGGAGTAACTCCTTCCCTATCCATAAACCATTGCATTGATAAAAGAAGAACTACCTTTTTATCTTTTATATCATTGTCCAAACTTCCAAGAATTGTTGCGTCCTGTAAAGTCTGTGTATATGCCCTTCCTATAGTTATGACTCCATTTTTTGTTCTTCCTGTATTAAAATAATAATCAGGATGCTGTTTTGTAGAATGGCTAAGTTCTGATGAACCCATAACCATCATGTATCCATTTCTCATAAGATAGTTGTTGGCAAATACTCCCTTATCCTTTACTAAACTCTTGGTATCATGTAACATCATAAACAGATCTTTTGTCTGTAAAAGTTCTGTATCCTTCTTGTCCATAAACTTATTGAATCCAAAAACAAATATTCCACACAAGAGAATAGGAAGAATTATATACTTCAGTTTTTTCATATTTATACCTCATATCTTTTCCTTTAGTTTCTTGTCTATTATATCACTTAAATTGCATCTTTCATTACTTTTTAATGTTTTGTAATATTTTAGTTATATAATTGTAACTTTTTATGCCTTAACATAAGATTTTTATATTATTTTTTATAAGTTTTAAACTCTAATAGTTGCCCTCATAATATATATTACTATGTAATTTAAAAATTGACAATTTTTCATCACAATAAATAGCTACTTTTTAATATCTTCTAGTCTCTCTCTAAGTAAAGAATATAAAGTCTGTTCAAATTTAAATTCATTTTTCATAGCTTCAATTTCCTCAAGGGATCTTTTCTTTTTAGCTTCTGAAACATTGCTCTTTACGGCTCTTATAAGAATATTCTTAGGCGAATGTGCTATATCTATAAATTCAAGAAGCTGAGTCTTATAGCCCATACACTCTAGAATATTTGCTCTAATTGAATCAGTAAATAGTGCCGACACTCTTTCCTGTATAATTCCATACTTTGAAATTAGCTTCAAATTTTCTGGCTTCATTGTTGAATTAATTTCATGCTGACAACATGGTACTGAAAAAATCATCTTGGCATTCCAATTTATTGCATTAAAAAGTGCATAATCTGTAGCTGTATCACAAGCGTGAAGCGTAATAACCATATCTAGATTGTTTTCATATTTATATCCATTAATATCACCTAGTTCAAATTTAAGATTATTGTATCCATAACTTTCAGCTATTTTGTTACAATTCTTGATTACGTCTTCTTTTAAATCTAAACCTGTTATCTTTACATTAATTTTCTTGATTTCTGTAAAATAATAATAAAGGATAAATGTAAGGTAAGATTTTCCACAACCAAAATCTAATATGTGAAGAACCTTTTCTCTATCTTCACAATAATCCTTTTCTATTTTCTTGATTTCGTCATCTATAATTTCCACAAATCTGTTTATTTGCTTAAATTTATCATACTTAGAATTTATTACCTTACCTTCCTTTGTAAAAACTCCCAGGTCTATTAAAGGCGGTATTATCATACCTTCTTGAAGTATATAGTTTTTCTTTTTATTATGTGATGACTTTAGTTTTACATTATTTGTTTGAGCATGTTTTGAAAAAAATATCTTCCCCTTTTTAGAAATTCTCATATCAAAATTATATTCGGCTGATATAGAGGCCATCTGTTTAAAATTTTTCATCATACCTTCAATTACAGAAGCAAGCTCCTCTTTTTCTATATTTTCATGAAAAACCTGCTTATCTGTAAATTTTTCTACTTGATAAAGATTCCTATCTTTTATTTGAGCAAAATTAATTTTAACTTTATTGTATTTATATTCCTTATTGCTCTTATTACTGAAGACTATTCTGATAGGATCCGCAGATATTATTTCACTTATATATTTGTATAATTCCATAATCTTCCTCCATTATATATTTAGATTATAATAATATCATATAAACCTTAAAAAAAACAAATAATCTCTTTAAGATTTCTTAAATTTTTTTATATAATTATAAATCTTAACTTCAGTTTTCTTATACTTATGCTAAATAAATTTATTTTTTTCAAAGCTAAGTATAATATGCATAAAAAAACCGCCACAATAAATGTAGCGGATTTTATTTTTATTTCTACTTATCTTCTAATCTTGATTTTACTGACTGAAGTTTCTGTTCCATACTCGCAATCTTATCTCTTCTATCATCTACCTTGATAATAGAGTACACTCTGTCGACCCCCTTATCAAATACATCTTCTTGTATCTTTCTTATAAGGGCAAATATCTCGTCTATATCGCCTTCCATAACAGTTCCCATTGGATTTAAGAGATACTTTATCTTGTCTTGCTCACTTAATATCTTTTGAGCTCCTGCTACATACTTACTTGCACTTGTTGTTCCTGTACCTAAGGGACAAACAGTTAATTCAACTACTGCCATTAAAACCACCCTTTCATTAAAAAATTCTTAATAAGATATTACCCATATATCTGAATATTATTCTTATTTATGATACTGGGATTTTACTTTTCTTGAGCCTTCTCAAGCTTTTCTAGTTCTCTTTCTCTTTCTTTTTCAGCTTCTTTGGCATATATTTTTTCAATTCTAACTACATAATATAGCTTTACAAGCTGAAGTATTACTATTACAAGACCTGCTAGTATTCCGTATCCAAATACTACAAACTTTTCTACATCTTGTGTCAAACAGAATGCAAGAGCAAGAGCTGCAATAGCTATTCCAGTATAATAAAATTTCTTTAGAGCTGGACTCTTCATACTCTTATAAACATATATCATCATCACTATAAACATTACTACTTCAAAGCCTATCATTACAGGCGGAGTTAGTATGTTATTTAGAAGATACATATTCTGGTCTAAAACTGTTTTACCCATTTTACTTCCAGGTTTGGCAATAATCATTACAATAGATATAACCATCAATATTGCGGTCTGAATAAGAGATACTATTGCTACATTTTTATTTCTAGCCACAGCATCAGCTATAGGTATCATTCTTTCTTCTACTACCTTAGCTCTAGCGCCTCTAGCTGTTTTTACAGACGATTTTTTCCCTTTCTTCTTGGACTTTTTCTTTTTTAAATCTTTTTTTGCTGTCATAACTTTCCTCTCTTTTACTTTTATTCATTAATATAATATTTATTACTTTTCTGTATCTAATATTATACCATCAATTCTATTAAAATCGCTTTTATATTAAATATACCATATTTTTAATATATTTTTAAAAAACTATCTTTTCAGCATCTTCATCGGAAGACTCACTGGATATATATATTGGTCTATTTTTTATTTCTAAATAAGCCTTAGAAAAATACTGACCTAAAATGCCTATGCTCAATAACTGAATCCCGCCGAGGAAGAATATTGTGCATATTATAGTTGGAAATCCCTTTACAGATTCACCTACAACCAAAAACTTAAATAAGAAAACAATCAACATTATAATAGCAACTGCAAAGCTCAGTATACCTAATATACTTGAAACCACTAAAGGTGCCGTTGAAAAAGAAATAATACCCTCCAATGAGTATTTAAATAACTTAAATATGCTCCACTTACTTTTATCTGTTTCACGCTCTACATTGCTAAATTTCAAGGTTGCATTTTTGTAACCTACCCAACTAAAAATTCCTTTTGTAAATCTATTATACTCTGAAAGCGCCAATACTGAATCCAAAAACTTTCTATTCATCATTCTATAGTCAGTTGAATTAGCTTCAATGTAAGTATCTGAAATAGAATTTATCAAGCTATAAAATAAGTTACTAAGGAAACTTTTAAACTTGCACTCACCCTTTCTATTCTCCCTTACAGTTCCAACACTATCATAGCCTTCATAGACTATTAGTTGGCTCATTCTATTTATAAGTTCTGGAGGGTGTTGTAGATCTGCGTCCATCAGTACAGTCAGCTCCCCTAATGAAGCTCTTAGACCTGCATATATCCCAGCTTCCTTACCAAAGTTTCTTGAAAAAGAAATATATCTAACATTAGGATCTTTCTTCCTTAGTTCTTTCATTTTATCCAAACTTTTATCTGAAGATCCATCATCTATAAATATAAACTCATATTTTGAAATTATTTTATCCATTTTAATACACTTTAAAACTTCACTATAAAATTTTTCAATACCATTTTCCTCATTATAACAAGGAACTACTACCGATAAAAACATTAATTATCTCCCATCATCTTTAAATTCATAGATTCAAAAAACATACCTAGCTATACTTTCTAAAAACAATAAGCTTACTAAACACATAATTTAGAATAACCACTATAATAGCTACTATTATTTTTGATACAAACTCTCCCAACATAAAAACTTCTACCATCAAAAAAAGTGATACCGTTTCTATTGCACCAGATAAAAATCTTGCTCCAAAAAACAGAATTACTTCTCTTATAATTGCAACTATAGAGAAGTTCACCCTTTTAAATACATATAATCTATTACTTACATATGCAAAAATAACCGATAAAAACCAAGCAATTATATTCGCTGTAAGATAATGTATTTTTAAAATTTCTAGACACATAAAATATGCTGAAAAATTTACTGCTGTTGTAAGGGCACCAAAAAATATATAGTTTATTATTTCTTTGTATTTCCTATATAAAAATATTAATTTATCCATAAGACCCTCTTGTTTACCATATTCTTCACAATACTAATTTTACTATAAATTAAAGATTTTGTCATGTGCATTAACTATGACTCTTATTGTCATCTAAATATTGATAAATACCTTATTCTTATTGTTAATAACATATCATTTTTATGTTTAAATCTCAAAATATTCACATTAATTTTTATCTTCCTTTTCTATAAAAATTCTTCTTTACAGAAAAAGTTTTTTATAAAAAATATAGCGTTGATGGTTTCTCCATCAACGCTATATCGAAAAAGTAAATTGTTCTTAGTTATTTATTGTTTTTCTTATAATTGTTTTTTTTTGTTATAATTAATTGTTTTCTAAATTTAGTTTTCCATCTTTAGTGTCTTCTTCAACTTCACTTGTTCCAGTACCGTTGATCTTATCCATAACAACTGCAATTGCGTTGTCACCTGATATATTACATGCAGTACCTAGTGAGTCCTGAGTTATATAAAGAGCTATCATTAAGCTTCCTAATGCACCATTTGAAGGTATTCCTACCATTGGTAAGAATGGAAGTGCTGACATTATAGCACCACCTGGAGCTCCTGGAGCTGCAACCATTGCTATACCAAGCATAGCTATGAATGGTAGTATAACATCTACACCATGTGGCATATTCTGCATCATTAGTACTGCTACAGAACAGCTTGTTATAGAGATCATACTTCCTGATAAGTGAATTGTAGCACATAGAGGTACAACGAATTCTCTTATTGTCTTACTTACACCATTCTTCTTAGCACATTCTACGTTTACAGGTATTGTAGCTGCTGATGACTGAGTACCAACTGCTGTTAACCATCCAGGTATCTGATTCTTTATCATCTTGAATGGGTTCTTTCCTGAAATAGCACCAGCTACTGAGAACTGGATTAATATGTAAATAAAGTGTAGTGGTATAATTACACAGTAAACCTTCCAGAATATATTTAATATCTGAGCAACAGTTCCTGTATATGCTATATTAGCAAAAGTACCAGCTATATAAAGTGGTAATAAAGGTACTATTATAGATTCTAGAGTCTTAGTTACTATGTCCTGGAATCCCATGAAACAATCATAAAGAGCTTCTCCCTTACCTTGAGCTCTAAGACCTGATATACCTATACCCATCATAAATGCAAATATAATTGCTGCTGTAACGTCCACCATTGGTTCTAGTGGAATTGAGAATATTGGTTCTAAAGCTCCGTGTTCAGGGTTAGCAACGTTTGCTACTGCCTGTGGAGTAATAAATGTAGGGAATATTGCACTTGCAACGAAGAATGCAAGTAAACCTGCTACTATTGTTGAACCATATGATATTCCTGCTGTTATTCCTAAAAGCTTTCCTGCTCCTGAAGCTAAGTCTGCTATACCTGCTGTAACAAATCCAATGATTATGAACGGTATAACGAACTTAAGGAATGACGAGAATAAACCTGCTACAGTAACTAATACCTGAGTTACTATAGTTGGAGCATAATTACCTATCAAAATACCAACTAAGATACCTATGATAAGCTTAGGTACAAGACCTAATTTTTTCTTTTTCTTTTCTGCCATCTTGTTAGTTCCTCCTAAAATTATTTTTTATAACATCTTAAACAAAATTGTCCTCTATTTTGAGTACATTTACTATAATATTGCAAAAACCACAGATAGTCAAGCTTAAATTAAGCTATTTATTCATATCATTTTATTTTTATTAAGAATACGTTTCTTTAAATATATTCAGCATATATTTTTAAACCATTTTTTCAAATATTTTTCTTTTATTTTCTAAAACGACATTAACTTTTAATATTTTATTGTATCAGAATTTTATTAAAATAAAATATTATCAAAAATAATTAGGTTCTTTTGTAAAAAATATTATTTTTATAATCTTTTTTTTGACAATCTTTTCTTTAATTAATCAACTACTAAAAAAGCACCGAGATGTCGGTTTTTACAAATTAATCCCCAACTTTCGATGCTAAAGTGTCATTTAATAAATTTGTTTTGTTCATAGCTACTTTTTTCTTTTAGACTTAAACAAAGACAATATACCTCTTTTGATTACTTTTAAAAATGTATCAGATTTTACCATTCTATCAGAAGGTACATATTCTCTTACAGCTCTCAACAGTTTCTTATTATCCCTAGAAGAAAACGAATACTTACCATTTCTTTTTGTGAAGATAACAAATCTGCTTATGTGTTTTTTTCCCATTACAGCTGCTGCTATATAGTCTACTTCTTCCCATGGAATCTGTATATAATCATCTACATTCTTGTCATTATAGTATTCAAATGCCTTATCTCCTACCATTATTTTCCCATAGCTTGTAAAACCTAAATAAGAAGTTGCCGGTATTACCATATCAACCTTGCTATTTAAAGACTGAGCCATTTATTCCTCCTCTTCTAAAATATAGACAAAAGCTCGGAAAATCCGAGCCTTTGAAAATATTCTTTATTTAATTAATTACATTATTCCACCTAAACGAGCAAGTATACCAACTACGAATAATGCTAAGATTATTACTATTGGAGACACTTTCTTCTTTAGTAACCAACAGCATAATAGTGTTAGTAATAATGCTGCTAATCCTGGAATAAGCATATCAAGGTTCTGTTGTAAAGTAGTTACCTTGTCCACATTTAAGGCATTAGGTCCAAGAGAACTATACTGTTCTAATGCATGCTTAATACCTTCAGCTCCTGATGGAAGATTTGCCCAATCTATATAGGCACCTTCTGGCTGTTTAACCGTAGACACTACTGATGTAAAGCTTATACTTACCCAACGCTTAACAAGGGCACCTATTATGAACATACCAAGGATTGAAGCTCCCTGAGTTATCTTTCCTAATAGTCCACCAGATAAATCCTGAGTTATCTTTGTACCAACTCTGTATCCGAATTCCTGTGTATACCACATAAATCCAAAACGCATAATATTCCATACTACGAAGAATAGCAATGGTCCTGCTATACTTCCTGTAAGTGCTAAAGACGCACCTAAAGCACCAAGTATAGGTCTTGCTGTAAACCAGAATACTGGGTCCCCGACACCAGCTAGAGGTCCCATCATACCTACCTTAACACCCTGTATTGCTGCATCATCTACTGGAACACCATTTGCACGTTCTTCTTCAAGTGCTAGTGTAACACCCATTACTGGAGATGATACATATGGATGTGTATTATAAAATTCAAGATGACGCTGTAGTGCTGCCACCTGATCTTCCTTATTAGGATACAATTTCTTTATAGCTGGGATTATTGAGAATGCCCAACCACCATTTTGCATACGTTCATAGTTCCAAGATCCTTGAAGATACTGATGACGTAAAGCAATAGAAAAACGTTCCTTTTTCGTTAAAGTTAATTTCTTTTCCATCTTTTCATTCCTCCTCAAGGTTTAATAATCATTTAGTATATCACCTAGTGGATCTCCAGAACCAGGACCGCCTCCAGAAGACTTTGATGATTCCTTTAATCCTAGATATACTAAAGCTAAACTTACTCCTATTGCACCAAGTGCGATTAATGTTAACTGGTCTATAGCTGCTAGTGCAAAACCTAGTACGAAGAATGGCCATACTTCCTTTGTAGCCATCATGTTTATAACCATTGCATAACCAACTGCTGCTACCATACCGCCACCTACTGCCATACCACCAGATAACCATTCTGGCATTGCATTAAGTGCATTTGTTACTATTTCAGAAGGAACAAAGCAAAGTGCTGCTGCAGGTATTGCTATACGAATACCTTGTAAGCATATAGCTAATATATGCCATGTTTCTATAGCCTTTATATTTCCCTTTTCTGCTGCTCTATCCATAAAATGTACCATAGGTATTGCTATAGTACGACAAATCATTGTTAAAAATAGTCCTGCTACTGAAAGTGGTATTGCAACTGCTATTGAAGTATTTATAGCTGTAGTTACATTTGTATTACCGCTCTTTAGTCCGAGAACCATTATAATTGCAGATGCTACTGAAGCAAGTGCTGCATCTGGTGCAACTGCTGCACCAACATTAGCCCATCCTAGTGCCATCATCTGAAGCGAACCACCAAGAATTATACCTTCTTTTAGGTGACCACTTACTAAACCGATTAATGTACATGCTACTAGAGGCTGATGGAACTGGAACTGATCCAGTATACCTTCCATACCAGCCAGGAAGGCTACTAATATAATTAATACGATTGTAATTCCTGACATATTAATTTCCTCCTACATATTTAATTCGGCTTTCGCCTTCTTTAAGATATTTGCAAAATTTTCAGGTGAATCAGATGGTACCTTACGAACATCTATTTTCACTCCTAAATCCAACAACTTTTCAAATGTTTCAACATCGTTTTTATCCATTGATACAGCCTTAGTCAGCGCCACTTTTCCCTTTGAATGAGCCATTGATCCAAGGTTAAGAGTATCAATTCTTACACCTTTTTCTATAGCTTCCAAAGCATCCTGTGGTGTTTCAAATAATAATAATGCCTTTGTGTTACCAAAACGTGTATCTTTGTCTACCTGTGCCATTTTTGATACTGGCACAACATTTGCCTTTACACCTGGAGGTGCTGCCTGTTCAATCATATTCTTTCTTAATTCATCTTTGGCAACTCTGTCAGAAACCGCAATTATACGATTTGGTCCAACTGACTTTGTCCATGATGTAGCTACCTGACCATGTAATAAACGAGTGTCTATACGCGCCAAAACGTATTTTATCTGTCCATCACCTATTACTGTACCTTCAGGAATAGCTCCCTTAAATTTAGGCTGAGTTTCTTCCTTTACTTCAGCCTTTGGTTCAAGGCTTTCAGGTTTTACCTTAACACCTTCTCTACCAGGACCTAATACATATGTTGCAATTTCCTGTGCAGATTCCATTGTGAAGCGGGCACCGTATGCTTCTATTAGCATAGGAAGGTTTAATCCTGTTACTATTGCCCATTTGTCTTCATGGCCATTAATCAACGCATTAGCCTGATTAAATGGTGTTCCTGACCATAGGTCTACTAGGAAAAGTATTTCGTCTTGACTTTCGAAAGAGTCTATTGCAGCCTGCATTTTAGCTCTTAGATCATCAGGACTTTCACTTGGCATAAGTGTACAAGTGGCAACATTTTCCTGTTCACCAAAAATCATTTGTGCTGATTGAAAAATACCATTTGCGAAGTCGCCATGACTGGCAATGATAATTCCTACCATTTCTTTCACTTCCTTTCTATATACTTGCTTTTTCAACGAGATTGATTCTCGATTATATAAAAACTTTTATATATTCGACATGATTTTTATACCCTATTAATAACACTTTCAATCGATTTGTTTAAAAGAAAAATTATATTTTACATAACGCCTTACAAAATATAAGTAAATTCTTATAATCTTATTAATTAATTTAACAATATTATTAAATGTTCATTGAAATCAATTAAGTTGAATATAAAAAACATTTGAAATTTTTTTCCCTCAAATATATAAAGAATTTTTATCAGTATAACACCCTTGTTAGAGTTTTATCAATCATTATAGATATCTTTAATAGTTTATATTTAGCCAATTACGCCCTAACAAAACTTCCATCTAATCTATAAATTTTTTCAGACTATATTTACTTGAAATATAGATTTTATTGTGTACTCTTCAGCTTATTTTTACAGTGATCTCTGCATTTTGAATATATAATCTTCTTACTCTATACTTTATCATATTTCACACTTAAATGCAGTGCTGCTTTCGACATTTTAGTAATTATCTTTTTATAAAATTACAGGCTTTTACTGTTCTGCCCTTGATGCAATAATTTCCATATTTCCTTCAAATTCTACTTTTTCAGTTCCACTTGGAACTATAAAAGAATCTGCAAGTTTTAAATCATATTTTTTACCACTGGCACTTACTTTTCCACAACCTTCTACTACTGTCATTAGATAGTATGTATTTTCAAGTTCAACGCTCAGCTTATCTTTAGATATATACTTATATACACTGAAAAATTCATTGCTTAGATACTTTACTATCTTGCTGTTTCCTAAAACAGTCTCTTCTATATTAAGTTTAGGATCTATATGAGGTATTTTAGACACATTTATTGAATCTTCAATATGTAATTCTCTCTTATTACCCTCTTTGTCCTTTCTATCATAATCGTATACCCTATAGGTAGTATCAGAACTTTGCTGAGTTTCAAGTATAACAATACCTTTTCCTATTGCATGAACAGTTCCATAAGGTACATCGAAGAAATCACCTTTTTTGACCTTTACTCTTCTAAGTAGATTATTCCACTTGCCTTCTTCTACAGATTCTATAAATTCTTCCTTAGTTTTTGCATTATGACCATATACTATTTCTGCTCCTTCATCAGCTGAAACAATATACCAACACTCAGTTTTACCACGTTCACCCTCGCCTTCATGAATTGAAGCATACTCATCATCTGGATGAACTTGAACAGAAAGATTATCCGAAGCATCTAAAAGTTTTACAAGTAGTGGAAAAGTGTCATCAAGATTTTCACCAAAAATTTCTCTGTGATCTCCATAAAGTTCGTCTAACCCCATGCCTTCAAATTCTTTTGGAGATATAACTTGAGAAACCCCATTTCTATGTGCACTTATAATCCATGCTTCTCCTGTTTTATTACTTGGAGTATCTAAATAAAACTCTTCTTTTAATTTGTTTCCACCCCATATTTTTTCCTTGAAAACAGGTTTCAAAAATATTAAGTCCATAGCTTCACACCCTTTCCACTTTCATTCATATTCTTTCAATATCTATTTTTATAATCAGACTTATTGTCTGTTCTTCTAACTATTCTATAATAACCTATATGATTTGTTTTTTCAATAGAAACAAGTAAATTAAAGATATTTTAACGGTTAAAATCTAACCAGTTTTTTCTGTTATAATCTATCTTTTTTATGTTTTTTTTATTACCGCTTTATAAATAAAATCTATATATATGGATTTTTATTATTTAATTTTATTTCATTGTTTGGTAATTTTGAACTTATTTTTCATTATAATAA
>Trix_p1__coassemble_1716_pt1 | contig 14627 bp, 8 predicted proteins | sample Trix_p1__metabat2_low_PE_026 | metagenome-assembled genome bin Trix_p1
GATAAAATAATTACTTCTATCTCTACTATAAAACAATTTATATTTATGCATTTTCTTTTACTTTATAATTTACTATCTCACCTTTTTTAAGTGTTTCCTGAACATCTATTACTCTCTGGTTTTCAGATCCTCTGTATTTCAATTTAATATTTCTCAGTTCTTTTTTAAATGGTCCATCTATTAATACGTCTACATACTCTATAATCTTTTTCTTTTTATCATTTTCCATAGCTTCTTCAAATAAATCTCCTGTCCATAACCAGATAGTTTTTTCTGGAAATTCTTTTTTTATTCTTTTAAGAAGCTTTACCAAACTGTCGTCCATAGTCTGTTGTAGTGGCTCTCCACCAAGAACATTTATTCCAACAACCATTGGATTGGAAACATACTTTACAAATTCATCTTCTGTTTTATCAGTCCACAAATCGCCATGTTCAAAATCCTGAAGTTCTTTGTTAAAACAATCTTCACAGTTATGAGTACAACCTGAAACAAAAATAGTAGTTCTTACTCCTGGACCATTTGTAACATCATATTTTCTTATTTTACTATATCTCATCTAAATCCCCCTAAGTTAAAATCGGATAAAATTTTTATCTGATTTTTATACCTTTTAATTATATGTCAACACTCTTTTTGCTAAAAGCAGCAAGTTAAACGCATCTTTCTAGATTATACCATGTCTTTTTAAGATTTTTTTTCATTTATATTAATTTCAAATAATATTTATAGTAATACTTTTAGCAGGCATGGTATTTTTCATATGTAAAAAGGGTACCTCGTTATTAAACTCTGTACCCTTTTTGTTAAATTTTCTTTGTTCTTTTAAGTTTTTGTTTTTCTATTCGCTATATTGTTCTATGTTTTTTAATCGTTTTTATAAGTGAAGTACTCTATCTCCTATTTCCTGAGTACGTCCCTTGTTCCAGAAATTAGTTCCAATATATCCACAAGTACGTCTCATAACCTGCATTTCATCTGGATTTCTATTTCCACATGAAGGACAATACCATTCAAGATTTTCATCTAACTGTATTTCACCTGTATATCCACAAGAGTAGCATACGTCTGGCTTAGTATTTATTTCAGCATACTGAATATTATGGTATATAAAGTTAATTATCTGTTCTACTGCGTCTAGATTCTTACTCATATCAGGTACTTCTATATATGATATACAACCACCAGTAGATATACCATGGAAAGGAGCTTCAAACTTAAGTTTACTGAAGGCATCTATTTCTTCACATACATTTACATGATATGAATTTGTATAATAAAGTTTATCTGTTACACCTTCTATTTCTCCAAATCTTGCTTTATCTATTCTACAGAATCTATATACAAGTGATTCTGCTGGAGTTCCGTATAAACTAAATCCAAGTCCTGTTTCTGTTCTCCATCTATCGCAGGCATCTTTCATATGCTGCATTACATCCATTGCAAATTTCTGTCCTTCAGGAGTTGTGTGGCTCACTCCAAGCATTGAGTATACCATTTCATAAATACCTACATAACCAAGAGATAAAGTTGAGTAACCGTCCATTAGAAGCTTATCTATTTTTTCACCCTTATTTAATCTTGATATAGCTCCGTGTTGCCAGTGTATAGGAGATACATCTGATAAAGTTCCTTTTAGCATATTATGTCTGCATAAAAGTGCTTCCTTACACAATTCTAGCCTTTGATCAAATATATTCCAGAACTGTCCCATTTTACCATCTGATAAAATAGCTATCTGAGGAAGATTTAAAGATACAACGCCCTGATTGAATCTTCCATACCACTTGTAGTTTCCGTTTTCGTCCTTCCAAGGTGAAAGGTGTGATCTACAGCCCATAGGTGGAAATGTACATCCTGCATAGTTTTGTCTCATTATCTTTGCACTCTGATAGTCTGGAACTAATCTCTTAGCAGTACACTCTGCGGCTAACTTTGTTATATAGTCATACTTTCCGCCTTCTAGACAATTATTTTCATCTAATAGATAAACTAACTTAGGAAATGCCTCTCCGACATTTTGTCCCTTGTAGTTTTTCATTCCCTCTAGTCTCTGGCGTATCATTTCTTCGCAAATAAGTGCCATTTCTCTTTCATATTCACTACCTTCTTCAATTTCAAGATATATAGTTGCAAATGGTGCTTGACCATTAGTTGTCATTAAAGTAGATAGCTGATATCTTATTGTCTGAACACCGTCTTTTAAATCTTTGAACATCATGTCTTCAGATATTTCTTCAGCTAATTTTTCATCATTATATTTCTCAAAGTATAGTTTATAAAACTTTTCTTTTGTTCTTCTTAGATAAGGGGCAAGATGCTTGATAGTGATACTCTGTCCACCATACTGATTACTTGCTACCTGAGCCATTATCTGAGTAGTTACAGTACATGCAGTAGAAAATGACTTTGGGCTTTCTACCATTTTTTCATTTATTACTGTACCGTTATCTAACATATCTTGTATATTTATTAAACAGCAGTTAAATATAGGCTGTAGTGTATAGTCCATATCATGCCAGTGTATAGCACCTTCATCATGAGCTTGAACTATATGTGGTGGTATTAACTTTCTTCTAGCAATGTCCTTAGATACTTCCCCTGCAATTAAGTCTCTCTGTGTAGAACATATTACAGCGTTCTTGTTAGAATTTTCCATCATTATGTCTTCATTTGATTTTCTCATTAGTTTCATAATTGATTCGTCAGTAGTATTTACTTGTCTTTTAAACTGCTGAACAGCTCTATAACCTTCATATGCTCTAGCTGTTTCACTATGATCATAGTGAATTAGTCTATCGTAAACATATCCTTCTATTTTATATATTGTAGGTGTTTCATTTAGCTCTAAAAAGTGACTTTCGCAATCTCTTGAAACAGCATCTGCTATGTCTGGATGATAAAGACCACTCCCATTTTTCATAGCCTTCTCTACTGCTATTCTTATTTTAGACCTGTCAAAAGGAACAGAAGTTCCATCTCTTTTGATTACATACATTAATACTCACTCGCTTTCTTAAATACTTATGGCTGCTTTCAAATTTTTTATAAAAGTTAATAATTGCATATTTTTTGAAAGCATATTCATTTTTGTTTTTATATTGATATTTTAACTTTTTTTGTAAAAATAAATCTTATTTTTTACATGTTAATAATTCATAATAAATGAAAACACTCTTACAGCTATTTTACGCTTAGATACCATCAAAATGCCCATGGTATGTGTTGTCAACTATTATGAAGCACTACACAATATATAGAAGATTTTTCATCTCTCAATACAATATGTTGTGTCTCTACGCTATTAAGTATACGTTATTTTCTAGAATAAAACAAGGGCGTTTTTTTCAATTTTTCATTTGACAAAACTGAAAAACTTAATCTATATGGTATCAATATTATATGAACATATAGTATTAAAGATTTATCCCTTTTCAAACCTTAAAATACATAAGAAAAATAACTTCAAAAAAAATAAAAAATTTATTTTAAACTTTTACACATATAGTGGCTCTTAATATAGAAAAACCAGTTATCAATACTACATATAGTTTTATGCAAAAATATATCCCTTTTATTTTGCCATCTTACTAGCACTGTGTGCATATTTTGAATAAACACACTATTTATAGACGATTTTGCAAGTTTGTTTTTAAATCTTTCATTTTTATACTTATAATTTTGCCTAGATTTGTCCATGCTTGATTATAGCATTATTTTACAGATCCCTAAAATCTGTTTTTTACTGTTTTACAATACATATATATTTTTACCCAAAAATTAGAACTTTATAGTTAAAGTAGACTTTTAGCTATAATAGTTATATATTCTTAGAAAAACTGTTATTTATCCAACAATTTTTCAAAAGCATTTACTGAATTTCATCTTATAATATATACTATTTTTCTGTATTTTGATAAAAATACATAGCTTTTTATGTGATTTCTAGTTAATTTTCTTCATTGTATCTTATAATGCAATATGTTATAATTTCATTATAAGTATAATTTAACAAAGTAATTATTAATTAATTTATAGGAGGCAATACATGGAAATTTTAGAAAACGAACAAAAAGTTTATGATAAGCTCGATGAACTTGGTATCGAATACTCTGTTATCGAACACGATCCAGTTTTTACGGCTGCTGAGCTAGAATCTATTAAAGATAGAACTCATGGTATACACTGTAAAAACTTATTTCTAAGAAATGCAAAAGGAAATAAGTACTATCTTATAACTGCAGAAGATACTGCAGAGGTTGATATCAAAGATGTAAGAGACAAAATTGGTTCTACTAGACTATCTTTTGCATCACCAGAAAGACTTATGAAGGTACTTAATCTTACTCCAGGATCTGTAAATCCATTTTCTCTGATTAATGATACAGAAAAACAAGTTACTTTTTATTTAGATAAAAATGTAATGAATGGAGAGGATTTAAATTTCCATCCTAATGTTAATCACAAAATGGTTACCATATCTTTAGATGGTTTAAAGAAATACCTTGCAAGTATTGGAATAATAATAAATCCGATTGAGTTATAAAATTTTAAAACCATATAAATCAATAAAAAGCCGATTATTTGTTAATCGGCTTTTTATATATTAATTAATAATTAAAGCTATAATTAAATTCATAATTTACTCTTTGTCAAGTATTCCCATTCTTTCAAGTGCTTTTAAAGAACCCATCTTAGAGTGATCATATGTCATACCACCTTGGAAGTATACATTATATGGTTCTCTTATAGGAGCATCTGCACTAAGTTCTATTGAAGAACCTTGAACAAAGGCACCTGCAGCCATTATTACCTCATCATCATATCCCGGCATAGCCCATGGAATAGGTGTAACGAATGAATCCACTGGCGCTGCTGCCTGTACTCCCTCACAGAATTTAATAACTTCTTCTGCACCATGAAGCTGAACTATCTGTATAATGTCACTTCTTTCATCATCGTACTTTGGATTTACCTTATATCCTAATTTTTCATACAATCTAGCACAAAATACTGCTCCCATAACAGCTTGAGAAACTACATACGGAGCTTGGAACAAGCCCTGTAATATGTTTCTTGTTGTACCAAACATTAAACCACATTCCTTACCAATACCTGGTGAAGTAAGTCTATATGAAATTAATTCTACTAATTCCTTTTTACCTACAATATATCCTCCTGCAAGAGCTAGACCACCTCCTGGATTTTTAATTAAAGATCCAGCGATTACATCTGCTCCTACATCTGTAGGTTCTTTTGTTTCAAGAAATTCACCATAGCAATTATCTACCATTACAATTAAATCTTCTCTTACTGATTTTACTGCCTTTATTGCTTCTTCAATATCTTTGATACTTAGTGATTTTCTCCATGCATAACCCTTTGATCTCTGAAGTATAACAAGTTTAGTTTTTTCATTAATAGCAGCTTTAGCTCCTTCAAGATCTATATTTCCATCTTCTAAAAATTCTACCTGTCTATAAGTTACTCCAAACTCTTTAAGACATCCTACTTCTTCTCTAATACCTATTACTCCCTGAAGAGTATCATAAGGTGCAGATGTAATCGAAAGAATCTCATCTCCAGGTCTCACAATTCCCTGTATAGTAAGAGAAAGAGCGTGAGTACCATTTACTATCTGAGGTCTTACTAAAGCATCTTCTGTGTGAAATACCCTTGCATATATCTCTTCAACTTTTTCTCTACCTAAGTCATTATAGCCATATCCAGTAGTCCAGTTAAAGTGATTGTCACTTAATTGAGCTTCCTGCATTGCATTTAAAACCTTAAGCTGATTATACTCTCTTATCTCCCTCATCTTATTAAACTGAGGCTGTATATCCCGATCTACTTCCTTAGAAAGTTCAAATATATTCCTATCTATTCCGTAATTTTTCAATAATATTTCTTCTGTTTCTTTAAGCATTTTTATCCCCTTTTATCTTTATTTCGGCTTTAACTTTATTTTTGCATGTCTAAAATTCCTAAACAATACATCAAATATAAAAATACAATGTAATACTTAGGAATTTACTTTATTTATATGTATAAATAATATTTGCCGATTTTCTATTTATTTTGACAAAATTAAGACTTATAGGTTTTCCTATAAGCTTAATTTATCAATAACAAAGCAATTACTTTGCTATATATTCTTTTATTAATTTTATTTCTTCTTCAATATCTGTTATTTCATCTAAATCTATACAAAGAGCATCTTTATACTTTCTAAACCAAGTTAACTGTCTTTTAGCATATTTTCTTGAACTCTGTTTAATAATATCTTTTGTAGTTTCTAAATCTGCTTTTCCATCAAAGTAATCAAGTACTTCCTTGTACCCTATACCCTTCATTGAAACCATATCTTGAGTATATCCCATATCTTTTAACTTGCTTACTTCATCTAATAGTCCATCTTCAAACATAAGATCAACTCTTAAATTTATTCTTTCATATAAAATCTTTCTATCTCTATTTAATATTACTATCTTAGCATCTATTTTATCGTTTAATCTAAGGTCTTTTGAAAAGTCCCCTAATTCTCCGCCAAGTTTGTATATTTCAATGGCTCTGATAACCCTTTTAACATTATTGGGATGTATTCTCTCTGCTGATTCTGGAGAAAGTTCTTTAAGCATATTATGCATATATTCTTTTCCATTTTCATCATACAGTGCATACAGATCTTCTCTTAACTTTTCATCAGAATTAGAATTTCCAAAATCCATATCATATATAAGCGCATTTAAATAAAGACCTGTACCACCTGTTATTATAGGCAAATGACCTCTATTATGTATTTCTTCAATTAATCTTTCAGATTGCTCTTTAAAATCAGAAACTGAAAATTCTTCATCTGGATCGATAATATCTATCATATAGTGCTTTACACCTGACATTTCATCTTCTCTTACTTTGGCACTTCCTATATCCATATGCCTATATATCTGCATAGAATCCGCTGAAATAATTTCACCATCCAGTGCCTTTGCAAGCTCTACTGACAACTTTGTTTTTCCAACAGCAGTAGGTCCTGTTAATATAAGAACCGGTATCTTATTCATATTATCACCATCCTTTCTTATATATCTCCACTTTTATATTTTACTACATTTTTAAACTTTTACAATCCATTTGCCAAATTTCATAAAAACAATATATTTTTAGCTAAAATTAATATGTATATTGGATATATTTATCTATATTAAAATAGCAGCTTTTCTTCTTAATTTATAAATATATAAGCTATTTAAACATTTTTCTTATTTATAGTACTGTTTACATTTTTCTCTTAAACATCTTTTCAATATCGTATTTTGTCATCTTTACCATTATAGGTCTTCCATGCGGACAAGTATATGGATTGTCGCATTCTTTAAGTTGATTTACAAGTTCTACTGCTTCTTGATAACTAATTTTATCATTTGCTTTAATAGCTGATTTACATGCAATTTCAGCAATTTCATCATATTTAGTATCATAAATACTGCCTATTTTTTCTATATTATCTATAATTTCATAAATAAATCTCTGACTTTCAGGATTGCCAAACGTATTTGGAACCCCCCTTATACTAATATTTCTATGACCAAACTCTTCGATTATAAACCCAAATCTTTCAAAAAGATCAATGTTTTTTACTGTAATTGCCATATCACTTGGAGATAACTCCATAATAATCGGCTCCATAAGCATTTGTATACTTAAGGTATTACTTTTGAATTTTTCCATATATAGTTCAAATCTTATTCTTTCATGTGCAGCATGCTGGTCCATCATTATCATATCATCGCCTTTTGTAAAAAGAACATAAGTATCAAAAGCAATTCCCGTAAATTTAAGATTTTCAAAATCAGTATTTTTAGCAGCTTCCTCTTTAATAAAAGCTAACTGTTCTACTTCTTCTGAAGATTCTTTTATATCTTTCTCAACTTGACCATTTAAATTAACAAGTTTCTTTGTTTGATTTTCTAAATCAAAATCTGTAAATAACTCAGAATTGTCTTTATCAAACAATTCTTCTTTTTGGATTTTATTTTCATAATCAGAAAGACTTGTAAAACTATTGCTTTTTATTTCGGATAAATTCTCTATTTGCCCTTTTACTTCTTCATTTAAAAGATCATTTTTTATATGATTTTCAGTACCGCTATTTATATTTTTAGTATTCTTTGTTTCTATAAGGCTTTCTTCCTTACAAAGTTCATTAACTTCCTTTTTAGGGGTTACTAAAGTATTTATCTTTTCGTCTACACCACTATAGCTAAAACTATTAAAGCTTGCAGCCTTCGAGCTTGGACTATAAAGCCCGCTTTCTGACTTATTATACTTGCCTATAAGACTATTTTTCAACAAAACTCCCCTTATATAATCTTGTAATTCTGATAAAATCTCATTTTCCTTATTAAATTTAACCTCTAATTTATTAGGATGTATATTTACATCTATTGTTCCAGGATCCACTATTATATTTATAAAATATATTGGGAACTTATTTATAGGTATAATTGCCTTATAAGACTCATTTATTACATTCATTATATTATTGCTTTTCACATATCTGCCATTTATAAAAATATGTTGTAAATTTCTATTTGAACGATACACATTATTGTTAGCAATATAACCCTGTATTTTAAAATATGTAGATTCATAATCTAGTTTTATAACATTGCTACTTACATCTTTACCATAGATTAGTCTAATCAAGTTAAAAAGACTTCCATCTCCAAGAGTTTCAAATACAGTTTTTTTATTGTTTATATACTTAAACCTTACTTGAGGATTACCTATAGCTAATTTATTCATAAGATTGGTTATAGCTAAAGCTTCAGATTGATTGGATTTTAAAAATTTTCTTCTTGCTGGTGTATTAAAAAATAAAGATTGAACACTTATTTGAGTTCCAGAATTTGCAGCTATAGCTTCTTTTAAACTGATTTTTCCGCCTTCTAGAATTATCTTTGTCGCTAAAAGAGCATCTTTTGTTTTTGTTATCATCTCTAATTTAGAGACAGCTGCTATAGAGGCTAGTGCCTCACCTCTAAATCCAAGAGAGTGAAGATCATAAAGATCTTCAGCTCTTGAAATTTTACTAGTTGCATGTCTCATAAAAGCCTTATTTATATCGTCATGCTCAATTCCACATCCATTATCTATTATTTTTATTAAATCTTTCCCACCATTTTCTATTTCTACAGTTATAAAATCAGCCCCTGCATCTATTGAGTTTTCTACAAGCTCTTTTATAATAGATGAAGGTCTTTCTATTACTTCACCTGCTGCTATTTTATTTATAGTATTATCATCTAAAACATTAATTTTCGGCATATATCCTCCTTAATTCAATTAATTACTAGATATTTCCTTTGCCTTTTTCTGCAAAGCATACATTTCGTTCATAATATCCAGTGGAGTTGAGTTCATCATATCTATAGAAAGTATTTCTTCTACAAACTCTTTATATTCTTTGTTTCCATCTGAACAAATTTCTTCAAAACTTATCTGCATTTCATCTACTTCAGCTTTCTTCTTTGCTTTTGTAGATTTCTTTTTATTGCTATCTTCAAATTTATCTATTTCTTTATTTTTTTCTTCTTTTTTCTCAAATTCTTTAATTACTTCTTTTCTAATATCTTCTTCTATTTCTTTTCTTATAGATTTTTTCAAACTTTCTATTCTATCAGCTTCTTTTTTATTTTCTAGAAGATGCGACTTTTTCTCTTGCTTTGAATTACTTATGCTAGATGAGTTTGATATATGATTTTTTTCTAGCTCTGTAAGTATGGAGTCTGCTCTATCTAAAACTTCATCAGGAAGCTTTGCAAGCCTTGCTACATAAATACCATAACTTCTATCTGCTGCAGACTGAACTATCTTTCTTAAGAAAACTATATTTTCTCCATCTTCTTTAACTTCTATAGAGTAATTTTTTATGGTGTCATATTTTCCCTCTAACTCAGTCAATTCGTGATAGTGTGTTGCAAATAGAGTTTTAGCACCTATTTTATCATGTATATATTCAACTATAGACCATGCAAGAGAAATACCATCATATGTACTTGTCCCTCTTCCAACTTCATCTAAAATTATTAAACTATTCTTGCTAGCATTTCTTAAAATATGGCTTACTTCATCCATTTCTACCATAAATGTAGACTGTCCCTGTGACAGATCATCACTTGCTCCTACTCTTGTAAAAATCCTATCTAGTATTGGTATGTCTGCATCACTTGCTGGTATAAAGCTTCCTATATGAGCCATAAGAGCTATTAGTGCTGTCTGTCTCATATATGTTGACTTACCCGACATATTAGGTCCTGTAATAATATTAATTATATTGTCTTCTGTAATTTCAGTATCATTTGATATAAAATTTTCTGAACCCATTATCTGTTCTATAACTGGATGTCTACCATCTTTTATCTTTAGTACACCTTCTGTATTTATTTTAGGTTTAACATAATTATTTTTACCTGCTACAATAGCATTTGAAAGATAAACATCTAATTCTGCTATTATAGCTGCAACTCTTTGTATTCTTTCTATATTATTATATATAATTGTTCTTATTTCTTTGAACATTTCATATTCTAAATTCTTTATTTTTTCTTCAGCATTTATTATCTTATCTTCTATTTCTTTTAATTCCGGTGTTATAAATCTTTCTGCATTGACAAGAGTTTGCTTTCTTATATAGCTTTCATCTAGCTTGGCTTGAGGAAGAGCTGCCTTAGTAATTTCGATATAATATCCAAATACTTTATTATATCCTATCTTAAGAGCTTTTGCCCCAGTTTTTTCCTTTTCTCTAAGCTCTATTTCTTTTATCATAGATGCACCGTTTTGAGAAATATTTCTAAGCTCTGAAAGTTCTTCACTATATTCACTCTTTATTATATTACCATCCTTTAGATTTAATGATGGTTCTTCCAAGATAGCCTCTTCTATTACTTGATAAATATCAACTAAGGGATCAATAGTTTCTGTAAAATTCACAAGAATTTCTGAACTAGAATTTTTTATAGTTTCCAAAACAGGCGGAATCATATTTATACTATTTTTTAAGTTTATAAGATCCTTTGGAGAAACTCTATCATAAGCAATTTTTGCACAAATTCTCTCTAAGTCAAATATATTAGATAGTCTGTCCTTCAGCTCTTCTCTTAATATAAAATCATTTTTTATAGCATCAGTTATCTCAAGTCTATAATCTATTTTTTTCTTATTTGTAAGAGGTTGTTCTATAAACTTTCTCAACATTCTCGCTCCCATTGGAGTAGACGTACTGTCTAATACCTGTAAAAGAGAGCCTTTTTTCTTTGAGCCTCTCATAGTTTTTGTAAGTTCCAAGTTCACTCTTGTAAACATATCTAGCGTCATATAATCACTAGAATTATAAACACTTATACTATTTATATTAGTAGAATTCAACATTTGAGTTTCTTTTATATAGTTTAAACATATGGATATTGATTTCTCTAACAACTCATCTCCTAAAATATCTTTTTTCTCAAGATAGTCGTCTTGAAAAATATCGTGGAGTACCTTTGTATCAAGTAGTCTATTATTAAAGTTTTCATTTCTAAATATATTTGCCATTTCACAAAGGCTTTTTATATCATCTATAAATATTTCGTCATTAGAAATAATTTCTGCGGGAGAAACTTTTGCTATTTCATCTTTTACTTTTTCTTTCTTTATCTTTGTTACATTAAGTTCTCCTGTACTAATGTCCACATATGTAATTGCAGCATCATTTTCTTTAAAATAGACACTCATAAGATAGTTGTTTTGAGACTTTTCTAAAGAATCGTCATCTAATAATGTTCCTGGCGTTACTATCTTTACAACTTCTCTCTTTACAATTCCTTTTGCAGTTGCAGGATCTTCTACTTGTTCGCCTATTGCAACCTTGTAGCCTGCCTCTATTAATGTAGTTATATATGAAGATGCAGAATGGAAAGGAACTCCACACATAGGTGCTCTTTCTTCCAAACCGCATGCTTTTCCTGTCAATGTAATATTAAGTACTTTGGAAGCTAAAAGGGCATCATCAAAAAACATTTCATAGAAATCACCTAATCTATAAAACAAAATACAATCCTCGTACTCTTCCTTTGTTTCTAAATACTTCCTCATCATAGGAGAAAGCTTGTCTTTATCTATGTTCATCCTCTACCTCCGTATAGTTTATCTCGATATTATATTATACCATATAAGGGCAAACTAAATCACTTTGCTATATCTATGATTTTTTATAGGATCATTCTATTTTTTTAAATTCTTAAATCAAAAAAATAAAACGGATACTTTTATGTCTATTCTATTTTCTTGCATAACGCGTATAGAATAGCACATTATTTCAAATATCCGTTCCATTTCATAACTTTTTATATTTTATATATAGAGAGACTGCTAAAGTCTATATAAATGTGATAGCTCTTGATTAACTCTATTTATCAATCCATCAGAGTATGGATCGTTTTCTATAACTAATATTGTATTTTCTATATCACCTTCTGAAATTTGTGATAAGTCATTATGATTCATTTCGCACCAGTTTATATATCCAGAAGTATTAAAGATCTCCCACTTTCCATTACAATAAACCATCGCTTCCATATGCCCATTACCATCTATATCTGTTCCTTCTACTTGATATGAGGGAATCCCCAATAGTAGCATAGCTTGATTATAAGTATATGTAAAAGCTTCACATACACCAGTATGATACTTTGTTATGGAGTATGGACTTCTTGATCTTACATGATCATGAACATTTTTATTATATGGATACTTGACCTTTAAATACTTGGCAAATTTTACTGCCTTCTCTCTATTACTTTTAAGATCTCTTGCACCTGAGTTTTCTATTAAAGATGACACTTTCTCCATATTTCTAGCATACTCATCTTTATCATACTTTTCTTTTGTATAATATTCTTGTCTAACTGACATCTTGATGTCCACTTTATTAAATTGGTCATTAATTTCAATTAAATTCTGTTTCATAGTAAATCCCATTCCATCTGCTATTCTTTCGAGATTACTATTTGTTTTTATAGACTTATTTGTTATTACTTCCCCTCGTTCAAAACCACTTTTTAAGCCATTAAATATATACCTATTATATTCATCTTGATTATTTAATATTATAATATTTTTCTTTGCTACATAAATTTTATTTAGATTTTTATCGGATTTTAGATTTTCTATTTGATTTGCGTCTGATACGACCTTATATCCATTTGGTAAACTACTTTCTATTTCTTTAGAAGTATTATTATAAATTTCAAATTCAGAATTATTTAACTTTTCACCTAAAATATCAATAAAAGAACATTTGTAACTCTTTCTTGTTGATTTTAAAAGAAGTTTCTTATTTTTAATTTTTTCAATTTCTAAAACTGTTTTATTAGATAGTTGTCCACCTATTATATACTTATATGGTATGTTAGATAGGCACTGCTCCTGATAAGGACTTAATTCCCTAACAAGCATTAAAGATACTTTTCCCCCAGAGTTGACTAGATTAATAGCTGATAAGGCATCGGCATAGTTCTCCCCTGTTGTAAGAGCTACTTTTTCAACACCATCACCCAGTTCCTTATTAATTACTTCACTAGTCGCGTATCTATTGTCTCCAGCCAGTCTTTTCCCGCCATTTTGTTTAACAGAATTCTCTCCGCCATAAGTATATACGACTTCTCTTTTCACCTTATATGGCTTTGAACCATCTACTAATTGAAGTCCTAAACCCTTATTTTTCAAAAGACTTGAGGCTGCTAAAGCATCTGGATAGTTTCTTCCATCTGCCACCCCTACTTTGGTATAATTAGCCTCTTTAAGAGTTTTTTCATTAGTCTCATATCTGTTATTCCCAGAAATTCTCACAACATTTGACACACTATTGCGAATATTGTCTACAACGTAACCTCCCAGTGAGGCCTCTCCGCCAATTAAATACACTTTTTCAGGCTTAACATCGTCTAACAAGCCTGTTAAATCTGTGTTGTTACTTACTAAAATCAGCTTAGCATTATGACCGCTGGCAATATTATAAGCACTTAATGAGTCTGCAAACGAATAGGCACTGGCAACTACCATTATCTTTGAATCAACTAACTTAGAAGACTCAATAGAAGTTTCCACTCTTCCTTTTCCCCGTATTATTGAAGTACTTGAATCTGCATTTACACAGTTTCCAAATACAAGCACAGAAGTCATGGCAAGCGTTAAGGTCAAAACCTTTACAATATTTTTACTAACTTTCATCAACCTTCCCCCCAATTTTAACAAACATAATATAAATCTGATCAATTCAAGTTGAATAACATGTAGCAAAACATTAAGTAATTAATTTTATTAATTTCTATATTATAATATTTATCTAGCTTTTATGACTAAATTATAACATTTTAAAATTGAACTTTCAAGCTGATTTCCTATTTTTTAAAACATACTGATATTTTTGTTTTTGAATATATAGCCATATTGCAATATAACAATATTTATACATTTTAATTTCTTGTTTAACTTAATATATTTATATATTGTAATATTGTACATTGAGATATGCTTTGCTAACACTATAATCTTTATTAGTCTTATTAATCATTTTTTTA
>Trix_p1__coassemble_1846_pt1 | contig 13201 bp, 9 predicted proteins | sample Trix_p1__metabat2_low_PE_026 | metagenome-assembled genome bin Trix_p1
GTCGACAGTTGAAAATTACATAAAGAGGAAATTAGTTACTGAAGTATTTTCAATTAAAATTGTTATCAATAAATATTAAATGGATTGCTCTGAATTTTTAAAAACAATTTATTAGAAAATAAATTGTAGTTTTATTTCGTTAAGCAATTTATTTTATATTGTATACAAGAAACATTATAATTAAACAATTGTAATTCTTAAGGAGGAATTAAATCATGGCTAAATTTATGAAAACAGTTGATGGTAATACAGCCGCTGCTCATGTATCTTATGCATTTACAGACGTAGCTGCTATTTACCCAATCACTCCTTCTTCAACAATGGCAGAAGTTGTTGATGAATGGGCATCACAGGGAAGAAAGAATATCTTCGGACAGGTTGTAAAAGTTGTAGAAATGCAATCTGAAGGTGGTGCAGCTGGTGCATTCCACGGATCATTATCTGCTGGTGCATTAACTTCTACTTACACTGCATCTCAGGGGCTATTATTGATGCTACCAAACATGTACAAATGTGCTGGTGAATTATTACCAGGTGTATTCCATGTTTCAGCTCGTGCTCTTGCATCACAGGCTCTATCAATATTCGGTGACCATCAGGACGTTATGTCAGCTAGAATGACTGGATGTTGTTTACTAGCATCTGGATCAGTTCAGGAAGTTGCTGATATCGCTCCAGTAGCTCACTATGCAGCTATAGAAGGTAAGTTACCATTCATTCACTTCTTTGACGGTTTCAGAACTTCTCATGAAATTCAGAAGGTTGAATTATTCGAAAACGAAGACTACGCTAAGTTATTAAACTTTGACGCAGTTAAGGAATTCAGAGATAGCGCACTATCTCCAAATCACCCATTCACTAAGGGTACAGCTCAGAACCCAGACATTTACTTCCAGACTAGAGAAGCATCTAACAAGTACTATGATGACATGGTTGGCATAGTTGAAAAGTACATGGATAAGATGTCTGAATTAACTGGTAGAAAGCATAGCTTATTTGATTACTATGGTGCAGAAGATGCTAAGTATGTAATGGTAGCTATGGGATCAGTTACAGAAGCTGCAGAAGAACTAATAGACGTATTAAATGGTAGAGGCGGAAAGTACGGTTTAGTTAAGGTTCATCTTTACAGACCATTCTCAGTAGAACATTTCTTAAAGGCAATGCCAAGCACTGTTGAAAGAATAGTTGTATTAGATAGAACTAAGGAACCGGGTGCAAACGGTGAACCTCTATACTTAGACGTAAGAGATATATACTATGGTAAGGAAAATGCTCCTATGATAATAGGTGGTAGATACGGATTAGGATCAAAGGATACTATACCAACTGACTTAATGGCTGCATTCGAAAACTTAACTTCAGATGCTCCAAAGGATAGATTTACTCTAAGCATAGTAGATGATGTAACAAATCATTCTATAACTGCTAAGGAAGAAATCAAGATAGCTCAGCCAGGTACAGTAAGATGTAAGTTCTGGGGTCTTGGTTCAGATGGTACTGTTGGTGCTAATAAGCAGGCTATCAAGATCATTGGTGACAACACTGACAAATATGTTCAGGCTTACTTTGACTATGACTCTAAGAAGTCTGGTGGTGTAACAATGTCACACTTAAGATTTGGTGATACTCCAATAAGATCTACTTATCTATTAGATGAAGCAGATTACATTGCATGTCATAAGCAGTCATACGTATATCAGTATGATGTAATCAAGGGATTAAGAAAGGGTGGTAACTTCGTTCTAAATACTATCTGGACTCCAGAAGAATTAGATACTCATTTACCAGCTGCTCTTAAGAGATATATAGCAAGAAATGATATCCAGTTCTATACTCTAGACGCTGTTAATATAGCTAAGGAAATAGGATTAGGAAATAGAATAAACATGATCTGTCAGTCAGCATTCTTCAAGCTAGCTGAAATAATACCAGAAGAAGATGCTGTTAAGTACTTAAAGGATTCTATAAAGAAGACTTACGGTAAGAAGGGTGACAAGATCGTAAACATGAACTGTGAAGCAGTTGATCAGGGTATGCATGCCCTAGTTAAGATAGACGTTCCAGCTTCTTGGGCTGATGCAGTTGATGAAGAAAAGGCTGAAGTTAGTGAACCAGCATTCATCAAGAATATATTAAGACCAATGACAGCTGTTGAAGGTAATAGCTTACCAGTTTCAGCATTCGATGAAAATATAGATGGTCGTTTCCCAGCAGGTACAGCTGCATATGAAAAGAGATGTATAGCTGTTGACGTTCCTGAATGGCAGGTAGACAACTGTATCCAGTGTAACCAGTGTTCAGTAGTATGTCCTCATGCTGCAATAAGACCAATTTTACTTACAGAAGAAGAAGCTGCTAACGCACCTGAAGCATTCGTTACAAAGAAGGCCGTAGGTAAGGGATTAGAAGGATTACAGTACAGAATACAGGTATCTGCTATGGACTGTACAGGATGTGGAAACTGTGCAGACATATGTCCAGCTAAGACTAAGGCATTAGTTATGAAGCCAATGGAAGAACAGAAGGAAGTTCAGGAAGAAAACTGGTACTTTGCAACAGACTTCTCTAAGGTATCTGCTAAGCCAGACGTTATGCCAGCAACTACTATAAAGGGTTCTCAGTTCAGACAGCCACTTCTTGAATTCTCAGGAGCATGTGCTGGTTGTGGAGAAACTGCTTACATGAAGTTAGCTACTCAGTTATTCGGACCAAGAATGATGGTTGCAAATGCAACTGGATGTTCTTCAATATGGGGTGCTTCAGCTCCAGCGACTCCTTACACTTACAACCATGAAGGTAAGGGTCCAGCTTGGGCAAACTCACTATTCGAAGACAATGCTGAATACGGATACGGTATGTACTTAGCTGTTAGTCAGTTAAGAAGCAAGGTTGAAGAATTAGCTAAGGAATTAGCAGAAGTTGTTACAGATGAAGCTGAAAAGGCAGTTGTAACTGAATTTATAGATAATATGTACAACGGTGACACTACTGTAGCTACAAGTGAATCATTCACTAAGTTAGTTGACAAGTACGCTGCAGAAGGTAAATACACTGAACTAGTTAAGGAATTAGTTGAATTAAAGGATTACTTCGTTAAGAGATCTCAGTGGATACTTGGTGGAGACGGTTGGTCATATGACATCGGTTATGGTGGATTAGATCACGTTCTAGCATCAGGAGAAGACGTAAACGTTCTTGTATTTGATACAGAAGTTTACTCTAATACAGGTGGTCAGTCTTCTAAGGCTACTCCAGCAGCAGCTATGGCTAAGTTCGCAGCTTCTGGTAAGAGATCTAAGAAGAAGGATTTAGGTATGATGGCTGCTACATATGGAAACGTATATGTTGCTCAGGTTGCTATAGGTGCAGATAAGAACCAGTTCTTAAAGGCATTAATAGAAGCTGAAAGATACGATGGACCATCTCTAATAATATGCTATGCTCCATGTATCAACCACGGAATTAAGAAGGGTATGGGTAAATCAGTAGAAAACGAAGCTGATGCAGTTAAGTGTGGATACTGGCACCTATACAGATACAACCCACAGCTTAAGGCTGAAGGCAAGAATCCATTTAGCCTTGATTCTAAGGAACCAACTGAATCATTCAGAGAATTCATCATGGGTCAGAACAGATATGCTGCAATAGCTAAGATGTTCCCAGAAGAAAGTGAAGAATTATTCGCAATGGCAGAACAGAATGCTAAGGAAAGATACGAAGGCTATAAGAAAATGGCTGAAGGAAAGTAATTAACTAACTAACTAATGTTTTCATAAACTAGCAATAGTTCATGATATAATAGTTATGATTTGATAAAATGCTCTTGGAGTTTTCTTCAAGAGCATTTTTTTATAAAAATTAAGAAAAATATTGAAAGATAGTTTATTAGATTTTCATTTTTAGTAAATAAACTTTATAAACTAGTAAATATATTTAAAAAGCCAATGTACATTTTTATTTGTACATTGGCTTTTTAGAATTATTCTGTTGCTAATTAGAATACTGCTTAAACTTATATTTGATATTTAATAAGACTTCTATATAACTTTGAAATGGGAAGTCCCATTACAGTGTAATAATCTCCAGAAATCTTTTTAATTAAAAGTGCACCCATATCCTGAATTCCATATGCGCCTGCTTTATCCATAGGTAACTCACTTTTTATATAGTCTCTAATAATTTTTTCCATATTATCATCATAGTCAAAGAATTCCACCTCAGTGTAGCTTGTGAATGTTTCAAGAGCTGTTTCATTTTTGACCAAGCTTACACCTGTATAAACTCTATGTTTAGATCCACAAAGGCTTCTAAGCATTCTATATGCGTCTTCATGGCTATTCGGTTTGCCTAGAATTTCATTTTCGCTTACAACAACGGTATCTGAACCAATAATTAGCTTATTCGGATTTTCCTTTGATATGGCATTTGCCTTGTTAAAGGCAAGAGCTGAAGTAAGCAAATCTGCTTTTTCAAACATACTCTTCTCACTATTAGAATAAATTATTTCGTTTTCTATTTTTTTCTCATCTATTTCAGAGACCATAGTTAAAAAATTTATATTGCACATTTCCAGAAGCTCTTTTCTTCTTGGCGATTTACTTGCAAGTATTATTTCCATTTTATCCTCCTACAGTATTATATATATTTTCAAAAAGTGTAATTGTATATAAACTAATGAAAATTTTATTTATATATTATGGTAATTTTCAAATAGTAACATAATATAATCTACATGAGTATATTAATACATATGAAGATAAAAATCAAAGGTAAATCAAAAATTTTAGAAAAGGGCGATTAAAAAGATACATTAAATGTATACAAAAAGTTTTTCAATGGATTTTTTAATGCTTTTCAAAAAAACCTTAAAATGTTGGAATTATAATGATTTAGACTATAAAAAAACCCCTGTAAACAACAAAAAATACTGAAATTATGGTATAATGAAACGGACATCAAATTAAAAATTTTAAGTAAAATATTTTTAAGGCAAAAGCCTATGGAGGAATTATGCATATTATTTTTAGTAGAAACTTAGTAGAAATGGTTATGTTTTTTTTCATTTACTCATTTTTAGGATGGGTTGTTGAAGTAGCATTTCATGCATTGAAATGTGGTAAATTTATTAATAGGGGAATGCTTGCAGGAGTAGTGTGTCCTATATATGGATTTGGAGCAGTGATTATTATCTATCTTCTAGAGCCAATAAAAGATAATTTACTTTTATTATTTCTTGGCTCAGCAATATTGTGCACAGTTTTAGAATATCTTGCAGGTTTAGCTCTAGACAAATTGTTCCACAAGAGATGGTGGGACTATTCAGATGTTCCTTATAATATAGGAGGCTATGTTTGCCTTCAGTTCTCAGTTTATTGGGGAATAGGTGGTATTATACTTGTAAGAGATATACAGGAGTTAATAGGCGACTTTGTTAATATTTTCAGTACAGAAGTTTTATTCTTTGTAAATATAGTATTTATAATTATGATGTTGGTAGACGCTATTGCTACTGTAAGCTCAATAAATAAGATGAATAGAAAGTTAGAACTTCTAGATGAGTTACAGGGACAGATTCATAAGATGAGTGATTTTATAGGAGAGAATGTAAGCGAAAAGACATTAGAAATAGCAGATAAGAGTCAGCCAGTAATAGAAAACTTAGAATCAAAGAGAACAGAGATGAAAACAAAGGCAATGGAAGCAAAGAAGGAAAGAGAAGAAAATGCAGCAAAAATAAGAGAGTTTATATCTAAAAAGATTCCAGACAGAGAAATTGCTATGGAGTCTAAGGCTGCTGAAAGAATGAACAAATTATCTAAGTCAATTTACGGTAACAACAAGTTTATCAACAAGGATAAGTATACTATAGAAGAGCTAAAGAAAAAGAAACTTTATCTACATGACAATCCTGTAAGAGGCGAAAAGAGACTTTTAAAGGCATTTCCAAATATTAAAGAAAATAAAAGAAAAAAAGAATTCAATGAAATGCGTGAAAAGTTTCTTAACAAAAAGAAAGGCGCATAGTTTTAACTAGTTGAAAGCTATAAAAATTTATCTAGAAAGTGTTAGAAATAGACTGTATTAGTGATGCAATTTATATCTATAAATCTTGCAAATATTATAATTTTAATATATCATTATTATGTGTCTTTTAATAATAGGATGTTAATTTGATTAGTGAGAGATTAATATTACTAATCGATTTAATTTAATAAATAAAGAACAGCAGTAAAGCTTTAAGTTAATAATAAAAAAGAGGTGGACAAATAAGATGGAAAATAAGAAAATACAGCCAATATTATGCGGTGGTGACTTGAACTGCTATAGTGTTGCGAGAGCGTTTCACGAAGAGTATGGAGTTGCTTCAATAGCTTTTGGTAGATACTATTTAGGAGCGACAAATCATAGTAAGTTTATCGATTTTAGAGAAACTCCTGAAATTACTGACGAATCGAAGTTTGTAAAAATTCTACTTGAAGAAGCAGATAAGCATGGCGATGATGAAGTTCTAATTCTTATGGGATGTACAGATGAATATGCAGAGCTTATAATTGATCATAAGGATGAATTAAAAGAAAAGTTTATAGTACCTTACATAGATGCTGACTTGAAAAATAAGCTTGTTGAAAAAGAGTCTTTCTATGAAGTATGTGAAAAGTATGGTTTAGATTATCCTAAGACATACATATACAATAAGGGAGATGAAACTAGAGACTTTGGCTTTAAGTACCCTGTAATAGTAAAGGCTTCAGATAGTATATCATATTTCCAAAATCCATTTGAGGGAATGAATAAAGCTTATGTAGCTCATTCAGAAGAAGAATTTAACAATATAATAAATGAAATATACTCACATGGATATGAAAAGAGCATGATAATACAGGACTTTATACCTGGTGAAGATGATCATATGAGAGTGCTTACTTGTTACTCTGATAGATTTGGTAAGGTGAAGATGATGTGTTTAGGTCATGTTCTTTTAGAAGAACATACTCCTAAGGGGATAGGTAATCATGCTGCAATAATTACAGAGTATGATGAAGAACTATTAAAGAAGTACAAAAACTTCCTTGAAGATATAGGATATGTAGGATTTTCAAATTTCGATATGAAATATGATGACAGAGATGGAAAATATAAAGTATTCGAAATCAATTTAAGGCAAGGAAGAAGTAATTTTTATGTTACTTCATCAGGAAACAATGTTGCAAAATATGTTGTTGATGATAGAGTAAAAGAAAAGGATATGGATCTAAAGATTCAAAAAGATGAATTCTACTGGCATGTAATACCAAATTCAGTAGTATATAAGTATGTAAAGGATAAAGAACTTGTAAATAAGTGCAAGAAGCTTGTAGCAAGTGGAAAGAGTGCACATTCATATGAGTATAAATATGACTTGAGTGGAAACTTCAAGAGAAGTTTATATATCAAGTTATATAGTATAAATCAGATGAAGAAATTTAAAAAATACTGTAAATAGTTTGGAGTAATGAATATGAAAGAGAGTGTAACGGTAGGAGTATTAGGTGGATTAGGACCTATGGCTACAGTATATTTCTATGATATGGTTGTAGAGATGACTGATGCTAAAAAAGACCAAGACCACGTCGATATGATAATAATGAATAGGGCTACGACTCCAGATAGAACTGCCTATATAGTAGGTGAGTCTGAAGATTCTCCTCTTGAGTACCTAATAAGAGATGCTAAGAGACTTGAAGCTGCTGGAGCAGATTTTTTAGTTCTAACTTGTAATACAGCCCATTACTTCCACGAACAAATCAATAACAGTGTGGAAATACCTCTGCTAAATATGATAGAAGAAACAGTTGATTATGCAATAAAAGAAGGTCATTCAAAAATAGGAATCTTGGCGACAACTGGTAATATTAAAATGGAAAACTATCAAAAAATGTGCAGAGAAAAGGGAGTAGATTTCTATGTCCCAGGCAGTGAAATACAGAAAAAAGTAATGAAAATAATATATGAAGATGTTAAGGCTGGTAATAAAGCTGACATGAGTATATTTAATGAGATAGTTGAAGATTTAAAGAAAAATGGATGCGACTGTGCAATACTTGGATGTACAGAGTTATCTATAATTAAAAAAGATGAAAAATTGCCAGATGAGTTTTTTATAGATTCGTCAGAGGTTTTGGCGATGAATACTATAGTAAAGTCAGGAAGAAAACTCAAAGACAGAGTCTAATAAGAGGTGTATAATATGAAACTCAATAAGATAATAGAAGGGCTTGAGTGTGAAATAAGCTCAAGTATTTCAGAACTAGAAGGTTTAGAAATAGAAGATATAGTTTACGATTCTAGAAATGCTAAAGAAAAAACTATATTTGTTGCAATAAAAGGCGAAACAATGGATGGACATAGTTTTATAGCAAATGCTTATGAAAATGGATGTAGAGTATTTGTTGTAGACCAAGATGTTGAAGTAGAGAAAGATGCCGTAAAAATAAAGGTTGAAGATAGTAGAACTGCCTTATCTAAGATGTCATCTAACTTCTTTGGAAACCCATCTGAAAGAATAAAGGTAATAGGTGTTACTGGAACAAAGGGTAAGACTACTATTACTAATTATATAAAGACTGTCCTTTCAGAATCTGGAATGAATACAGGAGTTATAGGTACTAATGGTGTATTCTATAATGATGTAAAGGCAAAGACAGTAAATACTACTCCAGAAAGTTATGAACTTCAAAAAACAATAAAAGAAATGGCAGATGCTGGGGTAGATTGTGTAGCAATGGAAGTTTCTTCAAGCGGACTAATGATGAATAGGGTAAATGATATAAAGTTTGATATAGGTGTTTATACAAACTTATCGCCTGACCACATAGGACCTAAAGAACATCCTACATTTGAAGATTACAGATATTGTAAGAGTCTGTTGTTCTCTCTATGCAAGCACGGTATAGTTAATTTAGATGATGACAATGCTTGGTACATGATTGAAAATGCAAAGTGCGATATTGCAACTTTCTCTATACATAAGGATAGTGATCTAAAGGCAGATAATATTAAGCTTACAAGAGATGAAAAGACTCTAGGAGTGGAATTTGATTATGTTTATAAGGGAGAAACAAAAACTCATACTCACATATGTTCTCCTGGAGAATTTAGTATTTACAACGCCTTGGCAGTAATATCAGTATGTAAATATCTATGTATAGATGAGGAAAAAATGCTAAAATCCCTATCAAATGCAAAAGTTGATGGAAGAGTAGAGGTTTTACCAGTTCTTCCATATGCAACTGTAGTAGTGGATTATGCTCATAACGGAATGAGTCTTGAAAATGTACTTAATACGCTTTTAATGTATAAACCAAATAGAATGATATCGTTATTTGGATCCATTGGTGGAAGATGTGCAATTAGAAGAAAAGAGTTAGGTGATGTTGCATCTGAACTTTCAGATATAACTGTTATCACAACAGATAACCCTGATGATGAAGATCCTATGGATATAATAAATGACATTGCCAAGTCTTATGAAAACTCAGACTGTGAAATATACAAAATAGTCGATAGAGCAGAAGCTATTTACAAAGCCCTAAGTATTGCTGAAGAAGGCGATATGATCCTTATAACTGGAAAGGGACATGAAAAGTACCAGATAATAAATGGTGAAAGAGTTTTCTATGATGAAAAGGGTGAAGTAATTAAGGCTGGAGAAAGAGTAAGAAAAGAAAAAGGTATAGAGTTATAAAGAAAGTGTATTTGAAAGAATGCATATATAAAATAAAAACAAACTTAAAAGTCTAAATAAAATGGCGGTATAGAATCAATATTATTTTGATTTTATACCGTTGTTTTCAATTAAAAAGATTTGATTGTGTTGACCACTTATTAATATCAAGTTATAATTAATCTGTAGGTATATTTTAAGCATTTACACTTTCAAACATTCAAATAAGGAGGTTTATTATGCAAAATTATATAATAGACGGCGATATAATTTTAAGTGCAGATAACAGAAAGAAATATGCAATATCAATTGGAGTATGTTTAGCTATTATTTTAATTACTTTTTTTATGCCCATAATATCTTTTTATGGACAATCAGTTAGCATTTTTGATATTTTCGGTATAGCGGGTACAGTAGACAGTCTTGCTTCTATAACGGGTACAAGTCAATATATAGGAAATAATTATAGAATGCTAATATTTATCATATTTTTCCTTCCAGTTTTAGTAGTTGGAATCGTATCCTTTATTAATCTTAAAAGGACGAGTAGATTTTATGCAACAGTAACAATAGTGGTATCAGTAGTAGGAGCCATTTATTCATATATATTAAGTATGGTAATTGCTGGAACAGCAGAGACTTTGTCAGCCTTTAGAATGGGACCTGTAGTTGTTCAAGTTATAGCTTATGCATTTATAGCAATATTTACATATATATTTATCAGAGAGCCTATATCAGCCCAAATGAAAGGTAAAATATATTATGGGGACCCTTCAGCTTTTGAAAATATAAGACAATCAAAGAAATCTAATAAGAGAACTCAGAGAAAATCAAGTAATTCAACAGAAAATGGAAGAAATATAAATAGAAGTTCAAAAATGTCAAAATTTGAATTGGAAAATATGAAACTTAAAGATATGCTTTTTTCTATAAAAAGAAATATAGGAGAATATATTTATAGCAATAAAATAGTAGACTCTAATACGGCTATATTAATAGAAAAAGTAGATGATTATTATGAAAAAATAGGTAAAAATATAGTTGAATTATTGAGATCAGACAATAAAAAAATATGTTCTGGATGTGGAAATATTTCTCCTACAGAAAGTAATTTTTGTAGTGAATGTGGAAAAAGATACTTACAAGATCAAAAGTACAGTAGAGAAAAATATATAGACTTTTCCAAAGGATTTATAGATATAAGAGCAAAGAATCAAATTATGGCAAATATAAAGCAAGAAAACCAAAGAATATTAGGAGAGATACAAGAAACTTTTGCAAATATTGGTGATGTAATCTATAAAAGCCAAAGCAATTATGGTGAAAAAATAGAGAAAGATATAGAAGAAATAAAATCAATAGAAAAGAAGATAAAGGAAAATAGAGATGCGTATCTAAAAGAAAAGGGCTTGATAATTTGTAGCAACTGTAAAAGTGAAATCAAAAAAGATTCAAAGTTCTGTGATCAGTGTGGAGTAAAAGTAGTTTCAGATGAAGATAAGAAAGACAAAAAAACAAATAGCGATAAAAAAACTGAAAAAAATATAGAAATTGAAAAAGAAGAAATAAAGGAAGAAGTCAAAGAAGAAACTAAAGAAGAAGTAAAGAAAGAAGTTGAGGAAGAGAGCGAGGAATAAAATAGAAGCATTAACAAATAAAAAATAGAAGTAATTCAAATTGCCACAGAGAAATCTGTGGTAATTTTTTTGATTTGCTTAGGAGAAAAAGTCTTTAAGGGCTAATTTAAAGTTTACAATAAAAGATAAGTAGCCTACAATAGATAATAGGTTTAAATAAAATTTTTGAGAGGTTGAAATGAAAAGATACTTAGTTGTATACAATCCAATTGCTGGAAAAAATAATAAAAAAAACTGGGTGGATAAGCTTGTAAAAGAGATAGAAAAAAGTGGAGGTAGAGCAGACCTTGTTACTACGGAATATGTAGGTCATGCAAGGGAAATATCTTATAGATACGCAAAAGATTACGATGTTTTAGTATCTGCTGGTGGAGACGGAACTCTTAATGAGCTTGCAACAGGAATTTTGGAAGCAAAATCAAAAGTTGTTTTAGGAATACTACCAATTGGATCAGGTAATGACTATTATAGAAACTTTGCCAGCCCAAAGGACATTAAAAAGGCAATAGACACAATAATAAATGGCAAAATTAAAATGGTAGATATTGGAAAAGGCAATTCTGGTAGATACTTGTTAAATATAGCTAGTATAGGACTTGATTGTTTAACTGTAAAGAAGGCTAAGAAGTTAAAAAAAATATTTGGTGGTTCTTTAGGATACCTTTTTTCTTTGATTTATTCCATTGTAGTTTTCAAGAAACAAAATTTAAAGATAAATATAGATGATAGAGAAATAGAAGCTAAAAGTGTTTTATATTGTTTTGGCAAAGGTAAGAGCTACGGCGGTGGAATTAGAATAATGCCTTGGGTAGACTCATCAGATGGAGTATTTCATATGGTCAACGTTGTTGACGTTAATAAATTTATTTTGATACTGCTTTCTCCATCTATAGCTTTAGGAAAGCATACAGTTTTTAAGAAGTATGTAAAAACCTACAAGGCTAAAAAAATAAAAGTTGAATCCGAGAAAACTTATGATTTTAATTTAGATGGAGAAATTTTGGAAAACAGTAATTTTATTGAATATGAGTGTATTGAAAATGCCTTAGGCATACTTGTATAAAAAAAGACCCTATGAAAATTTAAGCACTTAGCTAAGTAAACTTATATATTTTCAAAGGGTTTTATTTATATAGAATTAATTAAGATTTCTAAATGACATATTACTTATTCTCTTGTCATTTCTTCCTGTGATTGCGAAGATAATGTATTCAATTCCTGAAACAAGGAATGTAACTCCTAGAACAAATGCTAGTGATATAGCAGCAACCCAAGGATTTATTATTATACATATTCCACCTATAAGTAAAACAATATTTGCGAGTATTCCTATTATGTAAAGACCTATATTTATATCCTTTAAAATTGAAATAGAAAGGAAGTTGTTTACAGAGTCATATATAAACCAAATTGCAAGAATATAGGCAAATACATTATTCGCAAACATAGGCTTTACTATAAATATTATACCGACTAATGAAAGAAGTATTCCCAAAACTAAAAAAGCATTTGCCTTAAATAAGATAATATTTCTAGTTTTAAAGTAAAGATATATAAAGTGAATACCCTTTACAATAGCAATTATTCCGATAAGGTAACCGAGCATTACAAAAGCTGTAACTGGTCTATTAAATATAAAGACAGAACAGACTATTAGTAATACACCAAGAATTAGTTCAATTAAGTTTCTTTTGTTCATAAAAATACCTCCCTAATATATTAATAATATTATAACATATATACTTTAAAATAAAGAGATATATAAGGAATAATTAAATGAAAAGACTATTCTTTAATATGTGTATAGATTTTAAGTAGGTAAAATAAAAATATTAAAAGACATAATCTATAATTAAAC
>Trix_p1__coassemble_1915_pt1 | contig 12503 bp, 10 predicted proteins | sample Trix_p1__metabat2_low_PE_026 | metagenome-assembled genome bin Trix_p1
TGTATTATAAATGAGAATTCAGTAATATAATGATAAAAAATAAATTAATAAAGATAAAAAAATCGAAAAAAATCAAAAAAGATATTTGGGATTCAATATAATTTTAATATAATAAACACATTGTAAAAACGATTTCTTAAAAGATAAATCAGAAAGTGTTGATAAAATAAGCTGTATATATTATTTTTGAATAAAAAAATATAATAGGAAAGTATTGACATGGATAAATTAATTAACTATAATAATGTTAAATAAAAAACTAACAAATAAGAAAGTCGAAAAATAAATATAGTTAAGTTTAGAAAAATAGGCTAAATTAGGGATTAAAAACTATTAAATTTTGATAGATTAAATTTATAGGATTTATTTCTAGGTGTGTAGGAGGTATTAAAATGACTAAAAAACTTAAAAATGAAGAAGTTGAAGAAATCAAAGAAGGGCAAATTGAAGAAAACTATATTGTGAAGGATATAGAGTCTTTTGATAGAAGATTAGCTCAAGTAAAAAAAGCTCAAGAAGAATTTGCGAAATTCTCACAAGAAGAGGTTGATAAAATCTTTTTAGAAGCAGCGCTTGCAGCAAATCATAAAAGATTAGAGTTAGCTAAATTGGCAGTTGAAGAAACTGGAATGGGTGTCTTTGAAGATAAAGTTATAAAGAATAATTATGCAGCAGAGTATACATATAATGCATATAAGCACACTAAAACTTGTGGGGTTATAGAAGAAGATAAGGCTTATGGAATAACAAAAATAGCAGAATCTATAGGAGTTGTTGCGGCAGTTATACCAACAACTAATCCAACATCAACAGCAATATTCAAAACCCTTATATCTTTAAAAACAAGAAACGGTATAATAATATCTCCTCATCCAAGAGCAAAGAAATCCACAATAGAAGCAGCAAAAGTTGTTTTGGAAGCAGCTGTTAAGGCAGGTGCACCAAAGGGAATTATAGCATGGGTTGATGAACCATCAATTGAACTTACAGCAGCTATGATGAAGCATGCGGATATAATATTAGCAACAGGTGGTCCAGGAATGGTTAAGTCTGCTTATTCTTCAGGAAAGCCAGCCTTGGGAGTAGGAGCAGGTAATGTTCCGGCTCTTATAGATGAAAGTGCGGATATAAAAACAGCAGTAAGTTCAATCATACTATCAAAGTCATTTGATAATGGTATGATATGTGCTTCAGAGCAGTCAGTATTAGTTCCTGATAAACTTTACGATCAAGTAAAAAAAGAATTCGAGTTTAGAGGAGCATATATACTTAAAGGAGAAGAAGTAGATAAATTTAGAAAGATAATATTAAATAGCAAGGGTGCTTTAAATGCAGATATAGTAGGTCAGTCAGCATACCAGCTTGGTAAACTTGCTGGAGTAGATGTTCCAAAGAGTGCAAGAATAGTAATAGCAGAAGTAGAGGAAACTGATTTTGTAGAAGCTTTTGCTCATGAAAAATTATCTCCAATCCTTGCGATGTACAAGTATAAATCTTTTGATGAAGCAGTAGCAAAGGCTGAACACCTAGTAGAACAGGGTGGTTTAGGACATACATCTTCACTTTATATAGACACATTAAACTGCAAGGAAAAAATGAAGAAGTATATAGATACAATGAAAACTTGTAGAGTAGTAATAAATACTCCTTCTGCACAGGGTGGAATAGGTGATCTTTACAACTTCAAATTAGCTCCATCTTTTACATTAGGTTGTGGTTCTTGGGGTGGAAACTCAGTATCAGAAAATGTAGGTGTTAAGCATCTTATAAATATTAAGACTGTAGCTGAAAGGAGAGAAAATATGCTTTGGTTTAGAGCTCCAGAAAAAGTTTACTTTAAGAAGGGATGTCTTCCAGTAGCAATGAAGGAATTTAAGGAAGAAATGAACAAAAAGAGAGCGTTTATAGTAACAGATAAATTCCTATACAACAATGGATACATAGATAGAATAGAGGAAGAACTAGACCATATGGGAATTATTCATACAGCATTTTATGATGTAGCTCCAGACCCTACTCTTGGATGCGCAACAGAAGGAGCCAAGGCTATGGAAAGTTTCCAACCAGATCTTATAATAGCGGTAGGTGGTGGATCTGCAATGGATGCAGCTAAAATTATGTGGGTAATGTATGAGCATCCAGAAGCTAACTTCAAGGATATGGCTATGACATTTATGGATATAAGAAAGAGAGCATACAAATTCCCTAAGATGGGTGAAAAGGCATACTTCTGTGCAATACCAACATCAGCAGGTACTGGATCAGAAGTTACACCATTTGCAGTTATAACAGATGAAAAAGAAGGAGTTAAGTATCCTTTAGCAGATTATGAATTACTTCCAAATATGGCAATAGTAGATGCAGATATGCAGATGGAAATGCCAGCTAGACTAACTGCCTCTTCAGGTATAGATGCCATGACTCATGCACTTGAAGCATATGTAGCTATTTTGAGAAGTGAGCCAGCAGATGGAATGGCATTAAAGGCAGGAAAAACAATATTTGAATACCTTCCAAGATCATATAAAAATGGAAAGAATGACTCAGAAGCTAGAGAAAAAATGGCTATAGCTGCGACAATGGCAGGCATGGCATTTGCAAATGCTTTTCTTGGAGTGTGCCACTCAATGGCGCATAAATTAGGTGCTTTCCATCATGTACAACATGGTGTGGCAAACGCACTCTTAATAGGTCAAGTTATTAAATATAATTGTGCAGAAGCACCTTTTAAGATGGGAACTTTCCCTCAGTATAAATATCCTGATTGTGTAGAAAGATATGCAGAATTTGCAAGATTCTGTGGAACTAAGCCAGGTAAAACAGATAGAGAAACTGTAGATAATTTCTTAGTAGATCTTGAAAAATTAAAAGATGAAGTAGGTCTTCCAAAAACTATAAAAGAGGCTGGAGTAGATGAGAAAGCTTTCTTAGATAGTTTAGATAAAATGGTTCTTCAAGCATTTAATGATCAATGTACAGGTGCAAATCCAAGATATCCATTGCTAGAAGAATTAAAGCAAATGTATCTAAATGCATACTATGGTAAGTAGTTAGAATACATATAAATAAGCCCCTAAATATTAATAAATTTATAACAAATAACGAATAATGTAACATATATAATATAAAAGGTGGTTTTCCAAAAAAGTGTTGGATAAGCCACCTTTTTAAAAATTTTTAAATAATTTAGCAAAAACTGTTAAAAAATAAACCAAAAAGGTGTATAATGATATTAATAGATAATTTATGAGGCGTTTTTTACTTGCTGAGTAGAACTTAAATTTAGATAAAAGAAAAATATTTAAAGAATAACCTCTTTATTTTTTTTTTATAATAGAGAAAACATTTGCATAAAAAGGTTAATCTTAAAAAAATAAAATATCGAAAGAATCAGTATTTTGGAGAAAGGTGGGTAGTAACTTTAACAAGCGAAGCCATTGGAGGAACAAGTACTTTTTTTGTCTAAATTTCAATACTTACAAGGCTATGAAAAAATATAATCGTGAATTGATCAAATTATTTTTTTAAAAATTGCATATGTAATTTACGAATTTTCAGTTTTTTAGTCATTTTACGCACTTGAATTATGTTAATAAATAGTGTAAAATTAGTAACAAAAATATAACTGAAAATTAAGAATTTTTTCTGAAAGGAGGAAATTGAATGGCAAAAGAAGCTTTATTAAAAGTTGTAAAGGCTGAAGAAGAGGCTGATAAAATTGTTAGAGAAGCAAGGGAAGAAGCTAAGGATAGTATTTTTTTAGCTGAGAAGCAGTCTAAAACTTTTATAGAAGAAGCGGTTATAAAGGCTAAAGTTGAATGTGATAAACTTAAAGCTAAAGCTGAAGATGAGATGAAAGACGAACTTGAATCTATATCGCAAAAAAGTGAAAAAAGATGCAAGGAAATCCTAGACATTCCTCAAGACAGATTCAATGAAGCTAAGAGATTATTAGTAGAGAGGATAGTGAAATAACATGGCAATAGTTAAAATGAAAAAATTTCACCTCTTGGTACTGAATTCTTACCGCGAAAAACTATTGAGAGAACTTCAGATTTTTAGAAATATTCAATTTGAAGATGTATGTGAGGTCGAAAATTTTGAAAGTGAAGATTTGCTGAGATTTAAAAGAATAGCAGTTGAGGAAGAAATTTCAAAATATGAAGATCAAATGAATCAGTGTACATATGCCATTGATTTGATTTCAAAACATACAACTCAGCTTACTGGTTTAAAAGCTCTTATCGAAGGTTTACCGAACTACACCTTTGAAGAGATGGAGAAAAAAGTTTCTTCAATGGATTTTGAAATGGAATATAGTTCTATTAAATCCCTTGGTGATGAGTTGGCAAGTATTGAATCAAGTATTTCTAAGAGGAAAGAGCTGATAAAAGAGTTGGAAGCTGTATCTAATTTAGATATAAGTTTTAATTCCTTAAATCAGCTAAAAAGATTTAAAGCTTTTGTTGGTGGAGTAAGCAATAAGTTGCTGGAAACTTTTAAGGAAAATATTGAAAAGTTAGAATTTACTTATTGCGAGGAAGTTGGAGTCTATAAGGACGAATATCTTTTCTTTGTTATTTTTGACAAAAGAGAAGAGGAAGAAGTTTTAGAAGTATTTAGAACTGGAAATTTTAATGTCATAAAGAATGACTCGGACAAGTTACCTAAAGAGAGAATCGATGAACTAAATGCTGAAATAGAAAAAATGTCGGCTAAAAAAGACGAAATATGTAAACTTTTGGGAACAAAGTCGAAAGAAATATCAGATTTTAAAATATATTTCGAATACTTAGGTAATCTAAAGGTGAGAACTCAAGCTCAACACGAGTTTATGGCTTCAAAAAGTGTATGTGTTTTAAGTGGTTATTGTCCAGATTTTGATACAAAGAGATTGGAAGAAGTTGTAGCCAATGTATGTGAAGATACATATACAGCCGAGTTTGAAGATGTTGATAAAAATGATCCAGACGTGCCGATTATACTAAAAAATAATAGACTTGTTAGAGCATTTGAAAGTGTTACTTCTACATATGCACTTCCAAAATATAATGAAGTTGATCCAACTCCACTATACGCTCCGATATATGCCTTATTCTTTGGTATGATGTCAGCGGACGTTGGATATGGAGTAGTGCTTTTAATTCTTACTACTTTAGGACTTAAGATTTGTAACTTTACACCCAATATGAGAAAGAATGTAAAGTTTTTCCAGTTGATAGCCGTTTCAACAGCAATATGGGGATTTTTATACGGCTCATACTTTGGAGCAAGTATTCCAGGTATGTGGAGGCTTTTCGATTTAAGCAAAGACTTTATGACGATTCTGATTATATCAATAATCATAGGAGGTATACATCTTGCATATGGTCTTTTGATCAAAGCTTATATGCAGGTTAGAGATGGACAATATGTTGATATGTTCTTTGATGTAATAGCATGGTTTTTAACTTTGGGAGGAATAATATGCTTTTTACTATCACTAGCAGGTGTAATTTCATCAGACATAGGTAATATTGGGAAATATGTCATGATAACAGGTATAATCCTACTTGTAATAGGAGGAGCAAGAGCATCAGAGGGAAATATTGTAAAGAGACTTGTAGCAGGTATCTACAATGTATACGGAATATCAAATTATATCGGAGACTTTGTATCTTATTCACGTCTTATGGCATTGGGTATGTCAGGTGGATACATAGCATTTTCAGTAAATATGATTGCAGGAATGGTATGGGGGAAAACGTTTATAGGGTATGTAGCAGCGATACTTATTCTTGTATTATTCCATGCATTTAACTTATTCCTATCATGCTTGGGAGCCTATGTACATGCATTAAGACTTATATACGTAGAATTCTTTGGTAAGTTCTACGAAGGTGGCGGAAAAGCATTTAAGTTCTTTAGAAACAAAGCTAAATACATAAATCTTGATAGACAGTATGAAGATTAAAAAATAAATTAAATATCGGCAACAGGGTTGCGATTCAAGGGAGGTTTATTTATGAATTTCGGAAGTTGGATAGTAGAAAACGGTGGAGTAGTATTTGGAGGATTAGGTGTTGTATTTGCAATGCTATCGGCTTTAGGCTCAGCTAAAGGTTTATCAATAGTTGGTCAGGCGGCGTCAGGACTTGTTCCTGAAGAACCTCAAAAATTTGGTAAAACACTAATATTACAGTTGTTACCAGGTACTCAGGGACTATATGGTTTCGTTATAGGACTACTTATATTATTAAAGTTAAATGGAGATATTGGTCTAGCTCAGGGTATGTATCTTGCAGCAGTAGGTATGCCTATAGGATTTGTAGGTTGGGGTTCAGCAGTATCTCAGGGAAAAGTGGCAGCAAGTGGTGTAGGAATACTTGCAAAGAATGAAGCTCAGACTACTAAGGGTATAATTTATTCAGTAATGGTTGAAACTTATGCGCTACTTGCATTCGTTATATCACTTCTATTATTCTTCAAGTTTGGTGCTTTCTTTGCTTAGAAAATACAAAAAATTTAGAAAAAAGGAAGTGATCTAATGGCAGAGCTTAATAAGCTAACAGATAGAATTCTAGAAGAAGCTATGTTGCAGGCTGATGAAATAAAAAAAGAAGCAAAAGAAAAAGTAGATAGGTTAAATTTGAATTCTAAAAAGCAAGCTGAACAAAAATATAGTGCCATTGTCGAAAAAGGAGCTTTGGAAGCGGAAAATCTTAAAGAAAGACTTAGATCGAATGCTAATCTTAGAGCGAGGGACAATGAGCTTAAGGTAAAACAAGAAACAATACAAAAAGTTTTTGAGTCTGCTCTTGAGGATATGAAAAACATAAAAGATGAAGAATTGATATCCTATATTGAAAAAAATGCAGGATTTTCAGAAGAATCTCTTATTATAGTTCCAAAGGGAAAAGTAGACATAGTTAGAAGTAGATTCCCGAATGCGAAAATTTCAGATGAAAGATTTGCTGATTCAGGTTTTATAGAGATAGCAGGTGGTATTGAAAAGAACTTTACTTTCGATACTCAAGTAGAATATATAAAAGATGATATACAGGGTGAAATAGCAAAGGTACTTTTTAAATAGGGGGTAGTTTATGGATAGATTAGATTACGCCCAGGGTGTAGTAATGGCGAGGGTTTATGAGAAAAAACTTCTCGACAAAGGAAAACTTGAGAAGATGATAGACGCAAAAGACGCAGATGAGGCTTTTAAAATACTTTTAGATTCAGAATATACTAAAAGCACAGATGGAGTTGAAGGTGTCAAGGACTATGAATTACTACTAAAAAATGAAACATCAAGAGTTTTTGGGTTGGGTTCTGAAATGCTCCACGATAAAAGAATTTTAGAAATTCTTTCTCTGAAGTATGACTATCACAATTTAAAAACTATGGTTAAGGCGAAGGTTTCCGGTAAAGAATTAGATGAACTTTTCATATATTCAAGTGAAAACAATCCGGAAAAAATAAGATTACAATATGAAAGTGGTCACTTTACAGACACAAAAAGTGAATTTATAAAGGCACTTAGATCGGCAGAAGAAAAATACAATGAAAGTGCAGATCCACAAATGATAGATATAGAAATAGACAGGGCTTATTTTAAGCATTTGAAAGACATTGCGGATTCACTTGGAATAGAACTTTTCAATGATTATGTAGGTGCAAGTATAGACTTTTTCAACGTATCATCGATGTTGAGAGCTATGAGAATGGGAAAAAGTCAGAACTTTTTGGAAAAAGTTCTAGTTGAAGGTGGAGGTATTTCTATAAATAAACTTATAGATTTGTCTAGAGAAGATTTTGATAGATTAGCAGCGGCATTAAAATCTGAAAAAATAGGTACAGCCTTGCTAGATAGTGTTGAACAATACAAAGAAAGTGGCAGTTTTTCAGTAGTAGATAATGAAAAGGACGTTTATCTAAGAAGACTTAATTCTGATTCAAGATTTATTTCTTTTGGTCCCGAGCCGATATTTGCTTATCTTGTGGCAAAGGAAAAGGAAATATCAGTAGTAAGACTGATACTAGTAGGAAAATTAAACAATATCCCAGCAACTAAACTTAGAGAGAGGTTGGGTGATATTTAATGTATAAGATCGGTGCAGTTGGAGATAAGGACTCTATTTTGGCTTTTAAATCTATAGGTATAGATGTATATCCAGTGGTAGATGGAAGAGAAGCAAGAGCTACAATAGATAGCCTTGCTGACAAACAGTATGGCTTGATATTTGTTACAGAACATATAGCTCAAGAAATAGAGGAGACTATACAGAGATATAAGAAAAAAATTGTTCCTGCAATAATATTGATTCCTTCTAATCAGGGAACATTGGGAATAGGAATGAGAGATATAAATAAAAATGTGGAAAAGGCAGTTGGTAGTAATATATTTGCCAATTCCGATAAATAAGGAGGAGAGGCTTAGTGAAGGCAGGTAAAATAGTAAAAGTATCTGGTCCGCTTGTCGTAGCCGAAGGTATGGAAGATGCCAATATATATGATGTTGTAAAGGTATCTGATTCCAGATTGATCGGTGAGATTATAGAAATGCGTGACGACAAAGCTTCAATACAGGTATATGAAGAAACATCAGGGATCGGTCCAGGAGAACCTGTTGAGACTACAGGGGAACCTCTAAGCGTAGAGCTTGGTCCTGGTTTAATAGAAAATATGTTTGATGGTATACAAAGACCTCTTGAAAAGTTCAGAGCAGTAGCAGGAGACTTTTTAACAAAGGGTATTGAAGTTCCATCATTAGATAGAGATAGAAAGTGGCAATTTCATGCTGAAGCTAAAGTAGGTGATAAAGTAGAAGAAGGCGATGTTTTAGGCTATGTTCAAGAAACAGAAGTTGTAAAACATTTGGTAATGGTTCCCTACAAGCTAAGCGGTGTAATTGAAAGTATCGAAGAAGGCGAATTCACTGTTGTTGATGATATAGCAGTTATAAAAACAGACGAAGGTGAAAGTAAAACTGTTCAGATGATGCAGAAGTGGCCTGTCAGAGTAAGTAGAAGAATAAAGGAAAAAATTGCTCCTAGAGTTCCATTAATTACAGGACAGAGAGTAATAGATACATTCTTCCCAGTTACAAAGGGTGGAACAGCTTGTGTTCCGGGACCATTTGGATCAGGTAAAACGGTAGTTCAGCATCAGCTTGCAAAATGGGCAGATGCACAGATAGTAGTATATGTTGGGTGTGGAGAACGTGGTAATGAAATGACCGATGTTCTTAATGAATTCCCAGAACTTATAGACCCTCATACAGGCGAAAGTTTGATGAAGAGAACAGTTCTTATAGCCAATACATCTAATATGCCAGTTGCAGCCCGTGAAGCAAGTATATATACGGGGATTACAATAGCTGAGTACTTTAGAGATATGGGGTATTCAGTAGCAGTAATGGCAGATTCTACATCAAGATGGGCTGAGGCATTAAGAGAAATGTCAGGACGTCTTGAAGAGATGCCAGGTGATGAAGGTTATCCAGCATATTTATCATCAAGAGCTGCGGAATTTTATGAAAGGGCTGGTAAGGTTGTTTGTAAAGGTAAGGATAATAGAGAGGGAGCACTTACAATTATAGGTGCAGTATCTCCTCCAGGTGGAGATATATCTGAACCAGTATCTCAGGCGACATTGAGAATAGTAAAAGTCTTCTGGGGATTAAATGCAAATCTTGCCTATAGAAGACATTTCCCTGCTATATCTTGGCTTGATTCATACTCTCTGTATCAAACAGATGTAGATGAGTGGATGGGTGATAATGTATCAGAACGGTTCCCAGAGAATAGAGCAGATGCAATGGCACTTCTTCAGGAAGAATCGGGACTTCAGGAAATAGTAAGACTGGTAGGTAGAGATACATTATCTGAAAAGGATCAGCTAAAATTAGAAGTGGCTAGATCTATAAGAGAAGACTATTTGCAACAGAATGCTTTCCAAGATGTAGACACATTTACATCTCTTGAAAAGCAAGACAAAATGCTAGACCTTGTTCTTAAATTCTACAGAGAATCTATAAGAGGACTTGAAAAACATGTATATTTAAATGAACTTTTACAGCTTCCGGTAAGAGAGTCAATAGCAAGAGCTAAGTATACAGAAGAGGCGAATATAGCAAAACTAGATGAAATATCAGAAGAAATAACTAGACAAGTAGATGAATTGATAAACAGAGGAGGTGGACTAGATGATTAAAGAATATAGAACTATAAGAGAAATAGTTGGTCCACTTTTAATGGTAGACGGTGTTGAAGGAATAAAATATGAAGAACTTGTAGAAATAGAAATGCAAGATGGTAATATACGTAGGGGTAGAGTTCTTGAAATCAATGGAGACAAAGCGATGGTTCAGCTATTTGAAGGCTCATCAGGTATCAATCTTAGAGATTCAAAGGTAAGATTTTTAGCAAAACCACTTACACTTGGTGTATCTGAGGATATGATAGGTAGAGTATTTGATGGAATGGGAAATCCCAAAGACGGTGGACCGGACTTGATTCCAGAAGCGAAACTAGATATAAATGGTATAGCAATTAATCCAGTGGCAAGAGACTATCCTTCTGAATTTATTCAGACAGGTGTTTCTGCAATAGATGGTCTAAATACTTTAGTTAGAGGGCAGAAGCTTCCTATTTTCTCAGGCTCAGGTCTTCCTCATGCCAATCTAGCAGCGCAGATTGCAAGACAGGCAAAGGTTTTAGGTACTGATGAAAAGTTCGCAGTTGTTTTTGCAGCGATAGGTATAACTTTTGAAGAAGCGCAGTTCTTTATTGATGATTTTAAGAAAACAGGTGCAATAGATAGAGCGGTTTTATTTATGAATCTTGCAAATGACCCTGCTATTGAACGTATATCTACTCCTAGAATGGCACTTACTTGTGCAGAATATCTTGCATTTGAAAAAGATATGCACGTTTTAGTAATACTTACAGACCTTACAAATTACTGTGAAGCCCTTCGTGAAATATCAGCAGCAAGACGTGAAGTTCCTGGAAGAAGAGGTTACCCAGGTTATTTATATACTGACCTTTCAACATTATATGAAAGAGCAGGAAGAATTAAAGGAAGAAAAGGTTCTATTACACAGGTTCCTATATTGACAATGCCTGAAGATGATAAGACGCATCCAATTCCTGATTTGACAGGTTATATAACGGAAGGTCAGATAATTCTTTCAAGAGAGTTATACAAGAAAAATCTTATGCCTCCGATAGATGTTTTACCATCTCTATCAAGACTTAAAGATAAAGGAATAGGTGACGGAAAAACTAGAGAAGATCATGCAGATACTATGAACCAGTTATTTGCTGCATATGCAGCTGGTAAAGAAGCAAAAGAGCTTCAGGTAATCCTTGGTGAATCTGCATTGTCAGAGTCAGATAAGGCATTTGCAAAATTTGCTGATGAATTTGAAAAGAGATATGTATCTCAAGGTTATGCGACAAATAGAACAATAGTAGAAACTCTTGATCTTGGTTGGGATTTATTAAAGATTCTTCCAAGAACGGAATTAAAGAGAATAAAGGACAAGTATATCGAGAAGTATTTACCTGAGGAAAGTCAGGTGGATTAATATGGCAAAGTTAAATGTAAATCCAACTAGAATGGAGCTTTCGAGGTTAAAGGCAAGACTTTCAACTTCTACAAGAGGTCATAAGCTTTTGAAAGATAAGCAAGATGAATTGATGAGACAATTTATTGCCATGATAAAAGAGAATAAGAAATTAAGAGAAGATGTTGAAGCAAAGATCACTGATTCTTTTGAAGATTTTCTTTTAGCTAGAAGTATGAACTCATCTCAGATGTTGGATGAAGCCTTGGCTATTTCAAAGGAAAGTATTAACCTAGAAATAGAAACTAAAAATCTGATGAGTGTAAATGTACCAGTAATGACTTTTAATAGAAGTAATGAAGAAGATACTTCTGCAATTTATCCATATGGATTTGCTGGAACATCTTCAGAATTAGATGAAGCTGTTAAAAAACTATATGATATATTGCCAGATTTACTGAAACTTGCTGAAATAGAGAAGGCTTGTCAGCTGATGGCAGATGAAATAGAAAGTACTAGAAGAAGAGTAAATGCTCTTGAGTATATGACAATACCTCAGCTGGAAGAAACTATAGTCTATATAAAGATGAAGTTAGAAGAGAACGATAGAAGTTCGATTACAAGACTAATGAAAGTTAAGGATATTATTAATAAATAATGAATTAACTTAATGTCCCTTTAAAGGAGTGGAATTTACCACTCCTTTTTTAATAGAAAAAATATATTAATTTAGAAAAAATAACATTAATATAGTATATAATTAGTATAAAAATAATCTAAAAAGAGTTTAAAAAAGTAAAATGTCATAAAAAAGTAGTCTAAAATTTATATTAGAAAAATAAAAGACTGGAAAATCAATTGAAATGTCTTAAAAAACATATAAATTTTAAAGAAGGAATATAATAATAAAAATCGTTTTATAATAAATAAAAAATATAAAATACAAATAAAGTAT
>Trix_p1__coassemble_2072_pt1 | contig 11166 bp, 7 predicted proteins | sample Trix_p1__metabat2_low_PE_026 | metagenome-assembled genome bin Trix_p1
TTATTTATTTAATAATATGATCAAATAAACTTAAATTAAGCTGAATATTCATTTAAGTTTGTTTTAAGTTAAAGTATATATAATAAAATCAATAAATTAAAAAGAAAAATCATAATAAATGAAAGGATGATTTCTATGAGGATAAAAACAATAGTGAGTCTAATTGTAGTAGCTTTGATATCGTCCATTGCGGGAAGCGTACTTACATTCAATATGATGAAGGAAAAACCGGTGGATGAAAGGTCTGAACAAAAAAATGTTAAAGTAATAAATACTGGTGAAACTAAGAAACAAAATGTTTATCAAGCAGTAGCTGAAAAGGCATCTCCATCAGTAGTAGGTATAGTTACAGAAACTACGAAAACAGATGACTTCTTTAATGTGAAAGAGGCAGTACAGGGCAGCGGTACAGGATTTGTAGTAGACAAGAGAGGATATATACTTACAAATGCCCATGTTGTAGGAGATGGTCATGTGAAAACAGTCAAAGTTATATATGATGAAGGCAAGACTACAACAGGTAAAGTTTTGTGGTATGATACTACACTTGACCTTGCAATAGTCAAAGTAGACGTCAAGGGGCTTGTACCAGCAGAGCTAGGCGACAGCGACAAGGTAACAGTAGGAGATATAGCCATAGCTATAGGTAACCCTCTAGGAACTGATTTGATGACATCAGTAACACAGGGTATAATCAGTGGATTAAATAGAGATGTATCTACAGAAAATACTAATATGTCAGGACTACTTCAGACAGATGCAAGTATCAACCCAGGAAACAGTGGTGGACCACTACTTAATCAAGAAGGACAGGTAATAGGTATCAACACAGTAAAGGCTAATGCAGACAATCTAGGATTTGCTATACCTATTAACACAGCAAAGATGATAGTTCAAAAGGTAATAGAAGATGGAACATATAAAAAGCCAGTACTTGGTATTAGAGGTATAGACGTTAAGACATTCGTATCATACACAGGACAAGAGGTCGGTGTAGAAAATGGTATAATAGTCAAGGATGTAGAAGCAAACACTCTAGCAAGCAAGGAAGGTATCAAGCCTGGAGATATAATCATAAAGGTAGATGGCAAGGACATCAAGAACATGGGTGATCTAAGCAAGATAATGTACAGTCATTCAAGTAGAGATAAACTAAAAATAGAAGTAATAAGAGATGGCAAAATGGTCAATCTATCCAAATAAATAGACAAGCTATAAAAGAATGAAACTTCTAAAGCATATAGAGATAAAATAGAAATATTGCAGACTTTAGACAAGTTTCAAGTAAAATAGATTTTAGAAATGCACATATTACGGACAAATTAAGTAGTTTAATACAGCATTTAGTTTTAAAATAAAGCAATAAAGAGAAAAAGAGGTGGATAAAAATTCCATCTCTTTTTTTGTAATCAATCATAGTATGGTTAGAATTTTAAAGATTAGATTATATAATAAGCTTGTAAGAAAAACTTACAGTCGACTTAAAAATCTGCAGAATAAAACTAAAGGAGGAAAAAATATGGCAAATCTAGAAGAAAAGAAGGTTAGTTTAAAAATTATATTAAACACAGGTAAGATAAAAAATGACAAGGCAGTATTAGAAACAATGACAATAAAGGATATTAATCCTACAGCAACAGACAAGGATCTCTATGAAATAGGGAATGAAATTGTAAAGTTGCAGGAATTTGAATTAGTAGAAATGCAAAAGCAAGAAAACAGTTCAATAGAATCTGAAGAATAATATTGTCAATAGAAATATATAAAAGGGGGATATATTATAGAAAGAAAAAAATAATAAACTTCTTAAAAACATCTTAAAAACATTGAAAAATACAAATGTTAAAGATCTTGAGAGAAGGGAGAAAAATAAGAGCTTGAAAAAGCTGAAAAACAACTAAAAAGAAAAGCTTTATCTAGGGTAATAATCGTCTAAAAACTTCTCTAAAGAAAAAAGGCTTTCAGCAAGAAAAAATAGAAAAAGGTAGTTAAAAGAAAAGTATATAATTAAAATAAAAAAATAAATATAGAAAAAATTTTAAAAAGTATTTATTTTTAACGGAAAAAGTAGGATAATATAAGAAGGAGGATTAAGTATGGAAAATACAAAAAAAATACTGTTAAAGTTTAAGAAGGAAAATAATAGGGTCTATGGCTTAACAATCAAAAATGCCAAAGAAGATGTCAAAGACGAAGAAATCAAAAAACTAATGAATAATATAGTTGAAAAGAAGATAATCAAGCAGGGCACAATCGGCATTGCAGAAGTCAAAGGAGCAAGTCTAGTAGAGACTCAAAAGAAGAATTTTGATCTTGCCTAATAGCTAGGATTGAAGGGCTGTGATTCTATGGAACTCAAATCTATAGTACCCGTAATACAAAATGTAGGATTTCCTATAACTATTTCCATATATTTACTAATAAGAATGGAAAAAAAGATAGATCAACTTACAGATAGTATCAGGGCACTTTCAAAGATATTAGAAGCCAAATAAAAAATAAAGGGGAGGGACAAATCCCTCCCTGAATAAAGGCAAAGGGGAGGAAAAAAAGATGACAAAAAATATTTTTGATGAAAATGATGCAAAGATAATACTAAGGGACATTATGGGGGATAAGGAACTCTTTATACTGAGCATAATGTACAGTGAATTTTGCGATAAAAAAGCAGGAAGTTACAAAAGTATATCATCGAAGGATCCAAAGGTTAACACTAGGGATTTATTAAATTCAGAATGTGCTCTTTCAATAGGAGTTATAGAAAATAAAAAACTTAGGGGGAAAACTAAGAAGTCTTTTGGTAAATTTGAAATCTTGCTTCTTTCTCTTTTGCGTTTAAATAGTGATGAGAAGTTAGAAGAAATAGAATGTACATTGAACGATATTCAAGAAGCATTAAGAGGCGAAAGAATATATATGGAAGGCAGACGCAATTTCTTATCCAAAGCATTGTCACATATATCAGCCTTTCTAAAAAGAAAATACTCAATGAGTAACAAGGAAGTATCAAACATCGTAGGAAAAAGTCAAGAACAGGTAAGAAAATACTCAAAAAAAGAATCAGAAGAAGAGGGCGACTATCTATATGGAGAAATTATCGAAGAAATATGTCAAAAAATGGATGAGCAGCATAAAGAACTCTTGGAAAAACAGGACAACAAACTCTTTATAAGAATGGGCAAAATCTCAAAGAAATATCTCATAATAGATCTAAATAAAAAGAAATACGAAAAAGGAAGGGAGACAATAGTAACAGAAGAAGAAGCCAATGAGATCATAAAAAAGATAAAAAGTAACAAAACGGAAACAAAAAAAGAAAATTGATTTCCAGCAGAAGAAAAAAGAAAAAAATAAATAGAGCAGAGAAAAAAATAATTCGAAACAATAAGAATTTGAATAATTAGAGTAAATAAAAATGCCAGTTCTAAAAAAATTTAAGAGCTTGGCATTTTTTTTTGTTTAAATGTTGAAAAATACAAGATACTGATGTATAATAAAGTACGGTTATCGAAAATAATATAGAAATTATATATAAAAATCCAATAAATATGATAATTTTTTCGAAAACCACTTGAATTTATTACAGTTTTGTAATAATATTAAAGTGTGAGAAATGTATGTTTGATATTCACGTGAGGATATCAACGCGATTGAAATGTAATTGAATAATATGTTTGGGAGGAATGAATAGACATGAAAAAACAAATAGCTGTATTAATGGCTGCTGCAACTGCTGTAACAACAGTAGCTCCAGCATTAGCATCTGCTGCAGATGTTAATAACTATGATGCGTCTGTTAGCGAAATAAACGCTAAGATAAAGGCTGCATTAAATGAAAGATATAAGAATAAAACTGAGGATGGTATAAGCGCATCTAATGCAAATGAGGTAGATGATTATCTAAACTCTAGATATGCTGTAATACTATATGTTGCTAATGGAACAAATAATTTAGATGGTTTAGTTTCTTTTGCTAATAGTAAGTATGATACTCCAAAGATAACTGATGCTTTGAAGGACAGTGACACAACTGGAGAAGATGTATTTGGAAACACAGTTACTGGTGGAAATTTAGATACTAGTAATTTATATGTTGTTAAGAATGCAAGTAAGATTCAGAATCTTATAGAAAACAAGGTTATTGGAACTAGTGGTGTAAGTGTAAAGGTTGCTATAGTAGATAAGGGAATCAAGGATGGTTCTGCAGTTGAAACTTTAACTGACAAGCATTATGTAGTAGGGACTGTTGCTTCAAACAGTGCAGATAGCGATACAAAGGTATCTTTATCTGATGCTGCTAACCAATTAGCTCAAAAAATGGTTGGATATAAGTACGACACTACTAATAACTTAACTGTTAAGAATTCATATGTAGATACACTAAAGGTAAATGATGGAAATGGTGATCAAGAAGTAACTATTAAGCCTGCAGATGGCAGTATTTTAATAGGTGGTGCTGCTGGTAGCTTCACAAATGTCAACAAGATTAAATTAACTTTAAAGAGTGGAAAAGAATACACTTTAGAAGCTAATGATAAGGCATTTGATTTTAATAAGCCACTTGATAAGAATGGTAATGAACTAGAACTAGCTAATGCTGCTCAAAATATATATGATCAGGTAGATAGTTTTAAATTTATAGAAAATAAGGATAATAAGAAAGATACAATAGTATTACCAGTAGGTGACACTGATGTATACACAGTTCAGGACGTTCAGGCTTCTACTGTAGAATTAGGTAAGATATTTACAAAAGATGACGGATACACTAAGGAAGGTGCTGACTTTGTAAATTCAATAGTTAATGCTAGAAAAGGTAAAGATGGTATTTATGGATTCAACTATAATGGAGTAAATTACAACCTAGTTGATAATGCAGGTAATGTTATATCAGAAGCCAATAAGGGTAATGTTGACCAAGCATTTACGAATGCTGTTATAGAGGCTACTGCTAATGGATACCAGCTTAGATACAATGTAAGAGTTAAGAATGCAAATGACACTAGTCTAAAACCAGTTACATTACAGTTCGTAATAAAAGGAGATTCTCAGAAGGATTTAAATATAGTTCTTAGAGACTTAAATGGTGTTAACACTGTAGCTAAAGGACACTTTACTAGATTAGAAGGTGCAGATAGATATGCTACTGCAATAGAAGTATCTAATGAAAACTTTGATCCAAAGGACGCAGATACAGTGGTAATAGTTGGTGGAGAAGCTCTAATGGATGGTTTATCATCAGTTCCTCTAGCTGCTGCCAAGAATGCTCCAATACTATTATCTCATCCAAAGAGTGGTCTAAATGATGCAACTCTAAACGAAATAAGCAGAGCTTGTAGAGATTTAAATAGAAAGACTGTTTACGTAGTAGGTGGAGAAAATTCTGTACCAGAAAAGGCTGTTAAGCAATTAGAGGATAGATTTGGTGCAGTAGTAGTAAGATTATCAGGATCTGATAGATATGATACATCTCTAGAGGTTGCTAAGAGATTAAATTATGATGAAGAGTTACAGAATAATTCTGGAAATTTAACTGGTAATATATTTATAACAGGTGGAGAAGGTGCTGCGGATGCAATGTCAGTATCACCAGTTGCTGCAACTAAATCAAATGTTTCAGGTGGTAATACAGTTTATGGATCTGGCAGTGTAACTCCTATACTTGTGGTTCCTAAGGATTCTGTAAAGAGATCTACTAGAGACTTTATAAATAAGTTTGCTGGAACTAGATACATAATAGGTGGTGAATCTACTGTATCTTCTAATGTATATAGAGATTTAAATCAGAATGGTAATACTCCTGTAACTGTAACTAGAATAGCTGGTAGTGACAGATTTGATACTAATGTTCAAATATTAAAGAAGTTCTATGCTAAGGATTCTAGTGCGGCTGGAGCGGCAAATAAGATTGTTGTTGGTGGTGCAATATTTGCTTCAGGAGACAATAAATACTTAGTAGATGCTCAGACTGCAGGACCTTTAGCTGCTGAAGAAAATGCTCCAATAGTACTAGCTGGTTCTAAGTTAACTAATGATCAGGTTGATTTATTAAAGAATGATGGTCTATTATCAAAGCTTCATTCTAACGTTTATCAGGTAGGTGGAGTTGTATCTTCAGATGTTATGTCTGTAGTAGTAGACAAGTTAGGTCTATAAGATTTACTCAAACTAGATAATTAGATAGATTAATATATAAATAGAGTGGCTTTGCCACTCTATTTTATTATGTTTACATATCCTCTATTATTCTGTATAATAGAAGCATATAAATAGACTGACATTTGTCAGATAAATATCGGAGGTAAATATGATTAATAGAAAGATTAAGAAGCAAATTTTGGCGATTGCTCTAAGTTCAGTATTTTTGTTCACATCGTCAAATAGTCTAGTAAGCTCTTTGGCAGTAGATGTAGATGGCGATAAAGCACCTACTACAAAAGTAGACGAAAAGCAAAAAACAACAGATATAACTGATAATAATATCAATGCTACAGTAGATGACAATCAGGTAGCAAGATTTCATTTTAAAGATGGCATAGCAACGGCTACTTTAAATACATATAAGGCTGATTCTCAAGGAAATGGTTATCTTATGATTGATATTAGAAAAGACTTCGTAAAGGGTTATAGCGATAAATTCTTTACTAAAGATGATAATGCTATGACAATTACTACTAATTTTAGTGGTGGTAACAAAACTATTGTTGAAAATAATTATTCCAGCTACAAAAGCAGAAACAATGATAGTGGAGATTATATAAGATTCTATATACCGTATCATAATAGCGATAAACAGCCAATTAAAGTAACGTTTAATATACCAGATGCAGTTCAGGATAGATTAAATAAGAAAATTTTAGAAGCTAAGGATGATACAGCAAAGAAAGATGCTTTAAAGGTTACTGAAATGAGAGCAACTTTCTTTAGTGATGATATAAAGGCAGATGATCTACTAAATAAATCTGCAGGAGAGTTAACTTTCAATGGAGATACACCTAAGGATGGATTTACAAAAATAGAGACATATACTAGCAAGGAAGATACAAAGATATACAAGGGATTTGTATTTGATGAAGAACACAAGGTTTTGAGAATTAAGCCAGATGCAAATGCAGATAGAATTAGATTATATCTAGGTGCTAATAGTAGTGGATTTTCTTATAATTCAAGTTTTGGAGATATAGATGTCCAGTATTATAACAATGGTAGCACTTATAGAAAAGTAAATGATGGAAAACCACATAGCAGCAATGAGTTTAAGAATGATGAATACAAGAGAACTTCTTTATCTGTAAGTAGTGGTTTCAATAGTGTAGAAATACCTTGGAAAACTACTGATGGAATTATAGAGATTAAGATGATTCATCCAAATAATATGCTTTTAAACTTAAAGGTTGAAGCATATCCAAATATTAATGTTGATTCTGGTTCGAATGATACTACAGACAAGCCAAGTACTGATGATAGTATCAAGGCAAGTGTTCACAGAATTTCTGGATCAGATAGATATTCTACTGCTATAGATTTAAGCAAGAAGGCTTTTGATGAAGCAGATACAGCAGTTATTGCTAGTGGACAGAACTTCGCAGATGCTTTATCTGGTGGTGCTTTGGCAGCTATCAACAAGGCTCCACTTCTATTAGTAGACAATACTAGCTCTACAGTAGATAAGGTGAACAAGGAGCTTAGAAGATTAGGTGTCAAGAAGGTATATATACTAGGTGGAAAGAATAGTATATCTATCAATACAGAGATGAAGATTTCTAATGACAAGGACAGTGATGACAAGTCTAGAACTGTTGAGAGAATAGATGGTTCAGATAGATATGAAACATCATACAAGATATACAAGGAAGTAGCTAGAAGTCAGTCTGGCAAGGAAGAAGTAATATTAGTTAATGGTACAGAGTTTGCAGATGCCCTATCTGCAGGTCCTTTGGCAGCCTATACTAATAGAGCTATAGTATTGACAGATGGTAAGAATCTTGTATCTGGACTAGACAAGAACAACGATAAGAATATAATTATAGGTGGATTATCTTCTATGGATTCAAGCTTCAAGGGAAGAAGAATTAGTGGAAGCGACAGATATGAAACATCTGTAAAGGTAGCCAAGGAATTAGGTTCAGTAGACAATGTTATGCTAGCAAGTGGAGAAACTTATCCTGATGGACTAGCTTCAATCAGTCTATACAACAAGTACAAGGCACCATTATTGTTATCACAGAGATACTCACTACCTTCAGTAACTAAGAGATACATCAACGACAAGAGTGTAAAGGATATATACATTGTTGGTGGTACTAATAGTATATCTACAAAGGTAGAAGATATATTTAAATAAAAAAATATTAATAGGATGTATCTATTATAGATATATCCTATTTTTTTATACATAGAAATACAAAAACTATTGATTTTGTTATATAATAGAATATGAAAAATTAGAAAATTTTTAATATGGAGGTTAGTATGAAGAAAAAGATATCAGTATTTATGTCGGCAACGATGTTATTGGGAAGTGTTGCACCAGCAATAGCAAATGCAGAGACATCTATCAAAAAAGATGGCGTGGAATATATGAAAAGATTTAGTGGGACAGATAGATTTAAGACAGCAGTAGATGTGTCTAAGTCTAACTTTTCTGCTAATACAAAGAATTTGATTGTAGTCAATGGGATGAACCCTGCAGATGCCCTATCTGGTGGTCCTTTGGCAGCCAAGTTAGATGCTCCTATCCTCTTGGTCAACAATGATTCTATAAGCGATGAGACTCTCAATGAGATAGCTAGACTAAACCCTGAGAAGGTATATGTACTAGGTGGAAAGTCTTCTGTTACTTTGGGAGTAGAGAAGGCTATCAAGTCTAGAATCAAGTCAAGTGCAGAATTAAAGAGAATAGATGGAGATGATAGATTTGAAACTTCTATCAAAATAGCAGAGGAAGTACTAGGAGGCAAGAAAAATGCAAGTGTAGGTTTTGCCAATGGAGCCACTAACAAGTTCCCAGATGCCCTTAGTGCATCAGCTTTGTTGGGCAAGAAGTCAATGCCTTTGATACTTACAGATGGCAAGAAACTACCAGCAGGGGCAGAAAGCTACAAAGACAACTCCGATAACTACATTATAGGTGGAGAAAACTCTATCAATATAGCTGGTCTATCTGGAAAGAGACTATCAGGGAGTGATAGATTTGCAACTTCAGCAGCAGTAGCAAATGAAGGATTTAGAGCAAGTGAAAGTTATTCAGCAGAAAATGCCTGTATAGTAGTAGATGGTACAAACTATCCAGATGCCCTTACTTCTATATCTTTGTCTAAAAAGTTTAATGCTCCGATCTTACTTGTAGACAAGACATTACCTAATGTTATTTCTACTTATATAAAAGATCAAGACAGAGAAAAGGCATATATAGTAGGTGGTACAAATTCTGTAAGTGTAAATGTTCAAAACTCAATCCTAAAGCTTCTTGAAGAAAATGGTGGAGTAAATGCCAAGCTAAAGAGGGCGCAGAACAATTTAAAGAATAATATGGACAAACTAGACTCTATGCTTAGTCTAATAAAGAAAAACGATATAAACTCAGCAGAAATTGATTCATACAAGGAGTTCAGAGACAAAGTATATAATGACTATGTGAAAAAAGAAATATCTGAATTAAATGGAGTTACAGTTAAGGATATTGAAAATAAAACAGAAGAATTGCAAAATAAGTTTGATAAGATTACTAGTTTAGAGGACTCTCAGTACAATAACATTCTTGCAAAAGAAATAGTAGAAGGTAGAAAGAGACTAGAAGAAATGGTTCATGACAAGGCTTTAAGTGAGTACAACTCTAGCCAAAAGGAATACTATGATATGCTTAAAAAGGCAGATGAACTTCAGATGAATAGTGGCAAGAATAAGGAAAAACTTGAATTAGCCTATGAACTGAAAAATTACAAGCTTTCTTCATCACCTTCAGAAACACCTTCAGTAAATGAAAGTATTAAAAAGGCAGAAACTTTGCTAGATGAAATAAACAAAGTTTTTACAAAGAGTCCTTTGATGCTTAGCGAAAAAGAAGAATTACGTTATGCACTTGAAGAGGCTAAGAAATCTCAATCAAGCAGCAATATAAATAAATTAAATGAAAAGATAGATTCTTTTAATTATGTATATACTGAATTTAAAGATCTTCAAGCAAAGAATGAAGAAGCTAAGAAACTAATAGCAGATAGCAAAACTACAATAGAACATAGATTCACAAGTGCTATGTTTAAGGATCTTACTTTAGCTAGTGATAAAGAAAAATTAGAAAGTGAAATTGAAAATTCAAAGAAGGTATTAGATAGTTTTAAAAGTGTTCCAGAGTTAAGAAATCAATTTGATGCTATTGGTAAACGAATAGATATACTTAAAGATAAAGTTCAGTTATTTAAAGAGGTAAATAACGGTTTAGATGCTACTATGAAGAAAGTAGAAGACGCTAAGTTTGAATCTGGGAAATTAGAACAATTAGACAAAAAGGAACTAGTTGCTACATATAAAAAATTAGTTGGGGAAGATGGCAAATCTGGAGAAATTAAAGATATAAAGGATAATTTGGCTAAATCTCCTGCAACTGTTTCTATAAATGATATAAAAAATGCCAATGATGAACTTAGTAAAAACTATGAAGAGTTAAAGGTAGAATATGACAAATTGCCAAATTAGATGCAATAAACTAGATTAAAGTAATGCAATATAATTAAGTGGTAAAATATTGCGAAGCAGTAAAATAGAATATTAGTGAATAATAAAAAAGAAAATTAGTAAATAATAAAAAAGAAGATTAGCGAGTAATAAAATTGAGTATAAAAATTGTATAATATTCTAAGTAGAGTAGAATAAGAACAATGAGATGAGTTTTTGAATACATAGGGTGGCGCTGTTTTTAAAGGTGCTGCCCTATATTTTTAAAAATTATTTAAAAACTTTTAAAAAGTACTTGCATTTATATAAAAAAAATGGTATATTATTACTTGTCCTCTGATGAAGGAGAAAATATACGAATACAAGTTGATTTAAAAATAAAAAAAGTGTTTGACAATCTACTTGATATATGATACTATTAATAAGTCGTCAAAAGACGGCAGATGAACTTTGAAAATTGAACAGCAGGTTAATTCAATAAGCTGTTTTACA
>Trix_p1__coassemble_2342_pt1 | contig 9342 bp, 7 predicted proteins | sample Trix_p1__metabat2_low_PE_026 | metagenome-assembled genome bin Trix_p1
GATTAAATTATATGATATTTTTTCATCAACACTATTTGACAAAGAACCAAAATTTTTTCGGTATCTTTTTATAAAAATATATCTTATTCTACATTATTTAAGTTTCACAAACCATGTATACTTATAGTATTATTTTAAGTATCAAATTGCTAGTTAATTTTTATCAACTTTACTATTTTTTAATCAATATCCTGAATTATACTTGGATCATCTGCACTACCACTTGAATTATTTGAATCATTTTGTGACTCATTTGTATTATCTGTCGTAGTATTATTTTCATTTGAACTTTCTTCTCCATTGGAAGAAGCTCCTATAGGACTAACTGCCCATATTTTTCTTATTTGATCCTTTAATTCATCATATGACCATGTTTTATTTGTATTTATTATACTGTTAGGGTCGTTTATTAGGAAATCACCATTGCTATTATAGCCCTTTATAACTATAATATGACCTCTCTGAGTAAATATCCCCGGCTTAACACTTACTAATAATATTTGTCCATTATCAAGTGCTCTCTTCATTTTTGCTTCTACAGGAACTACGTCTCTTGATTCAAGACCGTACTTTTTAAGACCCGTTTCAAATAATTTCCAACTTGTAAAGTTATCTTTTGATATATATCCATTATCTTGACTGTATTTAGCTACATCATATGGATTAATGTCTGCATTCTTATCAAAATGCTTGATTACCATTGCAAGCGATGTAGGTCCACAACCTGTAAGTCCAATAATATCTTTTCCATAAGGTCTATAACCCCATCTTCTATCCCATTGAAGGAATAGTGGAACATCTCCATCTACATAATAACTTGATGTAATTCCTGATCTTATTGGCTTTTCATTGTACTTATCCTTGTCCTTATAGCTATATACAAAATCTACTATCTCGTGATTTGATATCAACTGATCTATAAGAGCTTCTGGATAAGAATTTATATTTTCAACTATATAATCAAGTCTCTTTGCCTCATCTGCATTAAGTTTGTCTCTCATTGCTTCAAGCTTTCTTTTCTTGTCTTCTATAGTTTCTTTCTTTTCTTCAACTTTGCTAGTATCTTCTTTCTTAGGAGTTGTTACAGCATTATTTGTTTTTGTCTTTGCACTATCATTTTTAAATTTGCCCATAGCTGCTGAAACTCCTAAAACAGCTACCAAAACTACAACTACTAAACCTATAAGCTTTTTGTAATTAATTTTTGTTTTGTTCTGTCTAGCCTTTCTTTCAGAAAGTTCTTTATTTCTATTGCTTCTACTTGTTTTGTCTCTCTCTTTTCTATTTGCTGAAGAATTTCTTCTGTTTTCACCAAGTGTCGAATCCTTAAGCTTAAGGATTTCCTCGATTTCTCTTTCTCTGGCCTTCACTTTTTCCTCTGCCTTTTCTATTTCAAAAATAGCAGTTTTATCTTCAATATAGCCATTTTCCTTATCTTCAAGCTTTATTTCCTTTGTTTTCGAATCGTCGCTTTCCTTTGAAACACTCAATTTGTCTTCATTCTTATTTTTATTTTCATTTTCTTTTTTCTTTACATCCTTTTTGGGAGTAACTCTTTCGAAATCAGAATATTCCTTGTATATTTCAACTTTAGACTTATCCATCTGAGCTCTCTCTCTAGCCTTCTGCCTTATGAACTCATCTTCATCTATATATTCACTTACATCTGTAATTCCCTTTTCTGTAGGCTCTACAGAAGTGTTATTATCTATATCAAGTGAATGTCCTTCAAAGTCAAAAGTTTCAGTATTTTGTCCATTATTTAAATTTGGATCATCAAGCTCCTTATTCTTTTCATCTAACTTTTGTTTTTTAAGCATTTCTATGCTTTCCTGCTTGTTAAACTGATTTCTTTTTGCACTCTCAGTTATAGGAGACGATTTTCTAGTCGCTAATTTCTTTGTATTTTTAGCAGTCTGTCTTCTTTTTTTAGCATTAAGTTCCGCTTCTTTAGCTGATATTGTTCTTACAACAAGCTCTTCAGAGTCTACATCAACTTCTTCTCCATCATTTTTTTCATGGATTCTACTTAAAGCATTTGATTTATATATTTCTTCTTTTTCGCTCAAATCTTGAAATATATTTGCATATTTGTTATCTGCTTTTTTATTATTTCCTTTATAAGTATATTTTGTATTCTTTTTGCTACCCGAAGCCATACTTTGCCCCCTTTCTCAAATAGAGTATTCCCTACTAATAATATCACAAAACAATAATTTTGTCATTTTAAAAAACAAAAAATAGAAGCCTTTAAACTTCTATTTTCATATTCCATTTTATTTCTTTTTTGTCATTATGACATCTCATTAAATTTCTTTTCTTTCTTTAATTTCACGCAATTTATTCTCAACCACATCTAAAGTAATCAGCTCAAGCAACTTCACTACTTCTTCATTCAAACTAGAGAAAAGTTCATCTACATATTCTGACATTCCACTTGCTATTAAGCAGTCTGATTCAATGTCACCTGAATGCCATTTAGACTCTATAATTTGTACTCCAACGGCTTCATATATCTCTCTAAGGTTTATATCCTTGCCATCTCTAGCAATCATATAGCCGCCATTTACACCTGCTTTAGTAACAACCAATCCACTTTTTTTGCATTTTGACATAACTTTTCTTATTCTTACAGGATTAGTGCATAGATTTTCTGAAAGTTCTTCGCTCGACCTTGATTTCTTATCATGAGCTAAAAATACCAATACATGAAGCGCAATTATAAATTCACTCATCTGTGTGCTCCTTTCACATATTAGATATATCTATATAATTCATATAAAATATAAAAGATATCTTTTGTCTATATATTCTATATATTTACCCATTTACATATAGTCAAATCACAATTTCATTTGATTTTTAAATTATCATTCCCAAACTGTATTATACAACTTTTCAAAATAAAAATCTACACTTCCTATCTTTTAATAACAAAACCCCCTAAAAAGGGGGGTCTCGTTATTGTAATTTTTATTAGGAATTTTTACTAAACTTATTTTTAATATTTATAATATATCTATTTAAAACAATTTAAAACTTATTTTTCAAGCTAATATCCTATTTTTAGTCCTCTCTTAATATGTTTAAATCTTTTCCTTGCATTACCTTATTCATAGTTCTAACTGAACACATCTTTCCGCACATTGTACAGCTATCGTTATGTTCTGGTGTTGATTCTTTTCTATATCTTCTTGCCTTTTCTTCATCTATTGCAATATCAAACATAGCTTCCCAGTCAAGTTTATGTCTTGCTTCTGCCATCTTATTGTCCCAATCTCTTGCATGAGGAACCTTCTTAGCTATGTCAGCTGCATGAGCTGCTATCTTAGTAGCTATAATACCTTCCTTCATATCATCAAGACTAGGTAGTCTTAGGTGTTCTGCTGGCGTAACATAGCACAAAAAGTCAACGCCGGCAGATGCTGCTATTGCACCACCTATAGCTGATGTTATATGATCATATCCTGGAGCTATATCAGTTACTATAGGTCCTAGAACATAGAAAGGAGCACCATGACAAAGTTTCTTTTCCATTAATACATTTGCTTCTATTTCATCTATTGCAACGTGTCCTGGTCCTTCTATTATTACCTGAACATTCTTTTCCCATGCTCTTAAAGTAAGCTCACCTAATGTAATAAGTTCCTTTATCTGGTCTGCATCAGTTGAGTCTGCAAGACACCCCGGTCTCAAAGCATCTCCAAGACTTAGTGTAACATCATATTCCTGACATATTTCAAGAAGTTCATCAAATTTTTCATAGAAAGGATTTTCTGCATTATTTAGTTCCATCCATGCATACATAAGAGAACCACCTCTTGAAACTATATTCATCTTTCTCTTATTTCTCTTAAATATTTCCATTGCTTCTCTGTTCATACCGACGTGTATAGTAACAAAGTCTACACCGTCTTTTGCATGCTTTCTTACAACATCAAGAAATTCATCTGCAGTTATATCTTTAAGTTCCTTGTCATAAAATCCTATTGCATCATATACTGGAACAGTACCAACCATTGCTGTTGACATATTTACAAGTTTTTTTCTAAATTCTTCTGTTTTTCCAAATGAGCTAAGATCCATTATTGCTTCTGCATCCATTTCTATTGCTTTTTGAACCTTTTCTAATTCCTTATCTACATCTGGGCAGTCTCTAGATATTCCAAGATTAACATTAATCTTAGTGCTTAAACCTTCTCCTACACCCTCAGCTTTTAAATTTTTATGGTTTTTATTTGCTGGTATAGCAATCTTTCCTTCTGCTACCCTATTCATTAGCAATTCAGGATCCATATATTCCTTTTCTGCAACTCTCTTCATTTCTTCTGTTAAAATACCCTTTTTAGCAGCTTCCATTTGTGTCTTATACATTACACTTACCTCCAAGATTTTTGTTTATTTTTACAAAATACAACTTTCATTGAAATTTCGTTCCAATCATTTATTAAGTTCTTAGTAATATTACTAGACTAGATTTTTATTACTTTATTTCATTGAATTTTTCTACTAATTCTTCTGTTCTTTTTTTACAGTCATCGCTTTTTAATATATCTGATATTACACAAATACCATCAATATTTGTTCCTTTTAAGTAATCCATATTTTCTACTTTTATACCACCTATAGCAAGAACTGGTATACTTACTTTGTCTGTAATTTCTTTAAGAGTCTCTCTGCCTATTCCATCAGCATCTTTTTTAGTAGATGTAGCAAAAACTGCACCTACTCCAATATAATCTGCTCCATTTTTTTCTGCTTCCTTTGCTTCTTCTAAATTTCCTGCAGAAATTCCAATTATTTTGTTATATCCAATAAGTTTTTTTGCTATTTCAATTGGCATATCTGACTGTCCGAGGTGAACACCATCTGCATCAACTGCTAGAGCAATATCTATTCTGTCATTTATAACCATAGCTACATTATGTTTGTGGCATATTTCCTTAATTTTAACTGCTCTATCAAAGAAATCCCTTGTTCCTAAATCTTTTTCTCTAAGCTGTACAATATTTGCACCACCCTTTATACTTTCTTCAACACATTGATATAAATCTTTTCCAAGACAAGATTTTTCATCAGTTATTAAATACATTGAAAACTTATGATTTATCTTTTCTATGCTTATCTTTGCATACTTCTTTATAGTATCCGGGTCAAAATGATATATATTATTCATAACATCTACCCTATAACTAGCAATTCCATTTTTTTCTTTTTCTTCTCTCTCCAGCGCCTTTTCACCTGAAATGCTCATCGCCATCACTCCAGCAACTGCACTTACAAGTGGGGTATTCTCTGCTCCCAAGAAACTTCCTACTAAAGATGCTATCATACAACCTGTACCTGTAATATATGATAAAATATCCGATTGATTTTCTATTTTAACTAGGTATCTTCCATCGGTAATTATATCTATCTTCCCTGTAACAGCACAGGTACATCTATATTTATTTGCAATTTTAATTGCCGATTCAATAGCTTCACTACTTTCAGCCAATGAATCCACTCCTTTTGTAACTCCACTTTTTCCTGCAAGCGCCATAATTTCACCTGCGTTACCCTTGATAACACTCATGTGGACATTTTCCAATAGTTCTAAAATTGCTCTATCTCTATACTCAATAGCTCCCATACCTACTGGATCAAAAACTATTGGTATGTCATTATCATTAGCTGTTTTTCCTGCTTTAATAATAGTCTCTAAGGGCTGTACATCTATAATCCCAAAGTTTAGCACAAGGCTATTAGCTATTTGGGTAAATCCCTCTACCTCTTCTTTTCCATCGGCCATAACAGGAGATGCTCCTATTGAAAGAGTTACATTGGCACAATCATTTATAGTAACGTAATTTGTTACCTGTTCAACAAGTGGATTTTTCTCCCTTACTTTTTTTATAGCTTCACATAATTTTTCTATCAATTTATCTTTATTCATGACATCCTCCAATTATATAGTCGCTTTCACGTCATCTTCTAACTCATTTATTTCATAAAATTCTGTATTCAAATTTTATTTTTAATTTTTAAAATCATACTTATATTACAAAAATTGTTTTCATTAATGATTCTAATATTAAAATTTACTTATCTATCATTTTAAGTTCTTTATATATTTCTCCCATGGGATTTGTTGGCCCACATCCATGACCAATATCAAGAGAATTTCTTATAGCATCCGTTATAAATTTTTTAGCATTAGCAACTGCTTTTTCTATTGGGTATCCTAATGCAAGATTTGATGCTATTGCAGAGGATAAAGTACAACCTGTTCCATGAGTATTCTTGGTATTTATTCTTTCATTATCATAAAAGAATACTTCCTTATCTTTAGTAACCAGTACATCACATGGTCTATCTTCTAGATGCCCACCTTTTATCAAAACATGATTTTTAGTAAAATCAGAAATTATTTTACCTGCATCTACCATATCTTTTGAATTTGATATTTTTAATTTATTATTTTTGTCTATCTGATACAATATACATTGAGCTTCGGATAAGTTTGGTGTAATCAAATTTGCTTTAGGAAGAAGTTCATTTACAAGAACGCTCTTTGCTTGCGAGTTTATAAGATCAAATCCAGAAGTAGAAATCATTACAGGATCTACTACAACATTATTTACCCTATAAACAGATATTGCGTCTGCTACTATTTTTATTATATTTATATCTGAAAGCATACCAACTTTTATAGCGTCAACTTCTATATCATCGAATATTGCCCTTATTTGTTCTCTTACCATTTTTTCCGAAACACTTTCAACACCGAGAACTCCTATCGTATTTTGTGCTGTTATGGCTGTTATCACACTCATACCATATACTCCATATGCAGCAAAAGTTTTTAAATCAGTTTGAATTCCTGCGCCTCCGCTACTATCAGAGCCAGCAATCGTCAATACCTTTTTCATCTACTCTCCCCCTCTAAAGTTATCTTTGTTCGCAAAATATAAATCATTACATAAAAAAGAGCATACACCTAAGTATATGCTCGCGTTTATCTTTTCATATAATATATTATCCATAAAAATTATAATTCCTACGCTGGCATTACCCAGATCAGGTTCAAAGGTCAAGGATCACATCCTTATCTCAGCCGATTTATCAGCCCCCTCATATATTATTCTATTTTGACTACAATTAGATAATAGCACAGAGATTAGTTTTTGTAAACCATTTCATTAAAGTAGTCCTGCAAAAATAGGAACAGTTATCACACTTGCTAAAGTCGTAAGAAATACACATCTTGATGAAAATGTTGTACTTGTATTGTATCTTTCTGCCATAATCGCCAAAAGTGCTGGACTTGGAAGTGCTGCTGTAAAAAACATTATTGCGTATGGAAGGTCATTATTAGCCGATATATTAGTTAACTTAAAAATAAGAAGTATAGCCATCGGAACTATAACCATTCTAAAAACTGTCAGCCTATAGGCTTCCTTATCTGTAAACATATCTTTTACCTTATATCTTGAAAGTGATAATCCTACTACTATCATTGATAGAGGTGCAGTAAGATTAGATAAATAGGTAAGTAGAGATACTACAGGCTCTGGAACTTTAACCTCTCCAACAAATAATATCATTCCTACTAAAATTGCTGCGTTTTGTCTAGTAAACAATATGTTTTTTATACTTATCTTTTCCTTTGTTTCATAATTCATAGTTATCAATTTTACACCTAATGAAAATATTAGTATGTTTTGTACGATATTCCCCATTGCCATTATGAACAAACCTTCATTTCCGTATATTGCATACATTAAAGGATAGCCTATAAAACCATTGTTTGAAAAAACCATGCCAAAAATCCATCCACCGACATCTTTTTTATCGACTTTTATTATTTTTGTTACAAAATATGCAATGGCAACTACTGATAAATGATAGACTGTCATAATAAATAATACTCTAAATGTATCTTTCATCAATTCAGGACTATAAGGTCTTATCATTGAAACTATAATAGTTGCAGGTATACTTACATCAATAAGTAAATTCGTTAAATCACTAATGGAAGTATGCTTTATAACTTCTCTTTTTCCCAGAATATATCCAATAAACATTAAAATGAATAGTATTAATACGTTGGTAAATACTAATTTCACAAATTATCCTCCTTTATTTTTTTTAGCAATATTAGTATATCACACAGAGGAATCTATCGCTATTAATATATCCATTTTCTCTTCTTTTTTTAATATAAAACATATTTTCCTTATCTTTATATTGCAATTATCTATTTAAGCTATTTATAATTTTTATACATTCATGAATAATCTTGAACTTTTTTGCGTATCTTTAATATAGCATTTTTTCTTATTTTGCCAATAGTGGTAGCTGAACAGCCTAATTTTTTGGCGATTATCTTTTGAGTCTTGTCTTTTATATATATCTCTTCCATTATATATCGTTCTTTTTCTGACAGAATTGAAAATGAATTAATTACTACTTTATAATCAAATATTCTATCCATTTCCTCATTAAAATCCCTTACTATAGCACTGCTACTCTTATCTCTACTTTTATTGTCTAATTCAATATAACCCTCATTATCATAAGAAAACAATGAATTATTACTTTTTATAGCCAAAATCGCATCCATTATTTTTTTACTATCTATTCCTATTTCATTTGACATTGCATTTAATGTTTTTTCCGATATTTTATCTGGAATATCAGAAAACTTTCTACTAAATTTTGCATATATTGAGTTTGCTTCTCTTGAAACACTTATCATTCCGTAACATCGATAAGCATTTTTTATTGCAAATCTAACCCTACACGCAAGGAAAGTTCTAACTTTTACATCAATTCTAAAGTCATACTTTTCTATGGTTTCCATCACACCTATTATTCCTGTCTGAAAAAGATCTTCCTCATCCAAGCCTTTATTTTTATATATTATAACTTCTTTGTCAGCCTTAACAATTTTTTTTACATAAGAAATTTTACCCAGTATGAATAGTTCTCTAGCCTTCATATCCCCATGCGAACCTTTCCATACCAAAACTCTATCAATATGATCTAAATAATCGTCGCCCTTTAGAGAACTATCTTCTAATATATCCACTTCTTCATTGGACAAGTCAAATTCATTTACATAGCTTTCAATTTCTTTAGTAAGATTCAATATTTCCATTTTATCACTCTCCCCCAAACAAAAAATTTTATAGAATAACTTTTTATAATCAAGGCTTTTTATAGAATATAGACATTTTACAAAAAAATAAATCATTTTTTATAAAATAAAAAAGCTTCTATGTATAATAATTCTACATAAAAGCTTTTTTTCATTTTTATTTTATTTGTTTTGTTTAAAAAAACTTTTTGTTTATTACT
>Trix_p1__coassemble_2427_pt1 | contig 8901 bp, 4 predicted proteins | sample Trix_p1__metabat2_low_PE_026 | metagenome-assembled genome bin Trix_p1
GATATATACTATAATTAAATGGTATATAATGTATTATAAGAATAATAGATAAAATTTAGGAAGGGAGGCAACTAATATGAAAGAAATTATTTACTCACCTATTGAATTTAATAAACCAATCGGTGCTATTAGGAATAATGAGAAAAAAGAGATTAGAATACTTTTACACGAAAATTTTAAGCACAATTCCATAAACTTACTACTTTATAATAATACAGACAAGTCAGATGTATTAAAATTTGAAATGAAAAAAATAAATAAAATTACTGATTACTATGTTTACTCAACAAGCATAGACTCTCTCCAAACTGGCATATACTTTTACTTTTTTGAAATTCTAGATGATAGCAAAATAAATATAGTTTCAAAAGTAAATGGAGAAGCAAAAATTTCAGATCATATTATACCTTGGCAATTAACAGTTTATGATGAAGAATTTAGCACTCCAGACTGGATAAAAGGTGGAATAATGTATCAAATATTTCCAGATAGATTTTATTGTTCACCAAACTATCACGCAGAAATGGCAGTAAATGAAATAGAGAGAAGAAAACAGGACAGTTGGTATAATATACCAAACTCACCCTTGGATACTAAACTATACTCGGCAAAAGACTTTTTTATGGGAAATTTAGATGGAATATACGATAGACTTGAATATCTTAAAGATTTAAACATAGATCTTATATACTTAAACCCTATATTTGAAAGTGCCGAAAACCACAGATATTCAACAGCAAACTATTTCAATGTTGATCCTTATTTGGGCAATAATAAAATTTTTTTGGATTTATGTCATAAACTTAAGGACAAGAATATAAAAATAATTCTTGATGGTGTTTTTAATCATACTGGGTCAGACAGCATATACTTTAATAAGGATAGCAACTACCCTGAAATTGGAGCATATAACTCTATAAAGTCTCGCTACTACCCTTGGTATAACTTTATAGACTATCCAGATAAATACGATTCTTGGTGGGGATTTGATAACCTCCCTACTATTAACAAAGAAAATAAGGACTATATAGACTTTATCTGTAATGAAGAAAATGGAGTCTTAAATTATTGGCAAAAAATGGGCGCTAGTGGTTGGAGACTAGATGTAATAGACGAACTTCCAGATTCTTTTCTAGATAAAATTAGAAAAACTGTAAAAAACTATGATGAAGATGCTCTTTTAATAGGTGAAGTATGGGAAGACGCTAGTAATAAAGTAGCATACGGATTAAATAGAAGATATTTATTAGGGCAACAAATGGATTCTGTTATGAATTATCCCTGGAGAAATGCAATTGTAGACTTTTTAATAAATAAAGATGCTGCTGCTTTCTCAAACAATATATCAGAAATCATAAACAATTACCCAAGACCAGCAATAGATACACTTATGAATCTCCTATCTAGCCACGATATAGAAAGAATAATAACTGCATTAGGAGTAGATATATCTACTGTTAAATATGAGGATAGCAAAGATTTTAAATTAAGTTCTGAAGAATACAATAAATCATCTGAACTTGTAAAATTTGCATCTTTTCTACAATTTACTTTGCCTGGTATTCCATCAATTTATTATGGAGATGAAATAGGTATGCAGGGATTTAAAGACCCTTTCAACAGAGCTGCTTTCGATTACGAAAATATAGATATGGAGCTATTGGAACACTATAAAGAACTTACTTCATTTAGAAAAAAATTTAGAGATAACTTTATCACAGGTTTTAAATTAATTGACTTTGGCAAAAAACACATCGCCTATTTGAGAAGTAACATTCTTTGTGTAGTAAACCTTTCAGATAAAGCCATAATTATAGATATGGACAAATCTGCTACATGGATATATGGAAACAAAGAAGCTTATATGACAGAATACGGTATTCTTATAGGACCTGAATCATATACAGCAATATTATTGAATGAAAAATATCACAGCAGAGATAGTATTGTATTTAAAAACGCAATAGACAGAAGTTAAAATTACTCAAATTTAGAAGGTGATAATATGAGAAAAGCAGGTATACTACTCCCAATCTTTTCACTAGCTTCAAAATATGGCATAGGAAGTCTAGGTAAAGAGGCATATAATTTCATAGATTTTTTAGCAAGAACAGGGCAAACAATATGGCAAGTTTTACCAATAACATCGACTAGTGCAGATGAATACTACTCTCCTTATAAAACAAGTGGAGCTTTTTCAGGAAATCCAGATTTTATCGATATAGATCTACTTTTAGAGGAAGCCTTATTAAGTGAAGAATTTGTTTCTTCTATTCCTAAGGATAAATATGAAACAGATCCGAGATATATTGATTACGAAAAAGCAAGAGCACTTAAAGAAATACTTTTAAAAGAAGCCTTTAAAAACTTTAAACTTCTACCCACTTCCTCAAAAGAGAAATATAATAAATTTTGTGAAGAAAATCATTTTTGGTTAGAAGAATACTGTAGCTATATGTCCATGAAACATATTAATCAAAACAAAGCATATTGGGACTGGAAAATCGTAAAAAATTTTGATGAACTGAAAAGTGCAGATGAAGAAATATTAGAAGAATATAAAGAAATATTTAATTATATAAATTTTACGAACAATGGGATAAATTAAAAGAATATGCAAATAAAAATTCCGTAGAAATCTTTGGAGATATGCCAATATATATTTCTCAAGATAGTTCAGATTTTTACTTTCATAGAGAAATGTTTTTAACAGATGAAAACCTAGAAGTAAGTTGTATAGCCGGTGTACCACCAGACGAATTTTCAAGCGAAGGACAATGCTGGGGAAACCCTCTTTACGATTGGGAGTACTTAAAATCTACGGCTTACAAATGGTGGGTTGAAAGAATAAAAAAATCATTTGAAGTCTATGATATCCTTAGAATAGATCATTTCAGAGCTTTTGAAAGCTTTTATTCCATAGATAAAAAGACAAAAAATCCTAAAGAAGGAAAATGGATAAAAGGACCAGGAAAAAACTTCTTTAATATAGTTAAAAATAAAGTTAAAAACGCAAATATTGTCGCTGAAGATTTAGGAATTATTACAGAAGATGTAAGAGAACTTTTAGAATATACAACTTACCCTGGAATGAAGGTAATTCAATTCGGATTTAACTCAGACGCTGACAACCTAAATCTTCCCCATAGATACTACAAAAACACAGTAGCCTATACTGGAACACATGACAACAAGACTCTTGCAGAATGGTTGGAAACAACATTCGATGGTCAAAGAGAATATGCAATGAAATATCTAAGACTAGACAGCTATGATAAATATACAGAAGGCTTTATAAGATCTGTAATGGCATCTTGTTCTGATACGGCAATTATACCTATTCAAGATTGGTTGGATTTTGGTGGATGGGCAAGAATAAATACTCCATCGACAATAGAGAAAAACTGGAAATTTAGACTTCTAGATGGAGAACTAACAAAAGAAGTAGAAAACTATATAACTGAAATAACAGGATTGTATGGAAGATTCTTAAAAAGAAAATAAGGAACATAAAAATAAATATTTGATTATTGGGAAGGCTGGCGAAAATCCAACCTTCCTTTAATTTATAATATTACTTAATTTTTTGCGTGTCAATAAAAACTGCTATAAAGTCAGTTTTAAAGGTTCTATAAGAAAATAACGCTGACAGTAATTTTGTCTTCCTAGCCTTTCGACCAAGAATACTTTTTTATTACCATCAACGTTAAATATTATAGAACCGTTTTTATTATTTATTTTGAAGTTTTTATTTATTTAAGACTATTTTTTCCACCTATTATTGTTAAGCTTTCAAGACTATTATGATTATCTGTTAAAGCTGTTTTACTTTCGTCTTTATTTGAAAGTAAAATAGGTGCGTCTACATTACCTGCTACAGGCCCTATTACTAAAGCATCTGCGAAGTTTTCTCCTGATGCAAGAAATGCCTTCTTTGAATCTTTAAATCCATACTGAGCAATTTTTGCAGATGTTTCGTATCTATCTTTTCCTGCTATCCTTTCTATTAACTTAGGTAATTTTTTTTCTATATTCTTGTTTATAGAGTTTTCTCCTCCAATAATATACACTTTCTTTACTCCAAGATTCTTCATCTGTTTGTCTATTTCGTTTTTAGAAGTTTTATTATTTACAAGTACTATAGGCATGTTATTTTTTGATGCAAATGCACTTGCACATAATGCATCTGCCCAATTTTCACCTGATGCAACTACTGCCTCATTTGATTTAGATATGTTTTTATTTACAAGTTCAGCTATTTTTTCTGCTGTCTGATATCTATTTTCTCCAGCTACTCTGTCTACACCATTTTTAATAATTTTAGAAAGTGTAGATTCTATATTTTTATCAATGCTGTTTTCTCCACCAACTATTACTACATTACTTGCTCCAAGTCTCTTTATTTCTTGTATAATAAAGTCATCCAGTCTATTACTATCTGAAAGAAGTATTGGTGCATTCATCGATTTTGCAAGTGGTGCTGAAGATAATGCATCTGCATATGAATCTGCTCTTGCTATTATTACTGTATCTGCCTTTTTATAGTTTTTCTTGGATATTTCTACTGCAGTTTGTTTTCTATTTTCTCCAGCAATTCTATTTACTTTATTTTCTTTCTGAAGTCTTGTGAATACAGAATTTGTAGTTACATTTTCTTCTTTTTTTGTAATTGTTGTTGATGAAGAAGATGAACCTCCGCCTCCTGAAGAATTAGCTCCAGATCCAGTTACGCCCTTTCCTTTTTCAAACTCTATTACAAGAGGGTACATTGAAATACTGTCTGCTTTTATTTTTGCAAAATTTTCATCCTGTGTAAATTCAAGTTTTTGCTTTTCCTCTCCATCTTTTATAAAGTAAACTGATTTTACTTTTTTACCATTTTCAAGTTTTCTTGTTATTGTAAAGTCTCCATATAACTTAGACACTTCACATCTAAATGGGTTTTTCAAGTTTATGTCTAGTCCAAGCACATCTTTCCCTTTTAGACTTGGATACTTGGCAAGATCTACATAATCCACTGCTAACTGAAGGTTATTGAACTTCATTCCTTCCACTTTAGTCTTACCTGATGGGCATAAAACTGAACTATTATACATTTTTGCTTCATTCTTGTCTAATAAATCTATATTTTCTACTAATTCACAAGTAGAGTGATTATATGGATATTTACCCATATTATATTCTGACTTATCTTTTATAACAAGTGGAAATGCAACTACATCATATTTATTATTATTCACTTTTACAGTGTATGTAATATCTTCCAATAACTCAGTTTTAAGTCTTCCATCATTGCTATTAACCTTAATTGTTTCAAATGGACTAGCAAGTTCAAATTCTACAGGTTCTGTTGTAACTTTTCCTTTGTATAGAACTCCTATGTTTATTGCAACTTTTTCTTTCTTTTGATTGTTTTCATTTTTTTCATGAACAACAATATCTTTTATAGGTGAATTCACCTTAAAGTTATATGGATTTTCATTATTATCTATTTCCATATAAACATTATTTTCCATAGTATATTTATCACTATCTGCTAGCGAAATAATATATCTCATTCCTTTAACAATATCAAAGTTTTTTATTACTCCACCTTCAGATACTATATTATCTTCAAATCTCTGTCTTGTACTGTTAAATAGTCTAAACTGAATATATTCCTTAAGTGTAAATTTTTCTTTTTCTTTAGATTCAACTGTTTTTAAACCAGATACAGTAACTTTTTTATTTGCAAAAATACAATCATTACCTGCATTTGGATTGCATGGACTTCCCTGTGAATCTTCATTTGGATCGAAAACTCTTTCCATATCCTGATTTGGATTTTCTGCACCATCTATTCTTTCAAGATCTATTTGTGTAAATAAAGGGTCATTTTTATACTTAGGATCATTTAATACAGCTGTATAACCATCTTTATATTTTTTTATTACAAAATTAATATCTTCCATGTTGTATGTTGGATTTTTAGGCATGCTTATAGTATAATTTACATCTTTATCACCATTAAAAGTTAACCATCCTAAAGTATTTTTTAGTTCCTGTACACTTCCGTCATCTCCTTTTATCTGGAAATTATATCCTGGTTTTACAACATATCCATCGTGAGTTACTCTCATTTTTAATATATATCTTCCTTGATATATATTAAGTGAATCCAGTATATTACCACTTCCATCTATTATGTTGTTTTTATCATTTAGACTAATTGACATGCCATCCATTCTATAATTATTTTTTTCACTTGGCACAACTCTTATATTATATTTTTCCCCTGGATACATATTAAACTTTAATCTACCTTTTTCACTAGATACATTTTGCTTGTCTCCACCGCCAAGGACTTCAAAATTAATATTATCTTCAACTATTAATTCTTTATTTTTCGAAATGTCTTTAATATTTATACTTACATTTGCAAGTTTTTTATTTTCGGGCTTTGTACCAAGCAAATCAGATTTTTTTATCAAAACAAGTTTTTCTATATTTTCTTTTTTAACTTCACCTCTAAAATCTGTTTCAACTGGGAAATTATTATTTCCATTTGAAAGTATATTTATAAAGTTAAAAGTATTATTTATATTCCCTGCCTTTGCCAAAGTATACTTTTCAACATCCTTTGGTCCAATCTTAAATCTAACACCATCAATAATATTAATTCCAGTCAATTTACCATCTATTAATTTTACACTTTGTTTATATCCTTTATCTCTCATATTATATACTTCAAAGTCAATATTATCATTTATAGGTTTATTGTTTTTATCTACAATCTCTATATCTTTTAAGCAAATCCTCTTTCCATCTGGCTTTCTAGTTAAGTGTAAGTCATTTAATACATCATCACCGTTATTTAAATACATCCATGGAAATTTATCTCCTTCTTTTTTCAAAAATTTAAAGTGAATATCGTCCATTTCATATTTTTCATTATCTTCCAAACTTAGAGTATAGCTCTCATTAATTTTCATTTTGAAAGACACTTCATCAGATAATAATTGCATACCTGAATCAGTTTTCATTCCTGATTCCGATGTTATTTTTTCACCACTGCTATCTGTTAAAGTGAATTTAAATTTTGTGTCTTTTATTGTGGAATTACCTTCTTTAATTTGTAGGATTTCTCTTACATATTCTTCTTTTGTATTTACTTTGACATCGCTCTTAATAACGTCTGTAGAATTTTCTTTAGGTGTTACTCGATAAAAGTCAATTGCAGCTTCATCTCTATCTAAATCATACGCAAATGATTCCTCTCCATAATCAGCATCAATATACATATGTACTGGTTTCATTGTATACTTATCATTTTTTTTAAGTGTGACTGTATATGTATGACTAAATCCTGTTATTTCATCCTTAAATAAAGCTACTGACGGTACCTTTCCATTTACTGTAGTCACTTCAAATGAACCACCTGGATCTTCATCATCAGTATAAATAAAAGTCAATTTATCTGTTATATTCTCATCTGTTTCTGAATTTTTAACCCCAATTCCCTTAAGATTAATCACCGAATGCTTATTTTCATGTAAAATCTCATTTTCGGAACCATATGAGTTTACAAGAAAAGCATAATTAGAGATAGGTGCTACCACCAAAGAACATAAAAATAGTGCAATGGCCTTTGACATTAATTTTGATTTTCTGTGCATTTAAATAATCCCCCTATATATCCTATATATTTATTATACCTTCGTGAATATAACATTTATTTATATAGTTAGTAAATGATTATAGTTATAAAGAATAAGCCGAGTTGTCAGAATAGTCTTTCTCTATATGATTATCATAATTATTACTAAATTATTAACTAATGATTATAACTATAATAAAAAAATAGTTATTATAATGTATATCGATTATATTTATCCATTAAAAATACCGTCTATAAATTTTTTTTACATTTTATACATTTTAGTTTTAATTTTATTTTAATATTTTAAAAATAATAAATTCTAATGTTGATATTATCTAATCAAAATTACTATATGATTAAATATTTTATAAAAGAAATAAAAATACGAAATTTTAATTGTTAATAAGAATATTTATTAGAATATAGATTGAAATTATTAGTTGGCTTTGTAATTAAACTTTTTATTACTAATCATAGAGTTATTAAATTTAACATACATATAAAACGATAATTGATTATAAAACTATCTATCACCTTTTTATATGTCTGCTAATTCATTAAATTTTTATTTTTCTAATTCTATTCCTTTATTTCGTAAGTTTTCTATACATTCATTCAGATATTCAGTATTATGTTCTTTATAGATTGGACTATCTATTATTTCTTCTTTAAGATTATTGTGTTTTTCGGCTGTTTTACCTCTATAGTTTTTATCTTTCCATTCTACAGAGACCTTGTATCCTCTTTTTTCCATTTCATCCATAACTAATAAGTGATAAGCAAATAAATGATATGGAGAATATGAAAATACGTAGTCTACAGTTTTGTGTTTCTTTTTCCATCCATTGCCTCTAAGAGCGCAACATTCTCTGTGTTGTCCAAGAAGCTGATTTCTTGGCAATAGATGTATAATTTCTTCATGCCATAGTCTCATTTTATTCTCCTTTTAATAAAGTTGATTCTTGTAGATATTTGTTGGGATATTTTTTTAGTAAATAATTAATATATTTAATTACTGATTTTTGCTCGATTTTGTCTTCCATATATTCTTCTAATAAATGAAATAGCTCTTCTTTTTCATTTTCACTTGCTTCTTTTTTGAAATATCCCCATATATGAAGTATTGCATTGTTAAAATCTTTTTTACTTTCTTTCATAAAATTTATTTCTTCTATTTTTTTATATATAAACAAAATATCTACTTCTTCGCTCTTTAAATATTCTCTTATTTCAAGATATATTTTATGCGATTTGCTTAAAAC
>Trix_p1__coassemble_2523_pt1 | contig 8392 bp, 5 predicted proteins | sample Trix_p1__metabat2_low_PE_026 | metagenome-assembled genome bin Trix_p1
GATGTAAGGTAAAAAACATACGAATTTTTTATTTTTAGAATATTATTATATAGGGAGCTGATATCATGGAAAAATTAGAGCAATTATATGAAGGAAAAGCAAAGAAGGTATTTAAAACAGATGACAAGGACTATTTAATAGTATCATATAAAGATGATGCAACTGCATTTAACGGTCTTAAGAAGGGTACAATAATGGGTAAGGGCGTTATAAACAATCTTATGTCTAATCAGTTATTCCAGTACCTAGCTGAAAATGGAATAGAAACTCACTACGTAAAGACTTTAAATGACAGAGAAACTGTAGTGAAGGCTGTAGAAATAGTTCCACTAGAAGTAATAGTAAGAAACGTTGCAGCAGGAAGTTTTTCTAAGAGATTAGGTGTTGAAGAAGGTGTAGTATTCGAACAGCCTACAGTAGAGTTTTCTTATAAGAATGATGATTTAGGAGATCCACTAATTAATGATTCATTTGCGATCGCTCTAAAACTAGCAACTCAGGACGAAATAGATAAGATAAAATCAATGGCTTTAAAGGTAAATGAATTACTAAAAGCATATTTTTTAGAAAATAATATAAAATTAATAGATTTTAAGTTGGAGTTTGGTAGATTCCATGGGGACATAATATTAGCTGATGAAATATCTCCAGATACTTGCCGTCTTTGGGATAAGGAAACAAATACAAAGCTTGATAAGGACAGATTCAGAAGAGATATGGGCGATGTAGAGGGTGCATATCTTGAAGTAAGAAACCGTCTAGGATTTTAGGAGAGCATATGAGAGACGATATAATGACTGGTTTAAAAGAAGAGTGCGGAGTATTTGGTGCATATGATTTTGACGGCGAAGATATAGCATCATATATATACTATGGTTTATTTGCATTACAACACAGAGGACAGGAAAATGCTGGTATATCTGTAACTAAGACAGCTGAAGATTGTAGAAATGTAACTTTTCATAAGGGACAAGGTCTTGTTAACGAAGTATTTGATAAAAAGACACTAAATTCTTTAAAGGGGAATTTAGGAGTTGGACATGTTAGATACTCTACAGCAGGTGGTCTTGGTATAGAATGTGCTCAACCTTTTGTTATACATTATATAAAGGGTATTCTTTCAATGGCACATAATGGTAATTTAACAAATGGTGCAGAACTTAAGAATGAGCTTGCTATGACAGGAGCGATATTTCAGACAACTACAGATTCTGAGGTAATAGCTTATCTTATAGCTAGAGAAAGATTACATACTTTATGTATAGAAGATGCTGTAAAGAGCGCAACTCAGAAGCTTCAGGGGGCATTTTCATTAGTAGTTTCTAGTCCAGCTAAGCTTATAGGTGCTAGAGATAGATTTGGATTTAGACCACTATGTATTGGTAAAAAAGATAATACTTATTTCCTAAGTTCTGAATCAGCAGCTTTAGACACAATAGGAGCTGAATTTATAAGAGATGTAGAGCCTGGAGAAATTGTTACTATAAAGGATGGAAAAATAGAATCAGACTATTTTGCAGAATCAAAAGAAAAGGCTAGATGTATATTTGAATATATTTATTTTGCAAGAACAGACAGCTGTATTGATGGTCAAAGCGTTTATTCTTCAAGAGTAAGAGCAGGGGAACTTTTAGCTGAAAACTATCCAGTAGATGCAGATCTTGTAGTAGGAGTACCTGAATCAGGTCTTGCAGCGGCAGTAGGCTATTCTCAAAAATCAGGAATACCATATGGTATGGCATTTTATAAGAACAGTTATGTGGGAAGAACATTTATAAAACCTAAGCAAAATGAGAGAACAGCAGGGGTAAAGGTTAAGCTTAATGTTATTACAGAAGTAGTAAAAGGTAAGAGAGTAGTAATGGTAGACGACTCTATAGTAAGGGGTACAACTATAAGAAATATAGTAAAGATGCTTAAAGAAGCAGGTGCTTTAGAGGTTCATGTTAGAGTGAGTTCTCCACCTTTTAGACATCCTTGTTATTATGGAACAGATGTACCAAGTAGAGATAATTTAGTTGCTGTAAATCATACAATTGAAGAAATAAGAGAAAGTATTGATGCAGATTCACTAGGATATCTTGATGAAAAAGATTTGCCAGAGCTATGTCCAGGATTAGAATTTTGTGACGCATGCTTTACAGGCAAATACAAGGGAGGAATTCCTTCAGACCCATCAAAGAGCGGTTGTTGTTCCTCAAAGTTAGTTTAAATTACAAATAAAAATAAAATATATTTTAAACCACCTAATTATTAAGTTATTAGGTGGTTTTTTATTATAGAAAAAAATATAGTAATTGTATAGTTAAGTCAAAAAAACTATAGCTAGATATATATTTTTAAAAAAATTTATTATATACATATTATATGATAATATATGGATATAGATAAGTAGGAGGTAGACTATGAAAAAGTTAATACTTGCTGGCGGAGGACATGGCCATATAAATATTTTAAAAGAGCTTATAAAAAATCCTTTGAATGATTATGAAATAATTTTAATAACTGACTATAAAAGGCAATACTATTCAGGAATGCTTCCTGGATTTATAGAGGGGATCTATACAGAAGATGAGATATCTTTCGACGTTGAAGATCTATGTAAAAAAGCAGGCGTTAAATATATAAATGAAAAAATAGTGAAAATAAGTGCAGAGGAAAAGTCTGTAACAACAATTCCTTTAAATAATGAAAAACTAAGCGATATTTTAGAAGGTGAGAACAAGAGAATGTATAAATTTGATTTTATATCTATGAATCTTGGATCATATGCCAAAAATACCTATCAAATAGCAAATAGTGCAAGTTATGTAAAGCCAATTTTTAGCGTGGTCGAATTTATGAAGAAAATTGATAGAGATATAGATAAGGAAAAAACAAAAAAGAAGAAAATGATTATTGTAGGTGGTGGTGCATCTGGAATTGAATTATCATATGCTTTTAGAGAAAGATATCCTAACTTTGAAATAGAAGTGTTTTCAAATAGTGATATTTTGCATAGATTTAATAAAAATACAAGAAAAAAGGCTAAAAAAGAACTTGTGCAAAAGAAAGTACTACTGCATACATATGAGCCTATAAAATCGGTTTCTAGCAAAGAAATCCTTACTAGTAGGGATAAGTATCAATATGATTATTTAATTGTTTCAAATGGTGTTACAGGGACTCCAATTGAATTTGAAGGTTATGAAGTAACAGATGAAAACTTTTTAAAGGTAGAAAATGATTTATGTGCAGATGAAAATAGTATAGCTATGGGGGATATGGTTTTTCTAAAAAAATACCCAAAAACTCCAAAAGCTGGGGTATTTGCTATTAGACAAGCACCTATTTTATATAAAAATCTTAGAAATATGTTGGATGGTATAAATGAAAGAGTGGAATATACTCCACAAAAAAAGTACTTACAGTTACTTAATTGCGGTTCTAGAAATGCAATTTTAAATTATGGAAAAAGATATTCTTTTAAAGGGAAAATTCCTTGGAAGATAAAAGACTATATAGATAGAGAATACATGAAAATATAATTTAATAAAAATCCCCTAACTTTAAAAAGAAAGGGGGTTTTTTATATATTTTTATATATTAGTTTTAAAAATTACTTAATTACTGAGTTTATAAAATTTTTACTAATTGAATCGTTTCCACCAATGATATTTATATTTTTTATACTAGAATTTTGCAATAATTTGGATGTTGAAATATCATTTTCATTCACAAGAATTAGAGGCATATTAGTTTTTGGAATAATGGCACCTGATACAAGAGCATCAATACCTGTTACACCATTAGCAATATGTATAGATTTTGCATTGGGATATGCTAAGTTAGCTATCATTCTTGAAGTTTCATATCTATTCTCTCCAGCAATTCTGTTTGTTTTGAATTTGTTTAATGAATTTTCTACATTCCTGCTTACTGAGTTTGTTCCACCTATTATATGAACTTTTTTGATACTTTTAGTATTCATAAAATCAATGGCAGATTTATCTATTTTTTCTGGACTTGTAAGTATTACAGGTGCATTTACTTTAGTTGAAAAGTTTGCAACAGAAAGCCCATCTGCAATATTTGTTCCATCAACGACAAAGACTTCATCATATTTTGAGTCTTTGTACATCTGTTCGGCAAGTTTTATAGAAGTTTTATATCTATCTTCACCTGCAATTCTATTTACCTTTATTCCATTATTTTCAAGTTCCTTAACAACGTTTTCTCCTATAGAATTTTCTCCACCAACTATATCTACAGAACTTGTATTTAGTCTCTTTAACTCATCGAGAACGGATTTATCCAGAAAATCTTTACCTGAAAGTAGAATAGGAGAATCCAATCTCTTTGCATGAACAGGAGAAATAAGTGAATCCGCTAGTTGTGTTGATGAAACTAGAATCACTTTATCTGCATTTTTAAAATATTTTTTAGAAATTTCAGTAGCTGTATGAATTCTCGTTTTACCTTCAACACGAGAAATAGTTTTATCTTTACTATTTACTGAATTTGAATTGCCTGATGAGCTATGAGAAGGCGTTTCTATAAAAATCTTTTGCATTTCGTTGCTTTCAAATAACTTAGCATGTTCAGGATTACGAGATATAAGCTTTACAGTTACAATATTTTTTTCAGTATCCATATTATCTTTAAATGCCGCTTCGTCAAGTTTAATTAATGAATTAGGTAATTTAACCGCTTCTAAAAGACAACTTTTAAAAGCTCCATATTCTATTTCTTCTATGCCTTCTTCAAGTATAAGTTTTTTAGTATGTCTGAACTTTACATTTTCTTCAAATGCGAGTTTTCCAATCTTTTTTACACTTCCAGGGATTTTAATCTCTTTACATCTTTGTCCTGAAAATGCTTTATATTCAATAGTTTCAACACTAGATGGAATATGAAGTTCTGTAAGAGGAGCGCCAACGAATGCAGATTTTCCTATTCTCTTTACAGTATCAGGTATTTCAATATTCTTAAGATATATATTTCTTGAAAGAATACCATCAGGTATTTCGTCCATTCCTCTAGAGAACTTTATATTTTCTATAAGGTTAAGAGAGAAACATCCTGAACCCATCTTTGTTACTGAATCTGGAATTTTAAGATCCTTAAGTTGGTTTGCGTTGAAAGCTGAGTCTCCTATAGTTGTTAGAGACGAAGGAAGATCAACGTGGCTTAAATTATTTTGCCTAAAGGCACTATCCTCAATAACTTCTACTTTATCTGGTATTTTTACAGTTTTAAGTCCAAGTGGAGAAGATACGTCATCTGTTCTGTAAACAACACCTTCTGTAGTCATAAAGGCTTCTTTTCCTATAGCAGTAACAGGTTTTCCATCAGGAGTAGTGTCTGGTATTATAAGGAATTTATTAACCTTATACTTTTCAGCGCCTAATTTAGAATATCCTGTAATTTTAGAGCCTTCGTATGTGAAGTCATCTTTAGTCCATTTCATTTCTTCTTTTATTTCAAGACTTTTTATTGAATTTTTAAGTTCAGAAAGAGCATTATCTACATCAGTCTGTTCAGCATCGTCATTTTCAAATATCTTTTGAGCCTCAGCAAGAGCAGTCTTAAATTTGCTCCAGCTTTCTGCAGTATAAAGTTTTTCATTATAATCTCTGATATCCTTAATCTCATTTTCAAGACTTGTTTTTGTAACATTAGCAGGCGAAAGATTCTTAATAGCATCATTAAGTTTCTTATTTGCATTGTCTATTTCTTTTTGATTAGAAGCTTCATTTTTAAATACTTTTTTTGCTTTATTAAGAACTCCATTCATTTTATTCCATGATTTTTCTTTGTATTCTTCAGGAATCAAGTTTAAAACAGATCTTATAGTAGAGAATAAAGGCTCTCTATTTATATTACTAGATACAAGGATAAACTTCTGGTATTCACTTGAGTACATATATGTGTCAGAAGTAAGATGCTTAGGATTTCTTGTATATAAATATACTTGTCCCTTTCCATCTTTTCCAGGATTATCCTTAAATACATAGTGTTTAATCTTAAACACACTATAAGGAATATGAACTTCCTCAAGCTTGTTATTCATAAAACTGTAGTTATCAATTTGAATTTTGGAAACATCATCGCTAATTTCAAGTTCAGAAATTTTATTGTTTTTAAAGGCTTAACTTCCTATTTTTAAAACAGATGCAGGAATATAAAGCTTTGTTATATCATTGTTTGCGAAAGCAAAAGTATCAATGGCAAATACACCATCTGGAATATGAAGCTCTGTAAGTTTATTATCTGCAAAAGCACTTGAATCAATGATAAATTTACTGTATCCATCTTTCATTTCAGGTAGAGTAAGTTTTTCAATTCCGAGATTGTTGAATGACTCTTTTCCTATACCCCTTATTTTCTTAATAACAGTTTTATCATTTTCTTTGATTTTAACTTCATAAGGTATTACAAGATGTTTTTCAGTCTTGATTTTTTCATGACCCTTCTTAGAAAGACCTGTTATAGCAAAGTAAGTAGGAGAATCTAATATTGTAGAAGGAATGTCTCCGTATGTGAAATCTTCAGAAGCCCATACTGATGATTCAGTATCAGATTTTGCAGCAATCTTGATTTTAACTGTAGTACTATTTGGATCAGAAGGGTTTATATTTGTTTCCAGCTCATTGGATTCATTAATATCAAATCTATCCAAGTTCCACTGAGGTTTTTCCTTAGAATCAACGATAGTATTTCCGTCTTTGTATGTTGTTGTTCCATAAGAGAATGGTATCTTCTTTAGCTTTTCTTCTAAATCTTTTTTAGAAATATTTTTATCTACCTTTAAAATACCAAGATCAACTACACTATTTTCAATTAAAAAAGATGTCTTAGTTATGAAAACTTCTCTGCTAGTTGGAACATGAAGAGGGGAATTGACTGAATTTATATTTCCCTCCATGATTTTAACTGGAGCACCTGCTTTAGAAATATTTAGCTTAACTTTTGGAGAATACTTAAGTGCTGAAGAACCAAGAAGTTCAAACTTTTCTCCAATATTCAATGTTCCTTCGAGGTTAGAACAGTTTTTAAAAGCGTCTCTATCTATTGAAAGAAGTGAATCTGGGAAGTTGAATTCAGTTAGACTTTTACAATTAGTAAAAGAATTGAACCCGATTTTTTTAAGTCCTTCATTGGCAACTATTGTTTTTACAGTAGAAGCTACGAAAGCAAAGTTATCAACTTCTTCTAATTCTTTGTTGAAGGCTACAGAGTCAATTTTGCTTTTAGAAAATGCCTGTTTACCTATTTTTTCAACAGTTACACCATCGATTTTTTCAGGAATAACTACGTCTTTATCAGTACCATTATACTTAGTAATAGTTTTTGTATCTTTATTAAAAATAAAGTTTGAAGCATCGGTTTCTTTATTTGTAGATACTGGATTTAATTTTATATTTATTTTTATTTTATCCAGTCCGCAAGTATCGCATCCTTCAAAATGTCCTGAAATGGTATTAGATTTGGATAAATTAAAATCATCAAGTTCCCATACAAGTGTATATGGTAAAGTAGAAAAGTCGTTTGTAGTGGAACCTATTTTGAAAGGAATTTTTTCAAGTTCTTTTTTCAACTCTTCTTTATTGATACTTTCTTTAACATCAATAGTTCCTAAATCTACTGAATAATTATCTTGATTACTTCCCTTAAAAGCACCTGAAGAAAGAAAAACATCTCTTGTATTAGGTAGGGAAATAGGAAGGTTAATATCATACAAATTATTTTCGTAGATAGAAATAGGAATACCCTTGTTAGCTATAGTAATCTTCATATTATTGCAACCTTTGAAAGCAGAGGTAAGGACTTTTTCAAGATTTTCCCCTAAAACTATTTCTCGTGAGATTTTAGTGCAATTTAAAAAAGCATATTTTCCTATAGATACTAAAGAATTTGGAAAATTTATATTTTCCAGGTTGGAGCAGTTAGAAAAAGCCCCATCACCAATTTTTTCTAGACCTTCGTTAAGAGCTACTGTTTTTACAGTAGAAAGTCCAAAAGCCCCATCACCAATTTCTTTCAATTCTTTGTTGAAGGTTACAGAGTCAATTTGGCTTTTAGAAAATGCCTGTCTACCTATTTTTTCAACAGCTACACCGTCAATTTTTTCAGGTATGACTACATCTTTGTCAGTACCTTTGTATTTTTTGATAGTTTTTGTTCCTTTATCGAATTCAAAACTATCTTCAGATGTTTCAGCTTGTTCTGAAACAAGTTCATCTGTTATTTGTGAAAGATTTTCTTCAGCAGCAAATGAACCGACTGGCATCATTGAAATTGTTAACAATAATGACAGCAACGTTGTTGTAATTTTTTTCATTTTAATCCCCCTAATAATAAATTTTTTGAAAAAGTTAGAAAATATATATGATCTTCATAAATATTATAG
>Trix_p1__coassemble_2587_pt1 | contig 8116 bp, 8 predicted proteins | sample Trix_p1__metabat2_low_PE_026 | metagenome-assembled genome bin Trix_p1
CTATAAAGTCTTTAATTTTTTTTATTTCACTATTTTATCCTTAATTAAGTAAAAAACGCAGCGAAAATTCACTGCGTTTAAAAATATATATATTTTCTAATGATTTTTATAAGCTCAATAAAACACGAATTATAGGAATTGATATCTATTTTCAATTATAACTGTGTTTTCTAATATTTTATTACATCTATTTATTAATTTAAAATCTTCTTTTATACATTCTAGGACTAAATAATAATAGTATCGGGAATATTTCTAATCTACCTAATAACATATCAAAGCACAATATAATCTTTGAAAAATCGGAAAAAGATGAGAAATTTCCAGTTGGTCCAACTATTGCACCTAATCCAGGTCCTACATTGTTTATACAAGTAATTACAGATGTAAGGCTGGTTTCAAAGTCAAATTCATTGATAGATATTAATAAAAATGAGATTACTATCAATGAAAAATAAACCAACAAATATGCCAAAACACTGCTAATTACAGATGTTTCTACAGTCTTTTTATCTATTTTTACGCTTACCATAGCTCTAGGATGAAGGAGTCTTTTTATTTCACACTTAATATGTTTTACCATTATAAGTACTCTTGAAACTTTTAGACCACCACCAGTTGAACCGGCACAAGCACCTACTATCATCAATAACAGTAAAATAGCCTTTGAAAACATAGGCCACACATTAAAATCTGCCGTCATAAATCCTGTTGTAGTAATGATTGTAGCAACCTGGAATGAAGCATATCTAAATGCCTTTAAAAAGGATGGATACATTCCTCTTATATTAAATGTTATCAAAAGAGTCGAAACTGCTATTATTGCAATATATGTTCTTAATTCTTCACTCTTAAATATTCTCTTGAACTTCTTTAATAGAGCCAAATAAAATAAATTGAAATTTATTCCGAATAAAATCATAAATACTGTAACTACACCATCAACATATGCACTGTCATAATAGGCTATACTATTGTTTTTATTTGAAAATCCTCCTGTACCTGCTGTTGAAAAAGATGTCAATATGCTATCAAATAAAGGCATTTTACCAACAACAAGGAATATCACCTGTAGTATTGTTAAACCTACATATATAAAGTAAAGTATTTTTGCTGTCTGTTTAGTCTTAGGAACCAATTTGTCAACTGTTGGTCCTGGAACCTCAGCCTTCATTATATTCATAGACCTACTTCCTGCAAGTGGTATAATGGCAAGAACAAATACCAAAACACCCATTCCACCTATCCAATGTGTAAAAGATCTCCAAAATAGTATTCCATTTGGAAGACTTTCTATATCTGTAAGTATAGTAGAACCTGTTGTTGTAAATCCAGACACCGTTTCAAATACTGCATTTACATAGCTATTAATACTTCCTGTAAAATAAAATGGAAGTGCCCCCAACAAGGAAAATGTAATCCAAGCTATACCTACTATAAATAAACCATCTTTTGCAAAAATATCTAGTCTTCTAGGCTTTTTAAGGGTAAATATAAAACCAAAAGCCGCAAGTAATATAGCTATAGTCAATATAACTTTTGCAGTATTATACTCACCATATATTAAAGATACTATTCCAGGAATCATCATCAAAACTCCTTCTATCTTTGCTATATTCAGAAGAACGTAGACTACCATTTCATAATTCATACTTTCCTCCTACTCTGCAACTATATCTTCTATATCACTTATATTAAGTTCTTTTGAAATTATTATAATATTATCCTTAACCCTCATTGAGTCATTACCATTAGGTATAATAATTCTACCTTCTCTGACTATACAAGCAACTAAAATATCTTTCTTTAGTTTCAAATCAGAAAGTGGAATGTCTACAATTTTACAACTATCCTTTACAGAAAACTCCAATGCCTCAACCTTATCATCTACCATTCTATAAAGGCAATTCAATTTACTTCCATATGAGTTATTCATCGCCTTTACATATCTTAGAATAATATTTGCAGTTAAATCCTTAGGAGATACTACTGTATCTAGATTAAAACTCTCTGTTAAATCTCTGAAAGACGACTGACTCAACTTCGTAACTATCTTATTTATATCTTTAGTATTAGCATACATTGATAATATTATATTTTCTTCATCTATTCCTGTTAAAGAAACAAATGCATCTGTATCGTCAATCCCCTCTTCTTCCAAAAGCTGTTTATCTGTACCATCACCATATATTACGTCTACATTTGGTAAAAGATCTGACAATGTCCTACAAGTTTCATAGTCATTATCTATTATTTTTATTTTTACATTTATATGCTCAAGACTTTTGCATAGATAATAGGCTATTTTGCCACCACCTATTACCATAACTGTCTTAATCTTTCTTTTCCAACCTCCAGCTTTTTTTAGGAATTCTTCAAGATTGTCATGCGATGCTGCAATATTGATTTTGTCTCCAAGTTTTAATTCGACATTACCATCTGGAATAATAACGTCTCCCTCTCTCTGAACTGCACATATAAGAAGCTTCATCCTTAAAGCTTTTGTTATTTCATTTATTTTCATCCCTATAAGTGGTGAGTTTTTATGAATTTTAAACTCTAATAATTCAACTTTCCCCTTAGCAAAAGTTTCTACTTTTATAGCCGATGGGAATCTCAAAATTCTAGAGATTTCATTTGCTGCAACATACTCTGGATTTATTGCCATACTAAGACCTAAATCTTCCTTTATATACTTTAGCTGATTATAATACTCTGGATTTCTTACTCTTGCTATAGTATTTTTAGCTCCTAATTTCTTGGCAAATAAACAAGAGAACATATTGATTTCATCAGAAGACGTACATCCTATTACAAGATCTGCTTCTTCTACTCCTGCTTCTTTTTGAACTTCATAATCTATAGCGTCTCCGTTAATACACGCTACGTCTTGATGTGAATTGATTTTATTTATTACATTTGTATTTTTCTCAATTACTGTTACATCATGCATTTCTTTTGACAGCTCTTCGGACAATTTTTTACCTACTTTACCGCCACCTATTATTACTATTCTCACGGAACTTCCTCCTATAATACCTTATAAAAACATTCTAAAATACCACCTGCTGAGACGAATAGCTTGTCATACAGATGTTTTGAATATTATGATTCTTAATAGCGCTATTTAAACTAAATACTTTCTAATTAAGATTATATTTTTATGACTTTATTACTATTTATTTAGTAAAGTTTCTCCTAATAAAAACAGTTAATTTAGTTAGGTTTTTATTTCTTTTTTATGATTTTAAAAACCCGTCTTATTAGTTTAACACCTTTTATAGTATTATACAACTATTATATTACAATGTACTTAAAGAGATTACCTTTAAATATGTATCTATATTATAGCATTAAAAAAGCCTTGTTAAGAATATATATTCTTAACAAGGCTTTTTTATTTTATCTATACTTTATTTTGATTTAATTTTTTTATATTTTCATCAGAATTAAATAGTTCAAATTTACTAGAATATATTACTGTTTTGTAAAATACTCTTCTGGTTTTTTCTCTGGAGCATCTTCTGGTAATCCCTTTTCCTTATCTTCACTATCTGGCATTTTGCTCCACTCATACCAACCACCTTCATATACTCCTACATCTTTCCAGCCTAAAGCCTTAGCTATATAATAAGTTTCTGCTGCTCTCCATCCTGTCCCACAGTGGAAAGAAACCTTCTTTTCTGGTGTAATTCCCCATTTCTTCCATCTATCTGCACAAAGATTGTAATTAAACATAGTATTATCTATATTTCTAAAGTCTTCCATAGCATATGGATTAGATCCAGCATAGGCAAATCTTGCATTTTTAATATCTCCAGCCTTGTCTATATACGTATATCCACTCATCTTTCCTAAATATTCATCAAAACTTCTAACAGATGCTACTACTGAATTCTTAGGATCATTGGCTATTTTCTTTTCATCTTCATAATTAAATATAATAGAAGGATTCTGTGGTACACTTGTTCCAAAATCTACTTTTTCAGTTTTTACATCTTCTTTATCTAAAGGTCTTTTTTCAAGATTCCAAATAACTTTTCCACCATTTATAAACTTAATATTCTTCACACCTGCATAGTCCATTACTAATCCCGCTCTAGCTGCAGCAGTTGTCGCCTTATCAGTTCCATAAAGTATTACAGTGGTATCCTTGTCAATACCTGCATTTTCTAGAACCTCTTTTATTTTATCATCTGGATAGAAATTCCAGAAAGTAATTTGTTTTTCCATAGGTATTCCCTCATATTCCTGTACAGTTCTAGGACCTGGAACATGATTTATTTCATCTGAATTAAAGTTTATTGCACCCTTTATATGACCGTTTTTGTATTCATCCTTTTCACTTGGTAGAGATATTTCTACAATTTTGTATTTTTCTCCATTATATCCTTCCGGTTTCTTACCATTTACAAGGTCTTCTACCCACTCAGGAGAAACATACATTTCGTAGCCTTCCAATCTTTCTAACTTACCACCATCTTTTGCATAAGAGTCAATTCCACCTTCTAAAGAATGTATATCCTTAAATCCAAGCTTTGCAAACTTGTCAAAATCTTCTTTTTCAACATCCTTATCAGAATAAATTACAGTTTTTTTATCCTTATCAATGTGTCTTCTCTTTAGTTCTGTTTCTATATTTTCAGGTTTCTTTTCATAGCTAAGCCATTCAACTGGAAAATCAACTGCATTAGCTATATGTCCACTAACACCATCTTCATTTTTCCAACCTAAAAACTTATCCGGATGTCTAATATCAATAATCTGAACTGAATCATTCAAATCCGATGACTTTAACATTGTATCTTCCACACTTACACTTTCTTTTTCATTACCTTTGTCTGATTCATTAGAACCACAACTAGACAAGCAAACTGCTAGAGCAAAGCTTCCTAAAATCAAACCAGCCTTTTTAAACTTCATAACTTCCCCCCAAATTATACCCATTTCGAGTTTTATTTTTAAAAAACATTTTCCCGTCTTTTAAATTCATACTCTCTCTCACAAAATATAGATTCTTTTCTACTTATATGCTTGCTTTTTCATGCAAACTTTAATAAAAATTATTTTTTATAGTGATTTATTATTTTCTAATACTTATTATTTATTAAACATCAAACCTATTAAATATTTTGTAGAATATAAATGTTACTATCCCTGATAGTCCAAATATTTTTAGTTGTTCTATTATAAATTCTTTATTAATAAATCCTTCAAAACTTCTTCCACCACCTTGGATCCAATTAAATGCTGCAACTGAAACTGGCTTAGAAAGTATCGCCATTAAAACTACTGAAGCTACTATAACTGCTATTAAATTATAGTTTCTATTTTTAGCAATTCTTTTCGGAATTCCACCTTGAGCAATTTTTATAATCAATACATTTGTAACCCAAAGGACAAAAGAGTAACTTAGAAATTCTGTAGCAAGTCCTGTTTTCATCATTATAATCTGCATTATACAAACAAATACTAAAGATTGAGCTGTTCCAAAGTAAAGTGAGAATATAAATAAACCAACCATATTAGAATATACATAGCTAGGTACATTGAAAAAAATCAAAGAAGAAGACGTTGCTATTATCGCTATTGCAGATACAAGAAATATCAAGATCTTACTGGCTATTCCCCTCTGTCTAGAATATTTACCTTTTCCCAAAATCTCACCTCCTTATAGAAAATTCACTCTTTTTATGATACCATACTGTTATTGTATATACAATTTATTTACATTTTCTTTTTTATTCTAACTTTTTATAATTATTTACACTATTACTTATCCACATATTTAGGAGATTTATCTATGAATTTTGTCACTTTTTTTGTAAATTTCAGAAAATTATCCACTAAGTCCACAGACTTCTCAACATAATAGCTATTTTCATTTTTAAAGCCCATTTTTTTTGGATTTTTTGTCACTTTTATAGATTTTTTTCTGCTGTATGGATACTTTTTATTACAATATAGTTAAACTTATAAATTTTATTTATATACTCCTATATTTGATGTATAATATATGTTGTGACTGTGCAATTCATTCTCGAATTGCTTTTTGTTAAGGAGGAAATAATATGAAAAAGAATATAAAAAAGGGACTCATTTTGTCTAGTTGTATGCTTATGTGCCTTTCAGCTGTAGGATGTGGTTCTAATAAAGATCAAAAATCAGATAAAAAGAATGTTGAAACTTCAGAAAATATTATGGATGTAAGAACTGCTAAAATAATCAATCAGCAACAAGCTATTTTACAGTTTACTACTGCTAACAAGGCAGGAAGTGTTATTTCAGTAGAACTTGTACCTTCTAAAGATAGTTATATCTATACTCTAGATGCAGTTGATAAAAAGGGCATCGAGCATATTTATACAATAGATGCCAAGTCTGGAAACATCTCTAAGAAAGAAGAAAAAGGTCCTATCGACAAAGCTAATCCACCTGAATATATCGACTTTGTTCCAGTTTTAGATATTCAAAAAGCTGGAAAAGCAGCTATTCAAATAGCAAGCAATCCAGATTTAAATCAAGTATTAGCATATAAGCTTTATAGTGATGGTGGAAAGAATATTTACCAAATCACTTTAACCGATGGTGGCGAAGGCGATTCTGCTAAAAATGAAAAAGTTCTGATCGATGGTATTTCTGGTAAAAAACTAACTGAAGAAGAAATCAAAAATGCTGAAAACACTAAGAAAGAAGAAGATGCAAAAAAGGCTGCTGAAAAGCAAAAAGCCGCTGAAGCTTCACAAAAGAAAAACACTACACCTAGTGTTGAATAAAAAGTCTCTTTAAAGATACTTTTAAAAATCAAAAATATATATTTATCATTTAATTCTCCATTATGATATATTTTTATTATATAGATTATTTGATATATTTATTGTATAATAATATATAGATTTTTACTCCGCCTATTAGGTGGAGTTTATTTTTATAAGGAGATAACTATGTCGTTTTTTAATTTAATTAGTATAGGTGTTGGTTTGAGCATGGATGCTTTTGCTGTTTCTATCTGCAAAGGTCTCTGTCAAAGAAAAATGAATTGGAAAAAAGCTATTATCATAGCTTTATATTTTGGTGTTTTTCAGGCAGTAATGCCTCTTATAGGCTATTTTTTAGGATCTCAATTCGCAGGTTTCATATCTTCATTTAGCCATTGGGTTGCATTTTCCCTTTTACTATTTATCGGTCTTAATATGATCAAAGAATCAAGAGAGGTGAAACAAGAAGAAGAAATTTTATGTGATATAAAGGGTGAACTAGAAATAGATTTTAAAAATATGATTGTTCTAGCTGTAGCTACAAGCATAGATGCTCTAGCAGTAGGTATATCATTTGCTTTATTAAATATAAATATATTCTCTGCAGTTTCAATTATAGGTATTACAACTTTTATAATTTCTGCAATAGGAGTTTTTATAGGATTTAAATTCGGTTCAAAGTACAAAAGCAAATCTGAAGTTTTAGGTGGTCTAATACTTATTCTAATCGGTTTTAAGATTCTTTTAGAATCTCTTTTGAAATAAAAATATAGAAATAGTAAAAGGCATCTCAAGTCTGTATAAAACAGATTTTAAGATGCCTTCTTTCTTTGAGTCTTCATCTTCTAGATCATTTCTATTAATTGACATTCTTACTTTCCTTTAACTTAGATATAAACTTTGCAATAAATCCAGAAGCAAAAAACTCATCTTCTGTTTCCACTTCGTCTGGAGATATTTCAAATATACCTATTACTTGAGAATCTTCCACTATAGCGTTTTCATAAATTGTTTTCTCAACTAGCATTCCACTCTTTGGAGCTTTAACTTCGTGTTTTTCACTGAGATTATTAATTACACAAACTACGTCTCCAGATTCAAAGCTATCCCCTAGATCGACTTTCCATTCCTGCAATTTGCTCACACAGCAAAAGTCATTTACCTTAGGCACTTTAATCTTTCCTCTCAATCATATCACCCCTATATAAAATCCAAATATAACCCTTATTTCTAGTTTACCACAAATGATTCTTTTATTAATGTATTATTAATTTTTTATCAGAGTATTTTTATTTTATTTTTATAACTTCTGAACATAGAAATATTTTATAATATCACTTTATGAATTAATACTTTAT
>Trix_p1__coassemble_2892_pt1 | contig 6940 bp, 8 predicted proteins | sample Trix_p1__metabat2_low_PE_026 | metagenome-assembled genome bin Trix_p1
ATATAGATTTTTATTAGTTCTTTATACGCTTTGTAGAATGATAAATATATTTTTTATATAGATTTTTATTTTTATAAAGCTCTTTTTGTAAATACCTTTTTTTAATATTTTAAAACGCATTTACTTTTAAATATGAATTTAACTGCTTTTATATAATTAATATAGTATAAGCTTTTTTTGACATTATTTTTTAAATAATTAATTTAAAGCTATCTAGACTTAACATTATTCTATTTTTATCCCTTTTCTGCTATAATATAGTTAAACACAATAAACTTGTATTTTCTATATCGAAGAGGAGGGATCGATATTATGTTTAGGATTTTATTTATAGTATTTATTGAAGCCGCTAAGATTTATTTTTCCTTAGCCTCACTTGTATTTCTACTTTCAGGTGAAGCTACTCTTCTTCCACAAAATGGAAATCAAGTTGGGATAATAATGATTACAGCTTGCTTATCACTACTGGCTGCCTATTCAGATAAAAAGGATTCTATTCTAGAAATTGAAGAAGAATTAAAAGATAACCAATAAATAATTTTATATATAAAAGGGATATGTTAAACACATATCCCTTTTTCTTTTAATTTTTTCAGTTTAAACTATTAAATTTTCTATTATTTTTTTTGCTTCCGATAGATCTTTAGCTATATAATCAATTTTATCTTTGATACTTTCTTCTGCCTCATAAAGATCAGGTACCATTATTACTGTCATATTTGCACTATTTCCAGCTAGTATTCCATTTTTAGAATCTTCTAGCACAATACATTCTTCCGGCTTTACAGATAGCTTTTCTGCTGCTTTGAGAAATATATCTGGATTTGGTTTGCTTTTTTCAACTTCACATCCTGAAACAATCTCATCAATATAGTCTGTTAAATTTGTTTTTTCTAGATTATTATTGATATACTCTTTTTCAGATGATGATGCCACAGCAACTGGAATCTTATTATCTTTTAGATACTTCAGAATTTCCTCTATATAGTATTTTTTTTCAGGACCGTCTTTGAACAAGTGTGCCCCCATATATTTGTAGTAATCATCCATATATCTGTCTACATCAAATTTCTCATTATCTTTAAAGTATTCTCTAAAAGTGCTGTATATCTGTTCTTTATTTGAACCTAAAATGCTAAGTGCAACTGCTCTAGGCATTTTATAGTCTTGCTTTTCTGCTGCATATAACCACATATCTACAGACAGTTTTTCTGTGTCGAACATAAGTCCGTCCATATCAAATATTACGGCTTTCTTCATCTTTTCCACCTTTCTGCAAACAGTTGTCTATTAATTACTATCCTCTAGTCTTTCCACCACCTATAGTGATAGTTGTTCCATGAATATAGCTTGCTCTGTCACTTGATAAGAATGTTACAAGGTCTGCAACTTCAGAAAGCTTTCCATCTCTTCCAAGTGGTGTAGTCTTAGTGCTTACATATCCTTCTCTTATCTTTTCTACTGTTACTCCTCTTGTATATGCAAGTGCTTCTTCATATGCAAGTGTTCTAAGACCTGTAGCTTCAAGAATTCCAGGCGCAACTCCTACTATTCTTATATTGTATTTTCCTAGTTCTTTTGACCATGATCTTGTAAATGAATTTACAGCATTTTTACTTGCTGCATATATACTCTGTCCTTCAGAACCTTCAATTCCTGATTCAGATGACATATTGATAATTACACCCTTACCCTTTTCTCTGAATACTCTTGAAACTTCCTGAGAGCATAGATAAACACCCTTTACATTTATATCCATTACTCTGTCATATATCTGATCATTTAGTTCGTGCTTGCTATCTTCTACTCCGTAATCACATAATAAACATGGTATATTAATACCAGCATTGTTTACTAGTACATCTATTGTAGAATATTTTTCTACTGCAAACTTTATCATATTCTTAACGTCTTCTCTTTTTGTTACATCACACTTCACATATGAAAGCTTTGGATTATCTGATTCTTTTTCTGTAATATCGCTTACAACAACATTACATCCCTGTCTTAGAAATTCATCTACTACAGCTTTTCCTATTCCTGATGCTCCACCAGTTACTATAACTGTTTTTTCTTCTAACTCTAACCAACTCATAATCTGTCCTCCCTATGTTTTTTAAAGGTTTTGTTCACTGTTTTTATTTTTATATTTTTTCAAGGTTTTACTTTATTAAATTACTACATTTGCTATTTTTTATCTGCTTGTTTTTACTGCCAATAATCTTACTTTTCTATAACTATTCTTGTGCCTATATTTATCTTTGGACAATCTTTCTTTTCTACTACTATAGCCCCTGGTAAAAGACCACTTTCATCTCCTGTGAAATTAATAGTTAAATGTCCTAATGCTTCAAGATTTTTCTGTGCAAGATCTCCAATAGCCTTAATTGAAAACTTTTCATCATCTATAATGATTGTATCTCCTACTTCAATCTTGTCATCTGCATCCTTTACATCTATTGTATAGCAGTAATCCTTTAGAGTATCTGGAGCATTATCGCCAAAAAGTATAGCCATTTCATTTCCAAAAGCCTCTACCATGCTCCCCATATTCTTAATATTGTTATCGTATATTATCATCTCTTCACCTCATTTTATTTACTTAATAATTTCACAAAACTTTATTTTGCTGATCTAATTTTTATTTTTATTGGATTTTTTTAATTTTTAATTTTATGAATATAGTCCAAAACTTGCTAACCAAGCTACTACAACTCTTGGAACACCAACTATAAATCTTGAATAAAGTACAGATACAACTCCGACTTCAACAGTTTCTGGTTCAGCTTCTGCAAGACCAAGACCTACTGGTATAAAGTCACAAGCACACTGAGTGTTTATTGCAAATAATGCTGGTAATGCAAGGTTTGGTGGTATATTTCCCTTACCTATTTCTACACCTATTAATGTACCTACGATCTGTGCTATAACTGCCCCAGGTCCAAGTAGTGCTGATAAGAATGGAATAGAACATATAAATCCTAATATTACTAATCCTATAATATTTCCTGCTAGTGGTGTTAGCAATTTGGCAAACCAGTCACCGAATCCTGATGCCTGTATTATACCTATAAGCATTGCAACGAATGCCATAAATGGAAGTATTGTTGTTATCATTGATTGAACTGCATCTCTAGCTGACTGATAAAGAGTATTTATTACCTTACCAGCTCCAAGACCAATCTTTTGTATAATTGAAGATTTTCCCTTTTCTCCTAGAGTCTGACTAACCTTTTTGTCTGCACTGTATTTAAATTCTCTCTTTGTTTCTTTCTTTTCTTCTGTATTTGCAACTTTAACTTCTTCAGTAGCTTCTGCTGCTTCTACTTCATCAAGACCTACTGCTGAAACATATATATCTTCCTTTATAAACTTGGCTAATGGTCCACTTGGTCCAACAGGCATAATATTGATAGTAGGTATTCTCTTCTGTGGATAAATTCCACATCTAAGTGTTCCACCACAATCTATTATTACCATAAATATTTCTTCTTCTGGAACAGAGCTCTTAAATCCATTTACTGCTCTACAACCTGTAATATTTACTATCTTTTCTACTATCTTAGGTTCAGCTCCGCCTCCTGTTATATAAAGTAATACATCTTTACCTTCTTCTGGCTTTACTACTAAAGGTCCACCGAATCCTCCTGGACCTTTTGAAACTTTTATGCTTTTATAACTCATATCTCTCATCCTCTCTCAAATCTTCTTAATAGTACTGCAAACTATGCTATATTTTTAGTGCTTGATTTCATTACTTAATTCTATATTCTGCTGCTTCATTACAAACTTAGTTGTAAAGTCTGTAACCCATCCTGCAAAGAAGTTCATTACTAGACCTACAAGCATATATCTTACAGCAAGATCTGATACATTAAGCCCTAATGTTGTAATACCGTTTGCTATTCCTAGATATATAAATATTTCTCCTACATTGATATGAGGGAAAACACCACTGTTAGTGTGACAGTGATATGAAGCTGACGCATAATAACTTGGCTTCATTCTTTCTGGAAGGAACTTACCCATTGATAATGCCATTGGATTTGCTAACATAAATGCTGATAAAAACGGTAATATTCCATATGCTAGTATTACATTTTTTGAACAAATTTTTGCAAACTTTTCAACCTTTTTAGGTCCTATAAATGCTATTAATGCATTCATGAAAACAAGTAGTAAAAGAACCTTAGGAACTATTCCTACTACCCAACTTACAAATACCTTACCTCCTGCCTCGAATAATCCTGTAAAACTTGATGCTAGGTTTACTATTACATCCATAATCTTTCCTCCTGATTTTATATTTTTATACACCTTTGTGCATTATTAACTAATTAATTGACTTTGACTATACTGTCTTTACCTTGTCAGCCAATTTACCTAAAGGACTTTTCGGCATTTCTATTTCTTCGCCACTCATTATCTTCTTGAAGTTTGTAACTCCATCTACAATTGAGTTTTTTAAAGAGTTTGATAAACCTTTTTCTTTACATAGTTCTAAATCTATCTCTTCAATATTGTATCCATTTAAACAATCCAGTTTTTTAAATCTTGCAAAGATGGTTGTTCCCTGCATATACTCAGTATCTATAACAAAGTTATTATCATCAATTGCCATCATAACTATTGCCCCTGCCCTATATGCACCTTTTTTCTTGCCTATTACAACTCTTCCTTTTCTTCTAAGATTTCTATAACTTACTTTAAAGCTTTTCATCTGAATCAAAGTGAAAGCATATTGCATTATAAATGCCAAAACAAAAAGTATTCCTATTACAATAAGGTTCAAAGTCATACCTCCTTTATATTCCATTACTTATATCATTTATATTGTTTGAATTATGTATAAAGTAATCAACCACTCTATGGTAATCTTCTACATTACCGATGCCTTCTATAAATTTTTCATCTCTAATTACAGTTGTTATTTCCTCATACAATCTTACTAAAAGCGTACTGCTATCAGCTTCTTCAGGTATTCCCAGAAGTATAATCAATCTCAAATCTGGATAGTCTGATGTACCATTTTTTGAAACAATCATTGATACTACAATATCATCAGTGGACTTATTAACTGCATGGGGAACTGCTATTTTCTTTGTAAAAAGCGATGCACTGCTTTTTATTTTTTGATTAATAGTTTGTCTAAATTCCTCATCTATTATGTTTTTTTCATAAAGATCATCTAAAACATTTCCTATATTTTCCGAATATGTTTTTTTACTATTGGCTATGTAAAATGTTTCTTCAGTAAGAGAACTTATCAATATTGAATCAAGACCTCTTACTAAAGTAATATCTTTACCTAAAATTCTTAGGGCATCTATTCTTCTACAAACATAAGATATATCTAAAATCTCATCTTGATATATTACAGGTGCTTGAGTATCAATGTCCTTTCTAATAGTTGAAATTACAAAATCATATTCATCTAGATTTCTATCTAATTCACTACTACTTGTATGTGTAATATTTATGTTTCCGCCTTGTTGCTTCTTTATTTCTTGAATCATCAACTTTTTACACAAATTACTAGAGTCAGATATTAAAAGTGCATTCAAACTTTTTTTGCTATTCATATTGTTTACAAATAACTCAAAATACATTGCAAGGAAAGCAACTTCATCATCACATACTTTATAGGGATAATTTCTTTCTATTGTTTTACTTGCCGTCTTTGCCATTTTATATGAAATAACATATTTTTCTTTTATTTTTTCTTTTAGCTCATTTCTACTTCTTATTCCATACTGTATTCTTTTTATCATGAAAAAAAGATGATACATGAACTCTTTATTTACATATTTTCTATCTATATTTACACCGTATACTTCTTCTATATCATTTAAAATATTTTCAACAAGATTATTGTATTCAGTGTAATTATCTAAGTTATCTTCTAGTTTTCTTATATTGATGCTTATATTGCTAGTAATAAAACATATTGAAATAAATGCTTTTTCTTCGTCAGGAAGTTTTATTAAGTATTTTTCTTTTATATAATCGCTTATTTCATCTACTATTGAAAGATAGTAATTATCTAGAATTTCTTCATCGTTATCATTCATTTCTACTAAAAATCCTGCCTGATATCTGTCTATAGATACTGTAAGATATTTCATTAGTGACTTTATAAGAGATGTCTCCACATCGTACTTTTTCAATATTTCTTTTATCCTTGCTTCATCGGAAATTTCAAAAAGGTTTTCCTTGTAAGCATATCGAAACATATTCTCCATTACGCAGAATCTAATATCTATTTCGCTTCCTTCTAACCATATCCCCTTATTTGTCTTGCTTTCTATACTTATCCTATAAGGTTTTAAAACTTGTTTAAGCTTTGATATATCACTATTTAGAGTGCTCTTGCTAATTGACATTTCTTCAGTTAAATCATCCATAATATAACTTTTATTGGTAGTCAACTTTACAAATATATAGGACATTCTAATTTTCACACTATTAAAATCTATTCTTGACTTATAGATTTCATTTTTTCTCAATAAATATTTTTCTAAATCTATAATAAACATTGAGTATCGCTCTTTATCATGCCTTATAACAGCCAAGTCTTTAAACAAACCGTTAAGGGCTTTCACATCATTATTTATTGTTTTTAAACTTACTGAAAATAAACTTTTTAAATATGATTCTTTTACTATCTGACTGCCTTCCAGTATATTAAGAAGTCTTAACTCTCTACTTTCAAAATTGTAAAAATCCATTCATATCCCTCCTTAATAAATTCTAATATATTCACCTATATACTTAACTCGATAAAACTATATATCATTATATTCAATCGACTCTTGTAATCGGCTCTTATACATCTCTATTGAATCACAGTCATTATCTTGTTCTTATTTTCTAATACCATTATATCTATAATAGATAAAAATATTAACTAAAAAGCATAATAAAAAACTTATAATCAAAA
>Trix_p1__coassemble_3064_pt1 | contig 6349 bp, 5 predicted proteins | sample Trix_p1__metabat2_low_PE_026 | metagenome-assembled genome bin Trix_p1
ATTGCTGTAAAACAGCTTATTGAATTAACCTGCTGTTCAATTTTCAAAGTTCATATGACGTCTATTGACGACTTATTTATAGTAACATATCTAAAGTTTTTTGTCAATACTTTTTTATTTTTTATTTTTAACTTATTAAAAACTTTTTTATTTTATGCTTTCCTCTTTGTAAAAGGACAAGTAATAATATACCACTTTATTTTTAATACGTCAATAGTTTTTTGTTTTTTTGAAAATATTTAATTCAAACCATGTAAACTTTTGAATCTCAACTCTTAATAGCTTTATTTGCTCTTATATTAAAATTATTAGCATTTACTTCCAAAAGTTATTACATATAACAATTATTATTTCAAATCGGATTTATTGATTTTATCTAATCTTTTTATATCATTATTTTTTTATATTGTTTTTTATTTTTTAATATGGGTACCATACTAGTGTTATTATTTTTAGAAATATACTTGTTATATTATTCTAAGTACTTATATTTTAATATTTATAATAACTATTTTAATAGATATTCTTTATATACTATCTACTTACAATTATATAGTATATACTTGTAATAGTATTCTTTGGAATATTAAACTTTTGTATTGTAGTATTGTAAAAATCATATTCATATAATAAGGAGGTTTTTTATGTTATTTAATTTATCTAATTCTGCTTTTATAGTTTTAGGTGGTCTAATTGGGGCTTTTCTTACACGTGGAGTTCCTGAGAAGATTAAAAACTCTATTATAAAAGCTATGGGTATATGTGTTATTTATATAGGTATTTCTCTTGCTATAGAGGGAGATAATGTTTTATTAGTTGTAATGTCTATTGCAGCAGGTACACTTATTGGTGAACTTTTAGATATAGATGACAAAATAAATAAAATAGGTGTTAGAATTCAGGCTAAATTTTCTTCTGATAAAAAAGGTAAAAGTAAGTTTGCAGAAGGATTTGTTACAGCCAGTATACTTTTTTGTGCAGGGGCAATGGGCGTTGTAGGTGCTCTTAATGTCGGTCTAACTGGAAATGGTGATACACTTGTTGTTAAAGGTATGATAGACGGAGTGTTTGCTGCTTTATTTGCAACTGCCTTTGGATTTGGTGTTTTATTTTCATCTATACCCGTTTTCATATATCAAGCATTTTTTATTGCATTAGCAGGATACTTAAGCAAGTATCTTGGTCCAGATGTTATTGCTTCAGTAAGTGGAGTTGGTGGCATTACAGTTATAGGTATTGGTCTTAATTTGACTCTAAATACAGATATAAAGGTTGCTAATATGGCTCCAGGAATCTTTATTCCTATGATCCTATCATTAATAGGAATTATTTAAAAAGAAAACCACCCTAGTTATAAATTTAATACTAGAGTGGTTTTTTTAAATTGTTTTTTATATTTATTTTTATTTTTTATAAAAACAGAACCATGCACATGCATGGTTCCGTTTTAGCAATTTGTTTCCGACTCAAATCACTATTTCTTACAACTTATATATATTTTAATAACTTTTTAACTTCTTCTTTAGGGGTTATTGTATTGCTATGTAATCTCGGCCAATAAATTTTCTAAATTTATACGTTGTGTCTGTATTCGTAAGGAAGCACCTTAGTCTGGTTGAAACTTGGACAATCTCTTACCCATTCTAATGATTCCTTAAGAATAGCTGTCTGCATTTCCTTGTTGTTTGGTTCTCCTGCATTTGAACCGATTGGAACGTGTGGAGCAGATATTCTAGGAGCACCCTGCTGACGTGCTATTGGAGGTAGTGCAGCTATTACTACACAGCTCATTCCAGCTTCTTCACAGCATCTAGTAACTATTGTTGCAGATCTATGGCAAGTACCACATCCACCTGTACAAAGAACTACATCTACATCCTGTTCTTTTAGCTTTCTTGCTATTTCTGGGCCAGTTTCGTTCATGAACTTTTCAACGTTTCCTCCACCACCCATGAAAGTATAAGTTTCCTTTGGAAGTGATCCTATGAATCCTTCTTCTACTAATTCATGTAGACGATCTATTGGGAACATTGAGTTAACGTCCTTATTTATATCAGAGTTATCGAATCCGCCATGAGTAACCATTAATTCTGATGATGGTGTATCAAATTCGATTGTTCTATATGAGAAGTCACCTGATGTATTGAAAGGCTTCTGACTCTTCTTATGTATTCCTCCTGCTGTTATAAATGCCACCTTACACTCGCTCAATGGCTTCTTTAATTCTACAAATACCGGTCTAGGAGTCACCGGAACAAATATTTCTGACTGCATTCCTTCTTTGCCTGTTAATTTCATTAATTTATCCTCCTTCAAAACTTTTATGATGTTGTTTCTATATTTCTAACTAACGACTTGCATACAGCTTAAGTAAAATTCACAGCTGTTGTTTTCTTCTAGATCATTTTCAGTAAATACCCAGCGTCTTGGAACTGCAACTGTGCCTTTTCCGTTCATAACTCCAACTTCCACTGCTGTATCGTTTACTTCTAAAAATTTTCCACCTAATATTGTAGGGTTCAATCCGTAATCTACATTTAAATCCAAGTCATCGAATTCTATATCTTTGTCAATCACTCTTAGATAGCTAAAGAAAAACTGTAGTTTCTTTCCTGCTTCCAATTCTTCTTTGTTAATCACTATATCACTTGGAACCTTTAAAACACCTAGTCTCCCTCTTAGGTTGATTTTTACAGTGCCATCTGAAGATATACTTTTTATTGTCCCACCCATTAATACTGGGTTTATCTGATAATCTATCATTTTAGTGCATTGTACCGCTATCTAATAATACTGTTTCAGGAAGACCAAGAAGTTTATTGTTAGCGTTTATTACATCATTATTCCATTTCTTTGGAGCTGGTTTAATGTCTATACCTAACATCTTATTCTTTAGCATCTGTATAGCACGTGTTGCTACTTCAGGTGTTACACAAGAGCATCCTGCTACGTCGTTTTCAAATCCGCCCATGTCCATATTTTCTTCTATCATTGCATCTGCGTACTTGTTACCAACAACTAGCTGTCCCTGATATGCACAGAATGAAACTCCAACTACTGGTATTCCACGCATTCCAGCCTGACCGATATGTTCTATAAAGTCTATATGGTTGTTACCAAATCCTTCTGTAGTGATTATGCATCCATCTACGTCTAAACTTTCAAGTAATGAACCTAATCTTTCTGAAACCCAAAGTTTTTCGTCATTAACCTGTGGAGAACCAACAAATACAACTCCGATTAAATCGAATTCGTCGTCTTCTGCAAGTCCTTCAACTAATGGCTCTCTTATGTAGTGACGAGTCATTTCCTTAGTTGCAGGTCCTATGCAAGTTAAAGCATGGATTGAACCGTCTCTAACCTGGTTTGGAGTTAATACAACTGGAACGTTACCTATATCAACATTCTTTCTTCCGCCACTTACGCCGCATGGTTCGATTGGGCAAAGTACGTTATCATGCATTGCTCCCTGTCCCATTATTTCCTTAACAAGAACAACTCTAGGGTTACCCTTTCTTCTAACGTCTTCACATATTTCTTCTCTTACTACTTCACCTTCATATTTCTTTAATTCTTCTCTTACTGCCTGTATTATGTAATCCTGGCACTTATGAGCTGCGAATGGTCCTGGTCTAGTCATTCCAGAAAGTCTTTCAACAACTACATTACAACGAATGATTATATCATCTTCATCTGCGCATCCTGGATGTCCAAAGTACATCTTTTCATCAAGGTATCCTTCTGATGAACCGAATTCATGTATCTGAACTCCATCTTCGTCAACACCTGTAAGCATAAATACTACACCGTCAGCAACCTTAGTTACGCCTCTTCCTATTTCACCTTCTACCTTTGTTGCTATTGGAACAACGTCCATGATAGTTTCAGTGTAAATGTGACGATCTTCTGGTTTGATAACATCAAGAGTCAAACTCTTGCAAAGTACATCTTCTTTAAGAGCATCTTTTACTATGTTCTTATCTATTGTAATCTTTCCATCCTTTATAGATGTTTCCTTGCCTATTTCAGCATCATTTATCTTTATGTGCTTCTTAACAAGTTTTCTTATTACCTTTTTTTCTCCTATAGATTTGTCACCAGGAACATTAGCCACTGGTAAACCACCAAGTGATACTCCTGCTGGAAGGTCTAAAGATAGTCCTTCAAGCTTATTAATTTCTAAATGAATCATACCGCTACCTCCTTCGCATACTTCTGTTTCTTTTGGAGCTTCTACATTAGAATCCTCTTCAGATTCTTCTGCTTCTTCTAGTTCGTTTACACCATCTAGTAAATCTTTTGTAATCGGTGTAAGAGCATCACAATCTTTTATTAAAGTTCTTCCCATTACCTGTCCAATTGAAAGTCCATCTTCACTCAAAGTGATTATTCCTGACTCTTCCATTTCTTCAAATAATTCAGGATCCTCCAATTCCGCTGGTCCTATTACTGTTCCCTTGCCTGTGTAGCAACAGAAAATAGCAGGATCCTTATAATGTTTTTTTGCTGCCTCTTGTGTTATCGACACGCTTATCACTCCTTTAATTTAATATATTAATTAACACCCCTTCGGTGATTAATCCATTTTAAAAAAGTCCCTTTAATTAAGCTTTCATATAAATACTTTTACATATTTATATGCTAGCTTGTCATAATCTAATTCAAACTATTTTTTATATGTCAAACATCAACTTTAAGTATTTTATATTTTGAATATTATATACATATTAAGTTCCACATACTTAAAAAATATATTCCACTTTACTTTCTATCTAAAGTAAGGAATGAATTGCACCATCCTTACACTGATTAGGTGTAATTACATATGGCAAATTCTTTGAATTCATCATTAGTCTTGATCCGATAAATCCTCCTGGTTCAAAAGGAAACATCGATGTATCATACATATTACCAAGACCTGATACTATTTTTACCAGTACAACTTTTCTTTTACCCTCTTTGGCAATATCGCGATACTCTATTTTTTCATAAGGCATATCATCAATATGTTTCATCTGTTCTCTAATATCCCTAGATATCATATCTGCAATTCTATGTGCTGCCATAATTCCTTCTGCAGTTCTTCCTTCACCTTCATTAAATAGTACATCTACATGAATCAGATAGTCAGTAGATTTTGCTGTCCCATCTCTATCGAAAACCACTTGTTCTCTAAGTATTCCTTCAGATGATCCTATATTAGATGGTTGGAAACCACTTTTGTCTTCCACACCTGTAAGCATCAGAGTAACTCCGGAAAGTTCACTAGTGATACCTTCTCCTAGTTCCCCTCTTACTTTACAAGCTATTGGTTGAAAATCTAAATTTGAGTTAACAAAGAAATCATACTCACCAGGTTTAACAATACTTAGCTTTATATCTTTAATACGACTTTCGAGACCCTTATACTTATCTACAATATTCTTATCTATTCTGAGTTTCCCTCTTGATATCTCTGTTTTATTTCCAAACTCAACATCTTTTATTTCGTATTTCTTAACTAAAAGCCTTCTTAATACCCTTTCTTCTAACTCTAAAGTTTCTTCCGGATCCTTGCCAACCTTCTTTAGTTTATTCTTTAAAAGTGCAACAGCCTTCATAGCATCGTATTCAGTAAGGTTATTACATCCTACAATACAGTTTTCATAGCCTGACTCACTTTTATTAAAGTCAATTACGCAATCTACATACTTATTTGTACAAACAAGTCTACCTTGAAGTCCTATAAAACTTAGACCGACAGCAGGTATATTTCTTATTCCCAATTGCTCAATAACATTGACAAAATCCACGTGATGATTACCCCAGCCATCAATTGCTACTATAGCTGCATCAGCTCTCATAGCTTCTGCTATTTCAGCTGTTCTTTTAGCTGTGTAAATCTTATCATCACAAACTTCTGAGACACCATCGACAATTATTCCACAAAATTCAAGATTACTCTCCTTCAAAAGTTCTCTAGTTACTGGACAATTATAATGATGCAATGTTGTCATTTTAATACTCGGACCTAAACCCATAAACTCCCCTCCAGTCCAACACATACAAAAACCACTATTTTCAATGGTTGTATCGTTTTTCGACACATTGGTGCAACATCTTTGCCTCAAATTCGAATTAATATTAACATCAAAAAATTAACTAGTCAATAGATTTAACTATTGATTAATTGACTAGTTCAATAGCTGAACTATTGAAATTGTTTATCATTTATTTTTGTGTATTAAATATCAATTTTTGCTTATTTAATAACCTATTTTTCTGAATTTTAAAATTATATAAACTTTTATTGTTAAATTTTTAGTATTTTTTCTATGAATATACCTCTTCTTATTTTATAGATTATATC